>Ga0247727_10005431_pt1 | contig 25902 bp, 30 predicted proteins | sample WisWelCaveWW1625_FD_202498 | JGI IMG/M metagenome (GOLD analysis project Ga0247727, IMG submission 202498) | Biofilm microbial communities from Wishing Well Cave, Virginia, United States - WW16-25 | ecosystem: Environmental > Aquatic > Deep subsurface > Groundwater > Cave microbial mat | place...
GGATGAATCTCGATACCTTTCTCGGCAACCTCAATTTTTAGTTCATGATGCTTTACTGTTTCCTTAATCTTAGCTTCTCCTAACTCAGAATGCCCGCATTTGCAGACAAAGATTGTTTTTCCTGCTTCTTTCTTTGGAAGACAAATAGAACCGCATTTAGGGCAAAACTTCATCGAGCCTCCGCGAGACCCAAGCTGAACTTGTTCAGCTGGGCGCATCTCGGCTCTGCCGAGATTGCGTGAAGTAGACAAATCGAAGATTTGATGTATTCCATCATCTCACCTGAACCCCAAACAAAGAAGCAAGCTCTACAAATAGTATCTTCACATAGCCAAGCAAAGGAATTCTGAACCATGCTTTTCCAATCAGATCCTGCCTTGAAACATTATTCTCATTTAATTGACTAGTCATGATCTGTGCCTTGTTATGATCACCTTTTGTTTTAATAGGATCTAAGCTCACTACTCTGTGTATGATAGGTCTTCCATCCTTGGCAAAAAATACCGCAGTGTCTCCAATGCCAATGCTTTGTGCTGATGTTAGAACCATGACATCCCCTTTGTTGAAACCATTTCTAAATCTAAAATTTTTAAATTCTTCTTTGGTAATATTAAACATGCCATAAAATACTGATTGTGTACACACTCTATCCTCACACAAAGCTTCAGAGCTCCACCATTGATCAAATGCCTCATCGTGTTCCATGCTTGTTGACACTACAGCAACAACCGGAAATTCTGTTCCAAGTAGTAATCCTAAGAAAGGAAACACAACATATTTTATCAAAATAAATGTAAGAACAATGTTGGCTATCCAGCTCCATATGCTATCCTCTTCCCAAATAAAACGCCAAAACCGCTTCCAGTATAAGCCAATGTTTGCCATAGGAAAGTAGCCCTTAGATACTCTTATAAACCTTTTCTATTTAAATATTATCATGGAACCAGTGAAAATAAAGAAAAGCGAAAAGTACAATGTAAAGATCTGTGCCAATTGCTTTAGGCACGAGTATAAAGGTAAGTTAGTTAAAACGCCGTCTCTTGATGATGCTGCATATGATATGATTGAGCTGCGTTTTAAAGATGCAAAGAAAGTTGAGCTTTTTATTCCAGATCACAAGCAAAATCCAGGCATCAATGTAGAAGCAGAAGCAATAGTTGATAAGAAATTCATTGTTCCAATTTTAATCTCCTATACCATTTGTCAGAATTGTTCAAAATTACTAGGACAAGCATATAACGGAATTATACAGTTACGAAATCCTACAAATGAGATTCTTGCATTTGTCAACGATGAGCTTAAAAAAGCAACTCAAAAAAATGTCCATTGCATTAAGGAAGAAGATGTGACAAATGGCAAAGACTATCAAATGACAGATGCACAGTTTACAAGAAATCTTGGGAAAAACTTACAAAATAAATTTGGAGGAGAATTGAGAGTAACAGCAAGATTGGTAAGCAGAAGCAGACAGACAAGCAAAGATTTGTACAGAACAACAGTACTATTCAGATATCCAAAGTTTAGAAAAGGAGACATTGTGTCATACAAAGGAAGAGATGTGAAGATTCTTAATTTTTCTAAGAAAGTGTATGTAATTGATCTTAAATCAAATAAAAAGGAACAAGTAAGCTATGACAACATAAAACCATGATTGAGCTTGACGGAACCTATGAGGAGGGCGGAGGACAGATTGTCAGAACTGCATTAGGACTTTCTGCATTTACTGGAAAGGCTTTTACAGTTGCCAATATTCGTCAGGGAAGAAAAGAACCAGGCCTGAAAAAACAGCATCTAGAAGCAGTTCGAGCATTGCAAAAACTTTGCAATGCAAAAGTAGAAGGAGCTGAGCTTGGTTCACAAAGCATAACCTTTGAACCAACAACATTCAAACCACAAAAATTAGAAATAGACATTGAAACAGCTGGTTCAATCACATTATTGTTGCAATCATTGATTGTACCAATGATCTTTGCAAAGAAAAAAACAACATTAATCATAAAAGGAGGAACTGATGTTTCCCATTCTATGCCTGCTGATTATTTCAAATATGTGTTTCTTCCGCACCTTAACAAGTATGGCAACATTGAATTTAAAATTATTAAAAGAGGATATTATCCAAAAGGAAATGGGATGGTTGAGTTCTCAATAAGTCCAAAAGAAAACAAGCAACAAATAATTCTGGTAGAACAAGGAAAACTATCACATATCAAAGGGGTTGCACATGCCTCAGCAAGACTGCAAAAAAGAAATGTTGCAGAGCGAATGGCAGAAGCTGCACGGCTTGAGCTGCAAAAATTACACTCTCCTGTTAATATAGAAACACATTACTCAGAAACACTTTCTGACGGAGCAGGGATTACGCTCTGGTCTCTGCACTCAACCACAGATGAAGTAGATTACCTCAATCCGATTATTCTTGGTGCAGACAAATTAGGTGAGCTGAAAGTATCAGCAGAAGATGTTGCCCTAGTATGCGCCAAGCAACTTATTGAAGAAATCAATTCACATGCAGCTGTTGACAGGCATCTGACTGACAACCTCATTCCCTTAGTGGGCATTGTAGGGGGAAAAATAAAGGTCTCTGAGATTAGCAAACATACACTTGCAAATATCTATGTCACAGAAAAATTTCTTGATGTGAAATTCAATGTTGATTTTAATAAAAAAGAAATATCAGTAGTTAGACAGCAGTAAGTTCAATGTCTGTTTTCAGCTCAAGAATTTCATAATATATTCTTTTCTTTTCTGATGTTTGAGGCAGTCTTTTGTAGAGTGTGTTTAATCTTGAATAGATGTGCTTTGCATCATCTACTCGCTGCACACTCAATGCACGTTTTGCATCCTGAATTAAGGAAAGGACATCATAGTTTTTAGGGCTTTTTTCGACAACAAGTTCAGTAGCTTGTTCTACATCCTCTTCGGCCTTCATTAACTTACTCATGCTCTCAAAAGAAGCAGCAAAGCCTTTGCCCACCAACTCATTCTTCTCAGAAGTAATCTCGCCAAAGAGCTGCTTTATTCGAGCTTCTTTTTGATTCAACATAGCTTCTCGTTCAGCTAGTTTCTTTTCTCGCAGATTCAATTTCTTTTCTATTTCCTGTTTCTTTCCGACCAGAACATTAAGTTGCTTGAGCTCTTTGTCAAAGCGTTCTTTTTCTTTCTTGAGATTAGAAATGTTTGCTTTATATTCAGCACTTTTTGCTATTTTTTGTTCTTTCTCCTCAAGAGCGGTCTCTCTTCTGTTGAGTTCAACAGTTTTTTCTGCAACATCTTTATCAAAGCTCTCAATGCGGTCAAGATTTTTACTGAATTCATCAACTTTCTGGTCAACTAGCTTCTTGTCTTTCTCAAGCTCATGTATTTTGTCTATAAACTCATCTTCCTTGCTTGCCAATGCTTTCTCATCATCCTCAAGCTGCTTAATTCTATTCACAATCTCTTCTTCCTTTTCTTCGAGCAGCTTTTGATCTCTCTCAAGCTCACCTTTTTTTGTTTGATAGTCCAACTCAAACATCTTCAGTTGGTTCTTTTTGTCTCCAAGTCGCTGCTCAAGCATTCGTTCTTCTGTGGTTAACTCTACAATGCTCCTTCGCGCAGCTTCCTCCTCTTTTTTAACGCCTGTTAGCTTTGCTTTTTCCATTATAAGTTCATCTGTAAGCTCTTTCAATTCAAGCTCACGTTTATCCAGCGACAAAGAGAATTTCATGAGGCTTTCTTCTCGTTCATCCAATTCGTTATGCCTCTTATTCATGTCCCCGGCTGCTTCTTTTCTTTTAACATCCAACTCCTTTTCAACAGAAAGTGCTCTCTTGTCTATTGCCTCATTCTTTTTTTCGGCGGCAGAATATAGAGTTTTTGCATCATGCATTGCCTGTTGTACTCGCTGGTTATCATGTGAAAGTTCGCTTGCAAGCTCATGCAGCTGCGCAGCAAGCAGTATTCTTTTCTTTTCCAGTTGATCTATTTCAGCAATTAGGCCTTTCTTTTTCTTTTCAAACACCTCATTTTCAGTAGTTATCAAATTTGATAGTCTGTTCACGGTCTGTTCCTTATTTTTGATATTTCTGTTAAGAGAATCAAGTTCTTTTTCCTTGCTCATTACATAGTGCTCTCGTTTTGCAAGCACTGTTTCTTTTTCAGAAAACTTTTCCTGCTTCTTTGCTAGCAGCTCATGAATTTCCTCTGCATGCTTTATTTGTTTCTTCCTATTTTTAATGTCCTCTGCTATCTTCTTGCTTTCTTCAGAAATTCTTTCCTTTTCTGTTTTTAATTCATCAACTTCTTCCCATAATTCTGCCCTTATTTTTCGCAAGCCTGTTACTTGTTCCTCAAGCTCTTTGTTTTCCTTCATCAACATTTTTTCTTTTTCAGCTAGTGCCTTTTCTTTTTGCTGCAATTTCATCTTCAGATTAAGCAACTCATCCTCTTGCGCACTGGATGCAGCTCTAGAAGGTTCAGGTTTTCCAAAGAAATTCATTTGTGTAGAACTTGTGCTTGTATTACTTTTTGACCTTGTCTTAAGCATATCTACCCCTATTTAAACCACCTATGCTAGCTATATATACTTTTTTAACTACTTTGAGTGAGATACATTAGCTTGTTATCCTTAGTTTCTATGCCTTCCACAACGTTTATAAATGAAATGCCTGTCCAAAAACTTATGAAAACAATGGTTATTGAACAAGTATGCAATTCATGCAAAGGCAAAACAGTGAATGCTACAGGAACAGTAATGTTCAACTGTCCTGTATGTAAAGAAAAGATTATCAGATGCGGCCACTGCAGAAGCATTGCTGCAGCGTATACCTGTACCTGTGGCTTTCGCGGCCCAGTATAATGGCACGAGTAATTGTCACATTGAAGATAATGCCACAAGGCCCTGAAGTAGATTTAAGCATTCTTGAAGAAAAAGCAAAAGACATTATTTCTGATTTCAGCGGAACAATAATGAGTTCTGAAAAACAGCCAATTGGTTTTGGCATCATCGCTGTTCATGTGAAATTCAACATGGATGAAGCAAAAGGAGACCTGGAACCTCTTGAGAAACTTCTTGCGACAGTGGAAGGTGTTGAATCGGTTGAAGTTATTGCTGTTTCAAGAGCATTTGGTTAAGTTCTTATTTATTTTTAATTAAAATACACCTCTGTACAATTTCTATCTCTCATAAGAATATAAAAGAGCCACTGAGTTTCCCCAGTGGCCCAACCCCAACAAACAAAGGCTGTGAAAACCTTTTGGTAAAGGTCTTCACGGATGCCTTAGACATGACTGTTAATTTTGTGAATACATCTTGCTGTACACCTTTACAAAGTATTGATTAAAGTGAACCCCTAATTTATTTCGTTCAGTTACTTTTGACTCCCTTTCTAATTCAGCAAGCGCTTCGTTTTGTGCCAGCCCTTCTTTGACCCTGCCGTTACAATAGTGATGTTTGTCTCTCATGGCATCGAATGCATCTGTTATTGCTAATATCTGTGCCAGCATCGATGGTTCCTCAATAATCGTATCATCGGGATAACTTCTTTGTCGACCTCCTTGTCGCTTACTTTGCTCTTGATCGTACATAATCCACTTGTGATGACCAAGGTCCATGAGTCTTACGGGTGGCTTAATCTGTATGGAAAAACCATCATAGCCATGATCTTTTAGTACACTATCATTAATTTCGTCAATAACTTTAACAGTTTTAATTGGATGTGATGTTATTTCTTGCCAATCGTTGTCTGTAAGTTTTCCTTCTTTGTAGATGACCTCCTTCATATCTTCCTTACCAATATCATGATAGAGACTGCCGAGATTAAGGTCATGCAATTCCTCCTTTTCAAGCCCAAGTTCCCTTCCAAATGGAACTGCAGCAACTGCAAGGCGAATACCGTGCAAAGCAGTATGCATGTCTTTTTCACGTAAATCGTAAAGCCTGCAGAGTGCTTGATACGAAAGGTTGTAATTTCTCATGACCTTTCTTACAAGTTTTTTTGTTTCAGTATCTTGGAAAAGACATTGATACGGCTCACTATGCATAATCTCTTCTGCTTTTTCACGGAGATAATTTTGAATTCTCTTCACTCGTTCATGCATATCATTACAAAAGAGTCTCTTAACCTTCTGAGTTAGTGTTTCGTTGCGATTTGTCTCGTTGTTGGTTACTATTTTGTCTATGTCCATATTCTCACTCTTTGTTTGTTGTCGTAGCTTATTTCATTATTTGGTTGACAGTGATATTGTGTTTTCAACAATTCCAATGTTCTTTCCTTCTTTTGCTCTTGTAGATTGCTCTCTAGTTTAGACTCTACATATTTTGCAATGATTCCGCATGCAATTGTTGCCAAAATTATTGTTTCCATTTTTATCCTCAGCACCTTAATTCCAGTTAGGATCACTCGTTGCTTTCTCTTCTAATTTCATAGGTTTCAAGACACCTTTCAAAACTGCATCAGCGACATCAGGATGAAACTGACTTCCCCTATTTTTATTGAATTGGTCATATACGCCATCACGTGACAATGCATTTCGATATGGCCTTTTTGTTGTCATTGCATCAAATGCGTCTGCGGCTGAGATAATACCGTGGAGAAATTCGTACCCCATTGTCCTGCTCGGCTCGCCATGATCTCGTACCAGGCCTAAGAATGTATCACGACCAACAACACTCACAGGAATCACTCGAGCAAGGAGATCTCTACCGTTCGGCTCATGTGCATCCATTACCTCTTTTTCTTCAACGTCTAGTTTCCCTGGCTTATTGAGCACTTCAATTGGCGTACTTATTTTACCAATGTCATGCTTATTTCCTGCAGCCTTCAAGGCAACTTTTGCTTCAGCAGGTAGATTAAAATAATCTGCTAATTGTTCACAGTAGACGCTTACACGCTTCATATGACCGCCCGTGTAGTTGTCTTTAAGTTCAATTGCTAGTCCCAAGACATTAAGCGCTTCAAGGGTAGCACCGATTGGTCTTACATAGCCTTGTCCTCGGAACCCATTTACAAAGTCTTGAACAAGCTCACCGTGATCGTTCAAATATTGTCTCAATTCAGTATAAAAGAATTCTTTATTGTCCTCTGTTTTTACAAGAGTGCGGTAATAATGACTCTCATGTATCAATTGATTTCCCATATTTGCAAGTAAAAATTCTGCTGAAGCCCCGATGCACCCAGCAATATCTTGTGCTATTTTCACAAACTGATCAGCCGCTTGTTTATCGCCTCTCAGCATACCTTCTACTCCATTCAGATCTCCTTGGTCATTTGCAATTTTTTCTAATGTTATATCTGTCTTCATGTTTGTCCCCCTTGTTTGCTGGCATAGCTCACGCTATCTCTTGTTCTTCTTTGTCCCCCATTTTATGGATAGAAAATCTATCCACTCTCTTTTCGCCTAGATTGTATCCCTAAGCAATTTCTCTGCCTTTTTGAATAAGGCTTTTTCTAAATTGAATGTAATCTTTCTGATTTTCTTGTTGGCACTTGGTAACCAACCAACCTCTGCTTTGATTAAGCCGAGATCATTGAAGTTTACAAAAAAGGTACGAACCATTCGTTCTGTAAGCGGTTCAATGTTGTACTGCTTGCATTGTTCGCAGTATTCCTTGTACACATCACCACCAATCATGACCTTTTTCTGATTCTTCAGCATTGTTAAGTACAAGATCTTCTGATGCTTTGTCAATGATGCAACAGTGTTGAGTATTGAGTTATTCTCTAAATTTGCATCTGCCTCGCTCACGACATCTAAGGTAATCTTTGAACCTCCTCTTGCCATAGTGATCTTTGCACATGCATCGAGCAATTCCAAGGCTCTTCGTGCATCTCCACCCCTTGTTGCTTCAATCTCTGCTATCTTTTTCATAACAGCATCGGTGCACACATTTGGCTTCAATGCCAAATTGACCCTGTCTCTAAGTATGTCCTCAAGCTCTTCTGCATTGTATGGGGTGAAAATAATCTTTACCCTTCCGAATGCAGACTGTGTTCTAGGCTTGATGTAGTTTGAAACTCTGATATCGTTTGAAATAATAATTGTTGATACTTTTGATTTACTGCCAGCTTCATTGATTCTGCTCAATCGATACAAGATATCATCTCCGGACTCTCTCAACACATAGTCTACCTCATCCAAAACAATGAGTATGTTTGAGTTTCTCTTGTCGAGCTCCTTGTTGAACTCTTCAATTGCTTTTGCTCTGTTCCAACCCAATCGTGGATATTCTTTATCTGGATTTAGCTGTGAAAGTAAATCAATGAGGATTGTTGTCTCTGTCCTGTTTTCAGAACAGTTCACATACAATCTATCAAACTGTAGTTTACTTCTCTTTGCCTCATGGCCCAACTTCTCTGAAAGTCCTAACACCAATGATGTTTTTCCTGTTCCAGGATTCCCGTACACAAAGATACAAGACACACCAGCACTCATCAATATTGGAGCAAGCTCCATAATCAACTCGTTCTTTTGTTCTGTTCTATGCAACAATCCTGTTGGAGGATTCAGCACATACAACAACTCCCTGTTCTTGTATATGGGATTTTTCAACACACTTTCAAAGCTCATCTCTTCTGTCATAACCATCTCCCCAATGATAAACAATTTTGGTCTACAAAGAAGGTAGTATGAACTTCCTTATATATCTTCCGTTTTTTCCTTTTGTGATATTACTTCCGATTGTTCTTTTATTGAAATTCAGGCTTTTCAAGACATCTGCTGCCGATCCTTTTAAAAGAGAAAGTATAAAAATAAGCTCATGTTTGAGACCGCATGAGCCTTTATGAAATCCTCGTTAACAGGCCGTGTGTATGGATTCTAAAGGAGCTCTACGAGGCCGAGGTTGTCAACAAGAAGATTTATACAGTTCGAGTCTCCGACTTGAAAAAGTACCTCACCGTCGAAAGTCCAGAAAAATACATCGAGATTCTTGAAAAGAATGGTTTGCTGCATGTGGATGATATTTTACAGGACACAGTCATTTCATTGAATCAGAAAGGAAAAGACTTCTTTAAGCTGTTTGATAAGCTCAAAATACTTACTGAAAGTCAGGTGAAGGTGATAATGGATAAGCCGCTTGCACGAGTTGAGTATGCATTAACAGAAGATGAGAAACGAGCACTCTTTGCAGTCTACAATATAACACAAGAAGTAGGGGATGAGCTTCCAATTAATTCATTGATTCTTGAGGATAAGCAACAGGATACTGCTTATGATAAACTACAAAAGTTAAATTTAATTGCAAAGATTAAGAATCCTAAAGGCAAGGGAATGACGATCACATTAACACCGGCTGGAAGAAGAGTGATCCAACAAGAATTTAGCGACAATCTGAGATAATTACTTCATTAATGCACGTAATTCATCAATACTCATTCTTGTTTTAATTGCTTTATTGCTATAATGCACCCGTGATCCTTTTGCTCTTTGTAAAAGAATGTCATAGTTCGGAACATAGCGCTTTAGCATTTTGCTTAACTGATGCACATCATAGCTTCCCGCTATGTCTAATTCATTATAAATAATACTGAGAAACTTCTTAATTTCTTTATCTGTTGCTTGAGAAAGCATTTTCTTTATTAGCTTTTTATCATGCAGGCTACCAACAAAGAGTGGACCGATTGCTGTATAATCTTTTTTGTTATTAACATCACTTACTTCATAGGCAAGTGTCTTTGGATTATAGAGAATGAATTTGTGCTGCTTTATTACTTCATCACAATTTTTCTTTCCTTTTATGCATCTGAAAAATACTCTTACATAATGTTCTTTTGCATAGCTAAATATTGGAATTAAAGCTTTGTTATATTGTGCCCCAACGAGTTGCACTTTTCGTGCCAGTATTCGTAATGCAGTTTCGTGCATGAATCCCGTCCTTGTTGCTGTTGCCCAATAATTTCGCAACCCGGCTTTGGGATATGTTCCACAGAGCACTGCAGTATCAGTTGCAGTTACTCCAAGTATGCCACCTCGAGAAATTCGTTTTACTGCTGCATCTAAGAACTCATTCGGAGATCCAAAAGGATCAATATCAATATAATCAAAGCCTGTTGATTTTAATAAGAACAAATTTGCATCTTCTGAGTAAACCCCTGCTTTTGCTTTGTTTAATTTAAAATTTCTTTTTATTTTGTCAATAGAATTCCAATCATTCGCATAAAGCTTTTTGATTTTGCCTTTTTTTAACTCTTTCAACAGCCGTATCGAACGAACACCGGTGCCGGCCATGATGTCTGCAACATTCATCTTCTTATTTTCAACAGCATTGAGCAAAAGAATGGTCAGATCCCGATTGAGCTTCATTGCAGGATTGTAGAACACCTCAAGCTTCTTTGAGATCTTGCTTTCTTCAGGAACTTCAATGATTGCAGAGCCTTCTTGGATACGTTTCATAATTTTATATATTTAAAGAAAGTATTTAAGGATTACCAATAAAGATATAAATAAACTCAACACTTATTATTTGATGGTACTTGAATACTTCAGCATAGCGAATCTCTTCCTGAATGGCTTCTTTGCAGCGCATATCAACTTTATCTCTCATGTATTAGCTGCAGTATTCCTTGTGTTGACAGAAACAACCATGAATATGAGAGTTATTACACCGCTGCTTGACATCATGGAAGGCATGCTGATTGGCAATATTCCTATTCTGCCAAACTTTATTACGGCAGCACTATTCATTGCATGGGCAACAATTTCGCTGTATGTCTATCAGTTTATATTCAAGCTCGTTCTCACAAAGTACCAAGATTATTTGACTGTTATCCTTGCTGGTGGATTTGTGCTTATCACCATAGCAGTCAATATCAAGTACAGAGACTGATAAGCTACTAGTAATATTTAAAAATACCCTTCTTAATGGTAATGCTATGGCAATACGAAGCCCTATCTGCACTGTAGTTGGTCATGTTGATCATGGAAAGTCTTCTGTCCTGGATTGGATTAGAGGCACTCATATTGTTGCTGAAGAAGCAGGTGCAATTACGCAAGCCATTGGAGCATCTAATGTTCCTTTAAGTGAGATAAAAAGGAAATGTGGAGAGTTGCTAAACAAACTCAACATAATCTTTACCATTCCAGGATTGCTCTTTATTGATACTCCTGGTCATGCAGCATTCAGCAACTTGCGAAAGAGAGGAGGAAACTTAGCTGATATTGCCATTGTAGTAGTTGATATCAATGAGGGATTCAAACCGCAAACTATTGAGGCTATTGAAATTTTAAAGAATTACAAAACACCATTCATAATTGCTGCAAATAAAATTGATTTAATTAATGGCTGGCAGCAAAGAGATACACTGCTTTTGCAAAACATTGAAAGACAAGATCCTCATGTGAAGCAGTTCTTTGAAGAGAAGCTGTATGCACTAGTGAGGAGTCTATATGATGTTGCCAAGATAGATGGCGAACGCTTTGATCGAGTGGCTGATTATACTAAGCAGATTGCGATTATTCCTTGTTCTGCTAGAACAGGTGAAGGTTTGCCTGAATTATTAATGACCTTAATTGGGCTTGCTCAAAGATATTTAGAGAAAAACCTAGAAATAACTTCAAAAGAAGCAAAGGCAATTGTGCTGGAAGTTAAGGAAGTGAAAGGACTTGGAAAAGCACTCGATGTTATTCTGTATGATGGTATGTTGAAAGTAAATGATACTATTGTGATTGGTGGATTAGAAACCCCAACTGTTACTAAAGTAAAAGCAATATTTGTACCTAGTTCAATGGGGGAACTAAGAGATAAAAAAACAAAGTTTGAATCAGTCAAGGAGATTGTTGCTGCAGCTGGCATACGAATTTCAGCACCTGATGTTGAAGATGTTGTTGCTGGTGTTCCTCTTGTTTCAGCAAAGGATATTGAACAAGCCAAAGAAGAAGTACAAAAAGAAATTGAAGAGGTTATATTACAAACATTTCCGCAAGGAGTGGTGATTAAAGCAGATAGTTTAGGTAGTCTTGAAGCACTGATAGTTTTGTTAAAAGAAAGAAATATTCCTGTTGGCTCAGCATCAATAGGGAGTATTACAAAAAAAGATCTTGCTTCTGCTGAATCACAATATGAGAAAGATCCTTTCTTTGGCATCATCCTTGGTTTTAATGTTTCCTGCGATATTGATACTGGCAAGATTAAAGTGCTTACTAATCCAGTTATCTATAAGCTGATTGAGGACTTCGAAGCATGGAAGATCGAGAAGGAAAAAGTTATTGAGCAGCAAGAGCTGGACAAATTAGTACGGCCATGTAAAGTACAATTATTGAAAAATTATATTTTCAGACAGAGCAATCCTGCTGTGATTGGGATTGAAGTATTAGGTGGCAAGCTCAAAACAGGCATACCTTTAATGAAGGAAGGAAAGACTGTTGCTTCTGTAAAAGCACTTCAGGTAGAAAAAGAAAGCGTTAATGAGCTTGAGGAAGGAAAACAAGCAGCAATGTCAATGGATAATGTAACTATTGGAAGAACTCTGCAAGGAGATGAGATTCTGTACTCTGCTATTCCTGAAAATGATTTCAAGATCATGAAGAAATTCAAGAAAGCACTTACTGCTAAAGAGATAGAAATAATAAAGGAAATTGCCAAGATTATGAGAAAGGAGAATCCAGTGTGGGGAATATGATACACACCAAATCAAATATTTGTCTATTTCACACGAGATGCTCATGAAGCGAGTCAACTTTCTTAATGCAAAGGAAGCAAGAGAAATTGCAAAAACTATTAATGATCAGTGGGATGCTGATTTCTCATTTGAAGATTTTGTAGTTAGGAGTACGAAGGATAAAATCTACATTGTAACGAGAGATTTAGAAAAAATTGATTTTCAGCAATATAACATCGAGCAATTTGGGTTGTATGTTGCACACATCAATGATAGAGGTGAAATACGGCTTAGCATTGAAGGATCTCAGATTATTGGTCCTAAAGCAAAAAAGAATGTTGTAGAGATTGGAAACCTAGCAAAGCTATGGATGGGAGGACAAGACATTCCATTTAAGACTGATTGCAATGGTGTTGTTATTGTGAAACATAATGATGATTATTTAGGCTGCGGCAAAGTTGTTACAAAAGAAGTTTCTGTTTTTGATGAAGAAGGCAAAGAACACAAAGAAATGCAGCAGATAATTTTGAATTTTGTTCCGAAGACAAGAAGGCATGTGAAGGACTAAGCCTTCCAGATCTCATCCCCAACATAATGTATATTCTTGAGAACTTTTCCAGTTTTCATTGCTTGCATTTCTTCTGCATTGAACAAGGCACGGCCAACTGCTAACGGCTTTTTGTTATTGACATCTTGTACTACAACAAAATCCTCTGCAGCGATGCCATCATCAATTTCAACAATACCTGGACGCATAACATCTGCTCCACCGACAATGAACTTAACAGCCCCCATATCCACTGTTATTTTCTTTAAGAAGTTATTCTTTAGAATCAGCTTCAGGGTTGGGACAATTCTATCCTCAACGGAGAAGAATGCTAGTTCGTTATTAATGTAAATAGATTTATTATCAGGATTTTCTTGAACTATATCCTTTTTGCCTATAACTTCAATATTATAAGCTGTCTTGATTTGCTGCTGTAACTCCTTTGCTTCAGATTTGCTTAGTGTTTTGATCATCGTTTTATAATAACTGGCTTGCTTTGTGAAAGATCAAAAATAGTTGAAGGTCGTGCTTGTTTTGCTCCCTCATACATAATAAAGCTAACACCTTCTTTAATCTTAATATTAAGATCGTCCAATGATTTCATAAACGGTTCTCCTGAAAGATTTGCTGAGGTTGTGACAATCGGTTTCTTGAGATTCCGAACAAGTGCTGCAATCCAGTGCTTCGGTATACGCACACCTATTGTTTGTCCTTGTGATACATTTGAAGCAATGCATCTTTTATTTTTTAATTTTAAAATTAGTGTATATGGACCAGGAAGCTTTTTGAGCCAGTGCTTTGCTTCTTGTGTAACAACACAATTTTGGATAATCCATTGCTTTGAAGGAGCAATGATAGAAAATGGTTTTGTATCTCTATTTTTAAGCTGTCTGATTAGTTTCACAGCAACTTTATTTGTTGCATCACAACCAATGCCGTAAATTGTATCAGTTGGATAAATAAAAATCTCACCATGCTTAATGTGTTTGAGAATGGTTGCTATCTGTTTCTTAGCTTGATTGGCAGAAATAATGATGGTCATTCCAGTATTCTCAATAATTGGCTCAATTGAGTTACCCTGTAATCAACATACGGAAACTTTCTTGCTCGTTGCATAGTTGCCCATCGGCCATGCTTCAACCACACCGTGGTAATGCCTAATTCTTTTGCTGGAGCTAGATCATACTGTGGCTTATCACCGACCATTACACTTTCTTTTGGTTTAATCTTATATTTTTTAATGAGGTAAGTATAGAACTTGATATCAGGTTTTGTGGTACCAATGGCATCACCAAACACAGCTCCTTTAAAGAACTTATAAATGCCCAGTTTCTTGATCCTACTTATTTTCTCTGCTGCTGTTTCGCCATCAGCATCAGAGAGAATAAACAATTTGTATTTTTTAGCTAATTTTCTTAGAACTTCTTTAGTATAAGGAAGCAGCTTTGTTTTCTCCAAAGCAATTTTCCAGTAAATTTTCCTTATTTCCTGACACTGGGTATTGGTAAGATCAAGTCCAAGTCGCTTACCAGCAATCTTTGCCCATAACCCTCGATTATCTAGCTGTGGATCTTTCTTTGTTCGTGCAATAATGGTCATCTCGGTATCAAGCTCATCTATTAATTTCCCAAAGCCTTCAACTCCATACTTCCTTTTGCAGAATGCATCAAGAAAATCAGCAATCTTTGTTCTTACAGCAGTAAAATCACATAGTGTATCATCAAAATCAAGAATGAGTGTGGTAATGTGTTGCTTCATCTCTTTAAAAATTAATCTAAACCCTTATAAATTTTTCTTAATATGCAACAGTATGGTGAAATTAGCTGGTGTTGTGGATGAAAACGGACTTGTTCCTGAAGAAATGTGGAATCGTTCTATTAATAGTCTTAAAGAGCAAATATCAGGAAATGCTGACAAAGAAAAGCTAAAGCAGGCCATTATTGAAGCTGTTAAGAAGAGAATTCCTAAGGAACCTTTTGCTGTTTTCTTTTCAGGCGGTGTTGATAGTTCCTTAATTACAATTATTTTGAAACAGCTTGGTGCCACTTTTACTTGCTACACTGTTGGCTTTCAGCATGAGGCATCTGAAATACCTCAAGATATCTGGTATGCAAGAAATGTTGCAGAGTATTTGAGACTAAACCACATCGAAAAGGTATTTGGAATAAAAGAAGCAGCAGAGATGATTAAGCAGGCAGTGAAGATATTTCCAAACCCAAAAGAATTCAACACTGAATATTACGTAACCATCGATGTTGCTTCTGTGGTGATTGCTGCTAAAAGCATTGCAAAGGAAAAGATTTTCTTTTCTGGATTAGGAGCAGAAGAAATCTTTGCTGGGTATAACAGACATTTGAAATGTAGTGATATTAATGAAGAATGTTGGCAAGGACTTAAAGCAATGTGGCAACGTGATTTAGTTCGGGATGTAACACTCGGAAAGGCGCTTGGCATTGATTTGCTTGTTCCTTTTTTGGATGAAGATGTTATCATTGAGGCAATGAAGTTTGAAGGAAACAAAAAAATAAGTAACGAACACAAGAAAATAATTCTGCGAGAGATTGCAGAGGAATTAGGATTGCCAAAAGAATTTGCATGGAGAAAAAAGCAAGGTGCACAGTACGGTTCTAAATTCGATCGCGCAATTGAAAAATTAGCAAAGATGAACGGCTTTAAGTACAAGAAAGAGTATCTTGAGAGCTTGTGGAAAGAAGTGAAGAGATAATCATTCCTCGACTGTTTCTAAAGCACCAACAATGTGCAGTAGCTGCGTTCTAGTATAAGAATCAATATCTGCATTTGAAGCCAGCTCATCAAGCTCATGAGATGCCTTGCTTAGCTTCAGCGAGAGATCACCTTCTGCAGAGAGTATAGCAACAATGTGATGTATCTTAGTCTTGAGATTTTTTGTAGTTGATGAATCATCGCTTATTTCATTCAACAAATCAATAAGTTCAGTAACTGATGCCATAGAATTCACTCCTTCATATCCTTCAGTAATTGTTTTTGGAGATTGCCTGCATCTTCCTTTAATTTCTGTTCTTGCTTATCCAAAATCCTGATGCGAGCACCAAATAGCTCCTTTTTAGCTTCCAAATCTTTTTTCAGCTCAGATTTTTTTGAAGCAACCATGATGTTACCAACAATCTTGTATGCAATATCAGTTTTTTCCAGCTCACTCAAAGCACTCTCAATCTCAATCAGCTGTGTTTGAAACTGCTGCTTTTGCATCAGCACAGAGTGCAGCGATTGTTCGAGAATCTGCAGTTGTTTAAGATTTTCTTTGTTCATTGTTAAATTATCGTGCCTTAATTTTGGTTGGAACTATTCTTTGTTTGAACAGCATCTTGCCACCGCAGTAAGAACAACGAACCATTCTTCGTAAAGTAGTAGAATCAATCACCTTGCCACAGTCAAAACACTTGTAATCAACCATTTTATTCCTCCACTTCTGTGATCATCTTTCGTTTCACTGCATATGCAGCACCGCTAAATTTAGCATTGCAGCCTCTGCATTCCCATATCCCTGCAGCAAGTCTTTTCACCTTTGGCTTGGCACAATATGGACAGATGTGCTTGGAACGTAGTTCCCTTTCTATATTCCCAATCTTTTGACGAATGGTTCTGCCATAACGTACGCCAAGTCGTTTTGCTGAACCTGCTGATTTCTTTACTTCTGCCATGTTAAACTCATTAATATGGGGCTGCCCGGATTCGAACCGGGGTCACAAGGTCCCAAACCTCGAAGGATAACCAAGCTACCCCACAGCTTTACGCTGCCTCTAGGCTTCTAAAGGCAGTCCCGTACTTAAGGATAGCCTACAGCCTTGGATTTGAAAGCTGCCACTCTTTTTTAAATCTATCGTTAAGGACAAATATTATAAACCTTCTGAGAAGCAAATAAACCATGGCTATAGACCCTAACGACCCATTGATGAGGTATAAAATAAAGAAGCTACTTAAGAAGATTGAAAGCTTGAGCGCTAGACATACTGAGCTTATTACGGTCTACGTTCCCCCAGAATATGATATTATTAAGAAAATCCAACAACTTCAGGATGAAGTAGGCACTGCTTCTAACATCAAATCTACCTCAACAAGAAAAAATGTTACCGAAGCTCTTGAAAAGATGATTGTGCTTTTGAGAACTATTGGTAGAACACCAAAAAATGGTTTAGCAGCATTTGCAGGAAATGTTGCTGAAAGAGAAGGAGAAGTAGAATGGTTTGTGGATTACATTGAACCACCGCTACCACTCAACCAAAATCTCTATCGCTGTGACAAGCGCTTTGTGACTGAAGGCATCAGAGATATGATTGCATCAGAAGATATCTATGGACTGGTGGTGCTGGACAGGAGAGATGCAACAATAGCTATACTGAGAGGAAAATCATTCAAGGTTATTGCTAAAACACACTCAGAGGTTCCTGGAAAGTTTAAGGCTGGGGGACAAAGTGCAGCACGCTTTGGGAGGATTAGAGAGGATGCTATTAAAGATCACTTCAAAAAGGTTTCAGAATTGATGAAAGATCAATTTTTGAACTTATCAGGATTAAAAGGAATTATTCTCGGTGGGCCTGAGGTGACTGTTGTTGATTTTCTGAATCAAGAATATCTTACAGGAGATGTGCAGAAAAAAATCCTCGGCTACAAGCCATTAAGTTATACAGAGGAATTTGGTTTACAAGAGCTTCTTGATAAAGCACAGGATTTACTCGGAGAGGCAGAGGTTTCTGAGGAGAAAAAGATCATGCAGCGTTTCTTTGATTATCTTAATAAAAAACCAGGCATGGTTGATTATGGCTATGACTCAGTAAAACGAAAATTAGAGGCAGGCGCAGTTGATGTACTCCTTGTTTCTGAAATATTAGATGAAGAAAAAATAGAAGAGCTCGAGGAACTTGCAAAGCACTTTGGAACCACTATTAAGATCATCTCAACAGAAACACGTGAAGGTGTGCAATTAAAAGAAATGGGCAAGATTGCAGCACTCCTTCGTTATGAAATGTCATGAGCATTCTCCAACAAGCATTGCAGGAATTAGGAATGGATAAAGGATATACTGGTATTGTTAAATATACCAATCACTTCAATGATTATGGTGCTAACCTTTCAGTGCGCGGCAGCACAATTATATTGAAATTAAGCAAAGCCTGGCAGCCGATCAGCGATGAAATAAAAATTGGTGCAGCACAAGAACTTCTTGTTGGTTTGTTTAAGCTTAAGAAAAACACTACCAATATGGATTTGTATAGTGGCTTCATCAGAAACCTGCATCTCGCAGCTCCAAAACAAAAACCAGAACAAGTATTATTAGATTCATTCAATAGAGTAAATGAAAAGTATTTCTTTGGAATGATGGACATGCCGAATATTGTATTTGGAGATATTACAATACGAAAGCTTGGTTCGTATGATTACCGAACAGACAGCATTATTCTTAGCAAAGTGCTTGAACAGAAAGTAGAATTCATAGACTTAGTTATGCATCATGAGTTACTGCATAAGAAGCACAAGTTTACCTCAAAGTATGGACGTTCTCTGCATCATTCAGCTGCATTTAGGAAGGAAGAAAAACTGTTTGATAACTTTGAAGAGCTTGAAAGGCAATTAAAGAGATATCTTGTGAAATCGAATTTAAAAAGACTGTTTAGTATGTGGTAAGCAAACCTTTATAAAGCAATTTTAACAGGAATGAACCATGAAAGTTAAAGAAAAAATAATAACAGAAAAGGTTGACTCATTAGTGGTTGATACTTCAGTACTCATTGAAGGCATTGTGTCAACTAAAATAAAGTCAAGGGAAATTGCTCCGAAAAAGATTCTTATTCATGAAGCAGTTATTGCAGAGCTTGAACATCAAGCAAATGCTGGGAAAGAAAAAGGATATTTAGGATTAGAAGAACTCAAGGAATTACGTTCTTTATCACAAAAATTCAAATTTGAGATTGTCTACACAGGTAGAAGGCAAACAGAAGCAGAAATTAGGATGGCGCGATCAGGTGCAATTGATGCACTCATTCGAGAACTCGCATTTGAAGAAAAAGCACATTTCTTCACCTCAGACAGAGTCAATGCATTAGCAGCAGAAGCAAAAGGTATCCCAGTTATTCTTTTTGAATTTGAACGAGAAGTAAAGCCATTGATGTTTGAAAAGTACTTTGATGAAACAACCATGTCCCTGCATATAAAAGAAAATACAAAACCGGTGGCAAAACGAGGAATACCAGGAGCATGGAAGCTCATTGAAGTCGATACTGAACTTCAAGGAAAAATAGTCGAAGAGATGGCAAAAGAAATTATCGAAGAAGCAACACGAAGAAGAGATTCTTCTGTTGAACTTGATCGAAAAGGATCAACCATTGTGCAGCTTGGACGGTACCGAACCGTTGTTGTTCGACCACCATTCTCAGACGGCTGGGAAATCACCTTAGTGCGTCCTGTCAAAAAATTATCATTAGACGACTACAAATTAAGTGAAAAGCTTAAAGCACGATTATCAGGAAAGGCTGAAGGAGTTCTTATTGCAGGTGCACCGGGAATGGGTAAATCAACATTTACACAAGCATTAACAGAATACTATGCAAGTCAAAGTAAAATTATCAAAACAGTTGAAGCGCCGCGAGATTTAGTTGTTCCTGATACTGTAACACAATATGCGATTGGATTAGGAAGTTCTGAAGAGATACATGACATCCTGTTATTATCAAGACCAGACTACACTATTTTTGATGAAATGCGAAATCAAGATGACTTTGCGCTGTATGCAGATCTTCGATTAGCTGGTGTTGGTATGGTTGGTGTTATTCATGCAACAAAACCCATTGATGCCATCCAACGATTCATTGGAAAAATCGAGATGGGAGTCATTCCACACGTTGTTGATACTGTTATTTTCATTCAAAACGGTAGCGTCGCAAAAACATTCAGCGTCAAGATGGAAGTCAAGGTCCCTGCAGGAATGACTGAAGCAGACTTGGCACGACCATGTGTTGTCATTGATGACTTTGAAACAGGCAAGCAGGAATATGAAGTCTATTCATATGGAAACGACACAGTTGTTATTCCGGTAACAGAGATTGCAGCACAAGGAAGTCCAGTCAGAGAGCTTGCAAAAATGGCAATTGAACGAGAAATGCAGCGATATGCTGATCAAGCTGAAGTCAGAATTGAATCTGACAATAAATTCACTCTCTATGTTCCTGAACACGATATTGCAAGCATCATTGGAAAGCAAGGAAAGAATATCGAGATGCTTGAAAAAATGTTTGGGATGAGCATTGATGTGCAGGAATTGACAGGAAAAACAAAAGGCAAGAAAAAGATGGGCATACCGGTTGAATTCAAATACGAATTCAAGAACAGGAAGATTATCTTGAATGTTGATCCAACGTATATGGGCAAGAACGTCGCAATCTATGTAAAACACGATTTGCTGATGACTGCAAATGTAGGAAAAAATGGAGACATAGAGATAAGGGAAGAACACAAGCTCGGAAAGACGCTGAAGAATGCAATCTTCCAGAAAGATCTAGTTGAGATTAGAGTATGATCGACATAAATCTCATCAAAACAAACCCACAACTGGTGAAAGAGAACATCAAGAAGAAGTTTCAAGAGCAGAAACTTCCTTTAGTGGATGAAGCGATCAAGCTCGATTCTGAAATAAGAAAGCTGCAACAAAAAGCACAGGACTTAAGAGCAGAGAGAAATAAGTTAAGCCTGCACATCAATGAGGCAAAGAAAGCTGGCAAAGATGTAAAGAAAATTCTTGCAAAAGCAAAAGAAATTCCAGACCAGATACAAAAGATTGAGCAAGAAGCACTCAAACTTGACCATAAATTTACACAGATACTCACTTCTATACCAAACATCATCCATAAATCAGTTCCGATAGGAAAAGATGCTTCTCAAAATAAAGAGCTCAAAAAAATCGGCAAGCCCAAAACATTCAAATTTCAGCTGAAAAACCATGCAGAGCTTGCAGAAAGCCTCGGCTTTGCTGATTTCGATGCTGCAGCGCAGACATCAGGGAAAGGCTTTTATTACCTCGAAGGTGATGTGGCACTGCTAAACCAAGCTCTGATTCGCTTTGCAATAGACAAAATGGTTACACATGGTTATAAATATATCGAGACTCCTTTGCTGCTGAGGGGAGATGTGATCAGCAACGTGGCTGACCTGCGTGATCAAAAAGAGCAGATCTACAAAATAGAGGAGGAAGATCTCTACCTGATAGGTACCAGTGAACATTCGCTGATTGGAAGATTCATTAACACCACCATCCCAGAAGAAAAATTGCCAATCAAACATACTAGCTACTCCATGTGTTTCAGAAAAGAGGTTGGCAGCCATGGTCTTGACCAAAAGGGATTGTTTCGAACTCATCAATTTAATAAAGTTGAAATGATTGCAATCTGCAACCCAGAAGACTCTATGAAACTGTATGAGGATATGCAGAACATTACAATTGATATTTTTAAAGCATTAGAAATTCCAACCAGAATGGTTGCGATATGTTCAGGAGATCTTGGAGACCTAAAACACTGTCAGGTTGATATTGAGGCATGGTCTCCACGAAAGAATGAATACTTTGAGGTTGGTTCATGCTCTAATCTTAGTGATGCACAGGCAAGAAAACTGGGAATTAAGGTAGCCAGTCCAAAAGGGAGATACACTCCGCATACACTCAACAATACAGCTATTGCAACTTCACGAGCATTAGTTGCAATACTTGAAAACAATCAAAATAAAGACGGCAGCATTATTATTCCTGAAGTTTTAATTCCTTACATGAATGGTAAAACAAAAATTACAAAGGAGGTGCCATAATGGCAGATGATTTCGAGGATGAGAAGTACACTGAAGAAGAACATGCAGAGGAAGGGAAAGAAGAATTGGAAGAAGAATTGGAGGATGATGAAATAGCAGGTTGGGAAGAAGGGTTTAGCAGAGGTGAGGAAGCAGCAGAATACAAGGAAGGAGAAGAGCCTGAAATAGAAGAGAAAAAAGAAGAAGAACACTCCAAAAAGAAGAAAAAGAAAGATGAGGAAGAACACTAAGAATGGGGGTCTTTAATGATATTCTAAGGAGTGATGAAACACTGTTCAAAAATGTCATTGCGCTTGACTATGACTACCTCCCAAAGTTAGTTCCTTTTCGAGAGATCCATCAGCGGCACATGGCAAGCTGTATCAAACCGCTATTTCAAGAGCGGAGTGGAAGGAATTTGTTAATCCATGGGCAACCTGGCGTTGGAAAGACTGTAGCATGCAGGCATGTACTAAAAGAACTCGAAGAAGAGCATGATGAAATAGAGCCACTTTACATTAACTGTTGGCAGAAGAACACTTCGTACAAAGTGCTGATGGAGATTTGTGACAAGCTTGGCTATAAATTCACTCAGAATAAAAAGACGGATGAGCTCTTTAAGGTGATTAAAGATATTCTGAATAAAAAATCAGTTGTTTTTGTATTCGACGAAATAGACAAAGTAGATGATTACAATTTTTTATACTGGATCCTAGAACAGATTTACAAAAAATCAGTCTTTTTAATCACTAACTACAAAGAGTGGCTGCTTAGCCTTGATGAACGAATAAAATCAAGGCTTCTTGCAGAAATGCTCGAGTTCAAGCCATACAATCTTGCAGAAACAAAAGAGATTATTGCACAGAGAGTTGGCTATGCATTTCAAGATAATGTGCTGGAACAAGATGCATTTGAAGCGGTGGTGAAAAAAACACATGAGATACAGGACCTGCGTCAAGGACTTTATCTTCTGAGAGAGGCAGGGAATCTTGCAGAAGAGAGAAGCTTAAGAAAAATTACGCTTGAGCAGATTCAGGCTGCTATTAAGAAGTTAACTGAATTTACAATCAATAAGGAAGAAGTATTAGATGATGAGACAAGATTTATATTTGAGCTGATCAAAAAGAACCTTGACCAAAGAACAGGAGAGTTGTATATGATCTACAAGAAGAATGGAGGGAATAGCTCTCAAAAAACATTTGCGAGAAAATTAAAAAAACTTGAGGAAGGAAAATTCATTGTTCTTGATAAAAGTGGAGGAGGAGCTGATGGCAATACATCCATTATCAAGCTTGCTTCCAAACAGCCAACAGAAAGAAAGTTAACAGAGTTTTAAGATGCTTCTAAGGTTACTCGGTGTCATTGACTTGATGGTTGCACTATTGCTTCTTGCTTCTCATATCTTGCCTAAGGATATACTTGTGGTTGCTGCAATTTATATTATTTTGAAAGGTCTTGTATTTGTTCTGGCAGAAGACATTATTAGTTATGTTGATATTGCTATTGGGTTGTACATTTTCTTGCTAATGTTTGGCTTTTCGTCTAATATCCTAAGCTTGCTTGCTGCCTTATTCCTTATTCAGAAAGGTCTAGCTAGCATTTCTTGATTATCCCGTCACCACAGGACAGGTGCGTGTGAGATATTTAAAGGAGTTTATACAACAATAGCATGAGGTGATAATATGTATTACCAAAAAGAGTTTGAGACTATCTTTTTCCAGCACATGAAAAAGCTAAGTGTAAAAGCAGCACAGAGGTTGAAGAATGAATAGAATAATGAAATTACTGAAACGATATAGCAATTATAGAAATGCTCCGTGTATCCTAGTCGTTGAGGATTCAATTTACACAGAAGACAAGCTTTTGTTAGGCAGAGTACACTCTTAAGCTATCTTACACAAATTTTATATATACGAATGAGAGTGTAAGGAGTATGAGTTTCGAAATCAGCACACTATTTAGCGATCCGCAGGCATTCCGTTTATTTTCTACTATTGTTCAAGCACTTGGCATAGTTGTTGCCTTTATGATCAGTTACCTTGGCTTTAAGGCATACAAGCTCACCAATGATAGAAAATATAAGTATTTCTTCTATGGATTCTTATTCCTGTCATTAAGCTTCCTTGCAAATGTTATCTTAAACATACTGCTACGTCTTGGCTATGCAAAATACTTCGTTGAAAAGAGGTATACGCCATACATTGCACCCATGTTTGGAATCTATTACTTCTTCTTGATTGCAGTGATGCTTGCATATGTCTCTCTTGCAATTGTGTATTCGGATATTAAAAAACCAAATAAGATATGGCTGTTTTACTTCTGGACATTTATAGTTGGTGTTTATACGTTTAGAGACTATCTGCTATTCAATATGTTTTCAGCACTCTTATTATCATTTGTTGTGCTATTTACATTTGAAAAATACAGAGAAAGCAGAAAGAAAAATCAACTAGCAATCTTTCTTGCATTTTTGTCATTGTTCCTCTTCCACTTCTTAGTCATTATTGAAAAATATGCTACAATTATATTACCAATAAGATATATCATACTATTAGCTGGACTCGTACTCTTGCTCGTAACGTTGCTAAAAATACATGGCAGAAAGAAGAAGTAAGCATGAAATTATTTATGATATTCTCAATTTGATTAGTCAGAAGGGCGGCAAAGTCAAGCCAACACATATTTTGTATGGAGGCAATCTATCCCATGACAGGCTGAAGAAGTACCTGCATGAATTAATTGAAGCCGGTTTTATTGGAGCTGTGGAAGAGAAAGGCAAAATTTACTACATTATCACTGACAAAGGCTACAAATTCATTGAAGAATTCAAGAAGATAGAAGAGATGACAACGGCGTTTGGGATTTAACCCTTAACCACACCCAATGGCTTCAATTTAACAACAGCTTTTGCAATGCCTAATTCATCTGAGATTTTCACAACTTCATCAATATCTTTGTAAGCACCAGGAGCTTCTTCTGCCAAGCCAGACATTGAATGTCCTTTGACAATAATTCCTTTTTGTCGTAATTCGTTAACCAATTCTTGTCCTCTAAATTCTCGTGTTGCTTGATGTCTTGACATCACTCTGCCTGCGCCATGCGCTGTTGAACTGAGACTTACGCGCTCGCCCTCTGCTGTTCCTACCAGAACATAGCTTCCTGTTCCCATTGAACCAGGAATAATGACTGGCTGGCCGACTTTTCTGTATCGTTCTGGAATTTCTGGACTTCCCGGAGGAAATGCTCGTGTGGCACCTTTGCGGTGCATGTACACTTTGTGCTTGACGCCGTTGAATTCATGCTCCTCTACTTTTGCAATATTGTGCGCAACATCATACACTGTTTTGATCTCTTCGCGCTTTACATTAAACAGATTTACAAAACATCGTCGTGCTAATTCAGCAATAACATGCCTATTGCACCACGCAAAATTTGCTGCTGATTTCATTGCTTTAAAGTAATCATCACAGAGCTTTGTACCAGCAGGTGCATACACCAATTCTCTATCGGGTAGTTTAGCGATTTCTTTAGTAAATTCTTTTTCCATTAAACGCAGATAATCAGAACACACTTGATGGCCTAAACCACGCGAACCACAGTGAATCATATATACAATCTGTCCTTTCTTCAATCCAAATGCTTTTGCAACTTTTTCATCAAAAATCTCACTTACGTATTGAATTTCTAAGAAATGATTTCCTGAACCAAGACTGCCAAGCTGATTTTTTCCTCTTGATTTTGCAGTTTCAGAAACCTTTGATGCATCGGCTCCTTTATACGAACCACTTTCTTCAGCATTTTCAAGATCCTCTTTAACACCATATCCATTTTCAAATGCCCACTCTGCTCCTTTCTCAAGAACCTCGTTTAATTCTTCTTTGCTCAATTTTAAATTGCCTTCTCCTAATCCAGCAGGAACAGCAGTGTAACAACAATCAACCAGTTGCTGTAACTTTGGCTCTACTTCTT
>Ga0247727_10005432_pt1 | contig 25900 bp, 14 predicted proteins | sample WisWelCaveWW1625_FD_202498 | JGI IMG/M metagenome (GOLD analysis project Ga0247727, IMG submission 202498) | Biofilm microbial communities from Wishing Well Cave, Virginia, United States - WW16-25 | ecosystem: Environmental > Aquatic > Deep subsurface > Groundwater > Cave microbial mat | place...
GAGCTCGGCCAGCGTCGCGTGCTTCAGCGACATGCGCAACACGAACACGATGAGCTCGGCGCCACGTGACGGCACCTTGACCGTGCCATGGCTCGCGACATCGCCCAGAAGCATCTCCTCCAGGGGCAGGTGATAGTTCTTCGCGAGGCTCCCGCCCGAGATCACGCGGTAGTACGAGTGGACGTGGACCAGCGCGCCACTCGCGTCGTCGAGCGCATGGTGGTGCTCGACCGACGGAAACGGCGCCCCGCCGTCCTCCACGGCCGGCCGAAAACCCAGGTCCTGGAGGATCCGCCGGTAGGCGACGGCATCCTGCCGGTGGACGAGGAGATCGAGATCCGTCTTGCCCGCGAGCGTCTCGGAGAGAATCCAGTTGCTCTTCCAGTGGCAGTAGCGGACGCCGTCGTCGTTCAGCCGGTCGATGAGAGACGAGACGGTTGCAAGCATCAGCGCCGTGGCTCCACTCGGAGTGGATCGGACCCGACCCGAGCCGCGAGCCGAGCGTCGCCGACGCCCGTGGGCGGCGCCGATGCTCGAAGCTCGGACGCGAGCTCGACGGCAAGCTCATGGATGCGGTCCCACTCGCCGTCTTCGTTGTCGACGACGAGGACCCGGCCCCGCAGCGGGGATGCGTCTGCGACAAGATCGAACACCTCAACGGTGCGCCTGATCGTCCGCTCCACCTCGTTCCGAGACTTGCCGGCGTGCTGAGGGCGTCGATCCGGCCGGCTCAGCGCGCGCTGCACGAGGGATGCGATCGGAGCCCTGACGTAGACGATCCTGTCCGGTGGCGGAACGAGCTCGGCGAAGCGCTCGACGTCGGAGCGATCGAGCTCGACGTCGCTGAGCCCGAACAGGTACGCGCTCAGCACGGTGCCCTCGTCGGAGAGGACGATACGATCTGCAGCGCGGCTCCTCGCGAGCTCGTACATTCCCACGCGGCGCGCGATACCCCGCATGCCGTTGAGCCGGTGGTACGTCGACGGCGCATAGCGGGCGTGCATTCGCATGGTGAACGCGAGGTATGCGCGGCGGCGGCGCTGAGCGCGGAGGAGGAACGGCAGGCTGCCGACCTCTTGCGCGACGTTCACCGCCGTGGGGTGGGTGATCCCGCGGAGCACTCGACGATCGAGTATCAGGTCGGACATGGTCACGGCGCGGTCCTCGAGAAGCACGTGCGCACCGAGCATCCGGCTCAGCGTCGTCTTACCCGCACCGTCACAGCCGATGAGCTCGACGATCACAGGATCTCCCGGTAGACCTTCTCGTAGCCCGCGTGCATCGCCGGAAGCCCGAAGCGGCCCCAGACGAGCCTCTTCCCCTCGGCGCCGATCGTCTTCCGTGCCTCCGGGGACATGTCTCGAAAGCGCTCGATCTCACGGGCGAACCCGTCGATGTCGCCGGTGCGGACGAACGGCACGTAGTCCGCCCCGTCCACGACCTCGCGATGATGCGGGATGTCGGAGAGCACCACGGGACAGCCCGCTGCCATCGCCTCGATGACCGCCACCGGCAGGCCTTCGCCGAGCGACGCGGAGACGAAGAGGTCGGCCTGGGCGCAGCGGGTGAAGACGTCGTCGCGGGGAACGAGCCCGGCAAGCGCGACCTGTTCCCCGAGGCGCGAGGACTCGATCTCCTTCTCCAGCTGCTCCTCCAACGAGCCCGAGCCGACGAACGTGAGCCGCGACCGCTCGTCACCGGCTCGCTGGAACGCGGAGAGCACGGTCATCGGGTCCTTCACCTTCTCGAGCCGTCCGACCGAGACGACGTCGAAGGTCGCCGCGTCGCGCTCTCCGGCAGCGCTCACGGCGCGCTCGACCCGGTCGAGGTCGGCTGCGTTCTGCACAACCCGAGCCCGCTTGCCGACGAGTCGCTTCCACAGCCGCGGATAGCTGTCGTAGGCCGCGTGGCCGCAGAAGACGACGCGCCGGAAGGTCGCGATCGCGGGCAGCATCAGCGCCTTGTTGCGCGGCTTGTAGTCGTAGTACGAGTCCTGAACCGTGTAGACCAGCCTGCGAAAGAGCCTCCACCGCCTCGGGTGCAGCGCAAGCCCCAGCGTGAGGAGCGCTCCCGTATGCGGGGCGTGGGCATGAATGACGTCGTAGTCGTGCCCGTCGAGAGCGGCCCCGAGCGCGTGGAAGAAGCCGCGCAGGGTGTCGTCGCCGGCGAACACCGCGATCTGCTCCGGGCACTCGAGCTGTGGGCGGAAGTACGTGCAGATCGCGAGATCCCGTTCGTCCATCAGCGGCAGGCAGTGCTCGTTGTACTGCCCGTTCGTCTCTCCGAGGACGATGATCAGGTGCAGGATTCGAAGCCGGCGTTCGACCGAAGCACCCTCGCTCATGTCAAGTCCAGTCGCATGTCGCCGGCCATCGTCCGCTCGTCCCGCGTTGCCCGTCGGCTCAGCTCGAGGACACCCGCGAGCTCAGCGGCGATCTCGGCCGGCGGCATCGTAGCGGTGTCGTAACGGAGGAGACGCGGACGTCCGAGAGCCTCGCTCAGGGAGAGCACACGCGCATAGGCGTCGCGGTGTCGCTCGATGAGCTCGAGGCCCTGGCCGACGGATACGCCCTTCGCGTCGTGGCGCTGCTCGCGGCCGTCGATCCGGGCGAGCAGGATCTCGTCAGGGGCATCGAGCAGCACGATCGCGTCGAGCTCGAGCGACCAGCGCTCGACCATCCGTCGCAGCCACGACTCGAAGCGCGCACTCCGTGTGAACGGCTTCCTCGCCCACAGCAGGCACGCGAGGCCGAAGATCGGACCTTGATCCAGAAGGACGGCCCCTGGCATGACATCGCTATCGCGCAGGAACCTGTGCCACTCGGCCACGTAAAGGACGAACTTGAGCTCGTCCCAGCTGAGTAGCGGCCGGTCCCGGGCGCTCACTGCCGCGAGCGGCAGGAGCCCGGGAAGGCCGTGGGCGACATAGGGCCAATGCGAAGGGTTCCTTGTGTGCAGCGAGTCCGCCACGTGGCAGTCGTAGTCGACTCGTAGCTCTCGGGTCAGCGTCGACTTGCCCGAGCCGGCCACGCCGACGATCTCGATGATCTGAGAGTCTCGAGGCATGATCGGAGCGACCTCAGGCGAGCGCCGACCAGACGAGCGCCTTCAACTCTCGAGCGACCGAGTCCTCGGGCTGGCTCGCGTCGATGACATGCGCCCGGCTTCCGCGCCAGTCGATGTTCCAGACCTCGGCACCTCGCGTACGGACGCTGTCGGGGCTCTCCGCGGTCTTCCGCTGGACCGCGATCTCCGGATCGACCCGAAGAACGACGAGCAGCTCGGGCGGGGCGATCGAGCGGTGATACCGTTCTTCGAGCGCGATCATTGCCCTGACGAGGCGATTGTCGGGTCCGTCTACGGTCCGACTCGCGATCAGGGGAGCCTCCATGGATCTGAGGCGCGGATGCGGGTACCGATCACATAGGACGAGCCCGCCTTCGGCCGTGAACCGGCGCGCGTGGCCATATGCGTGGTGCCTGTCGCGGGCAGTGCAGACGAGCCAGAGGAGCGGCCGGTACGTCTCCACCGCAGCTGCGAAGCGCCGCACTGGAGTGACGCGAACCACGCGAGCGAGCCCTCCCACACCGAGCGCGACCACCTTCAGGCTCGCGCGCACGGCAAACGTCGTGGCCGACCAGCGCGGCTTGCCGAGATGGACGAGCCGCACGTCGAACTCGCGCCGGAGCCAGTCGTCGAGCGCGGCGAGCGCGGTGGACTTCCCGGATCCGTCGCCCCCCATCATCCCGACCAGCGCCCCGCCACCGGCGAGACGGTTCTTCGGCGCCCCGTGAGTGCGACGGCGGGCAGCGATCGCGAACCGGCGCCCGATCCGCAAGATGCCGTCCGTTCGCCGGGAGTACCGAGCGTGCGGCTGCAGGTTCTGCTCCAGCCGACGACTCGCGCGAACCCGTCGCCGGATCGACGCACCGGACTCCAGCGCGGCCGCACAGTCCGCGAACAGCTCGGCCCCGACGAACGGGAGGTGCTCCTCGACGAGCGAGCTCGCGCGTGTGTCGTCGACGCGCGCGGCGAGGTACGCGTGCTCGCCGCTCTCCGTACGACTCGGGCCCGCACGCCTGCCACGCGCGGCGCACCACGCGATCTCGTCCCACGTGCAGTACTTCAGGACCATGCGTACGACGAAGACGACGTACTCGAGCTCGGCCGACGGAAGCGCGAAGAGGCCGGTCCGTGTCGCCGAGTCGAGGTACGCCTCTTCGATCGGAAGCCGGTAGTTCTTCGTCCGGTCGTCGCCGAGGACGAGCTGGTAGTGAGCGTGCACGTGCACGAGCCGGTCGGCGACTGCGTCGAAGCCGTAGAAGCTCTCGATGCCGGGAGTCGACTTGCCCAGTCTGTGGGCGCGCACGAAGCCGAGGCGCGAAAGGACCTCGGTGAAGGAGCGCAGGTCACCCCGGTGCACGAGGAGATCGAGGTCGTTGTCCCCCGTCGCGGAGCGATCGATCGCCGCGTTGCTCTTCCAGTGGCAGTAGCGAACGCCCGCCTCCTCGAGGAGCCGGGCCAGACTTCCGATCAGCGCAAGCGGCTGGACGGGCGACAGGACCGAGTGAGGCTCACCGGTGGCCACGGCACCACTCATCATGTCCCCTCGACCTGCACTCGGCGCGCAGAAGCCTGCACGCTCTTCTGCTTCAGCAGACGGTCGTACTCGCCCATGTACGCATCGAGCATGCGCGGCAATCCGTAACGCTCGCGCTGCACCTGCTGACCCTTCTGTCCAAGCTCCTGCAGGCGTGACCCGTCGGCCGCCAGCGAGCGGACTGCCGCCGCGAGGCTCGCGGGGTCCTTGGGCGGGACGAGAACAGCGGTCTCGCCGTCATTCGTGACCTCTCGGTTGCTCCCGATCGACGTGGTGACGACCGGCTTTCCCGCGGCCATCGCTTCGAGAAGCGAGATCGAGAGACCTTCCCAGAGAGACGGGAGAACGACGAGATCCGACGCTGCGAGCAGATCACCGACGTCGGGGCGATACCCGAGGACCGAGACAATGCTTTCGAGACGCAGTTCGGAGACGAGCCGCGACAGCTTCTGCCTTAGGGGCCCGTCGCCCGCGAGAACGATCCTCGCTGCGGGCATGTCGCCGCGAAGGAGCGCCGCGGCCCGAATGAGGTACTCGAGACCCTTCTGCTCGGCCAGCCTTCCCGTCGAGAGCACCATGAAGCCGTCGTCGACGCCGAGCTCCGCTCGGACCTCCGCTCGAGATCGCTTCGGCTCTGCGCGCGCTGCCGGCACGCCGTTCGGAATCGAGATGACCTTCTCCGGGCTACCGATCCCGACCCGAAGCGCCCAGTCGCGCTGGAACGCGCTGACCGTGACAACTCGGTCGCACCAGCGAGCGGAGACACGCTCTGCTCCGACGTACGCGGCGGTGACGACCTTCCCGGTTTCCTCGTGGAACGGAAACAGATGGACCGTGTGGATCACGGCCGGGATCCCTGCCCTTCGCGCTGCCAGGCTGCCGACGATTCCCGGCTTCGTCGTGTGCGTGTGCACGATCGTGTACGGCGACCGGGCGAGAAACCGTGTCAGACGCACAAGTCCCCGAAGGTCCCAGAGCGGCCGTATCTCCCTGCGGATCACGTCAAGGTCGAGCAGGCCCAGATTCTGGATCCGGATCATCTCCTGGAAGTGCGGATTGGTCGCGAGGATGTCGACCTCATAGCCCTGCTCCTGAGCCGCCTTCCCCAGCTCGAGCATGAGCACGCAATCCCCTCCGAATGGGGCCGAGCCCTTGATCAGCAGCAGCTTCGGACGCGTCACGAGAAACCCCTGACGATCCGTTTGGTCGATCCGTTCATCCAGCCCGTCATCACGGAAGATCTATCGCGAATACGTCGTTCGCCGCGAGGCCGAAAGTCGACCCGTCGAAGAACAGCGATGTCGAGTACGTGCCTGCAGTCGTCGAGCCGGTGGAGGTCGGGATGAAGACGAAGATATCTTCGTCCGCGCCGCTGACGCCGGGTACCGCGAAGACATCGAGCGCGGACAGGTAGATGTTTCCGGCAGCGTCGACGGCGGCAGCGTCGACTTCCTCCCCGGCATCCCCGAGGCCAACGTCGCTGCCGTCGAAGTAGAGCTCGAACGTCCCCGCCGTGACGTCGCCGAGCGATGTCGGTGTGAACGCGAGCAGGTCCTCGTCGCGGGCGGACACGCTCCCCGACGGCCCGGCGACGGTCACAGAGCCGAGAGTCGACATGAGGATCCGCCCGTCCGCGAGTGGCTCGACCGTGGTCACGTCGTGGCCGGAGGCGGTCAGCCCGACGTCGGAGCCGTCGAAGTAGAGCGAGAACGTCCCCGTAGTGACGGGACCGAGCGAGCTCGCCTCGAAGCGCACGATGTCCGAGTCGTCGACCGTGCCCGCGATTCCCGGCACTGGCTTGTCGGCGTCGAACGAGAGGAGGAGCGTGTCCGCATCCACTCGAGTGAATGCATCGATTCGAAGGCTCGCAATGCCGACGTCCGAGCCGTCGAACAGCAAGCTGAAGCTCGTGCCGTCGTAGAAGAGGACGTCTTCGTTCGCGGCCGCGACGGAGCCGAGCGTTGCCGCGTCGCGAAGCGAGAGATAGAACGGGGCGCCCGGGTCGGGGGTGACGTTCACGGTCAGCTCGTCGAACGAGGTGAGAGCGCTGTCGTCGCCGGTCAGGCGCAGGACGTATGTGCCGGTGAGCGAGAAGGTCGCTGTCGTATCCACCGCGCTCGCGTCCCCGTAGCTGACGGCGCCTGGCCCGCTCACCGTCGTCCAGCTCGTCGTCAGCGCGCCCGGCGGGTCGGGCTCTCCGTCGTCCGAGACGGCGCCGTCGAGGCTGGCGACCGTGGACACGGCGATCGTCTGGTCGGTGCCGGCGTCGACCATCGGCGGCTGGTTCCCGGGCGTACCCGCGGGCGGCGCCGTCAGCTCGAACATCTTGCCGTCGACGATGTTCGGGTCCTCGTTGTTGTCGATGCCTCGATCGACGACGTAGAAGTGCTTGTCGCCGGATTCGTCGCTCGCCGGCGCATACGCGAGGCCCGCAGGCTTTTGCATCGAAATAGCCGACAGATCGAGTGTCTGAAGCAGGCTTCCGCTCGTCGTCGTCTCGATGACGATGGGCCCGCTCTGGCGGTTCGAGAGTACGAAGAGCGTCCCGGTGACCGAGTTGACCTCGACGCTCTCCGGATCGTCCACCCCGTACGCCAGCGTGTCGAACTGGCCGACGAGAGCGCCCGAGGTCGTGTACTGGTAGATCTCGCGGTTCAGGCCGTCTGCGACGAACAGCCTGTCCGTGAACGTGTCATACGCGATGCCCTCGGGATCCGTGTTCCCGACTCCGCTCGTGTCGAAGCTCGTCCACGTGTCGTCGGGCGTGCCGACCAGGCCGTCCGCGCTCGGGTTGAGGTCGAACACCTCCTTCCCGTTGTCCTCGGTGAAGAAGTAGTGGCCGTTCGCCGGCCTGTACGCCACCCCGGTCGGCTCGTCGGTCATGGGAGCCGGCGACGGCGTGCCGGCGGGATAGTCGACCTTCGAGATGTTCGCGCTGCGAATGACGCTCCCGTCCCGGTTCAGCTCCCAGACGTTCGCGCCCTGGAAGTGCGTGATCCCGCTGACGACCTCCTCGACTTCCCCGTCGCTCATGATCAGTCGATCGCTCGTCGAGACATAGCCGATCCCCGAGGGATCGGGGCTGGGCGGCGAGAACGGCGGTGCGGCCATGTCGGTCGTGCGCACGAGGGTCGGCGTGAACGGGCCCCCCGCTGTGGTCGCGAGCGTGGTCAGCGACAACTCGACGATCTGGCCGGTGCCTCGAGCCCCACCGCCGTCGGCGACATACAAGCTCAGGTCCCCCGGAGCGTCCGTCCGGTCGCCGCTCGGAGCGAAGGCCATACCTCCGAAGCTCGCCAACCCGAGCGCTGACACGTCGCGCGTGACGATCGCGTTCCCGGTGGCGGTGAGCTCGACGAGCGTCGACCCGCCGAGATGGAGATGGCCCGTCGACGGATCGAACGCCAGGCCGCGAGCGCTGCTGACGCCGCTCGCGCGGAGGTCGATCTCGGAGACCGCCGCCGCGTCCAAGCTTCCGTCGGCGCCCGGCTCGATACGGACTAGCCGCGGAAGATCGGTGTCGAGCACGAATACGACCCCGCTCGCCGGGTCGACCGTCATCCCCTGGGGATTGCGGAGGTCGAGCCGGCGAGCATCGTGGCGGACGAGCGCTCTCGGATCAAGCTCGCCGTTCGCGTTCGCACGGACTTCGAGCAGGCGATCCGCGTTGTCGAGCAGAAGCAGCCGGCCACGGCGTTCGTCGAACGCAAGGTTGACCGGATCAGCGAGAGCTGCCGCGATCCGAGCCGAGCCCGCGCGGTCCGAGATCGGCGAGGCAGCAAACGGTGTGAGCCTGACGACCTCGGTCTCGGCAGACTCACCGCCCCGGCGACCCACGACGTAAAAAGAGTTGCTCGAAGACGAGAAAGCGAGACCGACCGGAGACGCGACGCGTGTGCGCTCGGCCTCGAGCACGTGAACCAGCCGAGCAGGGCCTCCCCCTCGAGGCGTCGCTTCAGGGGCCGCGGAGGCCTTCACGCCGAACAGCACGAAGACGGCCCCGGCAAGGACGAGCGTCGACGCAGCGGCCCGAGCCACAGACAGGCTTATCGGGTGCTCACGCGCGTCGTCGCGAGCGCTGATTCGCTGGATCAAGCTCCCTCCTCCTCTGCGCGGCCGCGCCGCGTTCCCCTCGTCGCAGCGTAGGCACGGACGTTGAGTCCCGCAAGCCCATCTTCGAATCCGCGTGTAGCGCGCTTCACCTCGGACGGACCTACTGACGTGTCGAGAGCTCTTGGTCTACGGAAACTCGATCGCGATCAGATCGTTGCCGGCAAGCCCCAGCACGCTTCCGTCGAAGAAGAGCGTCGACGAGTACGTGCCCGTGGTATTCGAGCCGAGGGCCGTCGGAGCGAACACGAAGACGTCTTCGTCGGCTCCCGCTACACCAGTGACGCTGAAGTTCGCCGAAGTCGACAGGTAGAGGTTGCCACCTGCGAGTGCGAGTCCGTCAACGTCCTCGCCTGACGCTGTCAGCTCGACGTCGGTGCCGTCGAAGTACATCGTCCAGGCATTCGTGAACGGATCGAACTCGAGCACGTCCTCGTCCTCGCCGCTGACACCCGTGACACTGACGAGGTCTCTCGTCGAGATGAGCAGGTGCCCGTTCGCCAGCAGCTCGATGGCGTCGATGTCCTCACTCGAAGCCTCGAGCCCGAAGACGCTGCCGTCGAAGTACATGGACCACGTACCCGTCGTCGTCGCACCAAGCGAGCCCGGGGTGAGCTCGATCACGTCCTCGTCCTTGCCGGAGAGCCCTGGAACCGCGAAGTTGCCCTTGGTGGAGACGAGAAGGTGCCCGTTCTCGAGCAGGGCGAAGGCGTCGATGTCCTCGCTGCTCGCGTCTAGCCCGACGTCGCTTCCGTCGAGAAGGAGGCTGAAGCCCGACCCGTCGAAGGCGACAAGGTCCTGAGGGGTGACGGGGACGCCACTGAGCGTCTGCACCGTTCCGACCGAGAAGTAGAGGGTCGCAGCGCTGACGGTTACCGTGAGCTCGTCGCTGCCCGTGAGCTCGCCGTCGAACGCACTGAGGCGGAGCACGTACGTGCCGATCTCCGAGAACGTCGCGGTCGTGTCGACCGCATTCGCATTCGCGAACGTGACGATGCTGGAGGGGGGGCCGCTCGTCTTCGACCAGATGGTGATGAGTGGGCTCGGCAGCCCGTCGTCCGAGACCGTGCCGTCGAGCGCCGCACTCGCGCTCAGCGTGATCGACTGGTCGGGACCGGCGTTGGCGGACGGTTGTTGGTTGCTCCCGGCCGGATTCACGGTGATCGTGACCTCGTCGGAGCTCGAGAGGACGCTGTCCGAGGCGGTGAGGCGCAGTACGTACGTGCCGGTCCCCGGGAAGGTGGCGCTGGTGTCCTCGGCGTTCGGGTTCCCGAAGACGACGGTGCCGGTGCCGCTGACCTTCGACCAGGTGATGGTCACGGCGTCGGGCGGGTTCGGCAGGTGGTCGTCCGTAACCGTGCCGTTGAGGCTGGCGCTCGCGGGCTGGACGATCGTCTGGTCGGTGCCCGCGTTGACGACTGGTGCGCTGTTCACGGGCGACCCGGTCGACGGCGCCGTGAACTCGAAGATCTTTCCGTCGATGATCCTGGGGTCGTTGTTGTTGTCGATCTCCCGATCGGCCCAGTAGAAGCGCATCGCTCCGGACCCGTCGCTCGCCGGCGCGTAGGCGAGGCCGGCCGGTCTCCAGTCCGCTGCGCTCGAGACGTCGATCGTCTGAAGCAGAGCGCCGCTGGTCGAGACCTCGACGATGATGGGGCCGCTCTGGCGGTTCGAGAGCACGAAGAGCGTGTCGCTGGCCGCGTTGTACTCGACGGTCTCGGGGTCGCCGACCCCGTAGGTCGAGACGTCGAAATGACCGATGAGAGTGCCGTTGGTCTCGTAGTGGTAGATCTCGGCGTTGACGCCGTCGGCCACCCACAACTCGTTCCGGAACGTGTCGTAAGCGATTCCCTCCGGGTCGCCGTTCGAGTTCCCGTTGGCGGTCGTGCTGAACGACGTCCACGTATCGCCGGCGGTGCCCAGATTGCCGTCCGCTCCCGGGTTCACGTCGTACACCTTCTTCCCGCCGTCCTCGGAGACGAAGTAGTGCCCGGTATTCGGATCCCAGGTCACGCCCACCGGCTCCTGCGTCATGGGAACGGACGTGGGCGCGACCTTCGAGATGTTCCCCATGTTGACCACGTCTCCGGTAAGGGTCATCTCCCACACGTTCACGCCCTCGAAATGGGTAATGCCGCTGACGGTCTCCTCGACCTCTCCGTCGGTCATGAGGAGCGTGTTGCGCGGCGCGGGCAGGTAGGTGAGCCCGGAGGGATCAGGGCTGGGCGGAGTGCCAGGCGGTGAGAACGCCGCCGTATCGATCGTATTTTTCAGCATCGCGGTGAAGTCGATCGACGCGATCGCCGCTAGCGCAACCAGCGACACCTCCACGATCTGTCCCGAACTCGTGGCGCTGCCGCTGTCCGCCACGTACACGCTCAGCTGACCGGGATCGTCGGTCTGGTCGCCGCTCGGAGCGATGGTCATCCCCTCCGGGCTGGTGAGCTCCACGCCGGACAGGTCGCGAGTGGCGACCACGTCACCCGCCGTCGTCAGCTCCACCAGGCTCCGCGCGCTGCGCAGGTACAGGTGGCCGGACGAGGGATCGAGAGCTAGACCCCGGACGCGGGTCACGCCGCTCGGCCGCAGGTCGATCTCGGCGATCGCTGCCTGATCGAAGCCGCCGTCGGCTGCAGGCTCGACGCGCAGGATCCGCGGCTGGGCAGCGTCGAGGATGAACACAGTCCCGCTCGAATCGACGGTCATCCCCTGCGGGTCCTGCAGATCGAGTCGGAGGGCATTGCGGCGCACGAGAGTGCCGGGGTCGAGGTCGCCGTTGGCATTCGCCCGCACCTCGAGCAGCCGGTCCGCGTTGTCAAGCAGGAGGAGTCGGCCGTGGCGGGAGTCGAATGCAACGTTCACCGGGTCCTTGACCGCGGCAGCGATCCGTGCCGAGCCGGCCCGGTCCGAGACCGGCGAGAGCGCGAACGGCGTGAGCCTGACGACCTCGGTATCTGGAGGCCCGCCGCCCGGACGCGCACCGACGACGTGAAACGACTTCGTGTCGGCCGCAAAGGCAAGGCCCACCGGTGCGGCGATGCCGGTTCGGTCCACCTCGAGCACCTGCGCCTGCCGGGGGGCGGTGGCGCCGCCCGACTGACTGGTAGCTTCGGGCGCCGCCGATGCCGTGACGGTGAAGACCACCGAGCCGAGAAAGGCAACGACGAGTCCGTGCCCAGCGAGCCGAATGGTCGGCCGGCGGCCTGTGCTGCGAGCGGTCTTCCCCAAGGTCAACTCCCCCTCTTGAATGTCACGGCAACGCGAGCCGCGTCCCCTTAGCCAGCGTAGTTCTGAATCCTGCGCCTTGCAACCGTCCCTCCTACGGCAGGTCGACCGCGGTGACGTCATTCGCCGCGAGGCCGTACACGGATCCGTCGAAGTAGAGCGCCGGCGAGTACGTGCCCGCGGTCACATCGCCGAGCGAGGATGGAGTGAAGCCGAAGACGTCCTCGTCGGCGCCGCCGATGCCGGCCACGGCGAAGTTGTTGAGCGTCGACAGGTAGATCTTCCCCGAGCTGTCGACTGCCGCGGCGTCGATGTCCTCCCCCGACGTCGTCAGGCCGACGTCTGAGCCGTCGAAGTAGAGCGTGAACGTCCCTGCTGTAACAGGGCCGAGCGTGGTCGGGGCGAACTCGAGCAGGTCCTTGTCCTCGCCGGACACACCCGTGACCGCGAAAGCGCCTGTGGTGGAGACGAGGATGTGCCCGTCGGGGAGCAGCTCGATCGCGTCGACGTCCTCGCTGCCCGCCGTCAGGAGGACGTCCGAGCCGTCGAAGTACATGGAGAACGTCCCGGCGGTATCGATGCCGAGCGAGGTTGCGCTGAAGCGCACGATGTCCGAGTCGTCAGTCGTACCGGCGATCCCCGGCACCGTGCCCGCCGTGTCGAAGGAGAGCAGGAGGTTCATGGCGTCGAGCCGCGCGAAGGCGTCGATGCGGAATGCCGCGAGCCCGACGTCGGAACCGTCGAACGCGAGATTGAAGGTCGTCCCGTCGAAGTAGACGACGTCCTCGTTCTCGGCGGTCACTCCGCCGACCGTCGCGACGTCGAGCACCGAGAAGTAGAGCGGTGAGCCCGCGGAAGCCGGATTGACGGTGACCGTCAGCTCGTCGAAAGGTGAAAAGACGCCGTCGGAAGCGGTGAGGCGCAGCACGTAGGTGCCGGCTTGCGAGAAGGTGGCCGTCGTGTCGACGAGGCTCGCGTTTCCGAAGGTGACCGCGCCGGGGCCGCTAGTCATCGACCAGGTGGTGGTGAGTGCCGGCGGCGCCGGTAGGCCGTCGTCGGAGACGGTACCGTCGAGGTTGGCGACCGCAGGCAGCGTGACCGTCTGGTCGACGCCGGCGCTGACGAGAGGCGGCTGATTGCCTGCAGCAGGGTTCACGGTGACGATGAGCTCGTCCACGCTCGTGAGCTCGCCGTCGAAGGCGGTCAGGCGCAGCCCATAGGTGCCGGCCTGCGGGAACGTGGCCGATGTGTCGACCGCGCTCGCGTCCGCGAACGTCGCGGTACCGGGCCCACTGATCTGGCTCCAGGTCGTCGCGAGCGGCGCGGGTCCACCGTCGTCGGTGACCGTGCCGTCCAGGCTGGCGCCCGCGGGCAGGGTGATCGTCTGGTCGGAGCCGGCACTGACCGAGGGCGGTTGATTGCCGCCGGTGGTCCACTCGACGTGGAGCAACGGTGCCGCGGCCGGATTCGAGTCCCACGCCTCCGCGGACCGCTGGCCGCTTCCGGTGATGACGAGCACGACTGCGTTGGAGCTCGCCCAGCCCGGTCTGTCGACGACCTCCTGCACGACTCCCGCGAGATTCGGTGTCCGCTGCCTGAGGCTCGACTCGCCGAGGAGTAGCCATGAGTCCGGCGACCACGTCGCGAGCGCGGTGGTCGTCGGCCGGAGCGTGATGTTGCTGTTCTGGCTCGCGAAGGTCGGCGCGTTGTCCGCAGCCTGGCCCTTGAGCGTGAGCGCCGTCGCGACCGAGCTCGGCGTATTGGCCTCGAACTGGACGTAGGCATGCGTGATGGCGGCGCCCTGCGGGATCCCGAGCCCGGCGAAGCGAAGCCCGACGGCGACGTTGTTGCTGCCTCCGGCGTCGATCATCAGGTCGAGATCGGCGTTCGCGAGGCGTATGCCGTTCGTGGATGCGAGTTGCTCGGCGTCGTCGGAGCTCACGGCCACGGGCACGTCGAGGAACGAGACGCTCGCGGAGCCGGTGAAGGTCAGCGTCGCCTCGTCGGAGACGGTGAACTCGCCATCGCTCGCAGTGAGGCGGACGCCGTAGGTGCCGGGAATCGAGACGCTCGCGGTCGTGTCTGCCGCGTTCGGGTTCGCGAAGTTCACGATGCTCGGCCCGCTGATCTGGCTCCAGGTGGCGCTGATGGACGGCGGTGCCGGCTTGCCGTCGTCGGTGGCGCTGCCGTCCAGGCTGGCCGCGGCCGGAAGCCCGACGCTCAGGTTCGGCCCCGCACCGACCACAGGCGGCGCGTTGACGGGCGGCGTCGGGACCGGCGCGGTCAGCTCGAACATCTTGCCGTCGACGATGTTGGGGTCGCTGTTGTTGTCGATTCCTCGATCGAGGATGTAGAAGTGCTGACCGGATCCGGTGCTCGCGGGAGCGTAGGCGAGGCCGGACGGTCGATTCGCCCCCGTCACCGACACGTCGATGGTCTGGAGGAGAGCGCCGCTCGTCGTGGTCTCGACGATGATCGGCCCGCTCTGGCGATTCGAGAGCACGAAGAGCGTGCCGCTCACGGGATTGAACTCGACGCTCTCGGGGTCGAGGGCCCCGTACTGCTCGACGTCGAACTGGGCGACGAGGGCTCCTGCGGTCGTGTACTGGTAGATCTCCGAGTTGGCACCGTCGGCTATGAACAGCCGATCGTTCCAGGCGTCGTAGGCGATTCCGCCGGGATCGGTGTTTCCGACGGCAAGCGTCGAGAAGAGCGTCGAGCTGTCGTCGCTCGTGCCGCACGCACCGTCGGTGCCAGGATCGATGTCGTAGACCTGCTTCTGGCTGTCGTCGGAGACGAAGCAGTGACCTGAGCTCGGCTTGACGGCCACCCCGGCCGGCTCGTCCGAGAGCGGAAACACGAGGGGCTCGACATGCGAGACGTTGCTGGTGCGAACGACGCTCCCGCCGAGCGTGAGCTCCCAGAGGTTCGCCCCCTGAAAGTGGGTAATGCCCTCGACCACTTCCTCGATCTCTCCGTCCGTCATGAGCAGCGTGTTGCTCGCGGGTAGGTACGTGAGCCCCGATGGATCCGGGCTGGGCTTCGCAAAGGCCGCCATGTCGACGGTGTTCACGAGCGTTGACGTGAAGACGGCGGCCGTCGCATCGGGTGCCGCGGAGGCCGACACCGTGAAGACGGCGGCGATGCACGCGATGGCGATCCCGTGGCCGGCGAGCCGGATCGCGGAGCGCGACTTCCCGCCATCGCGCAGCCAAGAGGTCGTACGAGAACTGGATGGTTGCCCACCCGCGCCGCCGCGAGTCTTCCCCAAGGCCAACCCTTCCTCCCCTGTAGCACGGCGACTCACACCGTGTCCCGCGCGCAGACTAGAACGAAACGACGCGCCGCGCAACCGCCCCTACGGCAGATCGATCGCGAACACGTCGTTCGCCGCCAGGCCGAAGACGGAGCCGTCGAAAGACAGCGTCGATGAGTACGTACCCGAAGTCGTATCGCCGAGCGAGGACGGGTTGAAGACGAAGACGTCCTCGTCGGCGCCGCTCCGACCCGTCACCGCGAAGTTGCCTGTCGTCGAGAGGTGGATCTTCCCGTCGACATCGACTGCCGCGGCGTCGACGTCCTCGCCGGAGGCCGTCAGGCCGACATCGGAGCCGTCGAAGTAGAGCGAGAAGGTCCCGGCGGTCGTCGGACCGATCGTGATCGGGACGAACTGGAGCAGGTCCTCGTCCTCGCCGGCGACACCGGTGACTGAGACCGTGTTGACGGTCGAGATGAGGATGTTCCCGCCCGGAAGCAGCTCGACCGCGTCGACGTCCTCGCCCGATGTCGTCAGCCCGACGTCGGAGCCGTCGAAGTAGAGCGAGAAGGTCCCCGCGGTGACATCGCCGAGCGACGTAGAGGTGAAGAGGACGACGTCGGAGTCGTCGGTCGTCCCGGTGATCCCGGCCACGGTTCCCGCCGAATCGAACGAGAGCAGAAGGCTGGTCGCGTCGACCCAGGAGAAGGCGTCGATGCGGAAGGCTGAGATGCCGACGTCGGAGCCGTCGAAGGCGAGGCTGAAGCTCGTTCCATCGAAGAAGACGACATCCTCGTTCTCCGCGTTGACCGAGCCGACTGTCGCGACGTCGAGCAGCGAGAAGTAGAGCGGCGAGCCTCCCGGCTCGACGACGTCGGTGACGGTGACCGCTATCGCCTGCGTGTCGACAAGGCCGCCGTCGGACGCCTGGACGACGACGTCGTAGACGTTGTTTCCGCCGACGTCGGTGGGAGCCTCGAAGTTGGGCACGACCAGGAAGGTGAGGACGCCAGACGCCGGGACGATCGCGAAGCGGGCGGCGTCGTCGCCACCTGAGATCGAGTACGTCAGGGCCTGGATGTCGGCGTCGGTCGCGTTGACGTCGGTGACCGCGGTCTGATTCTCCGCAGCCGACACCGCGGCCGAATCACCGCCTCCGTTGGAGGTGATCACGGGCGGGAACTCGTTGACGTTGAGAACAGTGACCGCGATCGCCTGGGTGTCGGTTCCTCCGTTGCCGTCAGAGGCCTGGACGGTGACGTCGTAGACGTTGTCACTGCCGGTGTCGGTCGGTGCCTCGAAGTTGGGGGCGGGCGCGAAGCTCAGGACGCCCGTAGACGGCACGATCGTGAACGCCCCTCCGTCGGCCCCGGGCACGATCGAGAAGGTGGGCGCGGGGTCAGGGGGAACGTCTGGGTCGGTCGCGATCACGGTCGTGACCGCTGTCTGGTTCTCCGATCTCGAGAGAGCGGCCGTGGAGTCGCCGCCGTCGGAGGTGATCACTGGTGGGCTGTTTCCGCCCTCGATCACATCGGTGACCTGAACAGTCACTGCCTGCGTGTCGGAGAAGCTGCCGTCGGAGGCCGCAACAGTGACTTCGTAGAAGTTGTCGGTGTTCGCATCTGCCGGCAACTCGAAGTCGGGCGGAACGGTGAAGGTGAGGACACCGGAGCCCGAGTCGATGGTGAAGTCGCCGATGTCGGCGCCTCCGGAGAGCGAGTACGTGAGCACCTCGCCGTCGCCGTCGGTCGCATCGATGTCGGTGACGGCGGTCTGATTCTCCGGCGCCGAGACTGCGACCGCAGCGCCGCCGGCGATCACGGGCACGAACTCGTTGACGTTCTGCACAACCACGGCGATCGCCTGCGAGTCGGAGCCGCCGTTGCCGTCCGAGACGGAGACGACGACGTCGTAGACGTTGTTGGCCCCCATGTCAGTTGGGGTCTCGTAGTTGGGAGCGCTCACGAAGGCGAGCACTCCCGTCGAGGGGACGATCGTGAAGGCCGCCATGTCGGCCCCGCCCGAGATCGAGTACGTGAGCGTGTCGGGGTCGGGGTCGGTCGCGTCAACGTCGGTGACCGCCGTCTGGCCCTCGACCGGCGACACGGCGGCCGAGGGGGCGCCTCCGTCGGACGTGATCACCGGCGCCGCGTTGCCGCCTCCGGTGTTCCACTCGATGTGGAGCAAGGGAGCGGCCGCTGGAATCTGGTTGACCGCCACAGCGACCCTTTCACCACTGCCCGTGACGAGCAGGACGAGCGAGTTGCCGCTCGCCCAGCCGGACCGGCCCACGATCTCCTGGATGACCCCGGCGAAGTTGGTGCTGCGCTGGTCGAACCCGGCGTCACCCTGAGCCGCCCACGCGGGGGGCGTCCATACGGCGGAGGCTGCCGTTGTCGGCCTCGACGAGACATCGAACAGCGTTGTGGAAAACGTCGGAGTGTTGTCGTCTGCCTGGCCCTTGATCGTGAGCGTGGTCGGCGCCGTGTCGGCCTCGTCGGCCTGGAACTGCAGGTACGCATTGCTGATGCTGGCGCCCTGCGGGACTGTGATGCCGTTGAAGCGCATGCCCACGACGACCTTCGGGCTGCCGGTGCCCGTCGTGTCGGTCATCATGTCGAGGTCGCCGTCGCCTCGCTGCACCGTGCCGCCGGCGATCTCCTCCGCATCGTCCGAGTTCGCGTTCACCTGGACGTCGAGCACGTTCGAGCTGCCAGAACCCGTAAAGGTGAGCGTCGTGTCGTCGGAGGCCGCGAACTGGCCGTCGTTTGCAGTCAGACGAACGACATAGATGCCCGGAATGGGCACGCTCGCGGTCGTGTCGACCAGGCTGGCGTTTCCGAAGGTGACCGTGTTCGGTCCGCTGACCTGTGTCCACGTGGTCGTGAAGGATCCTGGCGGAATCGGCTTCCCATCATCGGTCACATCGCCGTCGAGGTCGGCGCTCGCGGGCAGCGTGGCCGCCTGGTCGGAGCCGGCGCTGACCACGGGCGGCAGATTCGAAGGCGGATCCGCAAGGGGCGTCGTCAGCTCGTACAACTTGCCGTCGACGGCGTTCGGGTCGGCGTTGTTGTCGATCCCCCGATCGACGATGTAGAAGCGCTTCTCGGCTGACCCGCTGCTCGCGGGCCCGTATGCGAGCCCAGCCGGCTTGTATGCCCCTGAGGCCGACGCATCGATCGTTCGAATCAGGGTGCCGGTTCTCGAGGTCTCGACGATGATGGGGACAGGCGGCGTCGTGTTGGCCCGGTCGCTCAAGATGAAGAGCGTGCCGCTGACCGTGTTGAACTCGACCGCTTCCGGGTCCTCGACTCCGTATTGCGCGGTGTCGAAGTGGTTGACGAGCGTCCCCGACGTCGTGTACTCGTAGACCTCTCGGTTGAGGCCGTCGGCGACGAATAGATGGCCGCCGAAGGTGTCGTAGGTGATTCCCTCGGGATCGCTGTTCCCGACGAGCAAGGTGTCGAAGGACGTCACCGTATCGCCCGCGGTGCCGAGGAGGCCGTCCGCTCCGGGGTTGACGTCGTACACCTCCTTTCCGTCATCCGCGGAGAAGAGGTAATGCCCATTGTTCGGATTGAACCCCGCTCCCGCCGGCTCGTTAGTCACGGGTACCACGACACCCGGTGGCACGTTCGAGATGTTCGCGGTGCGATTGACCGCGAGCCCGATCCGGTTCAGCTCCCAGACGTTCGCTCCCTGGAAGTGCGTGATGCCGCCGACGCTCTCTTCGACCTCTCCGTCGCTGATCAGGAGCCGATCGGTAGCGGGGACATAGGTAATCCCGGAGGGATCGGTGCTCGGCGGAACGAGCGCACCCATGTCGACAGTCGTGACGAGCCCGGCGGTGAAGTTGATCGGCGGGGGTGATGCGAGCGGTGCAAGCGACAGCTCCACGATCTGGCCCGGGCTCGCTCCGGCGCCTGAGTCCGCGACGTACACGCTCAGCTGGGAAGGATCGTCGGTGAGATCGCCGCTGGGAGCGAGGGCCATGCCCGCGGGCTTGCCGAGACCCAGTGGGGAGAGATCGCGGGTCGCCACCAGCGCACCGGCCGTGGTCAGCTCGACGAGCCCCTGCGCGCTACCGAGCTGGAGGTGGCCGCTCGCGGGGTCGAAGGCCAGGCCGCGGACGCCGCTGACACCACTCAGATCGACGTCGGAGGTGGTGGCTGCGTCGAAGCTGCCGTCGGCAGCCGGCTCGACGCGCACAATCCGCGGCTCGGCTGCATCGAGGATGAAGGCGACGCCGCTCGCCGGATCGACCGCCATCCCCTGCGGGTCTCGCAGATCGAGGCGAAGGGCATCGCGACGGACGAGGCTCGCCGGGTCGAGGTCGCCGCTGGCGTCCGCGCGCACCTCGAGCAGGCGATCGGCGGCATCGAGCAGGAGAAGCCGCTTGCCGCGGGCGTCGAAGGCGACGTTGACGGGGTCCTTGAGCGCCGCTGCAATCCGGGCCGAGCCGGCCCGGTCCGAGACTGGGGAGAGCGCGAACGGCGTCAGCCTGACGATGTCCGTGTCGGCCGCAGCAGCACCTGGACGTGCTCCGACGACGTAGAAGGACCTGGTCGAGGAGGAGAAGGCCAGACCGGCCGGTGCGTCGATGCCGGTTCTGGCGTGCTCGAGCACACGGGCCTGTCGTACGGGGCTCGCCCCCACTGCCTGCTGCCCCGTGTCCAGGGCGGCGCCTGCCGACACCACGAAAACGGCACCGACGACGGCTGCGGCGACGAGACCAAACGCGTTGAAACCGGCCGGTCGCCGCGGCCATGAACGGCGACTGCACATCTCCTGCCCGCCCGGACCAGGGCGGACGATCTTCCCCTTGACCAAAACCGCTTCCCTCCGCTGCCTGGCGACCCCGGACTCGTGACGTTCTCTGTCCGACGTCCACCCTAGGGGCGAGCTTTGCCCATCGCAAGAGGAAATGGGTGGTTCCGAACCATCCGATAGTCGTGTTTGCGAGAACTCAGGACCGAGAGCCGGAGGCGCGCTCGGCGGTGATCGCTGTCCACTCAGTCCCTGGCCTCTCGGTACAGCAAGCTCATTGCGATAGCCCAGGACCTTCGAGGGGTTGACTTAATCCCTCGAAGTGGGCAATCTCCGGTAAGGGGAAGGATAAGAGTTCGGGGGAGGATTAGCGGGGGTGACTGGGGCCTTGGGTCGGATCGACCCGACTGCGAAGCGGCTCGGACGCTGTGCGGCAATTCGCCGTGCCATTGGAAGTACGCCGCTGCTGCATTCGCTGCCTGGTCCGAACCGGTTGCGCGAGCACGTGTCGCCCTGCTGTGCGCAGAAGGGGGAGGGAGCTTGACCGAGGGGGTCATCGTTCACGAGGGGATCATCGCCCGCGAGGGGGTCATCGCTCTCGACGGCATGATCGCTCACAGCGACGCGGTCGGGCCGACGAGTCTCGAGCTCGCGCCGACCTTCGCGCCGACGTTCGAGGTCGACAGGCAACGTGGCGAGCGCTGGCCGCAGCGCGAGCATTGGGCCAGGCTCGGCTTGGCAGGCTTGATCTGCGTGCTCACCGGAGCGCTGCTGCTCATGCTCCAGACGAGCGTCCGTGGGGTCGGCCTGGTAGGTCTGACCGCAACGATAACGGCCGTCTGGTTCATCAGCCTGCGGCGGAGCGCTCACTTCGCGCGGGACCGGGAGCTCAAGCCCATCGTTGCGGCGCTGATCGGCACGGTAACCGGGGCGGCCGCTGTCTCCCTTCTCAATTTCTGGGTCCTCAGCTTGGTGATCTCGCCGCGCGAGCTCATCGTGATGTCCGGCGGTGTCTTTCTGCTCTCCGCAAGCTTCCAGGTGGTCGCAGCGCACGGCCTCAACCCACGCCGCCGAGTCGTTCTCGTCGAGCCAGACGACGAGGCTCGGGCACTCATTCGCGAGCTGCGCGAAGGGGGGAGCAGAGCCTACGAGTGCATCGGGGTCGTCGAGGACGGCGTCTCCCCGAACGGTGTGCCGTTTCTCGGCCGAACCGGCAATCTCGTCGAGGTACTGCAACACGATCGTCCAGACGTGGTCGTGTGCTCGACCGACTCCCACTCGCGGACCGTCGATCGACTTCTGGACGCAGGCATGACGTCCGTCCACGTTCTCGACACACTCGAGTTCCAGGAGTGCGCGCTGCACCGCGTCGAGAGTCGCAGTGTCTCCCCCGCGTGGTTCGCGAGCGTCCTGGATATCAACCGGCAGAACTACTCCGCGCGGTCGAAGCGAGTGTTCGACGTCGTCGTCGCGTCGTTCGCGCTTGTCCTGACGCTCCCACTTCTCCTCGTGGTTGCGCTTCTCGTTCGTCTCTCCGGGCGCGGCCCCGTGCTCTTTCGGCAGGTGCGGATGGGAGAGTACGGCGAGCACTTCGAGATACTGAAGTTTCGAACGATGGTCCCCGATGCGGAGGTCGGCCAAGCAGTGTGGGCCAGCGAGAACGATCCTCGTGCTACTCCGATCGGTGGAGTCCTCCGTAGGACGCGTCTCGACGAGCTTCCGCAGCTCTGGAACGTGGTTCGGGGAGAGATGAGCATCGTCGGCCCTCGGCCCGAGCGCCCCGAGTTTCTCGCAGTGCTCGGCGAGCACGTTCCTTTCTGGCGCCGCCGTGATCTTCTCAAGCCGGGGATCACGGGCTGGGCGCAGGTGCACTTCGCGTACACAGCCGATATCGCCGGAGCCGCGACGAAGCTTTCGTACGATCTCTACTACCTCAAGCATCGAAGCCTGCCTCTCGATGCCCTGATCTTGCTCAAGACCGTCCGCGTGGTGCTGTCCCGACGTGGCGCCCGCTAGCTGGACCGCATGCAGCTCTCCGGTGGCCACGAGAGGTGGGCGTGGGATATCGCGCTCTCGTCTGCGCCGCTCACCCCAAGCGACTCGTCTTCGTTCGCGCCGCTAGTGGCAGCGGACCGACTGGGCGGCGGTACCGCACGTGTCGCCGCGATGTCGATCGACGTCGAAGACTGGTTTCAGGTCGAGAACCTCCGACGCGTGGTCCCTCGCGACACGTGGCATACGCGGCAGCTTCGCGTCGAGAAGACCATGGACCGCATGCTTCAGATGATGGCGGAGCGGGGTGTGCGCTCCACGTGCTTCGTCTTGGGATCGGTCGCAGAGCGCGCTCCTGATCTCGTTCGTCGCATCACGGAAGCCGGACATGAGGTGGCTTCTCACGGATACGACCACGAGTTGATCCACGAATCGGATCCGGCCAGCTTCCGCATCGACGTCGAACGGTCGAAGACGCTGCTCGAGGACATCTCGAATCAAGAAGTACGCGGATACCGCGCGCCGAGCTTCTCGCTGACCGAGTGGGCCCTGCCCATACTGCGAGACGTCGGATTCGAGTACGACTCCTCGCTGTTTCCGACGACCATTTCCCACTCTCGCTACGGCAAGCCACCCGCACTCGAGCGGAGCCATCCCGTGACCCGCTTCGACGGTCTCACGGAGGTCAGCCTGTCATGCCTGACGTTTCGAGCGCACGCGTTCCCGTGGGCCGGCGGCGGGTACTTTCGACTCATTCCATATCCTGTCTTCAAGCGCGGAGTGAAGCGGATCCTCAACGCGGGTAACCCGTACGTCTTCTACATTCACCCTTGGGAGCTCGACTCCGGCCAACCGCGGCTCAACGGGCTGAAGCGGAGCGAGCGAATGCGGCATTACCTCAACATCGAGAAGACCGAGTCCCGCTGGAGCTCGCTGTTGCGGGACTTCGAGTGGGTCGCGATCGCGGACCTCGTTGCAGCCCACCGGGCAGGCAACGGAAGCAATGGACCGCTCGACTCAGTCCCGTAGCTCCGCCCGGTACGCCTTTTTATAGACGCGTCTTACCCTTTCGACTTCCGTCACATAGGAGCGGGTCTCCGGGAACGCGATACCGCGGCCTTCGCGGCGCCAACGATCGACGTTGCCCTGGCCTGCATGGTACGCCGCCAGCGCCAGCTTCGTATCGCTGTAGCGGTCGAGCAGGTTGTCGAGATACCACGAGCCGTAGCGGACGTTGATCTCCGGATCGCGGAGATCGGCGACGACGAAGCGCGACCCGCCCGTACGGAGCGCGATCCCCTTGGCCGTGTCGGGGAGCAGCTGCATCAGTCCGACCGCACCGGCCGCGGAGCGTGCATTCGGATCGAACCGGCTCTCCACGTAGATCACCGCAGCGAGTAGCGCGGGATCGAGGTCGTGGTTCTGCGCGTGTCCTCGGACGATGAGCTCGTACTCGAGCGGGTAGCGGGCTCGTAGGTACACGTCCGGCTCAACCTCGTAAACCCAGGCGGCCGCCCCCGCCAGCGCCAGAACGACGGCGGATGTAAGCGTCAGGATCCGCACGAATGAGCGCCCGAGCTCTCGGAGAGGGAGAACCAGGTGTCACTTGGCGTGCGGCCGGGTACCTCCCCTGTCAGCCAGCAACGCTCGCGTAGGCTCGCGGCGTGATCGCCGTCGCGGAACGAGCCCGCCTTCAGCGACGTGGCGTACGGCTCGAATGGTTCACCGTCACCTGGAACGTGATCGAGGCGGCGGTGGCGATCACGGCAGGAGTCATCGCTGGCAGCGTTGCTCTCGTCGGGTTCGGGATCGACAGCGGAATCGAGGTTGTGGCGGCTTCCGCACTCCTCTGGCGGTTTCGGCGAGCCGGTGTGGATGCGACCGACGAGGAGCACGGCGCGGCCGAGCGTCGTGCGCTCTACATCATCAGCGGAACATTCTTTCTCCTCGCCGCGTACATCGGCTTTGAGGGTGTGGGTGCGCTTGTCTCCAACGAGGAGCCGGACACGTCCACCGTCGGTCTTGTCCTGTCGATTGTCTCCCTCGTCGTCATGCCTACTCTCGCCTTCGCCAAGCAGAGGACAGGCCAAGCGCTTGGCAGCCGAGCGCTTAAAGCCGACGCTATCGAGACGTGGGTGTGCGCCTACCTCTCTCTCGCGCTGCTTGCTGGCGTCGGCCTTCATGCGGCTTTCGGCTGGTGGTGGGCCGATCCCGGCGCGGTGCTCGCGATGCTCCCGGTGATTCTCTGGCAGGGCTGGGAGACTTTGGAGGAGGCACGAGACGATGACTGAGCAGCCCGTATGGCCGCTTCTACAGTGAATGACCATTTGCCGTTACAAGTTGTTACGTCCGTTGCCAGCCAGGTGGGTGCTCGGATCTCCGGTCGAGCACTCGCCCAGAGTGGCCATGATCCCCGCGACCCAGGTGTCGAGCTCGTCCGGCGTCCCGGTGTTGACGTAGGAGAAGTCGGCACGCTTCACCTTCTCGCGATCGGGGATCAGCCTGTCCTCGCGGTCGTCGTTTCCTCCGCCACGACGAGCCTCGCGCAGCTTCGACGGCGCCGTGATGACCACCACCTTGTCGAAGCGCACCTCCGCCCCGACCTCGAACAGCAGCGGAACCTCCGTCACGCAGACGGCCGGAGGATCGGCGAGAGCGCCGAGCTGCTCGCGCCAGGCCGTGTATTCGCGCGACACGAGCGGGTGCAGGAGCTTCTCGAGGAAATCGAGGGCATCTCGATCCTTGAAGACGCGAACCGCGATCCGCTCGCGGTCGGGCCGGTCGTCCGCGCCGAGGATGTCCGCGCCCAACCGCGCGACGAGCGAACGCTTGACGTCCGGATCCGTCGCGAGCAGATGATGGACGATCTCGTCGCTCGATACGGTCGCCGCGCCGTGGCGACGAAAGGATTCGAGGGCCGTCGACTTCCCAGCGCCGATCCCACCGGTGATCGCGACCGCGAGCGGGCGGTTCAAGACGAGGTTCTAGTCTGAGTCGACCAGGTCGGAGACGACCTCGAGGGCCGGCTCCTCCGACGTCTCTGCGTCGTCGTCCTCGTCGTCCTCAGACTCGACCTCAGGCTCCGCAGCCGCGTCGGGCAGCTCGATCTCGATCTCAGCGTTCGCGATCAGCTCGGCCTCGGCTTCAGTATCCGCGTCACCCAGCTCGCTGTCGTCGCCGAGGGCTTCCTCCACCAGCTCGGGAGCAGCGACGCCGGTCGGGAATGCCTCCTCCGAGAGGATGAGGTTCGGCATCGTGTGCACCGACTCCGCACCGTCCGCGCGCGGAACGGGCTGCTCGCCCTCCTCGACGCGCTTCAACGAAAGCGAAAGCCGCCTCCGTTCACCGTCGATCTCGAGGATCCGGACGTTGACCGCTTGACCCTGCGCGACGACCTCGCGCGGGTTCTCGACGTGGTGCGCTGCCAGCTCGGAGATGTGCACGAGCCCCTCGACACCGGGGAGGATCTCGACAAAGGCGCCGAACGTGACGACCTTCGCCACACGGCCCTCGACGACATCGTCCTCGCGGTAGGAGTCGAGGACCTGCTGCCAGGGATCCGTCTGGGTCTGCTTCAAGCCGAGCGAGATCCGCTGACGCTCGCGGTCGATGTCGAGCACCTTGACCTTGACGGTTTGCCCGATCTCGAGCACCTCGGACGGATGGTTGACATGGCTCCACGAGAGCTCGGAAATGTGGATGAGGCCGTCCATGCCATCGAGGTCGACGAAGGCGCCGAAATCGACGATGTTGGAGATCTGACCTTCGATTGAGTCGCCCGGGTTGAGCCGGTCGAGAATCGCCTGGCGCATCTCCTTGCGCTCGTCCTCCAACACGGCGCGGCGCGAGAGAACGACGTTGTTGCGCGAGCGGTTGAGCTCGATGACCTTGCAGCGCAGCTCTGTTCCGAGAAACTCGTCGAGATCCTGAACGCGGCGGATGTCCACGAG
>Ga0247727_10005433_pt1 | contig 25893 bp, 2 predicted proteins | sample WisWelCaveWW1625_FD_202498 | JGI IMG/M metagenome (GOLD analysis project Ga0247727, IMG submission 202498) | Biofilm microbial communities from Wishing Well Cave, Virginia, United States - WW16-25 | ecosystem: Environmental > Aquatic > Deep subsurface > Groundwater > Cave microbial mat | place...
ATGACTCTCCGTCTTTCTTCATCACTACAAACAATCGTTTTAGCTGTTCTTGGCATCACTCCCCCTTTCAGGGGAATCATGCCATTACATAAAAATAATGTCAAACACTTTTATAATTAAGCACTAGCATACAGCATTAGAGGATGTCAAGTTTTTGTATCCGCTACATACATCGCACTGTGGGTGCGGAAAGTTGCCCTGAATAAATGAATAAACTGGACCGGTGATTTCATGATTAAGAGACCCGTGGGGTCGCTCTGTAAGGAGGGGTAGATAGGGAGGGCCTCATTTTGGGCAAATCTGCGTTAAAGTAGCAATATTAAAGTTCCTGATGCCCGTATCCGATAGAGAGTAGAGGGGGGCTTGGGATGCGGGGGCTTGTTTTCTTCAGGCAAACCCTGTAGAACGCTGCGGGTTCCCTTAAAAAAGGCGGCCTGTTTGGGAGAATGATGGTGCCGGGTTTCTCTAAAAGACTGTATCAGGCGCTATACACGAGAGCGATGCTCCTCTCGAGTATCGTTGTATCGCTATTTTTGTCATTCTTGCCGGAGGCACATGCCGTCTCCGTCTGGAAATTTGAGAAGGTGGCTTCTGTTTCTGTCAGTTGTGCTTCTGGCAAGAATGAAGTCTTATTTACAGGCTTAGACTTTAAAACGAGCAGTAATAAGCCTGTCGTCGGTTGGTCTGAAAACAAGCCCAGCGGTTCGGACTGTACGCCTGTGCCGGAGCTCGATGGTAGTGGTACGTTCCCGAACCGACTGGTTCAGACACTGAAATGGGCCGAAGGCACAGTTGGCGTGGGTGGTGCTGTGACCTTCCCCTCCTCCCCTAACTCTGTGGGAACTGCCTATGGTACGGCGGAGTTGGCGCTCCGCCCGGCCGACCAGGCTCCTTTTTATGTCTATGGTGCGCCTGGAGCGAGCGATCCTACGACGATGCGTGTCTGGATTGCTAACCTGGGGACATCTCCTTCGAGCCCTGGGGCAGATGAAGACCTGGGTGTGATCTACAAGGCTATCGATGATGTGGGATTCCCTGTCTCGTCGCTTAAATTTGCAGTGGGATTTTCTAAATCAGATGGGGCGACAGCGCTTCCACGTTGGGCGCAAGGGCAGGATTCGGGTCAGACGAGTTTCCCTTCCTGGAATGGTACAGAATTCGATGCATCTGGACTCCGCGTTTCGGCTACCTTGGATGCGATTGGGAATCACGCCCCGATCGACTATTTTGCGGGCGAGAAAGATCCTGTGACACAGGTCATTTCCCACCATGTCGTCTACTTTAAATCCGGAGGAGTCTATTATCAGCGTGTGGAAGGGGGGGTGGCGCTTGCGAGCCCAGTACAAATTGCAGCTACGCTCAGCGTCCATGGTCTCTCCATGGTTGTGGATAGTAGTAATCGCTGGATTCATGTCGCTGTAGGTGGATATACCGGTCTTTCGGGATCGGGTGTTGGCAAGGTGCTCTATTTCCTCTCTAAAGACAATGGCTTCACTTGGACGGGCTCAACGACGGGTTCCGCGTTTGACGAGGTAGACTCAGAGGGCTGGAACCCCTCGATTGCACTCGATGGGCGTGATTTTGGACAGCCCTGTATCTCTTACTGGCATAAAACCACCGGCACGGTGCGCCTCGCTTGTCTCGCTACAGGCTGGGTGGACGAAAATGTGACGTCTGCCACCGTTTCTGGATTCCCAGGTGAGACAGAAACGCGATTGATGTTTGACCAAATTGTTGCGGTCGTCAACCCAGCGCCTAAACCCAGGATTCTGGTTTATCAAGACAATACCGCTGCAGGTCAGGGGGGTACGGTGTACCTCACCAATCAGACGGATCAGCCGCCGCAAGTAGACCCGATTGCCAGTCAAACAAATTCCGAGGGGCAAACATTGAATCCGGGTCTGAAAGTGACGGCTACGGATCCGGATCCGGGGGATATTCTTACCTATGCCGCCTTCGGATTGCCTCCGGGCTTGTCGATCAGTAAGACCTCGGGCTTGATCACGGGCACATTGCCCTATACGGCTGGAGATGGGAAACCTACGGCATATAGTGTAAAGGTCTGCGCCTCCGATGGGTTGATTTCGGCATGTCAGTCGTTTACATGGACGATCAATAACACGAACCGCGCTCCAACACTTACGGAAATCGAAGAGACCGATCCTAATAAGAGCGGGACATTTCTTGCGTTTCCTCCACTTCCTGCAGGTCCCTCATGGCGTTTGGTTTCTGCGGAAGGTGACACAGTGAATATCGGTGTGCATGGCAAGGATCCGGATCTTGATGACTTGACACTCTCTTATTCGGTCGCATCGGCTCCGAGGGGATTGCCACCGGGGTTGTTGATCGGTCCAGATCCAGACAACACTTTGTATGGGCGTGTTACCGGTAAGATTCCGTTTGGTTTTAAGGGGGTTTATACCGTTAAAATGAAGGTCTGCGACCCTGGGGGATTGTGCGACGAACGGGAATTTATATGGGAGGTAAAAGGGACCAATCGCAGACCCGATCCCCCATCGGGACCTTTCCCCGATCGTTGTGAAGGCAGTGTGTTGTTCGCGGCGGGAGGTGGGACGCAGCCGCCGGGGACGTTCCCGCCCGTGGATGTCAATGCGACAGACCCAGATATTGGCGATATTCTCACCTATACCGCAACCGGATTGCCACCTTGCACGCAGATGAATCCGTCCACTGGAGAAATCACGACATTCATCGATCCTGCCAAGGGGGATACCTGTAAGGATCCGATCACCGGTTTTGCAATCTTGCCGTATACGGCAGCGGCGGCATATACCATCGAAATCACCGTGACGGATAACGGGTCGCCGAATTTGACTCAGCTCAAGGATGACCCCGCCGCGTATAGTTTTAACTGGAATATCTGTAATACGCCGCGTCAGCCTGTCATTGATGGCCCGTTTCCCACCGGGGATACCTCAAAAATAAAGGATCAGGAGACGATAGAAGACGAGAGCGATCCACGGAAGACCAACCTTCAGATTCTTGCGCATGATCCGGATGGGGATCAGCTTTTCTATGATCTTTTGCCGCTCTCGGGTGGTGCGCTTCCACCATGGATGAGTATAACGCAGAGTGGCGGATTGATCATTGCCATACCCGATTTCGATGTGGCCTCTACAGCGTTGCCCACACGGCTCTTCTCGTTTACAGTGCGTGTCTGTAACGGTGGCGGGTTTGGAAACCCAGGGGCACTTTGTGCCACGAAGCCGCTTTCCTGGAAGATTATCAATAAAAATCGTCCTCCGTCTTGCAACATCATTTTGGATAGGATCGATGTGGAGGGAGATTCGGTCAGCTTTTCAATGGCCACAGACTGCCGGGATGGTGATGGAGACACATTGAGTTATACTGCGCCTTCTGCAGTATGGGTTGCGCCGGACCCCCCGCCTAATTTTCTCCTCAAGGCCATGACCGGGTTGCCCCCTGGGATGACTCTTGGGAAGTTCTCGGGCGAGATTACGGGTACGTTGCCGATCCCGCCACCTGTGGGCTCGGCTGGAATCTATACGGTTGAGGTCACGGTGACCGATACAGTGGATTCAGTGAAAGCCATATTCAAATGGACCGTCAAGCAGATTAATCTGCCCCCTAAGTGTAAGCATGCCGAGCCCTGTATAGGGTCTCAATCGTATTTTGAAGATGATGTGGTGAAGTTAGTGATCCCCGTGATTGATCCCAATGGGGATCCGATCATCTGCACCGCAAAGGATTCTTCAGGTATTTCAACCTTGCCAGCCAACTTAATTGTAGCGGGTTTGGAAATTCAAGGGACGCTCACCTATGATGCTGGCGGAATTCCAGATAAGACCTATTTTGTGACGATTACTTGTGAGGACGTTCCGGATGGGCTGAAATATAGCTATACGTTTCCGATGCGCATTATCAATAAGAATAGGCCCCCGGAGCTTCGCAATGTGGTAGTGGCAGTGGAAGGGGAAGGGGATGTAGCACGTACATTGAATCGTCCGCCATTTTCGCAGACCAATCCGCAGACCATCCAACCCAATGTTGAAGGGGATGTGGTCCTCGGGTCGATTACGGCAACGGATCCGGACAACCAGAATCTCACCTTCAGTGTGACGGGTTTGCCCGGCGGGGTGAGCATGGAGTCTACAGGGAAGCTCAAGAGCAATCCGACGATCCCGTTTGACGTTGTCCCTTGCGGGTCTTTTCAGGATTATCTCGTGACGGTCACGGTTTCGGATAATGATCCACTCGATCCGAAGGCAGAGACCCTCACGTTCATCTGGCGTATTAAGAACCTGAATCTGGTGCCGCTGGTGACAGGGGTCGGGCCGCTTAACCATGTCGAGGGGCAAACGGTCGCGATTTCGATTCCCGCAACGGACCCGGATAATTGTCCAAGTCCATTGGCCTATAGTACCACAGATCTGCTTCCGGATGGCCTCCGCCTTGATGCCACTACCGGTCTGATTTCTGGGACGCTTACATATTGTTCTGGCGGTCTCCCTGTACGGGACTATACCATCACGATCATTGTCTCGGATGGAGAGAAGAGCGTTCCAGTGACGATCCTGTGGAAGGTCGGTGATGTCAATCAGAGGCCTAATCTTACGAATCCGGGCCCCCAGTCGCATTGCGAAGGGGATTCGGTTCTGGTTTTTCTGCAGGGGTCCGATCCGGATGTGTGTAATCGGGATACATTGACCTATTCGGCACTGAGTTTGCCGCCAGGCTTGAGTATTGACCCAAGCTCCGGGCGCATCAGTGGTCTGTTTGATCAGTATAATGAAGCCGGCTCGTATATCGTGACCGCCTCTGTCGAAGATCAAGGGGGGCTCAAGGATTCGAAGCAGTTTCTCTGGGAGGTCTGTAACGCCAATCGGCCTCCGGTCATTACGGAGTACCCAAGTAGTTCGGAGGGGCAGACGAACGCTGAAAATCAGGATGTCTCCATTACGATTAAAGCGACGGATCCGGATGGTCTTTTTTCCCCATTGGTCTTTAGCGCGGCAGGGCTTCCGCCCGACCTGGTGATGGATCCTGATACCGGCATCATCAGTGGGAGGCTCACGTTTAGTTCTGCGAGTGACTATCTGGTCACACTCACAGTTCGTGATGTGGATGGGCTGGTGGATACCAAAAGCTTTATCTGGCATGTGATCCCTGAAAATCGGCCTCCCATATGGCCGGAATTGCCTCCCCGTACGCATCCGGAAGGTAGCCCGATCTCTCCATTTCGCGTCACTGCCACGGATGAGGATGGCGATATCCTCACCTATAGTGTAAGAAGTGCGCTGCCGCCTGATTCGGCCGCAGATCCGATTAAATTCAATATAAACAGCGGAGAGTTTTCGGGAACGCCGAACTATGTCGCCGAGGGGAAATATGTCATCACCGTCTGTGCGATCGATATTATCAACGAGGTTTGTACAGCGTTTATTTGGACGATTACCAATGTAAACCGTGTGCCCAATCTTGCCAAACCTGACGACCAGTTCAGTGTGGAGGGCGATGTCGGGGACTTACTGGCGCTGGTGGCCGACGACCTCGATCATGATCCATGGGTGTATACCGTCGAAGGGTTGCCGGACAGCACGACCGGGATTGTGCTCAATGGACAGACCGGTGTGTTTTCTACGGCTGGCATTCCGTACTCTGCAGCCAATCTCTACAATGTGAAGGTCACGGCCTCGGATGGACCTCTGTTTGCAACGCAGTTCTTCAAATGGGCGATCCAGAATGTCAATCGGCCTCCGGTGCTGAGTTTCCCTGGGGACCGTGTGGATTTTGAGGGCACGGCGATTTCGTTTAAGGCCAGTGCGACGGACCCCGATGGAGACGTGCTTTTCTATACGATCAGTGGTCAGCCGAGCCCAACGACGATTACGCTCGATAGTGGTATTGGGCTTGTCAGCGGCGCTCCGACATTCGACTCGGCTGGAATCTATACCCCACAGCTTTGTGTCGGCGATGGAGAAAAGACAGATTGCCAGGTCTTTACCTGGGAAATCAAGGAGACCAATCGCCCGCCCAGCGTGGCCCATCCTGGCGATCAGGATCATTCTGAAGGGCTTGTGGTTGGGCTTAAGATTTCCGCGAATGATGAAGATGGCGATCGATTGACCTATACGGCGCTGGGTTTGCCGGAGGGCCTTTTGATCAATAGTGATACCGGCTTTATCGAGGGGATAATTTCCTATGGGGCTGCATTGCCTCCGCCCAATCCGCCCTATGTGGTTCAGGTGAAGGTCTCGGACGGCAAGGCTGAGGTCACGGTCTCATTTAAATGGCAAATCCGGGATGTCAATCGTTCTCCCGTGGTGTCGCTTTTTGATCCTACGTCTACGGCGCTCAAGGAAGGGGAGAGCAAGACATTTAAGATCGTGGCCACAGATAGCGACAAGGATCCGTTGACTTTTGTGGTGCAAGGGCTGCCTCCAGGTATGAGTTACAGCCCGTCTACTGGAGATATCTTTGGGAATCCCTTCCCGGGATATCGTTCTGCCGATATCTATCCGATTCGCGTGACGGCCTCAGACGGCATCAACCAGGGGGTCTTGGACTTTTTATTAACGATTCTCAATGTCAATCTGCAGCCGAACCTTTCGGATCTGCCGGCGCGCACCAATGCAGAGGGAGATGTCCTCGGGGTCGGGGGTACGGACCTCCCATTGGATTTAAATCCCTATGTCAACGAAGCGGATGGAGATCCTTGGGTCTTTGCAGTCGTTGGGTTGCCTTCTGATTTGAAATTGAACACAACGACCGGCATTATTTCGGGTACGATCACTTACGAGGCGGCAGGTGATTACAATGTCACGGTGACGGTTTCGGACGGTCAGCTTTCTTCAAGCAAGACGTTTCGCTGGACGATTGCGAATACCAATCGGCCTCCGATTCTCACAAGGCCTCCGGATCAGGTCAATGCCGAAGGCAGCGGCGTGCAATTGCAGATCGGTGCGCGCGATCTCGAAGGGGATCTTCTGAACTTTACGATCACCTCCCTGCCGCCTAACCTTACCTACCAGTCTGATACCGGGACGATCTCCGGTACGCTCAGTTATGATGCGGCCGCAGGAAGCCCTTATACCGTCACGATCAGTCTCAGTGACGGCATCGCACCGCCTGTGATTGATTCTTTCAAGTGGACCGTTGAAGATTCCAACCGGCCTCCAACCATCGTCAATCCAGGCAAGCAGCTCAATAAGGAGAATGAGACTCTGGCCGCTCAGGTCAGTGGCGTGCAACCTGCGGGGACGGTTGCTGCCCTGCAAATTGCGGCCTCTGACCCCGAGGACAAACCGCTTAAATATACCGCGATCAATTTGCCACCGAGCCTCAAGATTGACCCCAATACGGGTTTGATTTCAGGGGTCATTCCGTTTACTGCGGCGCCCAGCAGCGGAGCGGGCAGCTATTTGGTGACCGTGCGCGTAAACGACGGGGTTTTTGACGCCAACGCAATTTTTACCTGGGAGATTATCAACGTCAATCGTCCTCCGGAATTTAAGACGTTGGCGTGCCCGAAGACCAGTATGGAAGGGGTGACGACCTCTCTTGCAGTGGCGGCGACCGACCCTGATTTCGATAGCCTGATCTATCGGGCAAGCGGACTTCCGCCGGGGCTTGAGATTCATCCGATCAGTGGCCGTGTTTCGGGGGTCTCTCCTGTCACCCCTTCCGGGCTGCTGCTTTACAACGTGACGTTTTTTGCCTCGGATGGGCTTGTAGAGGTGCAGACAACTTGCCAGTGGACCGTCGAGGATCAAAATCGCGCGCCGCAGGTGACGCATCCGGGGGATCAGAGCACGGCTGAGAACGCAGCGGTGAGTCTTCAGATTTTTGCGTCGGACCCAGATAATGACACGCCGCTGTCCTATACCGACAAAAACGCCAACGGGGTTTCTACACTGCCGCCTGGGCTTTCAATGAATACGACCGGAACAATCACCGGTAAACCTGCGTTTAACACGGCACCGAATACCTATGTTGTCGAACTCACGGTCTCTGACGGCAAGCCCAGCGGAAGTAGCACGATCACATTTGTCTGGAAGATTACGGACACCAATCGCGCGCCTGTGGTCACCCAACCTGCCGATCAAACCACGGCGGAGGGGGCGTCGGTGAGCCTCGATATTGGGGTCAGTGAACCCGATGGAGACGGTCTTGTCTATGATGCCGTGGGGTTGCCGTCTGGACTTACGATCCATCCGCTCACCGGAAAAATTTCGGGTGCGCCGCTCTATACGGCGGCCGGGGGCTATTCCGTCGTTGTGATCGTCGCGGACTGCGAGCCGGGGGTGACACCTTGCAAGCGCATGCTTTCGACCTCGAAGACGTTTGTGTGGACGATTACAAACACCAACCGCGCGCCCGTTGTGCCGAAGCCGAGTCCGGACCCGCAGCGCAGTGCGGAAGCCGTTGAAGTCTCGCTTGCGATCGAGGCCACCGATCCTGATGGGGATGCGCTGCTTTATAGTGCAACAGGCTTGCCTGCATCTCTGGTGATCGGGCCGTCAAGCGGCATCATCACGGGGGCGCCTGTCTATACTGCGGGGCGATTTGCGCCTTATCTCATTACTGTGAGTGTTTCGGATTGTGCGCCGGGTTCATCCCCCTGCGTGCCGCTGCTGATGACGACGATGCAGTTCTCCTGGATTATCGATGAAACCAATCAGCCGCCGGTGCTTGTCAATCCCGGCAACCAGACCGTCGAGGAAGGGACGTTCAAGACGATTTCGATCAGCGCGAGCGATCTCGACGGTCAGGTCTTGAGCTATACGGCAGAGGGTCTGCCGAGCGGATGCGGCATCGATGGGGGCACCGGCGTGATCACCTGCAATACGCCATTTACTGCGGAAGGTGCTTATGCGGTGACCGTTACGGTTTCGGACGGTTTGCTGATCGATACACAGGGCTTTACATTGACCGTGACGAATAAGAACAGAAAGCCGGAGCTTGCGAGTCCGGGCAAGCAGATCAGTAGCGAAGATGCTTTAATTTCGCTCTCTATTCCGGCGTCCGATTCGGATGGAGACCCGCTGCTCTACACGGTGAGCGGTCTCCCGACGGGGCTCAGATATGATCCCGGGATCAATCCGCCTGCGACGGCGTTGATTGTCGGTCGCATTACATTTACGGCATCAGGCAGCCTGCCTGTGAAAACCTACAATGTGGTGATACAGGTTTCGGACGGCTTGCTTTCTTCAACGATATCGTTTCCCTGGGAGGTGCATAACACGAATCGGCCTCCGGTGATTATCAATCCAGGCCCTCAAATTACGCCAGAGAAGACGACAGCGACGCTTAAGGTCAAAGTCAGCGATCCGGACGGAGATATCTTGACCTGTTCGCTGGCCGATTTTCATGCAAGTTTTAGTATCGGCTCAGCAACCTGCCTCATGAGCGGCACACCGCCCTATGATAGCGCCGGAACCTATCCGGCCGTGACTGTGACGGTCAGCGACGGCGAGTTTTCGCGTAGTGAGCGTTTTGCGTGGACGATTGCGAATACCAATCGGCCACCTCAGGTGACCCCACTCTCTCCGGCAACAGTCACTGAGGGAGACACCGTCTCGCTTCAGGTGGTGGCAAGCGATCTCGACCTCGATAAGATGCGCTTTAGTGCGACCGGGCTTCCTAAAGGGCTATCGATCAATCCGGATACGGGGCTGATCAGCGGAATTCCCACCTACCGCTCCGCAGGGAAGCACACGGTGACGGTGTTGGTCTCGGATATCACTGTAGGTGCGCTATTTAGCAGCATTATCTTTGAGTGGGAGGTCAAGAACAAGAATCTGCAACCGACTGTGACGACGCCGGACCCGCAGATTACGCCGGAAGGCCAGCCCGTGAGACTGCAAGTGCGTGTCAACGAGCCCGACGGAGACCCGTGGCTCTATACCAGTATCACGCCGGGAACCTTGGTGAATTCTCTGCCGCCGGATCTTTCGATTAATCCGGTGAGCGGGATCATTACAGGGATTCCTCCCTATACGGCAGGTGGGACCACTTCGAACGATTATCTTGTGCGCATTACGGTCTCCGATGCGGTCGACTCGCCGCTGCCGGTGACCGTGGTGTTTAACTGGAAGATTGTCAATACAAATCTGCCGCCGGCCTTTACGTTCCCCAGTGCTTCAGATCACCAGGTGACCGACGAGGGTGCGTCGGTTTCTCTGAAGCTGACGGCATCCGATCCGGATGGCATTGCGAGCCTAACCTACAGTGCGACCCAACTGCCTCCTGGGCTCATATTGGATGCGAACACCGGCGTGATTTCGGGTGTGCCTTCTTATACGGCGGCCGCAGGCAGTCCCTATAGTGTGACCGTGCTTGTCAATGACAATGGATCTCCGCCGCTTTCGGATACCGAGACGTTTACATGGACAATTATAAATAAAAACGGCCCGCCCGTTGTCAACGATCCGGGCCCGCAAACTTCAACTGAAGGGGCCACGGTTGCGCTCCAGATCATTGCGAGCGATCCGGATAACAATACACTGAGCTATGCGGTCATTAGCGGTCTACCTCCGGGATTGAGCATCGGCGCAGGCGGTCTGATTAATGGTACGCTCGATTATGTTTCGGCCCAGGATTACACCGTGGTGGTGCGCGTCACCGATAACGCTCTGGTACCGCTGTCTACGGATCGCACATTTGCATGGCATGTGAACCCTGCGAACCGAAAGCCCGACGTGATGAATCCGGGCACGCAAACGATTAGCGAGGGGCTGCCGGCCAATGTGAAACTAGAGGCGACTGATCCCGAAGGAGACCCGCTCTCATGGACCATGACTGCGGTGCCGCCGTTGCCTGCATCGCTCTCCATTACTCCAGGCGTGGTGGTTGGGGGTTTTGCTGCGATTACAGGGGTTCCAGGTTATACGACGGCAGGAAGCTATCTCGTGACTGTGACAGCGACTGAGGCCCCGGCCGGGCTTTCGGATGCCGAGATCTTTACGTTGATTATTGCCAATACCAACCGGCCGGTGACGCTTACGCCGCCTTCAAATCAGACGAGCAATGAAGGCGCCTCACCGACATTGCAGGTGAAAGCAGTCGATCCCGATAGCACGCCGGTGACAAACTATACGGCCAGTGGGCTTCCGCCCTGCCTGGGCATCAATGCGGCGACGGGTTTGATCAGTACCAGCAGTACACCGCCCTGTGCGGGGATCGTTCCCTACACGGCCGCGGGAACCTATAAGGTGATCGTGACCGCGTTTGACGGGCCTCTGTTTGAGAGCGCTGCGTTTGATTGGATCATTTTGCCGGTCAATCGGCCGCCGACCGTGAGCACGCCTGCGCCAAAGTTGAGCGTCGAAGGACAAACCGATGCGCTACAGATTTCTGCAAGCGATCCGGAAGGGGATACATTGACTTACAGTGCAACGAGTCTTCCGGACGCACTGACTATCAACCCGCAGACCGGGAAAATTACCGGAAAACTGAGCTATCATGCTGCGGGTCCGCCGCCGGGTCCCCTGCCTTATCTTTCTCCATTTTCCAAGATTTATGCGGTTAATATTACCGTGACCGATGTGGGGGGGCTTACCGCAAATACGTCTTTCTCCTGGTCGGTTGCGAACACCAATCTCACCCCGAGTGTGGTCAACCCCGGCGCACAAAACAGTGCAGAAGAGGTGGCGGTGCGCTTGCCCATCATTGCGACACAGCTCGATACCTTGCTCAGTCCAACCGATGGAGATCTGCTGTTTTGGGAGGCCGTGAATTTGCCGCCCGGTTTGTCGATTAATACCTCGGGTGTGATTTCGGGCACGCCGACCATCAGTTCGGCCGGGGTCTATAATGTGGTGGTGACCGCGAAGGACGGCAATAATGTGCATTCTCAGCCGTTTACCTGGACCGTGGTCAATAAAAATCGGCCTCCAGTGCTCACAGCGCCTGCCGCACAGACCTCTACGGAAAATGTGCCGATTGCCGCACTTCAGATTGTTGCCAACGATCCGGACGGAGATACGCCACTCTCTTATGGTGCCACAGGATTGCCTGAAGGGCTCAGCATTTCTTCGGTCTCGGGTTTGATAACAGGCACACCATCATTCCGCGCAGGCAAGGCCACCTCTTATTCTGTTTTGGTCTCCGCGAAAGATCCGAGCGGTGCGGTTGGGACCCAAACCTTGAACTGGACCGTCATACATGTCAATCAGCCTCCGGTTTTGATGAATCCGGGCAATCAGATCAATGTGGAAGGCGATGTCGTTGAGGTGCAGGTGACCGCAAGCGTCGGGGCAATCCCCGAAGGAGATCCCTCGGATATCCTGACCTATGCCCTGGAGGGGGATTCGGGGTCTACTCTGCCGCCTTGCGTGAGCATCCATCCGACCACCGGTCTGATCGTGACCAATAGTACCGATACCTATAAGGATATTAACAATAATACGGTGCCCTGTGCGGGCAAACTGCCCGATGTGGCGAGCGGAAGCTATCAGGTACGGGTCAAGGTGACGGATACCGCAGGGGCCGTTTCGAGCCTTGTGATCTCCTGGACGATTCAGAACGCCAATCGGCCTCCGACCATCACAAACCCGGGCGCGCAAACCGTGCAGGAGTCGATTTCGGTCCAACTGGCGATCACCGTGCTCGACCCGGATGGGGATGCCCTGACTGTGGATGTGTTTGGGTTACCGGTCGGGATGAGTTATAACGCGTTGACACAGCGTATCGAGGGGGCGCCCGATTATGATTCTGTGGATCCGGTGTTGGGTAAGGCCGGCGGCGGGGGCACCTTTGATGGCGTCACGAAATCTTCCACTTATAATGTGAAGATTGTCTCCACCGACGATCAGGGCAATACCGATACAAAGACGTTTATCTACACGGTGACGAATTTTAATCGTTCTCCGGTCATCTCCCCGCCGGGGAATCAACGCAATAGCGGCGCATCTTCGGTGACACTCAAGATTTTTGCAACGGATCTCGACGGGGATGCGTTGGGGAGTTATACCCTTTCCACTTGTTTGGGCGGGCTTAGCATCGATGCGGCAACCGGTGTGATTACGGGTACGATTACGAACGCCCCGCCGAGCAGCACCAACTGTACGGTCACGGTCACCGATAACGGTGTGCCTGCACCGAAGACGACATCTTATTCGACACTCAACTGGACGGTGGTCAGTAGCAATACGGTGCCGAGCATTGTCTCTCCGGGTGGCCAGACGAATTCGGAAGGCAGCACGGTCAGTCTGAACATGTCCACCGTTGCAAGCGATCCTGACGGCAGCAACTTATATTACACGGCCACCGGGCTGCCGTTGGGTCTTTCGATGCACCCCAACACAGGTGTGATTTCGGGGAAGATTTCGGATACGGCCAATACCGGGTCTCCCTATAGTCCGATCATTACGGTTTCGGACGGGCAGCTTTCTGCATTTGTTGCGTTTTCGTGGACGGTCAATGCGTCAAATGGCGCGCCTGTCGTCACACCGCCTTTGAGCCAATATCACCAGGAAGGGGATACGGTGTCGTTGCAGATTACGGCTATGGACCCAGACGGTGGGGTGATCACCTCGTATAGTATTGTTGCGCCGAATTTGTTGCCGCCCGGCCTTTCGATCAATAGCAGCGGGCTGATCACTGGGGCACTCTTGTATACGGCTGCCGCGTCTTCGCCCTATACGGTTGAGGTGATGGCTTCGGATGGGGTGCTCACGGGCTCGATGCAGTTCCAATGGACGGTTTCAGAGGGCAATCGTCTGCCTGTGATTACGTCTCCGTCAGGCAGTCGCAGCGATGCGGAAGGGGCCATTATCAATCTGTCCGTGTTGGCCACGGATGCCGATACGACCGATACCTTAACGATCAGTGCAAAGAATCTGCCTCCTAACCTCACGTTGGCTTCTACGACCCCGACGGGGGTCCCTGGGGAGTGGAAGGCGGCCATTGGGGGCACGGTTGCGATGAGTGCGGCGAATGTGGCTTCGAGCCGTGTGTATTCTGTCTTGCTTTCCGTGACGGATGGCCGATGCCCAACCCTCTCGCAGTGCACAACGACGCAAACGCTCACCTGGACGATTCTGCCCACCAACCAAGCGCCTGTGATCACCAACCCTGGGAATCAATCGACTGCAGAAGGGCAGTCGGTATCGCTTCAGGTGTTAGCGAGCGATCCGGACGGGCCGGTGCCTGCGCTGCAGTATAGTGCGACCAGTCTGCCGCCTGGGCTTACGATCGATATCAATTCAGGACTCATCTCCGGGTCGGTGAGCTATGGCGCGCTCTCGAGCTACAGCGTAGAGATCACCGTGACGGATGGGACAACGCCGTCAACCGTGCCGCTGACATGGACAGTGACGAATACGAATCAGTTGCCGATCTTCACAGCGCCATTGGTTGGGGATCAGACCTCTGTGGAGGGCACACCGATTACCCCATTGTTGGTGGGGGCCACCGATCCGGATATGCCTTCTCCGCCGGCATCGCAGAACATCTACTATCGTGCCACGGGTCTGCCGTTTGGGCTGCTCATCCACTCGAGTACCGGCGAGATTACAGGCACTCCGCTTTATACAAATGCCTCTGCCGCGACGCCTGCGGTGATCTATAGCGTGGAGGTCTTGGCGTTTGATGGTGGGGTCACGAATAATAATCATCCGACCCTGTATGCGAGTCATACATTCAAATGGACAGTGACACATTTCAATCAGGCGCCTGTTGTGGCCGGACCTGGCAATCAAACGAACCAGGAAAATGAAGCGGTGACCGTGCAGATTGTAGCGGAAGACCCAGATGGCCTTTCTTTGACTTATCAGGCAAGTGTGAGCAAGCCGCTGCCGCCGGGTTTGAGCATCGGCGCAACAACGGGCTTTATCAGTGGCGTGGTGGGCTATACGGCAACGGGGCCGTCTGGGCCGACCGTTTACAGTGTGACGATTGAGGTTTCGGATTCCGAAGTGCCCTCCAAGATGACGCCTGTGAGTTTCACATGGACGATTTTGCAGAAGAATCTGCCGCCTGATGTCGCTGCGATTGCGCATCAGTCCAACGCCGAGAACGATAGCCCGACGCTCATTGTGACCGCGACGGATCCGGATACAGAAACTTTAGTCATGACCGTTGTCGGTTTGCCGCCGGGGCTTGGCTTTACGCAGACCGGGCCCACAACTGTGCAGATCAGCGGAACGATTCTCTATTCCGCGGCGGGTGGGCATGCGGTGCGTGTGACTGCGACCGACCCAGGCGGGCTTTCAGATACAGAAAATTTTAACTGGCAGGTGAGCAATAAGAATGGGCCTCCGGCCTTCACACCGCCGTTGCTGCCGAACCAGACCCATACCGAAGGGGATGTATTGTCGAGCGCTGCGGGCACGTCAGTCACGTTGCCGGCGACGGATCCGGATGGCGATGTGATCAAATATAAAGCTCCGAATCTGCCGCCGGGCCTTACGATCAATGGAACAACGGGTGTGATTGAGGGGACAATCTCCTATGCGGCGGCGACGGGGACCGACTATAGCGTGACGGTCACGGTGACGGATGTGCCGACACCGGGGCTGGTGTCGCTCTCGGCAAACCATGATTTCCTTTGGAAGATTCTGCCGAAAAACCAGCTGCCTCTTGTGACCAATCCAGGGCAGCAGCTCGATGCAGAAGATGAGTCGGTTTCCCTGTTTATTATCGCGTCGGATCTGGATAATCCACCCGGCACACCGGCGGCGGGGTTGAGCTTTACGAGTGCAGGCTTGCCACCCGGTCTTTCGATCAATAGTGTGACGGGCGAGATTACAGGAAAGCCGACATTCGCAGCAGCACAGAGCAGCCCTTATATTACGGCAACCGTGCATGTTTCTGATGGTATAGGCACGACCTCCGTGACGTTCCGGTGGGATATTTCGGATACGAACCAGCCGCCGATCTTTACAGTCATCCCGTCGGATCTCACGACGGCAGAGCAGCAGACTGTACAAATTGCGTTGTTTGCGAAGGATCCGGATGGAGGGAGTGTGACGTATCGTCTTGTCAATGAGCCAAAGGGTGTCGTGATCAATACGTCCACCGGAGAGATTACTGGGGCGGCGAATTATGGCACCGCACGCGTGTACTTTGTGTTGATTGAGGTTACAGATGTCTTGGGAGGAACGCTTACCAAGAGCATCAAGTGGACGGTGACGCATACCAATCGTCCTCCTGTCATCACCAACCCGGGCCCGAAACAGAGCCGAGAGGGGGAGACTGTATCGTTTAGTATTGTGGCGTTCGATCCGGATAGCACCGATGTGTTGGTCTATACGCCGGGATCGGGCGCAATCGGCACCTTGCCGCCCGGGCTTGTGTTAAACGGAAGCACGGGCGACATTAGCGGGAAAATTCCCTATGATGCCGCACAGGCGCCTGGACCCAAATATAGTGTGACGATCCATGTCTCCGATGGGCCGCTTGCTGACGAAGAGACGTTTGAGTGGACGATCCTGAACGAAAACGGTCCGCCGGAGATTACGGTGACACCCGCACCTGCTGCGGTGGATGAAGGTGTACTGATTACGCCGTTACAGATTGTTGCACAAGATCCCGATCATGATCTGATCACCTATAATGCCATTGGGTTGCCGTTGGGGCTGTCTATAAGCAGCACCGGACAGATTACCGGCGTGCCCGATTATACGGCCGGCAGCACAACGCCCTATACGGTTAAAATCATTGCATCCGATCCGAGTGGATTACAGGACGATGTGACGTTTCTTTGGCCCGTCAACAATGTCAATCGTCTGCCTGTGATCACACGGCCGCTTTCTGGAGAGACGCTGATCAACGCAGAAGACGATGAGGTGATCTATGATGTGGGGGCTTTTGATCCTGATCTTCATGCAATCAGTTATCAGGCGACCGGACTGCCTCCGGGCCTGATGATCAGCACGACGACCGGGCAGGTGACCAACGATCCGGCGATTCACACGCGTCTGCCGTTTGGTTCCAAGGGCAGTTATACGCCGAAGATTACAGTGACCGATGTGCTTGGAGGCAAGACAGAGGTCGATGTTTTCTGGACGATTCTTCAGACGAATCGTTGTCCGGTGATGACGGTGACCGGTAATCTGGAGCATACCGAAGATGATGTGGTGTCGTTTAAGATTTCCGCGACAGACCCGGATGGCGGTCCGTCTCCATTGCGTTATTCGGCATCAGGATTGCCTTTCGGACTGACCGTGAAGCCCGGTACCAACGAGGTTGTCGGGCGCTTGCCGTTCCATGCGGCGGCATCGTCCCCTTATACGGTGACGGTCTCTGCGGACGATGGCGCATGCGGAAGCAGCTATTCGTTTATATGGGTGGTCAAGAATAAGAATCGTATGCCGGTGTTGACGAACCCAGGTGCGCGCAGCAATAAGGAGGGTGACAGCGTGGTGTTGTCGGTGGTGGCGAGCGATGCCGACGGTGATACGTTAACCTTCAGTGCAGTGGGATTGCCTCCGGCTTTATCAATCGATCCGAAGATGGGTCGCATTTCAGGGACGATTGCATTTACGGCAGCACCCGGACCCTATGCGAATATTAGGGTGTCGGTTTCAGATGGAACGGCCACGGTAGATCAGTTCTTTACCTGGACGGTGACCAATACGAATCAGAAACCCATCGTGACGTTGCCTGCGCGTCAGACCAGTGCGGAGGGCGATTCGCCGAAGCTACAGATTGTGGCAGAAGATCCGGATAATCTGCCGCCCACGCCTTTATCTTCTGGGCTGTCTTATCAGATCACAGGGCTGCCGCCCAACCTTTCGATCAATGCGACATCCGGGCTAATCACAGGAGAAATTACTTATACCGCCATCGGCATCTATAATGTTACGGTGACCGCTAAGGATGGCGGCAATCTTTCGGACAGCAAGGCGTTGGTCTGGGAGGTGACCGAGAAAAATCAGCCTCCAGTGGTCGGTGACCTTGGTGATAAAACCTATACGGAAGACGAGTATGTGATTTTGCCGCTTGTGGCGACGGATTCGGACGGAGATTCGCTGTCCTATCGTGCCGACGGCCTGCCGCCGGGACTGTTTGTCAATGGAAACCGTATTGAGGGGCGTTTGCCCTTCAGCGCGGCAGAGCCGCCAGGGCCGCTCTATCCCGTGCAGATTTTTGTCTCGGATGGAACAGTCGCGACCGGTAGTGCCATCTCGCGATGGACGATTCTGCCGAAGAATCGTTGTCCTGAGCTTGTCAATCCGTTCAATCAACTTCATGCGGAGGATGATACCGTAAGTCTCCAGATTCGGGCCTCGGATCCAGATGGCGATTTACTCACCTTTAGCGCGCCGGGCCTGCCTGTGGATTTAAGCATTTCGGCCTTGGGTCTGATTGCGGGCCAATTCTCGTTTGATGCGGAGGGGCAATATCCTGTAACGATCGCGGTGAGGGACAAAAACGGTTGTACGACCAGCGTGCCGATCACCTGGACGGTCAATAACAAGAACAGGCTGCCCCGATTTGTCACCTCGGCCGATCCGGTGACCTATGCGGAGGGCGCTCTGGTGTCTTTGGTGATTGTTGCCATTGACGATGATAACGATGCGGTTGCGTTTGAGGAGAGTGGCTTTGCAGCGCTTAAGTTAAGCATTTCGCCAGCCGGCGAGATCAGTGGACTGTTGCCGTATAACGTCTCGCGGCTTGCACCTTATGATGTGACGATTCTGGCGTGTGATGGCACGGCGAGTTGCAGCGAACTTCAAATGAAATGGACGATTTTAGATGTCAATCAGCCGCCCGTGCTGTCTACGATCCTGCCGGTGACCTTGCCGGAGGGCTCGAAAGGCATCTTGTTCCAGGCGGCGGCCGGGGATGGGGATAGCGATGTGCTGTCCTATCTTCTTGCGAATTTGCCGTCGCAGCTCTCTTGCCTTACGATTGATGCCAATTTGGGGGATGTTTTCTTCTCGAACGTGTTTCCTTGTGAGGGGTTCATTCCCTATACCGCGCATGGGGGGTATCAGATTGATGTTGTGGTTTCGGACGGCCGAGGCGGGGAGGATCGGCAAACCGTGGCTTTGACGATTACCAATACGAATCGTCCGCCTGTGGTGACGAACCCTGGCAAGCAGACTAGCCTCCAGGGGCAGTCGATTGCACCGTTACCAATTGTGGCGGAGGATCCGGATAATCTGCCGCCTACATCGCCTGCGTCTGGTCTTACCTATACGGCCTCCGGATTGCCCCCGCTGCTCGGGATCAATTCGGTGAGTGGCACCATTTCAGGTCCTGTGCCGTTTAGCTCGCTGGGCGAATATCCGGTCTCGGTTTGCGCGACAGACACAGGCGGGCTTTCGGGCTGTACCTCGTTTGTCTGGGAGATTGCGCTTACCAATCGTGCGCCAAGCCTCACGTCGCCTGGGGATCAGGCCGATGTCGAAAGCGAACTGATCGATCTGCGCACCTCCGCCAGCGATCCGGAAGGAAACACCCTGACCTATGAGGCCCCAGGCTTGCCGCCGGGCCTATCCATCAATGATAAATCGGGTGTGATCAGCGGAGCGCTGCCCTACGATGCCGCGGGTGTATATGACGTGAAGTTAAAAGTGACCGATGATGGGGTGCCGTCGTTTTCTGTGGAGGTTTCTTTCAAGTGGGTTGTGCGCAACGTCAATCGTGTGCCGGTGATCGATTCGATATTGAGCCGAACGAATAAAGAAGGGGAGACCTTAGCGGACTTGGATTGCGTTGTGGTGACAGCAACGGATCCTGATGAGGGTACGACCTTAAGGTATACGGCCTTCAATGCCGGGACGGGGCTCTCGACATTGCCGCGTGATCTTACAATCAATCCGGTAACCGGGGCTATTTGTGGGACGTTGTCGTATACGTCCGCCGGCACTTATCTGGTGACGGTGTATGCGACCGATAGTACGGTGCCGGGGACGCTGACCGGCAGCCAGACCTTCCTCTGGACCATCAAGCCGAGCAATCAACCTCCCGAAGTCTCAGCGTGCCCGGATTTGACCCGACCGGAAGGTCAAATGATCAATATCCCGATCGCTGCGTTCGATCGCGACAACGACAGCCTGCTCTATAGCGCCACGGGTTTGCCTGAAGATGTCAGCATAGATGGCCGCACGGGTGTGATCAATGGCGTTCCGCCTTACACGGCTGGGCCCAGGGCCTATCTGATTGAGGTCAGTGTCTCTGACGGGATTGATACGAAGACAACCATCTGTACACTCACGATTTCGGATGTCAATCGCTTCCCGGTTTTGAGCAACTTCGGGAACGTGATTGTCAATGAAGGCGACGAGCTGACGCGTGCGATTGTGGGTATCGATCAGGACACCGACCCCCTGTTTTACGAGGTCGGTGGACTGCCGAGGTGGCTGACATTGAGCCCCTCCGGCGTGCTCACCGGCACGGTGCCCTATAATGCAGCAGGGTCTTACAGCTTGCTGATTCGCATTTGCGATCGCCCGACTGGCGATCCTTTGCAATTGTGCAGCGCTCAGCAGGTCATCATGACGGTGCATAACACCAATCGCGCGCCGATCATCACCAATCCCGGTCCGCAGATGGTTTCAGAAAACGCGATTTATTCGTTCAAGATCACTGCAGTTGATCTAGACGGAACGGGTATCAGTTTTACGGCGAGTGGCTTGCCGAGCGGATTTAGTATTGGCAATACGGATGGTATCATTCGCGGCACGCCCACCTATGTGCAGGCCGGGGATTACACGGTAACGGTCACCGCGAATGACGGGTCGCTCAATGGCAGTGCCACCTTTATTCTCACGGTGAAGAACGTCAATCGCAAGCCAAAGATTCAGAATCCTGGGAACCAGGCGCGATTTGAGGGCGATATTGTATCGTTCCAGGGGGTTGCCGTGGATCCGGATGGGGATGCTGTAGCATATTCGATGGAGGTCATAGCGCCGTCGGGTCTTACATTTAGCTTGACGATGGATAGGTTTGGAAAAATCACGGGAACGCATTCTTATGATGAGGCCGGAAGCTACACGCTGAAGGTGACGGCGACGGATGGCCAGGCATCGGATTCGAAGGACTTGATTTGGATTGTGCAGGACAAGAATCGCGCGCCGATTTTGAAGAATCCTGGAGGGCGAACCTATCCGGAAGATACCGTGCTCAAACTTCCTCCGGGCACCCCCTCGTTGTGCTTCGAGGCGAGCGATCCAGATGGAGACGGCCTCACCTATTTTGCGAGTGGGTTGCCCAAAGACGTGAAGCTGGACCTCTTAACGCATTGCCTGTCTGGGCAGTTTCCATCGGGAAGCGGTACATATAATATCACGATTTCTGTGAATGACGGCCAGGCCAGCGCCGTTGAGAAAATGACGATTACCATCACAAACGTCAATCGCTGCCCGACGATCACTGCACCGCAAGACCAAACGAATGAAGAGGGGGAGATCATTCAGGGGTTGCAGCTTGTGTGGAATGACCCAGAAAAGACCGTTCCAACATTTATCGTGTTGGGTCTGCCGAAAGACCTGATGGTATCGAGCACAGGGGTGATCTCTGGGCAGATCTCCTATGATGCGGGGCAGCAGGGTGCCGTGGATAAGGTGTATTTCGTGACCTTGGATGTAGATGACGGGCTTTGCAAGGATCCGGACAAGTCGAACAATACTTTTAAGTGGATCATAAAGAACAAAAACAGGTCTCCTAAAATAGATTCTGTGCCTCGCCAGGTTCATCCAGAGGGGACTGTGTTTGGCGCGCCTCCGGTCACATCCCCTGTGCTCTCTTTCTGCCCACCTGCGTCCGATCCGGATGGAGATGCGCTGACCTATGCGTATGGCAATCTTCCGAAGGGCTTATCCTTTGATGCTAAAGGATGTGTTACGGGCACGATTGCATATGATGCACTGTCTTCTTACGCAGTGACGGTGACCGTGAAGGACCCGTCAAATGCACAGGCCAGTGCGACGTTTACCTGGGATATCAAAGAGGCGAATCGGCCTCCGGAGATGGTCTGTGCGCCTAGGACGTTTAAGCAGGATGAGGTGGTCTCTTTTACTTTAGCCGCGACCGACCCTGACAGGGATGCCCTTTTTTATAGCTTTGAGCCGGGTGTGCCGGTGCCGAGTAGCCTTGTACTAGAAGCGCAGACGGGTGGGGTAAGTGGCAGAGTGTTGTTCTCGACGCTCCCTGGACTTTATGAGGTGGGCATTAGAGTCTCCGATCAAAAACAGGGCGGTACGATCACGGTTAAATGTGAATGGACGATCGAGAAAAAGAATCGTGCGCCGCAAATTCTTGGGGACAGCATCGGCGCACTGCCCGATCATATAAGGAAGGAAGGGGAGTTGTTGTTAATTGCGATTCTGGCGAATGACCCGGATAAGGATCAGCTGACATTCTCTATGACGGTCGATCCGGCTGCCCCCTGGCTGCTCTTTAATCAAGATACCGGCGTGTTTTCTGTACTCGGACCGATTCCTTACACCGTTGCGTCCGGAGGCAGACAGAGCTTCGAAATTACGGTGAAGGTGACGGATACGGATGGGTTATTCGATGCGAAGCGCTTTCGATTGCATGTTGATAACGTGAACCGCAAACCGATCATTACGGCGCCTGCGGGGGATATCACAAGCCAGCAGGATAAGGATAAGGAGCTCTCGGTGGATGTGAAGGCATCAGATCCTGATGGGGATATCCTGGATTATTCTGCTGAGGGTTTGGCCGCCCTGGGGCCGACGATGCAGATCGATCCTCGAACCGGAAAGATCACCGGGAAGATTACGGCCGAGAAAGGGAAATACCCTGTAACGATTAAAGCGTGCGACAGTGGCAGCCCTAAACTGTGCGGCACGAAGCAATTTTACTGGATTGTGATCGGTTCCGGGAAGCCTCCAATCATTAACGATATTTCAGACAGAGAAAACGCGGAGGGGGATAGCGTGCGGATTCAAATTGATGCGACCGATGATGGCAGCATTGTCAATTATGTGGCAACGGGCTTGCCGCCAGGCCTCTCGATCTCTCCCACATCGGGTCTGATCGCAGGGACAATTGACTATACGGCGGCTAAGGACTGTGCTCAAACACTCTACGAGAATGTGACGATTACTGTAACGGATAATGATGCGTACACGGAGACGAAATTATTTTTCATATTGGTGAGGAATACGAATCGTCTGCCGCAGCTTGCCGCTGTGGCCAATCAGACGGGCAAGGTGCTGACCGAGATTGTACCGCTTGACCTCAAGGGCACAGATGCAGATACCGACTGCGGCCCGTTGACCTATTCGGCGACCAATCTTCCTGAGGGTTTAAGCTTGGGTGCGGGGACGGGGAAGGTTTCAGGAACGCCCACGCGTGTCGGGCCTTATAGTGTAACATTCAAAGTCAGTGACCATGCAGGTTCCGCGACTGTCAATATGACTTGGAAGATTGAGAGTTTGGTTCTACCCACGCCCACTCCGACCCCCACGCCAACACCTACGCCAACACCTACGCCAACACCTACGCCAACACCTACGCCAACACCTACGCCAACACCTACGCCAACACCTACGCCAACACCTACGCCAACACCTACGCCAACACCTACGCCAACACCTACACCTACGCCATGCACTCAAGCGCCATGTACGCCGACACCTACGCCGACGCCCACCCCAACGCCTACGCCGACACCTACGCCGACACCTACGCCAACATCTACGCCAACCCCCACTCCGACCCCCACGCCAACACCTACACCTACGCCATGCACTCAAGCGCCATGTACACCGACACCTACGCCAACCCCCACTCCGACCCCCACGCCAACACCTACGCCAACACCTACGCCTACGCCATGCACTCAAGTGCCATGTACGCCGACACCTACGCCAACCCCCACTCCAACACCTACGCCTACGCCATGCACTCAAGTGCCATGTACGCCGACACCTACGCCAACCCCTACTCCAACACCTACGCCTACGCCATGCACTCAAGTGCCATGTACGCCGACACCTACGCCAACCCCCACTCCAACACCTACGCCTACGCCATGCACTCAAGTGCCATGTACGCCGACACCTACACCTACGCCCACTCCAACACCTACGCCTACACCCACACCCACCCCAACGCCGCCGTTACCGACTCTTCAAAACCCTGGGGATCAGTCTGGTGCGGTGGGTCTGCCTGTTGAACATCGGATTGTGGCGACAGGAGAAGGATCTCTGGATTATTCCGCTCCAGGTCTTCCCCCGGGGTTGAGTATCGATCCTGCCTCCGGTGTCATTAGTGGCCAGATTACAACGACAGAGGGGGGCACTTATCCTATATCCTATTTAGTGGAGATTGTTGTGACTGACGATTTGGGTCGTTCGGTAACGGTGAAGTTTCTTTGGATAGTTTCAGAAAAAGCGGTCAACAATAGGCCAGAAGCGTTTCCTCTTGCTGTGAAGGTTGCGCAGAATTCATCGGGGGAGCGGGTTACGCTGAAGGGTAAAGATGTGAATAATGACCCGCTCACTTACATGGTGTTGACACAGCCAAAACGTGGTACGCTCACGGGAGAATCACCCAACCTGACTTATGTCCCGAGACCTGGAGAAGCGGGGGATGATTCCTTTACCTATCAGACATATGATGGCCGTGGGCTCGATTCTCTCGTTGCCACGGTTTCGATCAATATCGCATTCCCACCGCAGGCGATGTGTCCCGCCGATGTGGTTGCCAAGCCCAGTCTCATCTCGGTCGCCGATGGTCGGCTGATTCGGGTGAGACTATTGGGGGTGAGTGATATCCAAGTGAAATGGATTCACCAAGATGAGCCGACGGGCCGATCGATTGATGGTTACGGGGTTGGCGCATCGTCGGTCAAATTGAGGGCAGAACGTCTGTCGGCGAGCAAGCGCGGGAATGGCCGTGTTTACTTTATCGGATTTGAGGCGCGGCACGCGACGGCAGGACGTTGTGCGGGTGAGGTCAAGGTGCAGGTTCCGGTGCAAAAAGGACGGTCTGCAATTGCGGGTTCAGTGCGTTACGATTCCACAAAGAAAGGCGGCACGCCTCTACCGTTCTGATGTCGTTGCTGAGATCAAGCGCCTGCTGCCTATCTGCCTCCGCACAGGCAGGCAAGACCACCCCAACTTGGGAGAGGATGAACTCCTTGACCCAGAACAGTTCAACGTCGGACTGATGCAGCACCTCCTCTGGCACAACACACAGCGACCCCACGGGTCTCTTAAAATGAAACCACCCGGTAAGTTTTTCAGGACAGCTTTTCTTACCCAGAGTGCAATATGTATGTAGCGGATACAGTATGTAGCGGATACAAACCATTGACTTAGTCATCTTTCTATGTCACTGTCTTTAGTGTCTCTAGGTCGCTGTTGATACGTCGCTGTTTGTAGTGGTTTCAAAAGGAGGGAAAAATGGAAAGCCGCTCAAGAGTTGGGACAACCAACAAAAAAGGTCAGAGGATTGTAGATATCCAGCACCTGATGTTTGAAGCGCCGCGCCAACAGTATTTCATGACGGGCAGCGAGGTTGTGCGTGAGGCCATTCGGCGGGCCAGTGTCGATATCTCGGTTGCCTATCCGATTACACCCCAGAGTGAGGCTGCGGCAATGGTCGGAGACCTCTATGTCGAGGGCTACGTCGGAGATTATTTTCGAGGGGAGAGCGAATTTGCAGTGATGTCGCAGTGTGCAGGGGCTGCGTTTGGAGGGGCACGCGTCTTCACGACCACGTCGGGTCCTGGCACCCTACGCGCCTATGAGAATTTTCCGATGTGGGTGGGTGGGCGCCTCCCGATTATGATTAACGTGATGGTGCGCGGCGTCAATTCACCACTTAATATCCAACCCGACACCTTGGAACTTGGAATGATTCTCGATACCGGCATGTTGATCTGGCATGCAGAAACCGGACAGGATCTCTTCGACTATCTCCTCAAGGGATTTATTGTTGCGGAAGAACCGGATGTGCATCTTCCGATTGCAGTGGCCATTG
>Ga0247727_10005434_pt1 | contig 25892 bp, 22 predicted proteins | sample WisWelCaveWW1625_FD_202498 | JGI IMG/M metagenome (GOLD analysis project Ga0247727, IMG submission 202498) | Biofilm microbial communities from Wishing Well Cave, Virginia, United States - WW16-25 | ecosystem: Environmental > Aquatic > Deep subsurface > Groundwater > Cave microbial mat | place...
TCAAGCGGATGGTGCAGTACGTCCTGATGTCACCCAAACCGGACGATTCGGCTTTCGCGACGCTGAATTTGGCCTTGTGTTAGTCGTTTTTTTGATTTTTTTGTTTTAGAAAAATAGCGCATAGACCGAAAACACGTAACTCATAACCAACAACATATATTTGTGTGTTTCTTTATTCACTTTAATAAAAATTCTACATTTTTTGATGACTTTTTACGAGAACCTCATGTATTAAAAAGAATTCTTCACTTTCTTGCAAGCCGCCGGCGATTCATTATAATTCCACTTTAGTGGAATTGAGCTCAGAGACACGGATTTGAATCCGTGTCGTTTAATTGCACGCACAACCGCCGCCCGAACCTCCAATTCCGCCGGAGCTGCCTTCGAGTGTTTCCAGCCAGTGACGTTCTTTCGCTCCTTCAGCTCTGGCTTTATCAAAATCCATAATGCGCTGCGCCAGCAATTCTCGTTCATACGGCTTGACGGTGGCGCAGCCATTGGCGAAAAATTGCCCGGCCAGCAGTGCAAAACCGGCGAGTACAATACGAAAATTTCGTTTCATAATTCTCCTCGACATTTGAAAATCGAGAATGGACGATAGAAAATCGAAGAGCGAAAATCGGAACGTTTCGATCTTCTCTCCTCACTCCTCGAATTCACGGTTTATCCAACAGCTCATCAATTTCATTTTCAATTCGTTTCAGCTCATCCGCATTGTAGCCGCGATGAATAAAACGCACGACGCCGTTGCGGTCAATCAGATAGCTGCTCGGCATTTTTTCGACACCGTACGTGCCCGCAACTTTTTTGCGTTTGTCCCACAACGCCTGCAGTTTGAGGTCATATTTTTTTAGAAAACCACGAACATTCTCCAATTCATTGTCGACGGTCACGGCAATAATAGCCAGGCCGCGCCGGCGATATTTTTCCTGCACGCGCGCCAACTCCGGCAATTCTTCACGGCATGGCCCGCACCAGGTCGCCCAAAAATTCAGCAATACGACTTTGCCGCGAAAACTCTGCAATGCCACCGTTTCCCCATTCGTCGCCGGCAATGAAAACTCCGGGGCTTTCTTGCCGACTTGATGATTTGACGGCGGGTTGGATAAAGTTAATGTAACGGCTAAAACAAATTGAATAAGCACCGATTTCTCCTTTTATTTTGCAGAGATCATAACCGAAGGGCGATGGGTGAAGAGCGAATGGCGAAAAGCACCCTTCGCCCCACGCCTTGCGCCCATCGCCGGCCTCAGCGATACTGCCCGCCGAGATCCATCCAGGTTAAAAATTTTCTGACTTCGTCTTTTGTCAAAGCATTCACCCCGTCGGGATGCGCGCTCTTTCCTTCGCTTTTTCGCAAACCGGCGCCGAGCAAAACGTCCGCTAAATAACTGTTGCGCGAGAAAGGAACGTTCGACGTCGTCACCATGTCTTTATTGCCGTGCGTCGCGTTGATCAAATTTTCATACGCCACGGAAAAATTTGTGGTTTTGATCAGCGAAAGATTTAACGCGCCCCCCGGGCTGGCGCCGTCATGACACGGCAAACATCTTTGCTGAATAATCGGCTCAATCGCTTTTTGAAATGAAACGACTTCGCGTTGGCTCACCGGCACAACCAGATTCGTCGGCGTTTGCGAGAGCGCAATCGGAGCCGTATTATTGGATTTTTGTCCGCGCGGGCCGTGACAGCCGGTGCAGTTCGTCACCTTTTCGCCGGGACGCGCATAAAGCCAACTGCGTTTGATCACGACGGCGCGCCCGAGCGAATCCAATGTATTAAACGAGATCGGCGTGTTCGCCGGCACGCGAATGGAAAATGAACCATCAGAATAAACCGGCGCGAGGCCCAACACGCGGCGGCGCTCGAAACTGGTTTCGCCGATTTCCATATTGCGCTCGTTGGGCGGCACCGGAATCCCTTCGACCACCATCACTTGTTTGATCTCTTGAATCGCCGCGTTCGGCCGCAACTGGCCGTCGCGCGTTTGGCGAAAATAAACGTTTTGATTCACAAAAATGCCGGTCGAATCTTTTGGATCGATTGCTTCCGGAACCACCGGCGGTTTGGGCCGCGGCGCAACGACGACGGCGTCCAATTCATGCGTTTGCGGATCATTGAAAAGCACGGTTAAATTTCCGCCGTCGCGATTGATCGTATACAAACCATAATCGCCATCGGGACCGGTCGGCGCATAACTCGCGACGAGGCGGCCATCCGGCAGCGGAAACGGATATTTAAAAGAGCCTTCGCCGACGCCGCTGCCGCCGTTCATCGGCACGTTCGGCGTGATGTTGATGAAGTCGCCGTCTTTCGGCGGATCGGCAGTGGTCTGGTCTGAATTGAGAATTACCAGCGGGCCGCGATCAACCAGAACCTGGTCGGACATCACGGCGACGAGCTTGCCATCCGGCAGCTCGCGCGGATGGAAAAAATTGCGATCATGCGGCGCGAACAACAAAAACGTTCCGCCGCCGTCCGGCATCGTGAAAAAAAGCGGGAAGCGATTTTGCGTGCCGTGATGTTCCCAGCGCGTCCACGCCACTCGCCCGTCCCGCAGAACCACCGGATCGAAATCATCGCTATTATTGAACGAAACGCATTGCACGTTGCTGCCGTTCGCTTCCATCGTAAAGAGATTCTCGACTTCGCGCCGCTCGTACTCGTCGCGAATATCGCGGCGATTCGAGGTGAAAATAATTTTGCCGTTCGGCAAATATGCCGGATCGCAATCATCATACGGCGAGGTGGTAATCTGCCGCAGATTCCCGCCGTTTAGATTCATCTCATAAATATCAAAATTGTTGGCGTTTTTCCGGCGCATCGAAAAAATAATTTTCTGGCCGTCGTACGAAATTTCCGGATCGGCGACGGCGCCATTGTCGCCGGTATGAGCGTCGGTAAGATTTTTGAGCTGGCCGTTCGCAGAAATCGGCGTCAACGAGAACAGATCGCTGCCGGAACCGCCGATAAAATTATTGTCAAGTGTGCCGCTGTCGTTCGTTCTGACGAAAATCAGCGCGGCCGGCTGCGCATCGAGCAGCAGATCATCCGGCGCCGTGCCCTGGCAGGCGGCGAACAGTGCGGCGGCGAATATGATCAAGGTATATTTTACGATAGAAAATATGGTTGTCAAGTGCTTGGACATAACAAAACCTCCAGAGTCGAAAAATTCATTTTGGGGTTTTGTCATTCTGGAAGAATCTTTTTTGTATTTGGCGTAAAACATTCATCTTAGATTTCAAAAAGATTCCTACGGAATGACAGATTCATGCTGAGTGCAAAACTTATTTCATCAACAAAAGTTTTCTCGTTGCCGAAAAATTACCGGCGCGCAGTTGATAAACGTACAGGCCGGTAGCCAGACGGTGTCCGGAGTTATCCAGGCCATCCCAAACCTGGCGATAATTGCCCGCTGCGAGATCGCCGGCAAATAGCTCGCGAACAACGGCGCCGAGCATGTTATAAATTCGCAGGCTCGCGGCGCCGCGATAATTTTCCGGAATGCTAAATTCAATCGTCGTCGACGGATTGAAGGGATTCGGATAATTTTGTTTCAATTCAAATTCGGTTGGAAGTGGCGCGGAAATATTTTCCAGCGCCGGCGGATGATCGGGGTTATAATTCGCTTCGCGCAGCCAGATCTCTGCAACGCTCGCCCTGCCGCTGCCGCCGGTTTTAACGAAACGCAAATCGAGCGCGCCATCGGCAACCGCCGGCGCCGGAATCGCCAGCCATGCGGTCGTTATGGCGGAGGGGCCGGCTGTTATCGCCGGATGAATCAACTTCTGCTCCGCATACAAAGCTTGTTCAACTTGATCGTCGCCGGAAAAATAACTCGCTTTCACTTCATACGCGACTGCCGGATTGAGACCTTTGAAACGATAGATCACTTCTTCAGCGTCGGCGGCAATGGTCTGATCTTGAACCGTCATACGCGCGCCGCGAATGAGATGAAAATCACGGCCAACAGCACCGCAATCGTCGTGATAATAAAGCGGTAAATAAAATGCCGGACTTTCATTGACAATTTCGGGCTTCTCATAAGTCGATCGGAGGGTTTGACGCAATTTGTAATAACCTGGCGCGATCATTTCACCGCCGGGTAAACGCCGGTCCCAATTCAATTGCACGCTGCCGGAATTGTGCCATTCGTTCGTCAATTCAGCAACCGGCGAATTGTTTTTTGTCGGCACCATTTCAATTTTCAATTGGCCGGGGTCGGTCAATTTTCCGGAGAGTGCGAGCCGGGATAAATCCTGGGTTACTTGCGGATCATTCAAATGAAAATCAATGCCAAGCTCGTAACGGCGGGCGCCGGAATTGTCCGTCCATTTTTCTAACAGAAAGGCTTGATCATAACCGGACCATGTGGCTTGATTCGAACCGGTCGTGACACTTCCAAAGAGCGGCTGAAAACACCTCGGCTGGAAATCCGGATTATCCGAATGCAGCTCGGCCAACAGTTCAAGCGCCGGAGAAAATTTCTGAATTTTGCGATGCGCCTCATCCGCGAGATAGACGTTGCCCCAGTGATCGGTGGACAATGCCGACGGCGTCATTTCGGCTTCGCCTTGCCAGGAGTTGACCGCCACAACTTGTGACCCGTCAAAATAAAGGCGATGGATTTTTCTCGTTCCCGCCTCGGCAACATAAATGTTGCCGTCACTACGGCCGTCGAAACGACCGACGGCGAGCGCGGTAAGATCGACAAAATTTTCTTTGGCATAAGCGACGATGCCAGCAGGTGAAGCGAGCGAAGTACGATAAGCCAACAATGTGTTCGCGCCGCGATCAATTACCCAGATCAGATCGTCACTCGCGTCGAAGATGGAGCCGCGGTCATCCCACGCTAATTCGGTTGGTTGCAAAAGCTCGGCTCCACCAATCGCACCGATAGGCGAAAGCCGGAGATCATTGGCGGGACCGCTCAATTTGAGAACGAGAACGCGGCTGTTGCCCGCATCGGCGACGTAAACGCTGCCCGGTGGATCAACGACGATTCCCTGTGGGCGATTGAGCGGCAAACCGCTTTCAGCGCCGTCGTAAGCTTTAATCCATTTTTGATAATCGCCATACACGATGCGATTCCACGCCGGATCGGTGACGAGCTGCACGTAGCTCGCTTGAAAATACGGCGCCGTATCGAATTGCTGCAATCTGGCGAAGAGCGCGCTGCCGGCGGGCATGCTGAAAAGATTTCGCCCCAATCGCTCCGAGGTGACGCGGCGCGACAATATGTTGAGGTTATGTTCCGGCGCAAGCTCTCGACTGATAAAAGTCTTGTCGCTTTCTTTGCTCGCAGAAATATTCAGAAGCGAAATACCAGCCGAAACTTTATTCAATTTGCTATAAGCAAATTTTGCTATTTCATCTGTTTTGAGCAGATTCCAGCGCTCACCGTTTTTGACAAAACGCAGACTCAATTTGCCATGCGCCGTTTCGATGTCGTGATCGATCGCTTGCGCGTTCGGCGAGAGCTTGCTCAAATTCTCGACAAGAAAACTTGAATAGAGATACGGGTCGTCAGTTTGCAATCCCTGCGCGACGCGCTGCGCCAGCAAGGCGACAATCGCAGCGTCATTTTCCTGAACGCGGCGATAGCCCAACCGATTCGGCTCATCATCTTTGCCCATCGCAGCCGCCGTCGCTATGCAGATCAACAACAAACTCGTGCAACACTTTTTCTTCATAAGAACCTCCTGCTCAATACTCAAAAGTCAGTCCGATTTGAAAAATATTTGCGGTGAAATTATTGGAGGTGAAGAAACGCTCGTACTTCACCTCCACGGTTGAATGCTCGAAGATCGACAAACTTTTGCGCCAGCCTTCCAGATGATACGAAACGTGAAATCCGAATAAATGCGAATTGAACGGCTCGAGTTTGTAATCATCGGTGAAAAATCTCGGCAGCCGCGCCAGCAGCGAATAATCCTTGCGCCAAAAATACGCGCTGTTTTGCGTATAAAAACGGTAACGATAGCGAATCAGCAAACGTTTGGAAAAATTCTGATAAAATTGCAGCCCGATGGTATGCGAGAGCACGCCCCAATCGTCGCCGTAAAGCCGGTATTCCGTCCACAGCGCCGAGTTGGCGGGATTGAGATGTTTATTCAATTTCACGTAGCCGGCCACGCGCGTGCGTTGCTTCGGATGCTGCTCTAAATAATATTGGCCGGCAACATTCACCGTGCGGTATGGATTGCTTTGATAGCCCTCGAGCCGCGAAACGTCGACGCCGACTCGCACGATCGCCGTCGGCGAAAGCGTTTGCGTGATTGCCGCATTGCCAAGTATGTTGGTGCGCGTGTACGTGGCGGTTTTGCCGACGGGTTCGATGGTATCATAGCCGTAACTCACGCCGAGCGACAGATTGGTGTTTTTCTGATTGAAATCCTGATTGACGCCGAAGCCGAGCAAACGTCCGGCATAATCATTCTCCAAAGAGTAATAAGCGGTCGCATTCAAACCGGAAGCGTTGAGCGTCGCAATAAACTCACTGCGGTTTTTAATATACGCCGCGTTGGGATTGCTGCTAACGGGTTTGGAGGCGCCGCTGATTCCGTCCAGCGGCAATGGTTTCGCCGAAATGCCGCGATACGGCGGAATGTTGACGCGGTCGAGCGTGTATTGCAGCGACAGCACGGTCTGGCGCGTCATTTCTTTTACGAACTGAAACGTCGGCGATTGCACGACCAGACCGCCGCTGTCGCTGAAAAAGTTGGTGCGCAATGATATCGAGTCATCGGTCAAACTAACCGTTGCGGCAAACAGCACGAGGCTCGAGGCAATCATAACGAGCATCGCACGCGCGATTCGATGCGTTCTTCTTGTCATATTGAAATGAGGTGATGTTTCAAAATAGTGGATCGAAAATAGAAAATTGCGGATAGAAATGAAATAGATCAGTTCATCTCAAAGCCAGGCGATCATTGATTTTCGATCATCTATCTTCGATCTTCCAAAGTGCCGGTGGATAGACACGAAAAACACCGCGTCCATACGGCGTTGCGAAAGGAATCAAGAGACGAAGGCGGGACAAATTCGCGATGCAATCGTAGTGAGCTCAAGGTTGCGGAAGAATCACCACTCGGCCTTGAGTTTTATGAGATGACAAAACCGAAACTGCATTTACGAATTTGTTGTTCTGCTTCTGTCTCTCCCTACAACCTTGATGGCGATTGCGCAAGTTTTATGCTGAGTTACGCCGCCGCCAGAGATGATGCTTGTGCCACCGATATACTTGAATACAAGCGCCGTGCCATCCACGAGGAGTGAAGTCGGACTTTCAAGCGAAAGTCCGACTTCACTCAACTCACTCTACTCACTAAAAAGCATACCCAAATCCCAGCGACGCTTCGATATTTTTGTTCGTCCAGACGTTGTTGCCGCGGCCGCTGGAAAAAATGTAATTGAAAAATTCGTAGCGAAAGGAAACTCTGGGATTGAGCCGCACTCTGGCGCCGAGGCCCAAACCATAGGTAAAACTGTTTTCGTCGTAAAGGCGGGTCAAGCCGAGATGAATCAGCGCATACGGTTCGACTTTGCCGTTCAAAAAAGTATGCGCGGCGCGGACGCCATTGTAAAATACGCGATCCGAGCCGGGCAAGAGATTCAAAGTATTGGTGCGGCGCAGAAAATCCTGTTTGGAGCGCGCGAATCCGAGGATGACGCCGACGGAATAGCGTTGGTCGATTTGATAATAATAGCGCACGCCGAGCGCCATCGAAGTTTCAAAACGATCCGGCGCGTAAAAGCCGAGGAACGGGGTGATTTCGTGCAAGGATACGGTTTTGTTTTGACAATATGAAAGAGAAGGAACGATAATCATCGCCCCAACGGATAGAAGCAACGCAACGGATGAAAAAAAATCAGTCGGGTTGTTTCTATTCGTTGGGAATTTTTTTTGTTTTTTTTGAAAGCTCATTTATTTCTCCGGTTTCATGCAATCGAATTAAATCTTCGACCATCTAATCCCGATCGCGATCCCGACGGTGAATTCAAAAAAGTTCGCCAGGCCTTGTTTGCGAACGGCGGTATACTCGCGAATATCGGCGCGCAGCCAGTTGCTGTTTTTGAGATAACGCTGCACGCCGGCGCCGTAATTGAACACCATGTTGGAAACCGACTTGACGCCGGCGGCGCCAACCGGCACGGTATTGATCACGCCAATGCCGGCGGTCAACGTGCCTTCCAGTTTGCGGCCGATCGGGCGTGCATATTTCGCGTTGCCGTACATTAAATAAAAAGAAGCGATGTCGCCGGCAACGTATTGAAAAGTTCCCTCGACATAAAGCGCCGGCAGCGTGCGATAATAAAATTTGCCGACGTAGGTGAATTGTTGGCCGAAGGCGCCGAGATGAAAAGAAACGCCGCCATCCGTAATGGGCGTCGCCACCGGCGCGTTATTCGCCGCGGCTTGTTCGACGGGTTTGATCTCTTCAACCGGAGTTGAGTTTGTTGGCCTGGCGGAAGGATTTGGCGCCGGCGTATTCGTTTTGCCTGGCGTGGCGCTGTGGCCGACAAACATCCAGCCTTTTTGCTTGCCGCGAAACGCGACTTGCGCCCAGGGACTATTGAATTTGAGAATACGCACGGTATCGCCTCTGGCAAGAACGGCGATCACCCGACTTTTTGATGAAGGCCGTTCGGCAATCGGGGTGGCGGAATCCTTTAAGACCATGCGTTGCGCGCTGGCCGAAGCGCTCAACAGCATCAGCCCTAAAAAAACGATTAAACTAAGTTGCAGGCGCAATGATGAGATGATTGATCGAGGCGTCAAATTCATGACTATCCGTTGCATGAACTCCACCGGAATAAAATTTTTGCAATAAATTTGGAGGGAAATTTCGGCTGGACGCCCCCTCCTGTGGGCGTTTAAAAATGATGCCGACGATGGAGCAAAAAATTGTTTTACCAATTCAAAGATAAACCCAATCCATAATTCCAATACGACCGCCATCGGCTTTGCGTTGGCGCGGCATCCAACCGGCGATCGGCAAAACGCGAGAAATTCCGTTTAACCGAAAACAATATCGACGCCGCCCCGGCGATACGAAAGGTCAAGCCGCTGCTCCAGGCGAAAACGATTTTGGTTTCGCTCTCCGGCCGCAACGTTATTTTTCCCAATGTTCCGGCGTCGACAATCAATGTCTGTGGGCGGAAAAACGAGCAACCGCCGAGCAGGCTTGCAAAGATAGAGACAACCTGTTTTTTAATCGGCGCCTGCACTCGCATGGCGAAAAAACTCTGATAGAGGTTGGCGTGCGCTTCACGCGAACCGGTTATCAACCTCAATGCTTGCGTGGCGCGGGTATATTCGAATCCAACGTTGCAAGCCAGCCAATCCTGCCAAACCGAGCGTCCAAAGGCCAACCCGATGCCGGCGCCGGGTTGATAATCAACCGCGGAATGATAGCGCGCGACAAATCCATAAGCTTGTACGTTCCATAAGCACGTCGCCGCCTTAGTTTGTGCCGGCAGTTGAGCCGCCTGACAAAATAAAAAGAGCGCGAAATAATTTTTTATATGCACATTCTCATGCACCCAAAAAGTGGTGAACCAAACTAACAAAAAAATGCGCCAATGTCAAGGATTGTTACGCTTTTTCAATGATGAATTTCACGCGGAATAAAAAACCACGCGGAAAATTATTCTTTATCCGTGTGGTTATCATTTCGATTTAATGAATCTTGAATATACCCTTTTGACAGGCGCTGCTCGACAACTTTCCTGAGTTTTTCATGCATCATATAATATTGCTTGCCGCCTTCTTTTTTCTGCGGCTCGGGAACGAATTTCTTTTCAATAAATAAACGCGTGCATCTGGCCAATATCTGATGCTGCTGCCGGCTCACTTTCGCGCGCATCATTTCGATATTCGCGCAATCCGAAACCTCAATTATCTCGCGATAAAGAATGGCGCCGGTGTCAACGCCGGGATCGACTTGATGCACGGTGACGCCCACGGGTTCACCGCAGAAGATTGACCATTCTGCCACATTCATGCCGCGAAATTTTGGCAGCAAGCCCATGTGGACATTTAGCGTACAAATCTTCGGTACGGCCAGCACGTTGGCACGAATAATCGGCACGCCGCCGAGCAACAGAATATCCGTCTCCATTCGTTTTAATGCCGCGACACTCGCGTCGCTGTTTAAATCCTGTACCATGACCATTTCAATTTGATGCTGTTGAGCATATTCTGCTATCGTGGCAGGCAGATGATGATTTTGTTCATAAGTTTTGCGAACAAAATCGGAGAATGAATTTTTTGTGGTGATGGAGGCCAATGCCACAATGCCGCGAATCTGCAAGCTCTGTTGCCGCAGCGCCGTTAAAATTTCCAACGCTTTTTTATGATTCCAACTTTTGCAGAGCAGAACGATATTCATGCGAGGCCTTCACGCCGGTAGAGTTCGTGCACGAGCCTGTCTTCCAGCATCAGCGCATCGACGAAAAATTTCGCCGCCCAGTTCGGATAGGCGTAATGAATGTATCGTCCCCAGATCGGCTGCGAGCCTTTGATGCCGCCGCGAATGCCGGGATTATGGCTTTTCAAATCCTGCGTTGATTTGACGTAATCATTCAGTTTTAACGCGCCGTTGAGAAAGCGCGCCTCGTTGGTGAATTCATAAAGACGCAGCCAGTTGATCGCCGTCTGAGCGTTGCCCGTCAAACAACTGTACGTCGCCGGCGCTTGCCAATTTCGATCAAATTGTCCGGCCATAAAATCGCGAATTTCGAACCGGTGCAGCAACGCTTCCGAAGCGCGCAACGCCGCTTGCACGTAAACACTGTTGGCTGGCTGATCGGGCTGCAGCAACGCGCCGGCTTCGAGCAGGCCGTTGATGGTGTAAGCAATCGTGTGCAGGAAAGGGGCTGCATCATCTTTGAAACCGCAGTGATCGAACCAGCCGTTCGGCTGCTGCTGCGATAAAACCCAGTCGAGATTTTTTACCGCGGCGTCGCGATACGGCAACTTTTTCGTTATCGAAAAAAGCTCCAGCAGCGGCCAATCGACGACGGCGTGATAAGCATGCGGCCGTTGGTGGTATTCAAATTTCGTCCAGGCGCCGCTCGCCTCTTGAATCGCCGCAAGCCAATCCCCCGCTCGTTCGGCGGCAAGCAAATAAATTTCATTTTGGGTTTCGCGAAAGGCGCGCAACAGTCCCAGCAGCGCCGGGCCGGTGTTAAAAACCCGCGGCTGGCTCGGCGCGCTGATGTCGTGCGCCGGAAAGGCGCCGTTTGCAAGCTGCACCGCCAGGAGCCAATCCGCCATGCGCAACGCCCGCTCGTGGTATTTTTTATCTTCAGCAAGTTTCGCGTAATTAAAAAACGTCGGAATGATGTAACCGGTGGTTTCAGGATAAGAAGAGGCCCAATCTTTGGACAATCGATATCGTGCTGAAACGCCGCCATCGCCATTGGCATCTTGCGCGCGGCAAAGCCAGGCCATGGCGGCATGCAGATGAATTGAATTTGATAGCAACGCGGAGAGCGGCGGCCGCCAATCAAAATAGTCCTGCACGCCAATACGAAAATGGGATGGCCGATAAAAGCGAAGCAGAATGAAATCACGCAGTTGCCTGGCGGCGGTGCGAAGTGCGATCATTTTGGCAAAAAATCAATATCATTTCTTGCATACTTACAAAACCTTATGATTGCGGAGGCAATCCCTCGCTGGCCGGTCGATTAATTTGTTCGATCTTATTTGAATTCTCAGTTTAAAAATGTTTGCTTTTTTGCGCAAATTTTGCTTTTTAGAAATATGGCCTTGGCCGTATTAGCTCTAACTTCCACTTTACATCTTTTGGAAATTTAATGCCATCACTAGACGCCGAGCTTCTCATTTTCGATCTCGACGGCACGCTCGTTGACACGCGCCGCGATCTTTTCAATGCGGTCAATTATGCTTTGCGGCAACTTGGCAAAAACGAGCTTGATTTGCAAAACCTCACCAGCTACGTCGGCGACGGCCTGAGCAAGCTTTTGGAGCGGGCGCTGGTCAATCCTTCCGGTTCTGAATTGGAAATCGCGCGCCGGCATTTTCATTATTTTTATTCCGCTCACCTCGCCGATTTTTCGCAACCTTTCGCCGGCATCAGCGCGATGCTTGAACATTTTGCCGAAAAGAAAAAAGCCGTGCTCACCAACAAACCGCAAGAATTCACCGATGCCCTGTTGCAGCGGCTTGAAATTTGCAAATACTTCAAGATGATCATCGGCGGACAACCGAATCTGAAACTCAAGCCGGATCCCGAAGCCGTTTTAAAAATTCTTCGTCATTTCGAGGTTCCACCCTCACGCGCGATGATCATCGGCGACGGCGAAAACGACATTCTCGCCGGAAAAGCCGCCGGAATTATGACCGGCGCGGTGACTTACGGATTTCGGCCGATGGAAAAACTTTTGGCGCTCCATCCGGATTTTATCGTTGGCGATCCAATGGAGTTGAGAAATTTTATCGTCTAAAGTCAAGGGGAATGAGTTGACCGCAAGGAAACTGAATCGCTGGCCTCGCGGTTGAAGATATGACGAAATGGAAATTTGCACATTTTATAGAAATGATTCTTATGTTGCTGCGCTGGAATTGGTTTCTCACCTTATTTTTAATTTTCACTTCGGCCCACGGCCAGTCCCAAATTCAACTGCAAATCGCTTTTCAGAATTTGTTATTCAGCCGTCCGGTGGATTTGCAGCATGCCGGCGACGGCAGCGATCGGCTTTTTGTCGTCGAACAAGCCGGCGTGATCAGAGTTTTTGACAATAACGCCGGCGTGACGAGCTCGCAAATCTTTTTGAACATCCAAAATCGCGTGAACGACAGCGGCAACGAGGAAGGCTTGTTGGGATTGGCGTTTCACCCCAATTATAAAAGCAACGGTTATTTCTATGTGAACTATACCGCCACGCCGCCGCGGCGCACGGTGATTGCGCGCTACCGCGTGAGCGCGACCAATCCGAATAAAGCCGATAGCACGAGCGAGCAAATTGTGTTGCAATTCGATCAGCCTTTTGAGAATCACAATGGCGGCCAGGTCGCCTTCGGCCCTGATAGTTACCTTTATATTGCCAGCGGCGACGGCGGCTCCGGCGGCGATCCGCAAAACAACGGTCAAAGCTTGCAAACTTTGTTGGGAAAAATTCTGCGCATCGATGTGAACAATCCAACCGGCGGGAAAAATTACGGCATTCCGAGCGATAATCCGTTTGTCAATATCGCGGGAAACCGGCAAGAGATTTACGCCTACGGTCTGCGCAATCCGTGGCGCATGAGCTTCGATCCCGTCACTAAATGGCTTTGGGCCGGCGATGTTGGACAAAATTGTTTTGAAGAAATCGACGTTATCGAAAAAGGCCAAAACTATGGTTGGAGACTCATGGAGGGGAATTACTGTTTCACTCCTCCGAGCATCTGCAATCCGAGCGGCTGCAATATGACAGGGCTGGTTAAACCGATTTTAGATTACGGCCGCAGTCTCGGCGGTTCCGTGACGGGCGGCTATGTCTATCGCGGCAAGAATGTTCTGGAGTTGACCGGCGCGTATATTTATGGCGATTTTGTTTCTGGCCGAATTTGGGCGCTGCGCTACGACGGCGTAAATCCGCCGGTCAACACGCCATTGATGGATACAAATCTCGGTATCGCTTCGTTCGGTATCGATAAAAACCACGAGCTTTATATCTGCGTTTTTGAAGGCAGTTTCAATGTAATCGACGATAGAATTTATCGTTTCAAGCCCACAGCAAGCTCGGTGGATGATTCCGGCAATGTTCCGAAATCAAACCGGCTCGCGCAAAATTATCCCAATCCTTTCGGCAATGACGTGTTGTCGCGCGCGCTGGGAAGTCCGGCCACGACGATTGAGTATACATTAACGCAAAATGCGCCGGTGGAATTGCACGTTTATAATTTGCAGGGGCAACGCGTGAGCACGTTGATCAATCAGGAGCAAGTGGCCGGCAAAAAGATCGTTCGCTGGGATGGCCGCGATAGCGCCGGCCAAACGCTGCCGAGCGGCACGTATCTCTATCGGTTGAAAATCGGAAATAATTTTGTTGAGACGAAACGGCTGCTGTTGGTGAAATAACGGCTACAACAGGTTTTCACACGACCTGAAAAATTTTTTCAAACACGGAGCAACAGAGTTCACGGCGCGTCACGGAGAAAAGCGTCGGCGCTAATATCGATATTATCCCACAATATCTTCGCCGCCATCCACACCGAGAACATTGCCGGTTACCCATTGCGCGCGTTCGTCGGTCATCAACGCGATAAACTTGGCGATATCTTCTGTCGTTGTCAACCTGCCGCTGGGATTGCGCGCTTTCGCTACTTCGACCATTTTTTCATTGCCAGGAATTTTGCGCAACGCGGGTGTATCCGTAACGCCGGCACGAATCGAATTCGCCGTAATGCCCTGCGGCGCGAGTTCGAGCGCCAATTGGCGAATGTGCGATTCGAGTGCTGCTTTCGCCGCTGAAACCGGACCGTAATTCGGCCAGACACGCGCGCCGCCCGAGCTCGTCATCGCGAAAATCCGAGCGCCGGGTCGCATCATTTTGCGCCGCATCAAATCCTGCGTCCAATATACCAGACTGTTCGCCATTACATCGAGCGTCATTTCCATTTTCGTCTTGTCGACTTCATCCGCCGTCTCTGCCGCGACATACAATTTGAGACTGCCGAATGCCAGCGAGTGCATGAGCACGCGAATCGTGCCCTCCGCTCCCATCTCGGTTTTCATCTTATCGAGCGACTCGCGGCGTTTCTCCTCATCTGCGGCGTTGATATTAAAGAAAACCGCTTTTTGTCCGGTGACCTGGATTTTTTGAATCACTTCTTCCACCATCGGCATCGTCGCTTTGCGGTCGAGATGCACGCCGAAAATGTGAAAGCCGGTTTTGGCCAATTCAATCGCGGTGGCGCCGCCGAAGCCAGAAGAAGCGCCGAGAATCAAAGCCCATTCATTTTTGCTGCTCATTGCAACCTCCGTGAAAAATAGATTTATTTCTGTGTCGTCATAAACAACCGTGTTAATTATACCACTTTTAAATTTTCCACGCAAGCGGTTTCTCTTGATTTTTCTTTGCTTTTTACGTAATTTTGTTTACAGAAAGGACGAAGCTAAGAGGTCAGGTCATGGTGGAAGCCCAATTTTATCGGCGAGCGGAAAACAATAAAGTCGTCTGCTATCTATGCCCGCGCTATTGTGAGATCGGCGACGGTCAAACCGGATTTTGTTTCGTCCGCAAGAACGAGAGCGGCACGCTTTATTCTCTTGCCTACTCCAATCCCTACGCCGTCCATATCGACCCCATCGAAAAGAAACCGCTCGCGCATTATCTGCCCGGCACGCGCATTCTTTCCATCGGCACCGCCGGCTGCAATCTCGGCTGCAAATTTTGTCAGAACTGGGATATTTCCAAAGCCCGGTACGATCACGAACGCGCGTATCAATTCACGCCGGAACATGTGGTCGCCGAAGCCATCAAAAATCATTGTCCGAGTATTGCCTTCACTTACAATGATCCGGTGATTTGGGCCGAGTATGCAATTGACATTGCAAAACTCGCGCACGCGTATGGCCTCAAATCCGTTGCGGTAACCGCCGGTTACATTACGCCGGAAGCGCTGCCGGCATTTTATGATCACATGGATGCCGCGAACGTCGATCTCAAAGGCTTCACCGAAAATTTTTATCGCAAGACTTGCCTGGCGCATCTCGCGCCGGTTTTAGAAACATTAAAAGCGCTCAAACGCCGCGGTACGACATGGTTTGAAATTACCAATCTCGTCATTCCAACTTTGAACGATGCGCGCGAAGAAATTCGCGACATGTGCCGGTGGATTCTTGACAATCTCGGGCCGGAAGTGCCGTTGCACTTCACCGCGTTTCATCCTGATTTCAAGTTGATGCACTTAGCCAACACTTCGGAAGACTTTCTCGAAGAGGCCCGGCTGCTGGCGATGGATTTGGGAATGCATTATGTTTATGTCGGCAACGTGCATACGAAAGAAGGCAACAACACGTATTGCCCCAACTGCAAAACATTGATCGTGCGCCGAAGCTGGCATTTGGTGCACGAAATTAATTTGCGCGACGGCAGTTGTCCCGATTGCGGGCACAAGATTCCGCTTATCGACAGCGATCCCTCGCAGCGCCGAAATCGGTCGACGCCGCTGTATGAAGTGCTAGCATAAATTTGTGGCTGTGACACAAACTTTAGTTTGTGTTAAAGAAAAAATAAAATGGAGGCAAATATTATTTATCAAACCCGGAAAGATTTTGTCGGGGACGCCACTAAAACGTCTCGAGGCAAATAATGATGGTCGGTGAAACCGCAGCCAATACAAATTTGGGAACGATGGCAGCATTAAATTCACCCAAAGCGCGGCTGTTGCTGGTTGATAGCCACAGCGAATGGTCGGAACGGCTGCACGCGGTTTTGCATGAAAACGGCGTCGAGCTTGATGTACTGGCATCGGCGGAAATGGCGCTCAACGTTTTGCAATCGCGTTTCTGCGATGCGCTATTGTTGGAAGTTCCGTTGCCGGATATGCCGGCGCCGCAGATGGTGGCGATCACGCGCCATCGCTTTCCGTTTTTGCCGATCATTGTTGTGGCCGGAGAAAGCGGCATGCCGGAAGCCGTCGGCGCGTTGAACGCCGGCGCCTTTCATTTTATTCCGTCCAATTTCGAGCCGCGACAGGTTTTCGGCGCGCTGCGCAAAATTCTGTCCCTGCAAAATGAGCCGGTGACATTATCGCGCGCGCTCCCCGAGTTAAGACAGACGATTCAGTTTAGCCTGCCGAGCACGTTGGATTACATTACCGGCGCGGCTGCACATCTCACCGAAACTCTGGTTCGTTTCGGCATCATTACCATTGAGGAACTCAACATTAAAATCGCCCTCGTCGAGGCGTTGACCAATGCGATGGAACACGGCAATGGCTTTGATCCGAATAAGCTCGTCAAAGTGGAAGCGAAATTTCTCGACCACAAAGCCGAGATCAAAATTGCCGATCAGGGAAAGGGGTTCAAACATCGCAAATTGCCCAATCCCACCGCTCCGGAAAACCTTTATAAACCTCGCGGCCGCGGTATTTACATGATGCACCGCTTGATGGACGAAGTGCATTTTAATCGCAAAGGCAACAGCGTGCGTTTGATCAAATACCGGCGGCCGGCCCATAAAAAGTTGGAGTAGTGGATTGTTGGAGTATTGGATTGTTGGAATGCTGGAACCCCGTCACTCCAACAATTCAGAAATCCAATGATCCATCAATCCAATAATTTAAATCGTCGCTTCAAAAAAAATAATTCAAGGAGGATGGAACATGTCATTTGTCGCTGAACTGGAACCGAAAAATGTTTGGAAACATTTTGACGAAATTCTGAAAATTCCGCGCGGTTCGAAGAACGAGCAGAAGATGCGCGAATATGTAATCGGCATCGCGCAAAAGCACGGCTTGAGTTACAGGCAAGACAAAGCCGGCAATGTCGTCGTGCGCAAACCGGCGGTGGCCGGCCACGAAAGCGCGCCCGCAATCGTCCTGCAAAGCCATTTGGATATGGTGAATGACAAAAATTCTGATGTGCCCCATAATTTTGCCAAAGACGCCATCATTCCGCAGCGCGACGGCGATTATGTCAAAGCCACCGGAACGACGCTCGGCTCGGATAACGGCATCGGCGTTGCATCGGCTTTGGCGGTGATGGAAACTCGCGATATTATGCACGGTCCGCTCGAATTTCTTTTCACGGTTGATGAAGAAACGGGGTTGACCGGCGCGACTGAGTTAGCAAAAGATTTATTGACCGCCAAACGGCTGATCAATTTGGATACGGAAGAAGAAGGCTCGTTGTATGTCGGCTGCGCCGGCGGGGCTGGAACCGACATAACGCTTTCGCTCGAATCCAACAAAATACCAAAAGAGAGCGCAGCGCTGGAAGTGAAGCTAACGGGATTGCACGGCGGCCATTCCGGCGTCGACATTCATTTGCAGCGCGGCAATGCGACCAAGTTGCTGGCGCGAGCGCTTTATCGATTCGCCGTCGATGGTGGATTCAAATTCCGTTTGGCGAGTATCGCGGGCGGCAATAAGCACAACGCCATTCCGCGCGAAGCTTTTGCGGTGGTGGTGTTGCCGAAAAAGCAGCAGAAAAAATTTACCGCGGCGCTCGAAAAACAAATCGCCGATATTCAGGCGGAATATAAAACCGCCGATCCGGGCATTCAGTTGGCGGTGACGCCGGCAAAAGCCAGGCGGATGTGGGACGGCAAAAGCACTTCTAAAGTTCTTTCGTTGTTGAATGCGTTGCCGCACGGCGTGATGAGCATGAGCAATGATATTCCCGGCCTTGTTGAAACGAGCACGAATTTGGCGATCGTCAATAGCGGCAAAAATAAATTGACCATTCATTGCAGCACGCGCAGCTCGGTTAGCGCTGCATTGCAGGCGACGCGCGACCGCATCCGCGCTATCGCCGAGTTTGCGGGAGCAAAAATAAAAGAAGATGAAGGCTATCCCGGTTGGAAACCCAATCTTGATTCCGAAGTGTTGAAGGTGAGCAAAAAAGCGCATCAGGAACTTTTCGGCGTTGAACCGGCAGTCAAAGCCATTCATGCCGGACTGGAATGCGGTATTATCGGCGAGAAATATCCGGGTATGGATATGGTGTCGATGGGGCCGCAAATCGAATTTCCGCATTCGCCGAGCGAGCGCGTGAAGGTCAGCTCGGTCGAAAATTATTATCGGTTGTTGGTAAAGACGCTGGAAAGATTAGCTGCTTGAGGCTCGATTCTTGATGCTGGATGCTCACGCGTAGAATCAAGCTCCAGCATCAAGGCTTATCCAACACCTCCGCAATATGCAACACCTCCAACTGGCTGCCGCGCGCTTTTGCTTCCTGCCGCATTTGCATCACACATCCCGGATCATTTGAAATCACCGTATCGACGCCGAGCTGCTCGAAGGCCTCCAAACGGCTCCGCGTCATCGCCGAGGCGATCGCTTCGAATTTAATTGAGAACAATCCTCCGAAGCCGCAACAGACTGGCTCGCCCGGCGGAATAATTAATTCGAGGCCGCGCACGTTGCGGAGCAGCGTAATTGGCTCGTCATTCAATCGCAGCTCGCGAAAGCTATGGCATGAATTATGAAAACCGGCTTTGCGTTTGAATGCAGCGTTGACATCGACAACGCCGAGTTGCTTGACCAAAAATTCTGAAAATTCAAAGACGCGTTTTCCGAGCGAACGGGCTTCTTCTAATTTGGGATGGCCGGCAAACAAATGCGGATAAAAATTTCGTATCATCGCGACGCACGAGCCGGAGGGGGCGACGATAATTTCGGCTTCTTGAAAAATTTCCAAACAATGCTCGGCAACTTGCAACGCTTCGTTGCGATAGCCGGAATTGAATGCCGGTTGGCCGCAGCAGGTTTGCGCCGCTTCGTATTTTAATTTGATACCGAGCCGGCGCAAAACATTCGCCATCGCTAACCCGATTTCCGGATAAACTTGATCGACGAGGCAGGGGATGAAGAGGGAGACAGTGGGGTTTGTCAATTGATGCATTCAATCCTGTCCTTAAAAATACGAACCAGCTTGTACTGCTTGCTTAATTTGCGGGCTTCGTTGCAAATGTCAAACAGGCTTTTATGTCTTCGGGCGTTAATGAAGGGTATTGATGCAAAATTTCTTTGCGGCTTTCACCAGCGCTTAAAAATTCCAAAATCGTTTGCACCGTAATTCTTGTTCCTCGAATCGTTGGCTTACCGTTGCAAATTTTCGGATTTATGGTGATTTTACCATCAAGAAAACTTAAAATTTCGTTTCTCATAAAAACTTGCCTACGGTGATGTGCATTTTTGAATGACAGCGAACTTGTTGCCAATGCTAATTTAAAAACAACAGTTCTTAAATCAAAGATAAATTCAAGCATCTACCGCCGTTTCTCTTTCGGCGTTGAGAGCAAGCCGATGATGGCCACAAACAATGCCGAGCCGATGATGGACCAGACGATGGGAAAGCGCGTGGTTCCGAAACTCAAAATAAAAATCTCGGGTAAATCAAGCTTGTCCGCCAGCCAGACGCCGAGGAGCGCGCCGATAAAGCCGATAGCGATGGAGGCGATACAGCCGCCGCGCGAGTAACCGCTGATCATTTGCCCAACAGCGCCACAAATTCCTGCCACCACCAGCAGAATAAGAAAATCTATGATGGTCATGTTCCTTCCTCCTTAAAAATTTTTACGCTTGTAACAATTTACAAATTGCCCTGTCAAAATAAATAAAAATGCGCAAAATGTCCACAACTTTTTTATAAAGCATCACGCAAAGACGCGAAGTCGCAAAGGGATCGCAAAGAAAGCTTTGCGTAATCTTTGCGTCTCTGCGTCTTTGTGTGCGCTTTTGATTTTTTGTTGCAGTGAATTGAAGTCTAAAAAACTTTGCAACCTTCTAATATCGGGTTCGTAGAAGGTGGAGCATTTCACCGAACAGGAAATTTCTTCATTATCTTAACATAAAAATTGGAGTCAATCATGCGCCGGTTTGTTAAAATTTTCGGCTTGCTCGCCATGTTTGGTTTCGCGCTGTTGATTTTTGGCTGCGGCAAAGATTCGCAATCCAAGACCAACGAAAAGAAAGAAACGTCGGCGATTCCGGTTGAAGTGTCGCACGTGGAAACCGGCAATATCGCGGCGTATTTTACCGGCACCGCAACGCTGGAAGCCGAAGGTGATGCTTCGGTGGTAGCTAAAGTTGGCGGCGTCGTCAAACAGATTTTCGCCGAGGAAGGCGCGTATGTTAAAGCCGGACAAATTCTCGCCAAGTTAGATGATGAGAAACTCGCGGTTCAACTTTCGCAAGCCGAGGCCAATCTGAACAAGCTGGAAAATGATTTCCGCCGTAACGAAGAGTTGTTCAATCGCAAATTGATCAGCGCCGAAGTTTATCAGCGCGCGAAATTTGAATATGAATCGCAGAAGGCCGCATTTGAAATGGCGAAGCTCGACCGCGATTATACCGCGATTCGCGCGCCGATCAGCGGCGTAGTGGCGGAGCGCTTGATCAAAGTCGGCAACATGGTTTTGCCGAATGCGCCGACGTTTCGCATTACGGATTTCGATCCGCTGCTCGCGGTGCTGCATGTTCCCGAACGCGAGATGAGCAAGCTGCGCGTCGGCCAAACGGCAACGTTGAATGCCGATGCGGTTGCCGGCGCGGAATTTTCCGGACGCATTGCGCGCGTGAGTCCGGTAGTCGATCCCGGAACCGGCACGATCAAAGTCACGGTTGAAGTGCGCGATCCGTCGAAGCAGCTCAAAGCCGGCATGTTTGGCCGCGTCAATATCGTTCATGATGTTCACACCAATGCGTTGTTGGTGCCAAAAGGCGCAGTGATCGCGGAAGATACCGAGTCGGCAGTGTTTGTCGTGCAAGATAGTTTGGCCTATCGCAAAGTCGTGAAAACCGGATATATCAATGGCGCAAACATCGAAATTCTCGAAGGCCTCAACGCCGGTGAAAAGATTGTCACGACGGGGCAGGGAAGTTTGAAAGACAGTACGAGAGTGGAAGTTGTCAGTCGTTAGTTGTCCGTTGCTCTTTGTCCGTTGTCCGTTGCCGGTTGTCCGTTGACAGTTCTTGAACGTCGATGAGGAGGAGTGAGATGGCGAAAACTAATTTTGAAACATTGCGTGTTTATCATTTGGCTGAAAAATTGGCGGACGACTTGTGGAACATTGCGTTGAGTTGGAATAATTTTGCCAGAGACACAATAGGCAAACAAATCGTTCGCGCCGCAGATAGTGTTGGCGCAAACATAGCGGAAGGCAGTGGCAGAGGCAGCTTCCAAGATAATCGGCGCTTCGTGAGAATGGCGAGAGCCTCTCTTTACGAAACCAAGCATTGGCTGAAACGCGCCTACGCCCGGAAACTGCTAACCAAAGAACAAGCGGCTATGCTCGAACCAATCTACAACGAACTCGCGCCCAGATTAAATTCCTTTCTGAAATCTATCGGCACTAAAAAGAAAAAGACGAACGAGCAACAAACCGCTGACGACGGGCTATTGACAACTGACAACGGGCAAAGCACAACGGACAATGATCAACTGATAACTGACAACGGGCAAAGCTCAACGGACAACTGGCAACAAACAACGGACAAAATAAAATGAATCTGGTTGATATCTCCATCCGCCGGCGCGTGACGGTTTCGATGTTCACGCTGGCAATTTTGCTGTTCGGTTTTGTTTCTTTTTTCCGGCTGAAAATTAATTTACTGCCGGATCTCACCTACCCAACCTTGACCATCCGCACCGAATATCCCGGCGCGGCGCCTGCGGAAATTGAAAATCTCATCACCAAGCCCATTGAAGAAGCGCTGGGCGTTGTAAAGAACGTGCAGCAAGTGCGCTCGATTTCGCGCTCCGGCCAATCTGATGTGTTGCTCGAATTTGCGTGGGGCACGAATATGGATTATGCCAGCATCGACGTGCGCGAAAAGCTTGACGTGTTGCTGCTGCCGTTGGAAGTGAAAAAGCCCATCATTCTCCGCTTCGATCCCTCGCTCGATCCGATCATGCGTTTCGGTTTTTTCAAAAAAGAAAAATCGCAACTGGCCAACGGCGCAACGGGCAACGGGCAACGGGCGAACACCGCATTGAATGAAGATGAGCTAAAATATCTGCGGCGTTTTTCCGACGAGCAAATCAAAAAAGATTTGGAATCGGCGCTCGGCGTGGCGGCGGTGAAAGTGAGCGGCGGCTTGGAAGATGAAATTCAAGTCTCGGTGGATCAGGCCAAATTGGCGCAGCTCAAATTGGCGGTCGAAGAAGTGGCGGCCGTGCTCGGCGCGGAAAATGTCAATCTCTCCGGCGGCCGTCTCGAAGAAGGCGTGCAGCAATATCTCGTGCGCACGCTGAATCAATTCCGCACGGTGGATGAAATCGGCAATGTGATTGTCGCGAATCGCGACGGCACGCCGGTTTATTTGCGCGACATCGCCAACGTGCGGCACGGTTACAAAGAGCGCGAGGCCATCACGCGATTGAACGGCGTCGAAGCGGTTGAGATCGCTATATATAAGGAAGGCGACGCTAACACCGTCGCGGTGACTCGCGAGGTGGAAAAGAAACTCGAAGAATTGCACAAAAGCCTGCCGGCGAATTTGGAATTGATCAAAGTTTACGACCAATCAACTTTCATCACGCAAGCCGTCAACGAAGTGTACGACGCGGCGATTGTCGGCGGTTTGCTTTCCATTATCGTGCTGTATTTGTTCCTGCGAAATTTTGCCGCGACCGTCATTATCGCGTTGACCATTCCGGTGTCCGTCATTGCGACATTTAATTTGATGTACGGCGCCGACCTCACGCTGAATATCATGTCGTTGGGCGGTTTGGCGTTGGGCGTCGGCATGATGGTGGATTGCTCGATTGTGGTGCTCGATAATATTTTCCGTCATCGCGAGCAGGGCAAAGATTTGATCACCGCCGCGCGCGACGGCGCGAGTGAAGTGAGCATGGCCGTGATTGCGACGACGCTCACGACAGTGGCGGTGTATTTTCCGCTGGTTTTTGTCAAAGGCATTGCCGGTCAACTTTTCCGCGATCAGGCATTGACCGTAACTTTCTCGTTGATGATTTCGCTTGCCGTATCGCTCACGCTGATTCCGATGCTCGTCTCGTTCGGAAATCAATCAAAGATAGTGGAAGTGGAGGCCGTCGCGCTGTCCGAGCCGCGCACGCGATTTGGTCGCATTCTGCGCAGAATTCATCTTTTTTTATTCAGCACGGTTCCGCTGTTCATCGTTCGCGGCGTGATTCGCGGCACACGGCTGATTTCTCGCGCATTACTTTTTGTTTTGAATCCCGTGCTCGATATTTTCAATCGCCGTTACACGGCTCTCGAAAACGGTTATCCAAATGTCATTCGCTGGGCGCTGAATAATAAAGGACTCGTGCTCGGCGTTGCCTTTGCGATGTTTTTCGTTTCATTGTTGATGCTGCCTCTGCTCGGCGTTGAATTGATTCCGCAATTTTCGCAAGGTGAATTCAACGTCGAATTTCGTTTGCCGCCCGGCACGCCGTTGGAACGCACGGATGCCGTCATCGCCAGCATTCAAAATTCTGCCGGCAAAGTTGAAAATATCTCGACGGCGTTTTCAGTAGCGGGCACCGGCAATCGACTCGACGCCAATCCCGAAGAAGGCGGCGAGAATTGGGGCGAGCTTGGTGTCGCGATGAAAGCGGGAGCCAAACGCGCGGACGAGGAAGCGGCGATGGGAGAACTGCGTGAAGACTTGGCGCGCCTGCCCGGCGTGCAATACAAATTTGGCCGTCCGACTTTATTCAGTTTCAAAACTCCGGTCGAAGTGGAAGTGGCAGGATTCGATCTCGATAAATTGAAAGTGGTGAGCAATGAAATCGCGCGGCGATTGGAAGCCTCGCCGCGATTCGCCGACGTCAAATCCACGATGGAAATCGGCCATCCGGAAATTCAAATCGTATTTGATCGCGAGCGCGCCTCGGCGTTGGGATTGGCCGTGCATCAAATTGCCGATCGCGTCGTCGATAAAGTTCGCGGCGAAGTGGCGACGCGTTATTCGTATCATGACCGCAAAATCGACGTGCTCGTGCGGGCCCGCGAGGAAGATCGCGATTCGGTGCAACGCATTCGTCAGCTCATCATCAATCCCGAAAGCGAGCGCCCGGTGCCGCTCGAAGCCGTGGCCAACATCATCGTTGACAACGGTCCCGGTGAAATTCGCCGCATCGGACAGGAACGCGTCGCGCTGGTGAGCGCCAATTTGCGTTTCGGCGATCTCGGCAGCGCCGCCGAAGAAATTAATGTTTTGCTCGATCAAGTTGTCGTGCCGAATGGATTGGTCGTTCGCCTCGCCGGACAGAATGAAGAGATGGCCGTTTCGTTTCGTTCTTTGCAATTGGCGTTGCTGTTGGCGATGTTTTTAGTTTATCTCATCATGGCTTCGCAATTCGAATCGCTGCTGCATCCGTTCGTGATCATGTTCACGATTCCGCTGGCGATCATCGGCGCGGTGCTGGCGCTGTTGATCACCGGTTCCACCATCAGCGTGGTGGTCTTCATCGGGTTGATGTTGCTCGTCGGCATCGTGGTGGACAATGCCATCGTGCTGATCGATTTCATCAACCAATTGCGCGGTCGCGGCATGGAGAAGCTCGAAGCCATCGTCGAAGGCGGACGCTCGCGTCTGCGGCCGATTTTGATGACGACATTAGCAACCATCCTCGGTTTGCTGCCGCTGGCTTTCGGCTTCGGTGAAGGCGCCGAAGTCCGCGCGCCAATGGCTATCACCGTCATCGGCGGCTTGGCGGTTTCAACGATGTTGACTTTGGTGGTAATTCCGGTGATGTACGCGGTAATGGATCGGAAGAAATCGTAGCACAGACGGCCCGTCTGTGTTTTGTTGTTAGCAACAATTATAATAAATGAGAATATATGATTTCGAATAGCGCATACGATGATTATAGAAAAGCTTTGAGTACAATTTCGACGCCTCTGTCCGGTTGTTCAAAGTACGATCCTGAAACACTCAAGCCGCTTCCCTTTCCCGGCATATCTGTTATTCACAATATCGATGATTCGACGGCTCAGGAACTTAACTTGTCACCGATGGCAACAAGTTTTAAGCAAAGCCTCATCAATGTTGGAATAGGGAGTAAAATTGCCTTTGTTAGCTTAAATTCCTTTCACGCCACTATATTTGACTTACAGCGTTTTCTATTTGAATGAGTAGATAATTTGTTTATATTATCTACCATGAAAACCTACTCACTTGATTTGCGCCAAAGGCTTGTCGATGCTGTTGATGACGGTATTGACACGTACAGTGA
>Ga0247727_10005435_pt1 | contig 25891 bp, 36 predicted proteins | sample WisWelCaveWW1625_FD_202498 | JGI IMG/M metagenome (GOLD analysis project Ga0247727, IMG submission 202498) | Biofilm microbial communities from Wishing Well Cave, Virginia, United States - WW16-25 | ecosystem: Environmental > Aquatic > Deep subsurface > Groundwater > Cave microbial mat | place...
AATCAATAAATGCTGGAGTAACAATAAATCCGTCTCCTGCTACTTTGAGAATTATCCAAGACAAGTACCTGCAGAAGAAATTCCTGCGTGAAAATGGTTTACCAGTAACAGATTTTGTTGTGATTGAATCACTAGATGATGCTAAGGAAAAGATCAAATCCTTTGGGTATCCAGTGATGTTAAAGGCTAGAAGGGATGCTTATGATGGAAGAGGCAATTTCAGAATAGAAAATCCAGAACAGGTAACACATGCATTTGAACAATTCATCGACAGATCAACAATACTAGAAAGAATTGTTGATTTTCAGATGGAAGTATCAGTGATTGCTGCAAGAAATACAAATGGACAGATTGTAACATATCATGTGGTAGAAAATATACATGAAGAAAATATATTAAAAACAACAATTGCGCCTGCCAGAGTCAGTAAAAAAATTTTTGAGGAAGCAGAGAAAATAGCCAAAAAGACAATGGAGGTTTTGCATGATGCAGGAGTATTTGGTATTGAAATGTTTGTAACAAAAGACGACAGGATTCTCATAAATGAGATAGCTCCAAGAGTACATAATTCTGGACATCATACTTTACAATCAAGTGTTACATCTCAGTTCGAACAGCATCTGAGAGCAATACTAGGATTAGATCTTGGTAAAACTGACTTGTTACATCATACTGTAATGTGTAATATCTTGGGACCAAAGGGGTTTCAAGGAAGATACAAGCCCATAACAATCGATCAAAACAATGGCGTATACCTAAAGATGTATCAAAAAGACGAAGCAAAACCTCAAAGAAAGATGGGGCATTTCAATGTGGTCGATGTTAATGATACAAAAGATATCAACATGCTCCTAAAAAAAGCTGAAGAAGTTAAAAGTTTAATAAAATTCAATCCCGTTTGATCTTATGAGTTTTTCAAAAAAACCGCTGATTGGAATTATCATGGGTTCAAGCTCAGATAGCAAAATAATGAATAGTGCTGCAGAGATACTTGCTGAGTTTGGAGTAAAACATGAGGATCAAATCATTTCTGCACACAGAACCCCAACAAGACTTTTAGAATATGCAAAACATGCAGAAAAAAGTGGTTTCAAAGCGATAATAGCTGGTGCCGGAGGATCTGCACATCTTCCAGGAATGATTGCATCTCATACAGTAATTCCAGTAATAGGAGTACCCATAATGGTTTACAACGACAAATCTGGAAATTCAGATCGCTTCAAATTTTCAGCATTTGGTGGATTAGACTCACTTTTGTCAATATCAGAGATGCCTACTGGATCTCCTGTTGTAACTGTAGGAGTAAACAAGGCAGCTAATGCTGCTTTGTATGCATTGAAGATACTTGCTAATGAATTTCCAGAGTTACAGAAGAAACTAAAACGACATAAACAGAAGCAACATTATTCTGTAATTAAAGAATCTGAAGAGATGAAAAAGATGGGTTTATCCAAGTTTGCAAAGAAGAAATACAGGATATAACATATTTTGTATAGTTGGAAATAAAGGAAATTCTTTACAGTTCAGTTGATAAGCACAGCAGGTATATTGTTTCAGATATTGCACAGGGTAAAAGCTCCGAGGTCATAGAAACCATATATGACGAATGTAAAGACCAACTTGATCAACTTGATGACACCAAATCAGAAATTCTAGGAACGTTTGCAGAAGGGTTTGCTCATTACCTTTTAACCACTGCGCTGATCCCAAGTCAGCGAAAGATTACTTTCAATGATGTTTATGCAGATATCCTAATACCAGATATTAAAATTCTAAGCACATCTCCACAAGATGCCTTGATCGTATCATTTCCAAAAACAAATGATGTTTCTACATTAAAAAACAGATTAGCAGAGATTACTAAGATTCAACCGATTAAAGAAAACATATGGTTTGTTTTAGAAAATGAGGTAGACATAGGAATCAGAACATATACCATCAATAACAGTGGAGATTTTCCATTTTCAAACATAATTAACGATATAATTGGTTTTCTTACCAATAAAAAACAGTCAAAGCTTAAACTTTTTAGGATATGAGTGACTTTACGTCGACTTTTTTCCCTACTATCTCAATCATTGTATCAATTTTGTTATAATTCTTTATGAAAGGCACTACACCAAGAATATCCAACCCAGTAATCTCATGTAATGTAATAGGAGCATTTTTTTCGGCGGCTGTTCCTTTTTCATCAAAATTGTTTATGACAAGTCCTTTTACTTTAATACCATAATCTTTGCATAATTGATATGTCGTCATAGTGTGATTTAATGTTCCAAGAGTTGCTCTTGTTACAATAATTGTTTCAATACCCATTACTTTTATCATATCAGCCACAAAGAAATTTTTTGTAATAGGTGTCATTATTCCACCTATTCCTTCTACTAACAATACATCATGAATAGATAGTAATTTTGTAAATGCTGTAAGAATTAGTGGCATATCTACAGGTAATGACAAAAGTTTTGTTGCATCATATGGAGAAGTAGGAATTGGTAGAAACACTGGATTTATCAAATCTTCTGAATCTTTTGTTTGTGAAGCTTCCACAATAATATCAACATCTAATGATTTGAATCCTATTTTTTGTGGAATGCCAGATGCAATAGGTTTCATTACTCCTACATCAACACCAAGTTTTCTCATTGAACCAGCAAGGCCTGCAGTGATGGAAGTTTTTCCTACGCCAGTATCAGTACCAGTTATGAAATATGCTTTCATGACTCATATTCTTTACAAAACATTCCTTAAGAGTTCACCGTACCATTATTAATGCCAAAGCCAGAGTTGCACTAAATGAATACCAGAGAATACGTATGGCATCCTTACACGCAGATGAGAGAGTGGAAAAAATTTGACATAATAACAAAAGGGGATGGAATGTGGCTAATTGATGCAAAAGGCAACAGACTACTCGATGGAGTCGCAAGCATGTGGTGCAATGTTTGGGGACATTCTAGGAAGGAACTTGTGAATGCAATGATAAAACAGACAAAAAAATTGCAACACTCATCTTTGTTTAATCTTACAAATGATCAAGCACAGTTACTTGCTGAAAAGCTTGTGAAGATCTCTCCTGGAATGGATAAGGTATTTTATTCTGATAATGGTTCTACGGCAATGGAAGTTGCCGTAAAGATGACATTACAATATTGGCAAAATATTGGAGTAAAAAATAAAACAAAAATCGTCTCGTTACAAAATGGGTATCATGGTGATACAATTGGTTCCATGTCTCTTGGTTATGTTCCACTATTTTTTTCAAGATTTAAAAAATTACTTTTTCCAGTAATTAGAACACCTACTCCAGAAAAATATAGGATGCCAAAAGGTTTTACTTTTACAGAATATCAGGAATTTTGTATTAAAAAAATAGAAAACATATTTTCAAAAAATAATGATATTGCAGCTTTTTTTATGGAAAGCGGAGCACAAGTAGCAGGAGGAGTTGTAATTTATCCAAAAAACTTTCAGAGAGAAATCAGTCAATTGTGCAAAAAATACAATGTATTATTTGGATTAGATGAGATTGCTACTGGATTTGGCAGGTTAGGTTCACTTATAGAGTATCAAGCACAAAACAGCAGGCCAGATATCGTATCATATGGAAAAATGCTTACAGGCGGATATTTGCCACTTGGAGTCACTTTAACTAATAAGAGAATTTACGAGTCATTTCTTGGCAGATATGACGAGATGAAACATTTCTTTCATGGTCATACGTTTACAGGCAATCCTATTGCATGCGCAACGGCCCTAGCTAACCTTGAGATGTATAAGAAAAACAAGCTAATTTCTAAAATTCAAATGAGTGCTAAACAATTCGAATCACGAATTTCCGAAATTAACGAATTGAATCTTGTAGGTGATGTCAGACACAAAGGCATGCTTATGGGAATTGAGCTTGTAAGTGACAAAAAGAAAAAGGCGCCAATTAAACCAGATAAATCAATTTATAAGAAAATTTTTGTCGAGGGAAAAAAACACAAGATATACCTACGTACTCTTGGCAACATTGTGATGCTAGTGCCACCACTTGCAATTTCAAAAAATGAATTAGATTTCTTACTTGACCGTACAATAGATACGATAAAAAAAGTCACGAAGGTAATCTGATTATCTCCTTCGCGCTCTTCTAAGTTTTGCACCGAGCTCTCTAATAATTCTATTCCTTACAACTAATGAATTCTTCAGACGCCTTCCCTCTCTTCTTGCCATATCGCGTTCTCTTTTTGCTCTGTTAAGAACTGCGCGTACGGTGATCATTTGTTTGCGAGTTGGTGCTGGAGTTGCTCTTCGCTTTGAGCGTTTAGATCTCTTTGATCGTCTTTTAGACGCCATGAGCAGTCTGCATACTAGTGATAATTAAGTATGGCGTATCAAACGTTTTCGACTTGAACCGTCTAGATAATATTTGTTTTATATAACAAAGTGAATTGAATTGTTATGCCACAGATACGTCAATGCCCAAACTGTAAAAAGATACTGCAAGTAAATGAAATTCATAATTGCATGCAAGAATCATCAAGGTTTGTAACATGTAATAAATGCGGCATGAGATACGATCCTAAACGAGGACACGTCTGTCCTACCATGATAAAATGACACTAAATCAATATATTGCTTATCTGATAAAAAGCGTAAACCTTCAAAATTTTTTAGGTTTACAAATAAGATAATCTTAATTAGTGCAATATGGAAAATGACGCATTATGAATTCAGAACTTGATTTTATTACCAAATGTAAAGAGAATGTTCTTGCAGGTCAAAAGATTTCTAATGAGGAGGCCAGAATTCTTATCAACGTTTCAGATTACGGATTGGAATATCTATCTAATGCTGCAAATGAAATAACAAGAAAATTTAATGGTGATTTAGTTGATGTTGAGGCACTGATTAACGCAAAAAAGGGAAGATGTCCTGAAGACTGCTCATTTTGTTCCCAGTCTGCGTTTTACAAATCAGGAATTGACACTTACAGACTGCTACCATCTGAAATTATAATAGATAATGCAAAAAAAGCAAAAGAGGACGGTGTCAAAAGTTTCTGTTTAGTATGTGCATGGCGTGGTCCATCAGAACACGCTTTTAATCAAATCTGTGACATTGTACAAAAAGTTAACAACATAGGCATAGAAGTGAATTGTTCTCTTGGATTCATTACAGAAGAAATGGCAATTCGCCTTAAAAATCTTGGAGTGAAAAGATATAATCACAATTTGGAAGCGGCACGAAGTTTCTTTCCAAGTATTTGCACAACACATACATATCAAGATAGAATCGATACGGCTAAAATTGTGAAAAAAAATGGTCTTGAGCTTTGTTGTGGCGGAATTATAGGCATGGGTGAATCAAGAATGCAGAGATTAGAGATGGGTTTTGATCTATCAGAATTAAGTCCAGAAGAATGTCCAATAAATATACTGGTACCACAAAAAGGTACGCCGCTTGAATCCCAAAAAAAACTATCGCTTGGCGAAATACTTCGCACAATTGCGGTGTATAGATTTTTGATGCCAAAGACTATACTTAAGATAGCAGGGGGTCGCGAAATTCATCTTTCAAATGATCAGGAAAAGGTTCTTCTTGGAGGTGCAAATGGGATTATTACTGGCGGATATTTGACAATAGGCGGCAACACTCCAAGAGATGATTTCCAAATGATATCAGAAATAGGGCTTGAAGCATAAACTTGATTTTGTAAATTCCAGTCTCAAAAAAATAAGAGATCGGAATCTATATCGAACATTACAATATGGTCGTACTGAAGGCCCATACATCATATTCAAGCATAAAAAACTGATCAATCTTTGTTCAAATGACTATCTTGGATTAGGTACAAATCAGATTTCGAATAAACAATTACAATCAAGCTCAAGATTGGTTGCAGGAAATGATCCTTCATTTAGAATTTTAGAAGAAAAACTCGCGCATCACAAATCGCAGGAATCTTCATTAATTTTTCCTACAGGATACATGGCAAATTTAGGTTCAATCTCTACACTTGCACAAAAAGGTGACGTGATCCTTAGCGATGAACTAAACCATGTCAGCATAATTGAAGCTTGTAGATTATCAGGGGCAAAAATTATGGTCTACAGACATGATGATCTAGCTGATCTTGAGAAAAAGATTAGGCAAAAGGCAAACCGTAAGTTCATAGTAACAGAGGGAGTTTTTAGCATGGATGGAGATTTTGCAAATCTAAAAGAAATCTCACACATTGCAGCCAAAAATGATGCCATACTTACCCTAGATGACGCACATGGTGATTTTGTCGCAGGTTCTGATGGCAGGGGCACTGGCCAACACTTTGGCGTTGAAAGAAAAATCGATCTGTATGTAAGTAGTTTAAGTAAAGGACTTGGAGCATTTGGTGGATATGTTGCTTCAAGAAATATAGTAATTGAATTTTTGATAAATAGATCAAAATCTTTTATTTACACTTCAGCTTTGCCAAGTGTTCTTGTCGATCTTGCATTGAAACGATTCACTTCTAATAGAGAAAAACGAAGAAAGAAACTTTGGGGAAACATTCACCTAATGTATTCTGGTCTAAGATCTTTTGGATATGAGATTAATTCGTCAAGTCAGATCATTCCAATCATAATAGGAGGTGAAAAAACAGCATTAGATTTTGGAAGATATCTTTTTGAAAATGGAATTTTTGCACAGCCAATTAGATATCCTACTGTTAAGATGAATACAGCTAGAGTGAGAATTTCAATTACCGCGTGGTTATCAAAAAATCATATAGAAAGAACACTTGATGTATTAGAAAAAGCAGGTAGAAAATTTAGAATTTTTTAGGTATGATTAAGACGAGAGATGTAATTCAAATACATCGCTATGGTAGTTATTGCGCCCAAGACCAGTCCAACAAATATCATTCTTTTATTCATGAAATTTGGTCAATACATCAAGAATAAAAATTGATCGTTGATTTGGAGTAGATTTGGAACAATGTATTAATAAAAAAAGAGCGAATTTGAGTTAATGCCAGAAATATCAATTGCAATAGCAGCTATAGCAGGTTTGGGTTCGTTTTTAGCACCCTGTATATTGCCTATGATACCTGCTTTTCTGGCATATCTATCTGGTACTACTATAACAGAACTTCAAAGAAATAACGGGGCTGTCAACCTTGTTTCAAACAGGTTAAACATAGTACTAAACACAGTCTTTTTTGTTCTTGGATTTTCTGTCGTCTTTTCAGTTTTTGGAGTAATTCTAAACAGTGTCTTGTCCAGCTCTGCAACAAATCTGATTTCTGGATTTAATCAGATAGGAGGAATAGTCATAATTGGTTTTGGTGCTTTTATGTTGTTGTCAACCAAAATTCGTGTACTAAATTTTGAGAAAAAATTCTTTCCAAATCGCACCAAATCTAGTTATCCGTTATCATTTCTTTTTGGATTAGCTTTTGCAGCGGGGTGGACTCCTTGTATAGGTCCAATCTTAGGAAGCATTCTTACTTTGGCTGCAACATCACCAGGACAAGCATTTACTTTGTTACTTACCTATTCGCTTGGACTTGGAATTCCATTTATCTTAATGGGAGTGTTTTTTTCAAGATTTACAAGAATAATTAAAGCGCTAAGTAAGCATCTGAAATATTATTCAATAATCATGGGATCGTTTATTATAATTTTAGGAGTGCTAGTATATACTAATCAGTTAGCAACGATTGCTAGTTTTCCATTTTTGAATAATTTATTATTACAAGGATGAAAAAATGAAAAATGAATTAAAAACAGCACTTGCCATGGGAATAATACTAGTAGTTGCTATAGGTGGAGCCAGTGCATATTTTTCTTCATTAGTTCCACAGATACAAAAAACACAAAATCAGTCAGATGAGAGCAGCCAAACACAAAGCAAAGAGACATCAGAAATACCAAAGATCGATAAAAGTAGGTTCAAAAAGGCACCTGAATTGACAGGCATATCAGGATACATCAATACAACTCCAGAAGAGCTTAATGCAGCTATGAAAGATAAGGTCATACTTTATGACTTTTGGACATATAGCTGCATAAATTGTATCAGAACTTTACCTTATATCACTGCATGGAACACAAAATATGCTGATCAGGGATTATTGATAATCGGAATCCATTCTCCTGAATTTGAATTTGAAAAAGATTTCAACAATGTACAAACTGCAGTGAAACAATATGATATATCATATCCTATAGTACAAGACAATGAAATGAAAACGTGGAAAGCATTTGAAAATAGATACTGGCCAAGAAAATACATTACAGACTCTGAAGGATACATCAGATATGATCATATTGGTGAAGGAGGATATGCAGAGACTGAAAAAATAATTCAAAAACTTTTACAAGAAAGAAATCAACTTCTTGGCTTCAATATTGCATTGGCACAGCCACTGGTAGATTTAGATGAACACCAATTTATCGCATCGCAGACTCCAGAACTTTACTTTGGTTATAATTTTGCATTTGGTAGAAATCAGCTTGGGAATTCAGAAGGATTCAAACCAGATCAGATTGTAACATATTCTTTACCAGAAAAATTAACTCGTGATTATTTTTATCTTGAAGGTCAGTGGCAAAATTTTGACGATAGAATGAAACTTGTTTCAGAAAATGGTAAGATCATACTTCCATATTTTGCAAGGTCAGTCAACATAGTGGCTGCAAATGAATCTGAACTGAAAATCTTGCTTGATGGAGATCCAGTTTCGCCTGAAAATGCAGGAACCGATGTACAAGATGGAGTTGCACACATTTCAGGTGAACGGTTATACAATTTGATTTCTAGTCCCGATGCAAGTGCCCATACATTAACTATAATTGCAAAGCCAGGTTTTGAAATCTATACCTTCACCTTTGGTTAACCGAATCCATACATAATGTTTCATAATTCGAATTTAGAAACATTGTCTGTAAATCCAAGAACAGCTATGTGTGTAACCACACACTAGTGTAACTATAGTCACACATCATCAGAGCACATGACAGGTTAAAACCCAAATTGTTAATCCGACCTAGATGCAAAATTATGACTTTTGTTAACAAGTGGAACCAACACAAAGAGAGCATATCACAAAAAGTAATTGATAAAGTAAGGCCAGATACCCCACTTAAACCAAAAATTGATGAAGCACAAAAAAGGCTTCAATTACAAATAGTAAAGCTTGATTCAATTTCAAAAAAATTAAAAGAAAAAGATGATTTTATTTTCAAAAAAGTTGTTGAAGCTGTAAGAACTCAAAATAAACAATATTCTAATGCATATGCTACTGAATTACATGAGATCAGAAAAATGAACAAGATGATAACAAGCGCAAAGCTTGCCATGGAACAGATCCAAATTAGATTAAACACTATTTCAGAATTAGGCGATGTAGTAGTTACATTGAGTCCATGTATGTCAATAATCAAAGGATTAGGAGCAGGACTTGGTAACCTCATGCCAGAAGCAAATTCAGCTATGCAAGATTTGTCAGCCATACTTGGAGATATCATGGCAGGTGCATCGGTTAATGGTCATGAGAACATTGCAATAGAAACTGGAAGTGTTGACACTACAGCAATACTAGAAGAGGCGCAGTCCATACTAGAAGGTCATGTACGTACTACCATTCCAGATCTGCCTACAAACCTTCCAACACAAAAGAGCGCAGAAGCAACTACCTAGACTTTTTATTACTAATTTCTTGAAGGATTTTCTTAATTCTAGATATGGTAGGGTAGCTGTATCCACGTTTTCTGTAATTTGCAATCATCATTTTCCAGTTTTTTAACCGCCATTGAGCTTGTTCAGATGTCACGGCGTGAACTTCTCTATTGATTATACTTTTACGTCCTACTTTGAGCACGCCTGCATCTTTTGCTGTCCATCTGTTTTTTGCAAAGTGTAAACCAGCTAAAATTTCGTCTATTGGCATTTCATTAAAGTAATCCTGGAGTTTTTTTAGTTGGGCATCAGTTGGTTTTTGCTTACTTTTTAAAGTGAGATCAAAATTATCCACGGTTAGTTACTGTATTTATTGTATTTAATGTGAATTATAGAATGTTTTTGAATTTTTTAGGAAGATATCAAATGTTTTGTTTTCAAAAATGGTTAACGACCCATGTCTGTTCAGAATTGAACAGACTAGATGTAATATCTCTCATGGTACTAATAATGCTAAGCTGCATGGGTCTAAACAGTTTTTTCGTAACCAACTGTTATTTCCACAATATAGACCCAGCAGACTTTTTCCTATTATTTAGATGAATGTTGTCACATCTGTTTAGCAAGTTCTGAATGAATGTGGATATCACATAAGTATCTCCACATTACATATTCATTCTCATATTCTGTGTTCTATATTATATAATAATGCGAGGCTTGATCCTCGTCAGTGGCATGATTATTGTAGTCATTGGCATGGTAGAATATTCGTTGCTGAGGAACTACCTACAGGCATGTGAATCCATAATAGATGTGCGTAATCCTGACTTGAATCTGCTTCAAATGTGCGACCAGATAAGATATGCCCAGTATGGCACTCTCTTTGTTAGTGCAATTGGCTTTTGTATATCCATTTATGGAGCAGCAAAAAAAGCAACTCACAAAGTTGTTAGGTAAACTATCGTATCAACTACTATTATTATAATGTCATATAGGAAGAACCTAAATGATATCTTTGAAGTGTGTTGTAAGGTCTTAAGACACACGTGACATCATAAACTACCTCTACGAATAAATAATTACAAACTGATGGGCAAGTTTTTATGACCTTGCTATTTCCCAGACCCCCTCAGTTTGTATTAAAATTATATTAGTTACAACTATGGTTCTGTAAAAAGCAAGTATGTACGCCTAGTTTAGATGCATATTTTATTCCCAATTTTGGCAGAGGGGTCTTAAATATTTTAAAGACCCTTATACTTTAATGAATCCAAAAACCATCCTGGGCATTTCGTTTACTACAGTGTTTCTATTATCAATAATTTCTGCAGTTACTGCAATTCAAGCTGATGCAGTATTGAAGGTAAAACATTTGCCTGATCTTAGAACAACAAAATCTATCAGTATTGAAACAGTGAAAACAGATATGACAGCTGAGAATGTAGATCTTACAAGTTTTGGTGAAGATACGAGTATTTCAGAGTCTTCAATTTTAAACAAACAATTAAAGAATTAGTTTTATCTCGATTCGCTAAGATAGCAAAATCCTAGCAAGAAATCCAAAGTATGCTAAATCATAAAATTAGTCATAAAATTCCATTTTTTCTTTTTTTATAGGGTTTAGCTTTTATTCGTAACAAGAATTACTTTGGTATCTTTAGCTGGGTAATGGGGATGTTTTGACCATTGGCCCGCACATACACGCACAAATGTTAAACCCCCCGTCAAAAACCGATTTTTTGAAAAAATGATACTATGTGTAAATTATGAAAAATAAAGAGGGGTTTAGCTTTTATGAAGGAATCTTTTCTCTTGCCTGAACTATCTCTATTTCCACAGTTTCAATTGGTTCTTCAACGACATTTCGTCTAACTGAAAACATCTTTGGTTTATCAAAATCTTTAGTGCAGTCGGGACATGCATAGACCAAAACCCTGTGTTCGTTTGGAGCTTTTGGGTTAGAAAGGCGGGGGTAATACACTAATCTTCCCCCACAATCGACGCAATACCTATTAGCGCGCCGTATTCTGGCCAATGTGAACCTCCTGCATGAGTCATAATGTAGCGATCAGTATTAGATCTAGTTAGTCTAATAGAATGAACAGAAATGTGATCATGTATAATGTTTCAAATCTCGAGTTTTGAAATACATCAAACTAAACATGTGTGTTTCATCGATCTGATTGCACATAAACAAAATAATATCTTTCTAAATTCGAATTTAGAAATATTAAAGGCGCCGCCCGTCAGACTTGAACTGACGACCAGCTGATTAACAGTCAGCTGCTCTACCACGCTGAGCTAGGGCGGCAACAGACTTTGTTCCTAGTATATTCTGATTTAATCTTTTGCTAAGATTATTTTTCTATACCGGAGGTTTTTTCAAAAAGATAAATTCCGTCAAGAAATACTCGATGATCTTTATTTTTGACTTTGGTGTTTTGTTGCAAGCTTGCAGCAGTTTGTGAAACATCTGTTAATACTGGACCTGTCAATACGACATCATCACCTTTTGTAACAACTTTGGTATCACCTCGGATTTTTGACACTCTTGGAGCTCGCTCACCTTGGAAATTTTCCACTAAGATATTTCCATCTTTTATTTTAATTGTTATTGGAAAGTGTGCATACACAATTTTCATCTTAAAGGTATATCCCTTCTGGACACCTTCTATGAGTGATTTGATAATTGATTGTGCGGTGTTGAATATTGCATAGTCATGTTTTCTTGTTCCGAGTGATTTTAGTACAACGTTTTTACCATCAACACTAAGATCCACAGGTATTTTTTTGAAGTCTTTTCTTGTTTTCCCAAGCTGACCTTCTACATGCAGCGTCCTTTTTGTTAGAGTAACCTTAACTTTTTCAGGTATCGGTATTGTTGTTTCATGAATTTCGATTTGGTCAGTAGACATATCCTATCAATAATCCTCCCAATCTTTTCTTTACTGCCTCATGATGAGACATCACTCCTTGATTTGTAGTCACAATGAGCATACCTCTCGAATATGACGGTAGATATTGCTGCTCCCAGTTAACATATTCGTCTTTTTTGACTTTGAATCGTGGCGTGATGGCTCCACATTTAGTTATTTTTGCTAAAAGTTGAATCTTGAACTTGCCACCTTTCTTATCGTCAACATGTTCAAATTCTCCAATGTAATTATGATGTTGTAGGGTTTTTAGTACCTCCATAGCAAGTTTTGATGATGGTAATACAACGCATTCGCCTTTCCTTCTGGCCTCAGTATTGAACAGAGTCACAAACAAGTTTGCAATTATGTTATTTGATGGCATTTTCTCACCTAAACTTCCTAAACCCTAATGATACAGCAACTTCTCTAAAACAACGTCTGCATAGATCCAGATCATATTTCTGAATGACTGCATTATAGTCTCCACATCGCTTACACCAACGTGAGCCTTTACCGAATTTGTGTACGGTTCTTCCTGTCACTTTGTAATCACGGTTTTTTACCATTTTATACTACCTCTATTCCAAATTCTTTCGTTAGAAATGCCTTTGCCTCTTCGCTTGTAATTCTGTGATGATTGCCTACACTTGCTTTGTGTTTGCTCCTAAATCTAATGTTAAAACCTGGTCTTGCCAGTGAAATTGAAACGTTTAATCCCAAAATACCAATTTGAGGATCATATTTTACTCCAGGAATGTCTATATGTTCTTTTATTCCAAATGATAGATTTCCAAATTCATCAAATGAAGAGCCTTTGATCTGATTTCCTTTTGCAGTAAAGAGTCTTTTGATAAGTTCTATTGCAGTCTGTCTTCTAAGGGTTACAGCAACACCTATTGGTTCACCTTTATGAACTCCCCAATCTCTTTGAGTAGCTTTAGCATTGCGTGAGTTTGGTTTTTGCCCAGCAATCTGTTCTAAAGCACGTTTTGCTTGTTCGATTGGTTCTCCAGATTTTCCAACCCCCATGTTTAGGACTACTTTGGCAATTGAAATTTTCTTCATCGTGGTTTCAAGTTTCTGCGACATATTATCACTCTATTTGTATTACCGGCTTGTCTTTACCTACAGCCATTATCAGATCTGTTGGAATTTCAATTTGTCTTTCACCAATATTTACGGTAGCCCGTCTTGGGAGGATGAATGAACCTTCTTTAATTTCATCAACTTTTCCTATGTGACCTGCGTTAATTCCACTTGTTACTATGACTTGAGAGCCTTTTTCTAGTTTAATTGCATCAAGAATTTTTTGTTCTGGTATCTGCATTACACATGTATCACCTACGTTTACTTTAGTATCGGTGATAAGAGAACGTCCATCATGAAAACCAAGTTGTGTCTTTGAACCTTTTATTGTGACCTTGCTTGTTACTTTGACAAGCTTCTTTGTTTTTTCTGCAGAATTTATCACAATTGGTTGCAATACCATAGAATCTTTTGGTACTAGTCTGTACACATCAGATAATCCCTCAAGTTCAACTACGTCCATAAGACCAATTCCATGATGAAGTGACTTTCGAGTAACACCATCTACTTTGATTTTCCCACCATAAATAGCAGATTTTGCTTCTCTTAGTGTAGTAGCTAATTTTAGAATGTCACGAATAAACACAGCAGTTGGAATTGCAGCATGTTTTGAATGTCCACCAGGTCGAACAGTTACAACAAATCGATCATCCTTTCTTGTAATGCCCCAGAAGATTGGGGACATTTGTCTTTTCAGTTTCTTGCTACCTGCTATGCTGACCATTATTTATTCTCCTTTTTCACTGGTTTTGCCGCTTTTGTTTGTTTTGTTTCTTTTTTAGTGGATTTTGGTTTTTCTTTTGTACTCTTTGTTGTTTTTGTTGATTTTACTTTTGTCGGTTCCATTGTTTTTAGAGTTTTTTCTTGTGGTTTTTCTTTTGGCGCCTCTACGGGTTTTTCTTTTGTACTCTTTGTTGTTTTTGTCTTTTGCTTTTCCATTCTGTTTTGACGCCATTTATCATCAAGATTCACTCCAGTTATCATAACGTTTGATGTATGAATGTAAATGTCAACATTTCCACCTTTCAATTTTTCACGTTTTATTCCTTCTACTGCTATGCTATTTTTTTCAGTTGATACGTGGGTTACTTTACCATCAATTCCTTTGAATTCACCACGCATGACTCGTACAGTATCACCTTCGATCACGCGTGCACTACGTCTTCCATATTTTTTTCGTAGTTCTTTTGAAAGAGTAGCACCAAGTTGTTTGCTTCTAGTATGATGTGCGGCTTGGAATATCTGTCGATTTCTAACTATTGTTGGTTTCATTTTATACCACCATGGATGCAAGATTTGCTATTCTTGGCCACTTTTCTGAAGCTTCTGCTGCGACTGGGCCTTTGATTTCAGTGCCTTTGATTTCTCCTTCAGGTGTAACAAGTACAGCGGCATTGTCTTCAAAAGTAACTCTAACTCCGTTTAGTCGTTTTATTGGATACTTTTGTCTGACAATAACTGCGCCATAGATCTGTTTTCTAAGCTCTCCTGGGCCTTTTTTAACAACTACATTAACAAAATCACCAACAGCTGCTGATGGATATCTAGCGACTCTAGTCTTTGTCTTTTGCACCATTATTATTTCTAATATTTTTGCGCCAGTGTTATCAGCACATACTACTTGAGCACCAAGTGGCAATACTCTTGTCACATACGGTCTAAATTCTTGTACACCTTTTGCAGAAACTGCACGACTCTTTGTTGCTGCCATTATGACACAACCTCCACTACTACAAATGAAACACTCTTTGATATCGGTCTACATTCAGCAGTAAGAACAATGTCGCCTTCTTTTACATCAATGCAAGATGGTTTGTATGCATGAATTTTGCTTTGGCTACGAGCATACCTTTTGAATTTGGTTATGAATTTCGGAGCTTCTTGTTGAACTACAATCATCTTTGGTGCTTTTGAGCTGACTACTTTACCCTTGATTAGTTTACCTCTAACTGATAGTCTCCCATGGAATGGACAGAGGTGATCTGTACATTCAGTTTTTGGGGCTTGTACTGATATTCCAATGTTTCTTGTCATGTCTTTACTCCTATTCTTTCGTGTGATCTTTTTGTTAACATACTTCCATTTAGTGTAATTTCATCATTAACAAGAGAAAATCGCCAAATTGTGTTTTCTTTGGGAAATTTCTTTATTCCATTTTCCGTACGCAAAACAAACATAAATTTGGTTTCGTCAACTACTTTGCCTTTAAGTCCGACTGATTGTATGTTAGAAGATTGTGCAATCTCAGTATCAAGACCAATTAATTCATGCATTGTTATATTTTCAGCAGTAATCATTGTTTTTTCATCTCTCCCAGTCTTGTCAGTATTCTTGCAATATCTCTTCTTATTGCACGCACCTTTCCATTTTCTTTTCTTAATGTTCCTTTTGAGGAATCAACACGTAATTTACCAAGTTCTGTACGTAGTTGCCCAAGCCTATCTTTAAGATCAGTTTCATTAAATTCTCTTACTGTTTTCATCTTCAATCGTGCCATTACTTTAATTCCTCCTCAATTTCCTCATAAGTTTCTACAGCTTTGATGTGCTCTTCTTCTTTTTCAATTAATTCACTTTCTGTTCGTGGCTTTGTTGGATCTTCTGGAATTTCTTCAAGCACAATAATTTCTTTTTCCTCTTCTTCTGCTTCGACTTTCTTCTTTGGCGGAGGTATTTCTTTTGTACCAGTCTTGAATTCAAATTCTGGAATATCGTTTTCTTTTCTTGCTATTCTGATTCTTACCCCAATACGCCCCATTTTGGTATCTACATGAACAATGTCTTCTGATACTACGACGCTAGCATGGTGTCCTGCTCGTGGCAAGATTCCTTTACTGTGTTTTTCAAAGGCTGAACGTTCGCCACGGAGTTTACCTGAAATTGTGATTTGAACACCCATTGCACCAGCATTCATTATTGTTTGCATAGTCCACATAACAGCGCGTCTAAATGCAGTACCTCTTGCAAGATGTTGTGACATCCTATTACACATAACGTTTGGATCCAGTTCTGGTTTGTCGATTTCTACTACAGAGATTTGTGGATTCTTAAGATCAAAATCTTTTTCCAGCGCTTTAGTTAAATCACGTATGCCAGAACCCTTTCTACCTATTACGATTCCAGGCCTAGTTACATGAAGTGCAACACGAGTTCCTGTTGGAGTCTTTTGTATGTCTACACTGGAAAATCCAGATTCTTTGATTACTACTCTTAGATAATCGTTAAGCAACATGAGTTTATAGCTATCATTTATTACATTTTTTACAGATGACATTTTAAATCTCCTGAGCTACTAGTTCAACGTGTGTTAGTATGTCAATTTTTGGTGATGCTCTTCCCATTGCACGTGGAGTAAATCTCTCAATTTTTCTTCCCTTGTGAACAGTAGCATTAATTATTCTAAGTCTATCTAAATCCATTCCACGGTATTCTGCATTTGATTCTAGATTATCAAGTAGTCTAATGAATTCTCCAGCAGCTTTTTGTGGGTATCGTCCTGACATCATTCCAGTATCTGATTTGTGACCCACTTCATTATGATATCGCCTAAATGCAACAGCACGTTTTAGTTTTACAACATCTTCCAGATAGCTTCGTGCTTTTTCAATAGAAAGTCCTTTTATTGCAACTGCAATTTCACGTGCATGCTTGTGTGAAATTGTTTTTTCTCTAAGTGATGAACGAACATGCTTTGTTTTATCATAATTTTGAAAAGCGTATTTGAATCCAGCCATATCAATCACTTTAGTGGAACATACAAGCTAGACCTTGATGCTCCTACACCAGGTGCTCCATGAACTACTCTTTTGTTTGTCATCACATATTCGCCTAAGTAATGGCCAACCATTTCAGGCTTTATGATAACTGGAAGAAATTCCTTTCCAGAAAATACATTTACCGTAACACCAATCATGTATGGTAAAATTATCAGATCTCGCAAGTGTGTTTTTATTGGTGTTGTTAGTTTACCTGCTTTTGCCAGTTTTGTTTCTTCAAGCAGTTTTCGTTTTTGGTCAGTGATACCCCTAGTAAGTGATCTTCTTGCTCTTGCTGGTAAAAGATGAAACAGATTCTCCAGTGACTGACTTTGAAGATCCACTGTTGAAAGCCCACGATACTTAAATTCTTTAACCATGCAAACTCACCATTATGCGAAGAGATTCAAGATGTACCATATTATAGCATCCCTATCTTTGTTGCAAGATCCCTTGCTTTATCTATCGACTGGAATTTGACAAATGCCTTTTTGCCATAAACTGATCTGCATGTATTTACCGTTATCGGCTCTTCGTTGTAAAGTATTTTGACTGCTTCCATGATTTTTGGTTTTGTTGCGGTATCCTTTACAATAAAGCATATTCTGCTTTCTTTTTCAACTAGTGCAAAAGTTTTTTCTGTGATATACGGCTTTAAAACTATTTGAATAGCTTCGTCTGAATTCATCTTGTTTTCACCATTAGCTCCAAGTGTGGAGATTTTATTTTGCCAATTTCTTCTATTGCGCTTTTTGAAAATACCGTTAATCGTATTGGTTGTGAGCCAGGAACCAAGTCCAAAACACTTAGACTGCTTACTGATTTTACATCTACACCTAAAAATGCACCGCATGCTTTTGAAAGATTTTTAGAATCTTTTACTACGACAAGTATACTTTTTCCGATTTTGGTTTTTCTTCCACGCAAAAGTGGTTTTCCTGAACGTCGTTTTAGCCTTGATTGTAATCTGTCAATATCCTGTGTGAGGTTTAATGCGTCAAAGAACTTTTCCAAGTCTTTTGCTTTTGATATTGACTCAATTTCGTCAGAGACAATGATTGGAAATGATTCTATTTTATCAATTTTGTGTCCTCGTGATTTTATAAGGTCTGCAGATGAAGTTGCAGCAATCGCAGAACAAAGAGCAAGCTTGTTTTCTTTTTTATTTAAGATCTTGTACACTACTTTTTCTGTTGTAGGTGGATGAGCTTGTCTTCCTCCTCGCACCATTGCGACTCCACCACCTTGTCCCTGTCTTCCACCTCCACCTCCACGCAATCTTGCAACTCTTGCTTGATGATGACCAGTAGGAGGACTGTTTGATTCTGCTACAACATCCATGCCAGCATTTGGATATCTTCCTTGGGTCTGAAATGCGTGTGATTCCAAGTTAACATATGCTTTGTGTAAGAGATCAGTTCTAAGCGGGGTAGAAAATACAATTGGTAATTCTACTTCATCTGTTTTAGAACCACTTATTGAAAAAACTTGGGTTTTCATACCATTATCTCCAAAATGTTAGGTTGTGTTATTTTCGAGACTCTTTGTCTGACTGGTGCTCGTAGTTTAACAAGTCGTCTATAAGTTCCTGGAATGGAGCCACGTATTACAACAAAGTCTCCTTCCACCAATCCAAAATGTTTGAATCCACCAGCAGGATTAATTTTGAATTCATTGTTTTTAGTATTACTCATTATCATAATTCTGTTATTGTATTGCGTTCTTTGATGAAATCCGCGCTGACCTGCTCTTGGTACTGTGTACATGATTGTTGCAGGACTAATTGGACCAAGTGTACCAAGGGCTCTTACGCTTTTTCTTGATTTGTGCTGTTTCTTTTTAACACCCCATCTTGTAATTGGTCCTTCAATTCCTTTTCCTTTCGTGATGGCCGCAACATCAACATCTGCACCTTTTTGAAAGACTTGATCAACTTTGACTTCTTTACCCAAAAGATCTTTAACAAACGCAAATTGTTTTGCAATATCACCGCCTTTTACAGCAACTTCGAAAACATATGGCTTTTTTTGTTCTCTGCCAGCATGTCTTGGAAGTACAGCAACAATGGCAAAAAGATCAGAAACTCTTCCAAGGGATTTTTCTACTCGCTCAAGACTTTTATCATCGGATTTTGCGGTAAACAGCCTTGGTAATTCTTTTGGCAGGTCTTTTGCATAAACATCAAAAACTGAATCTAATCCATATCTATCTTTTGAATAACCACGTATTCCTATAACTGAGATTGGAGGAGTTACAACTACTGTACCAAGACTGACAAGTTGTTTTCCAAAGTTTGGTGTTTTGTCTCTATCATCTATGCTTGCAACACGAATGCAGCCAGCTTTGAATCCCGCATGTGCCAACAGTCTTGGCTGATCACCATCTTGATTTGGCCAAGTTCTGATTCTTGCTTCCATGCTTTTAGCTCGACCTCTTGGAAGATATGCAAGACTTCCTCGCCTTGGCTGACTATGCTTTCTATGACCCATGGATAAACGCTAGATGTTGTAAACCCCATTATAAGTCTACTATTAGAAATAACATCTTGATCGATTTTTTATGTAATTTTTGATTTTATCAATGTAATAAATCCATTACGGTGATCGCAAATATAATTCCACCAACAACAACTCCTGCAATTCCTGTTATGATTGCAACAAGTAAGAATTTTTTTTGTTGAGTCATCAAAATCAAATCATTTGAAACAATATTAAATTTAATTGTGTGTTAGAACATTCAGGATCGACAGCGTACCAAGCATTGCTTCTTCAAGACGCACAGTTTCAGTAGCTTGTTCTGGAAAGAAATTAAGAATTTGTGATTTTGGGATGTTGTGTATTGCGTTGCCTAGAATTTCATGAATTCCTCTTTCTGGAGAACCAAAAACAACAAGTACAGTGGCATCGGAGATTTCATCAAAAAATTTCTGTGTTTTATGTATGATTTTCCCTTTTTTTGAGGTCAAAATGACATGTGAATTCCAGCTTGAAAGAAGTGTGCGTAGATTTGCACTTTCTTTTACTTCATATCCCCAATATTGTCGAACCTCATTGCGTTTTATCTGTTTAATAGAAAGTTCTGGAAATCCAGTTTTGAATTGCACCGTTATTCTTCTTCCTTCTCTTTCATCACCAAAATATTGAATTGGTTTGTCAAGTCCAACATCGACGTATTTTCCTCCTTTTGCAAAGAATACTATGCCTTCTCGTATGTCGCCAGTTTTGATTTTAGTTGAATCTGGAGTGTAAATATGATGTGGAATTTTTAACGGGCTAAGAACTCCAGCATATTTTAATTCTGAAATTTTCGGAAATAATGTACGCCGTAAATACTGCGGAGTTTCAAGATAGCGTAAAATAGTACGTAACAGAGATTTGTCTTGCTCTGTACCGGAACTTTCGTGATACAGGTAAATTGTTTGTACCTGAAATATTGCACATGTTCGTGCAATCAGTGATATCTTTCTTGATTTATCAAGCTGTGTAGATTCATCAGTTAATGCAGAATCAGGAATTGCAATTGAAATTTTCAACAATTAATGTATTTTTGTGCGTTATAAAACAGTAGAGATTAGCTCTGTCTTTTTGCAGAATGTTCTTTTGCCTTTGCTGCATATTTTTCAATATCTTTTTCCTGAACTTTATTTAGAAGTTTGGCGTCGTTAAGAATTTGTGACATCTTGACGTGTTTTATTCCTTCTTTGTCTTCACTAACAAGATATATTGATTCTATTGCAAGTGCTGCAGCATCTTCTAATGACATGTCTTTTTTGTAGTATTTTTCTAGGTGCTCAGTTACTTGATCAGCGCCTGAACCAATCGCAACTGCATCATAGGAAATGTATGTTCCACTTGGATCAGTGAGGTATATTGTGCTTCCACTCTTGTCTATACCTGCAATAATTAATGCGACACCAAATGGTCTAACTCCGGCATATTGAGTAAATTGCTGACATTGGTCTGCAAGATGTTTAGCTACCGATTCTACCTCTATTGGTTCATCATAAATCATTCTGTTGCTTTGTGAAAAGAATCTTGCATTATCTACTTGGCTCCGCGCATCTGGTATATATCCTGCTGCAGCAACCCCAATGTGATCATCGACTTGAAAAATTTTCTGTGTTACTTCAGCATTTTGTAATTTGCGTGGTTTTTCTTCTACTGCAAGAATTATTCCATCCTTACTTTTAATCCCAATTGCAAGAGTTCCACGTCTAACTGTTTCAATAGCATATTCTACTTGGTATAATCTCCCATCTGGAGAAAATACAGTGATGGCTCTATCATATCCTGCAGCTGCTGGTAACAATTCAATTTTCATCCTTTGAAGGTTTAATTTAAGTCTAGTGATACTTTTGGCATGCATTTTGAGATCCCATTTTATGGTCATAAAAATATTCGATCACTTCATCAAAAAACAATTGAGATAACAACAGAACCGGATCTTACATTGAATGGTGATTGTATAATTGGAGTTGGTGCAAGTTGTAGTTGTAATGACATTCCTGAAAAAATGAAAAAACTTTTGCGTAGCTCAAAAACAAATATTTTGTTTACAATCAAAGTCAAAGATTTTTCTTTCAAAGTAAAAGGAAAAGGTCATGATGGATTAGTTCTAACTCATCCACATGATATTGTAATTAGGAAAAGCTCATTTGTCTGTCCACGCACTCTGGCAACTAATTGTGATAAGGCGGCTGATTCCATACCTAGACATATGATAAAGATCTTGCAAAATCCAGACACTAAAGGAATCTTTGCAATAGATGTACTCTAATCGTTTTTAGATACAAATTTTGTATTTTTGGAGGTATTGTTTAGATAACTAGAATTATTGTTTTCAAAAATTTTTGTTACTGCACGATTTACAATCTCCATCAAAACAGATTGATCATAATGTGATTCATTATGATTTTCAGAATTTTTCTTTTTTATCTTTAACAGATTTTTTTGTGCAATGTTTTTGATTATTTTTTCTATTTTTATAGAAGCGTCTGTTATTGTTTTAGAATAATTAGAATCAAAGTTTGGTGGAATTTCATATCCTAGAAGTTTTACTGAAGTACCGTAATATTTTATCACGGCTCCACGGGCTTCTTTCATCTTTACAATCTCAACCAATCCAGCATTCTTTAACACCTCAAGATGATGTCTAATTGTAGTAAGGGCTTTTTTGTAACCGGTTTTATGTAATTCATCCGCTATTTGTTCTGCCGAAAGTTCATTATGATACAAGCTTTGAAGAATTTTTATTCGTGCTACGTCATCAAGTGCTTTTGCTTGCTCTATGTTAGTTGTGAGTATTCTATTCACTTTCAGTTCTTTTTGTAATAGAGTGGACATTCCTTCTATCAGATTTATAATCGATCTAAAAGAACAAGGCGTTACAGTTTTTTGCCTATTAGCATTATTTTTTTTATGCTACTAATTGGAATAGAGCAAACCAATCAATTACAATGTTACAACTATGAATATCGTTGTAAATTTGTTCTAATGATACCAAAATCATTTCTTTAGTACCATTACAAAAAACCCTGAAAATTTTTTAAAAAGATCAGTTTTGGGAAAATATTATGTTTTTGTGACCCTTCGGTTCCCAAAGCTGGCAAGGAACAGGTGTGTCGCCATACTAAATTCGAGTTAAATTGAACGACCAGTTATCTTTTCGTATGCAATTATGTATCTAGAAGATAATTGTGTGCACAATTCTGGTGGCAAGGACGGTGCAATTGGCTCTTTACCCGCTTTTCGGTCTTCTTCGAATTGTTTTTGATATCCACGTTCAGCTAGCCAATCACGGAGAAGTTGTTTATCAAAACTTTCTTGAATCTTTCCTATCTGGTAAGTCTCTTTAGGCCACATTCTGTATTCATCAGGACCAATTGAATCTCCAAGCAATATTTCATCAATTAGTTTTCCAAATTCTAATTTTATGTCAGCAAGTATGAAACCCGCATTTTCTGCTAATTTATACATTTTTTTGTAGATTCCAATAGATGTTTCTTCTAACCAATCATATTCTTTTGAAGTTACAAGATTTCTGTTGATGGCATTTTTTTTATTAATTGGCAAATCATGTGTCTCTGATTTTGTCGTAGGATCAAAAATTGGCTGTGGGAGTTTAGCAGCAAGCATCGTATCAGTGTTTTTTGGAATTTCAACTTCACCATTTTTCCATCTTTGGATTAGACTTCCATAGAAATATCCTCTGACAACACACTCAATTGGAATTATGGACATTTTTTTTACTACAATCTTATCTTTTGCTTCTGTTCTAATGTAGTGATTTGCGTTTGGGAGTTCTTTAAACCAAAATTCAGCAAATTTGCAAAGAATTTCACCTTTTCTTGGAATAGGAGTTGGAAATTTTACATCAAATGCAGAAACCCTATCGCTAAAATGAAAAAGCAGATTTCCATCGTTGGTTTCGTATATGTCTTTTACTTTGCCTGAACGTAGAAACTTCAAACATGCGTCATTAAACTAGGTATGATTTAAACTGATATTGAATCATGAGCCCATCATGCCAGGCATTTTTATTGGCAGTCTATAGGGCATAGTCATATTGATACCTTCGTCAGTAGTCACAGTTACCTTTTCAAGTTTGTTTTCAGTTGGTGGTGACAGTATTAGTTTCTGGCCTGGTTTAAGGACAGAGATTTTGTCAATATAACCATCATAGTCTATTATCACATTAGTAAGTGGAGCATTTCCAGTGTTTTGTATAATAACACGCGCCATTGTAAACCTGTCCTGTGGGTCTTTGAAAGGATCAAGATAAAGATCATATTTAGCAGGATATAGGATAGACAAACCGTAGATCATTGTTACAGTTATTATGACAACACCGCCAACGCCTGCAGCAATAAGACCAACTTTCAACGTTTCAGTTAGTTGCTTCTAATAATATAAATTTACAACTAATTGGTATTTTTTGATCTATTTTTTTCTTGAATGATTTATTTTTTGCTTCGAGATTTTTGGACAGGCTCTGGATCTAATAATACTACCTTCCTTCCAATAGAGTAATCACTGCCACATTTTGGGCAGTTAAAATGTTGCCATCCTATTTGATCAAGAACTACTTCATCTGTATGATTAGCGCATGTCAGTCTCTGTTCCATAAAAAATTTAGCTTCCACTTTCTTAATAAATATGTGGAATGAATCGTTCATGACAACAGCGTCACTAATTTATCATTTTTGAATGAGATAATTTGGTTTCCAAAATCCTGTTATAGGAGTCTTATTACGCCTTCATTCAAACCAGCAACATTATAATTAATAAAATCTATTTGCCGCCTTGTTCAGGAATTACAGAAAGTGTAGTTGTTGAAATCACGTTGTTTATTTTTCTAATTTTTTTGGTGATAACCTCTTCAATTTCTTTTCTTGTTGTGACTTGTACTTTGACAAAGATATCATAAATGCCGTACGTACCCATGACTTCTTTTACACCGTCAATTTTCAAAATATTATTCATGACTTCCATTTCATGTCCGATTTTACTTTTTACTAAAACATATGCAATTTCCATTTTTTATTCTCCTTTTATTTCTGCCCTAGTTTTAAAAACAGGTTTTATGCCAAGTGTAGCATAATTTCCTGTAGAACAAGTAAAGCACATAGAGTCTACATCTATTCCTACTGCTTCTGCCAAGTTTTTCTCATCATTGTATCCAAGAAAATCAGCACCAATAACCCGTCTTACTTTTTCAGTTAGTTCTTTTTCATCACATTCTTTGCCGTCATCAATGAATGTTACAAGTTCATCTTGTGATGGAAAGTCAATACCAGCATAGCATGGAAAGCGAATTGGGGGATAAGTTATTACCATGCTTATTTTTCTTGCACCAGCTCTGCGAAGGGCTTTGATAATTGCCTTTGAGCTTGTTCCACGAACCAAGCTATCATCAACTACAACAACGTGTTTACCAGCAATAACAGAAGTAATTGGAATTATCCATCTGTTGATTTCCACCCTGTCGCTTTGATGTGGTTCAATGAAACTTCGAAGTGGTCCTTTCCTACTGTATCTGTCTTTGAGTAAGCCTTCTTCAAATGGGACTCCAAGCTCTTGTGCATATCCAAGTGCGGCAGGCCTAGCAGAGTCAGGAACTGGAATTACAATGTCTGCATCATTGATTGGAAATTTTTTTGCGAGATGTTGACCGATTCTTTTTCGTGCAAGGTAAATGTTAGAGCCTTCCATGATACTAGATGGATGTGCAAAATAAGTAAATTCAAACGAACAATGAGCATGTGTTTTTTCTTCAGAAAACATTTCTGATTCAAGGCCAGAATTGCTGAGTTTAACAAGTTCGCCTGGTTTTATGTCTCTTACCAATTCTGCACCAACTGCAGCGATTGCAGATGACTCTGATGCTACTATGTATGTATTGATGTCTTTTCTAAAACCAAGAACCATTGGTCTGAATCCTTTAGGGTCACGGGCTGCATAGACTGCATTATCATCAGAAACAAAGGTAA
>Ga0247727_10005436_pt1 | contig 25888 bp, 20 predicted proteins | sample WisWelCaveWW1625_FD_202498 | JGI IMG/M metagenome (GOLD analysis project Ga0247727, IMG submission 202498) | Biofilm microbial communities from Wishing Well Cave, Virginia, United States - WW16-25 | ecosystem: Environmental > Aquatic > Deep subsurface > Groundwater > Cave microbial mat | place...
TTATGCAAGGCGGGATGACGCGTCGCTCAATCGAATTCAACAATCAAAATCGAGTTTTATCATAAGGAGAATATGGCAATGACATCCAAACGCCTGCTTCAAATCTTTGTCCTGTTTGCGCTGTTGTTCAGTCCGATGGGCAATGTCCAGAACGCGCAAGCCAGCGCCAACTCGGCGCTTCAAGTTGAACCCATGGTGATCAACCGCGATATGGATTTTTGGGACGCCACCTACGTTGGATTCGTCAGTTCCAGCGTGTATGAGAAGTGGCGTTTTGAATTCACCGCCGCGCATCAATTTGTCGTGACCGCCTCCCCGATCACCGGCGGACTGGTTCCCCTGCTGATTCTGCTGGATGCAAACGACAACGAGCTCGCGCGCGGCACAGGCACATTGACCAGCACGCAACCCGCGGGGACGTATTACATTCTGGTCCAACCCGAATCGGGCAGCGGTTTTTACTTTCTCACCATTCGCGAGATTGTCAACCTCCAACCATCCGTTTCCACCAGCGTCAACCCGACCAGCGTGAACATGGGCGAAAGCGCGGTGGTCACGGTCAGTTTGAACAATGTTCCTGCCGAGGGATACACCAGCGCCGAGTTCACCTGTTCCTACAATGACCTCCTGGTCGCGCCCGGCAACATCGAGATCGGCAGTCTCTTCGGCGCGGATGCCGCGGCGGCCTTCAATGGCCCGAACAACGGAAGTTTCATCGTGGCGATTGCGGGAAGCAATGGCAATAAGGCCACAACCAGCGGACCCGTCTTCACCTTCGCCGTGACCGGCCTGCAAGGCGGACAAACCCCGATTGAATGTACGGCGCGCGTCTCGAAAGGCGACAACCTCCTCGCGTCTCTGCCCTCGACTGGGACTGGTCTGACCATCCTGAGCGTTCCCATCACCGCGACCTTCACGCCCACCCCAGTGGGATCGCCAACAGCCACGTCCACGCCCGACGGATCGGCGACTCCAGTTCCTTCGCAAACCTCCACTCCTGACGGATCGCCGACATCCACCCCCGATGGTTCAGCGACGCCAACCGCTTCGCAAACCTCCACTCCTGATGGATCGGCGACTGCTACGCAAACTTTCACGTCTACGCCTGTTGAATCCCCGACGCCCACATTGACTTCCACGCCCATCGAATCGCCAACGCCCACCTTTACTTCCACGCCCCTGCCTACGAATACGCCTACAATCACCGCGACGCCTTTGCCCGCCGGATCATTGACGGGACAGGTCATTGCTGGAAAACCTGTAACGGTGAGTCTGTACGATGCTGGGAATAACCTTGTCGCCTCCGTGCCTGCCAACCCCGATGGCACATTCAATCTCACTGCGCCCGCTGGGACGTATACCGTGAAAGCAACAGCCAGCGGTTTCCTAAGCGCATCCGGTTCGGCGACGATCACAAGCGGCGGCTCGACCTCCATGCCAAACGTGACATTGCTGGCAGGCGATATTGATAGCAACAACGTCATTGACCAGTTCGACGCGTTGACCATCGGCATGAACTACAACGCCTCTATACCCGCCGCCGCAGACTTGAACAACGACGGCACGATCAACGTGCTTGATCTGGAACTGCTTGCCGCCAACTATCGCGAGACCGGTCCCATCGTCTGGCAGTAATTTGAATTCACATAGACCCTAAAGGCTTGTCCTGAGCTCGCCGAAGGATTTCGGAAGCCTTTAGGGTCTCCCTTCGGAGTTTTTGATGAAACGAATCTTTGCATGTCTTCTGGCAATTGGTTTTGCCTTTTTCAGTTTACCGAACGCGCGCGCCCAAGCCGCAGACTCGATCTGGTTGAGCGCGAATACCACCGCGTATAAAACGGGCGAAAGAGTGACGGTCACAGTCAACGCCATGTCCGGCGCGCAGGTTCAGGGATTCACGTTTCAGATCCGCTATGACCCGGCGTGCTTGAAGCCGATCAACGCGTCGAGTCCCGTTCCCGGCATGAACGGTCTGTCCCTGCCGCAGATCAGCGGACAGGTGGACGGCTCGTATGCCAGCACGACGCCCCAGACAGTGAACGGCGTTCTGGCGGAGGTCTATTTCCAGGCGCTAAAGGGCTGCCAGACCGACCTCAAGTTGGAAAGCGCCGCGCTTGCGATTAAGAACGCGCAAGGGTTCGCCGCGCCGTTGCCGGGCGTGACGGTTGTTGGAAACAACGTCGCATTGAACATTGACAAGGAAGTCGGCGTGTCGCAACCGGTTCAGCAGACCGGCGCGAACCTGCCGCTTGAGCCGACCATCTTTGAAACGCAGGATCAACGGAGTTATGGCTGGGTCATTGGCTTGTTGACAGTGTTGTTGATCGCGGGCGCGGGGTACGTCCTCTACAAAAGGTTTGGAAACGCGGCGCCTCCCGTAAAACAAACCCTGCCGCGCGTGACGCCGGTTTCACAGATTGCCAAAGTGCATTTCAAACACGGTCAATACGCCGGGAAAAGTTTTCCGTTGAATAAACTGCCGCTCTTCATCGGGCGCGACCCGAGGAACGATATTTGCCTCAACGATCCGCATATCCTGGGCATGCACGCGAAGATTTTTGAAACCAGCAACGGCTATTACCTGATGGATATGGGCGGCGAGACGTACGTCAACGGGCAGATGGTGAACAGGAATTCAACGTTCCTGAAACAGGGCGACGTGGTGCGCCTCGGTAAGAGCGCGTTGTTTGTGTTTGGGCCGTAGCCCTCACCACTTCGACCTTGCTCAGTGCAAGCCTAACCCTCTCCCGTGGGGAGGGGGATTGTAAAAGTCGAATGGAGAGAATCAGGCGTCCCCTGAGAAAGAAGCGAGGAGCAATGTCAAACAAAATCAGGATTTTTTTAAGAGCGATCAGCCTGCTGGCGTTGATCGTTTCGTTCATCCCGTTGAATCATGCCGCGTATGCCGCGCCGCCGCTCCCGCCGGTGGATGTGTTCCAACTGCCGTGGGAGCAGGGACTGGCGTGGGTCGCGCTGGATGGGTTCGATAACGGAAGCGACCGGCATTTGGGCAGTCCGCATAACTATCTCAACGGCGGCGCGATTGATTTTGCGCCGCGCGCCAACATGGTGAAGGGCGAGGACACGTCGAAGTTTTGGGTGACCGCCGCCGCGGCTGGGACGGTGTATGAAATCTCGAAGTGTCACTTGAAGATTGTCCACGCCAACGGCTGGACGACGGAATATCAGCATCTCGCAAATTTTCAAGTGAAACTTAACGATGTGGTGGCGCGCAACCAGAAACTGGCGATCATCGCGAACGCTTCGACTCAGCCGGTGTGTCCGGGCAGCGAGCCTCCCGATATTCCGCATTTGCATTTTTCACTTCGCCCCAACATGGTCGGCGCGACGTTTGCGGGTTGGGAGTTTCGATACAACTCGTTTTGGAATAACACCACGTTTAGAAAGGGCGGTACGACTGTGGGCCTGTTCAAGCCGTTGTTGAATGTGTTGGATCAACCCGCGCCGACGCCAACGCCCACATCCATAGTCACAGCGACGCCGCAAGCGACCTCCACGCCGAACGCGACTCAAGCCACATCAACCGCCATCGCGCAACAGACAAACACGGCGAACGCGCAAGCGACATTAACTGCAATCGCTCAACAGACCGGCACGCCCGGCGGTCAGCCGACATTCACGCCGACGCTTCCGCCGACTCCGACCGCGCCCTCTGGACCGTACGCCTCTACAACGGTCAACCCGACGAGCGTCAATGTCGGCGAGACGGCGCAGGCAAGCGTGAGTCTGAACAACGTGCCGTCTGAAGGATATACCAGCGCGGAGTTTTCCTGCGTGTATGACGCGAATCTTTTGGAAGTGAGCGGTATTGCCTTTGCCAATCTTTTCGGCGCCGATCCCGCGACGATTATCAATGGCCCGCAGGGCGGAAGTTTCATCGCCGCGATTGCAGGCTCGCAAGACAACAAGGCGACGACGAGCGGCGTTGTGTTCACCTTCGACGTCAAAGCGTTGATGGGCGCGCAGGCGACGATTAACTGTATCGCCCGCGTTTCAAAAGGCGATAACGTCCTCACGTCTCTGCCTTCGCTCGGTTCTGTTTTGGAGATTCTGGGACTCACGCCCACGCCGACAATTACCCCATTTCCTCCGTCATTTACTCCGACCATTCCGCCTGCCGCTTGCGACAAAGTGGAATTTATCGCGGATATCAACGTCCCGCCTGGAACCGTAATGTCTCCGGGCGCGGCGTTCACCAAGACCTGGCGTTTGAAGAATATCGGCACATGCGCCTGGACGACCTCCTATCAAATGGTGTTTTTCAGCGGCGAGCAAATGGGCGCGCTGTCAGCCGTCAATTTCGCGATTAACGTCGCGGTGGGGCAGGTCGTTGATGTCTCGCTCAATATGACCGCGCCTTCTGCGCCCGGTTCCTATCGCGGTAACTGGATGTTCAAGAACGCGAACGGCGCCCTCTTTGGCGCAGGCGCGCAGGCGAACGAACCTTTGTTTGTGGATATTACTGTGTCGGGCCCAACCGCCACGCCCGGCGCTCCGACTTCCACGCCTCTGCCAACATTCACCGCGACTCCCACACTGCCCACCAATGACTGGCTGACCTTTGCCAATCTGGCTTATGCCTTCGAGTTCAAATACCCGCCACAGGGAATCATCGCCGACGGCAGGACGGATAACTTTGCGCGCATTGATCTGCCTTTCGCGCCGGGGACGAATCTCAGTGAGAAGTATCTGGAGGCGGTTGTGGGGGAGAACGTCACAGATTGTCGAAGCCCATTGCAGACTCAAGACCCGGGCGTGACAGTTACGATCAATGGTATTTCCTTCCTGAAGCAAACCGGGGAGGAGGGAGCCGCGGGGAGTATTTACCAGTGGGTTGCATACTCCACCCTCAGAAATGGCGTGTGTGTGAGTCTGAACTTTATCCTGCGTTCTCACAACCCGGATGTATTTCCAACCCCGCCGCCTGTCTTCGATTACGCGGCTGAGTCGGCTGTCTTTGGGCAGATCGTTGGGACATACTCATGGCTCGCATTAACGCCGACACCCACACCCATAGCGACAGGTTCTCCCATACCGACCGCTACGCAGACTCCCGCCCCTGCTTCATCGCCCACGCCTAGCGGGAATAATGGAGCCGTAGCCGGACAGATCACGGCAAGCAAACCGGTGATTGTGAACGTCTATGATGCGAGTACGATATTGGTCGCCACAATGGAAACGAATCTCGATGGGCAGTTCAGGCTCGAGGTCCCTCCGGGCGCGTATACTGTGGTCGCCATAGGGCCTGGTTTTCTGCACGCGCAGGGAACGGTGACGATCACGTCCGGGAATACGATCATACTGCCGCCGATCATTCTGCCGGCTGGCGACATTGACGCAAACAACGTCATTGACCAGTTCGACGCGCTGACCATCGGTATGAACTACAACTCAACCATCCCTGAAGCGGCAGACTTGAACAACGACGGGCTCATCAACGTCCTTGATCTTGAAGCGCTTGCGAAGAATTATCGCAAGACGGGCCCGGTTGCCTGGCAATAAAAACCATGCTGTTCTAAGGTATGAAACAGAAAATAGTACTGGGTGGAATTTTTCGATGCGGAAGTCGAGGAATGTCCGCCTAAAGGTAAAGCCCCTGAGAGTCGCGAGACTTTCAGGGGCTTCGCAACGGATTATGGGTTGTCAACGCGGCAGGGAAAAACTCAACAGCAAGCCGTCATCGGTTTCCTGCGGCTCGTCCATTTTTCCGCCGTGTAATTTGATCAGCGATGATGTAATGAAATTGAGCATGGCGGAGTCCATTTCCATTTTGTCCACGCCTTTTTTACCCGCGCTTTGAACAGACACGTTCAGACCTTGATCGTCGTCTTTGGCGGAAAGGGAAACAGTCCCCTCGGTCACGCGGACGGACGCGAACGTTAGCAGATGAGAGATGATCTGGCGCATCTGGGCGGGATCAATCTTGAAGGTGGGGGAGGCGATTTGGATGTCGGCGGTGAGAGGCTTGGCGGGATTCTGGTTCTTCCAGCGTTCGGCGTTTTCGAGAATTACCTCGGCGAGGTTGCGTTCCTCAAGCGCGAGAGTCACGCGTCCGTTGTTGAGGCGGGCGATCTCCACCAGGTAACTGATCAACGCCAGTGTGTGCTGACCGCTGTTGAAGACCGTGGTCAGGTCGGTGGTTTGCGTCTCGGTGACTGGACCGTCATAACCTTTGAGCAACACTTTGGAAAAACCGATCACCGCATTGAGCGGAGTCTTGAGATCGTGCGAAGCCCAGTCGAGAAAATCATCCAGGTCAAAATGACCTGTTTCGTGGTTCTTCCAAACAAGCGCCTCGACGGCTTGGGAATCCCCTGCCAGTTCCGCCGCTTGTTGATCGTTCAATTTGTGGAGTTGATACAGGCGGATCGCCAGTTCGGTTTTGGCTTCCTCGGGCGTCAACTTTGCCGCTTGCAATAATTCAGTTGGAATTTCGAGAATGGTCTTGTCCATGCCAGCCTTGCCTCAAAAAGTGTGATGAACGGTAGTATAGCATAGCTATCGTGCAAGATCGGAATCAGAAAGAATAATCAGAATATCGGTGGGCTTGCGCCCTCATCGGTTTTTTCCTGCAACTTTTTCATACCCAAGCCTGTATTACACTGTAGCCATGACCGCGCCCACTGACCGCGACCTCATCGTTCGCGCCCGTCGCGGAGACGCGAAAGCGGACGCGTTCGGCGAACTCGTCACGCGCCATCAGACCGGCGTGTTCAATGTCTGTTATCGTCTGCTTTATGAGCGCGGCGAAGCCGAAGACCTGGCGCAGGAAACCTTCATGCGAGCCTATGACCGCCTCCACACCTTTGACAACGAGCGCGAGTTCGGTCCGTGGATTCGGCGCATCGCCGCGAATTTGTGTCTCAATCATCTTGAGTCGCGCAAGGTCGCCGCGCCGCTCGATGAGGAACGGGATGCTGATGAAAGCGCGAGACCCGAGAAGCAGGTCGAAGTCAAAGAAAGAAGCGCGGAGATTCGTGACGCGTTATTATCCCTGCCGCCGCAGTATCGCGTCGTCGTTGAACTCAGGCATTATCAAGAGTTGTCCTATGACGAAATCGCGCGCGAACTCAACATCCCTCTTAGCGACGTGAAGAGTCATCTCTTCCGCGCCCGCAAACTTTTGGCGGAGAAACTTCATGCGCCTGGCTGATCACTTAACTGACGTGCAACTCAACGAATATCTCGATAACGAATCTGCCGAACGCGCGCAGATCGAATCGCATCTTGCTGAATGTGCGGATTGCGCGGCGCGTCTCACCGCGCTGAGAACCTTGTTCGCCGAAATCGAATCTCTCCCTGAATTGGAATTGACTCAATCCATCGCCGCACGTGTCTCCCTTCCCTCCAGCCTGCCCGTTCCGCAACTCCCAGCCTGGCTCACGCTGACAGCGGCTCTGCAAGCCATTGTCGCGTTGATCGCCCTTATCTTCGCCGCGCCCTTCATCGCGAGTCTTGTCCCTGCCATCGAAACGCCGTCTCTCACACAGACATTGATTCAACTTCAAACACAATGGGCCGCATGGCTCGACCTTCTTTCTTCTTTCCACTTTCCAACCCTGCCCAAGATTCCCGCCTTTGACATATCGAGTCTGGTCATTGCGATTACCATTGCATCCGTATCCATGCTTTGGCTGGTTGGGAGTGGGTTGTTGTTGAGGAAGCAAATCAAATGAAATTTGTCGCCCTGAGCGGCGCGGCGCGCCACGAAGGGTCTCTAACCAGTGTTGGAGATTCTTCGCCCCTTCGGGGCTCAGAATGACATGACAAGGAGCCTACACATGACCGACATCCTTCGCCCGTTAATAATCATGCTTTTGCTGGCTGTCAGCTTCAGCGCATATTTTCTCGTCATTGGCGCATTGTTCTCAAATCGAGTCGAAAAAACCCGGCGCGCCGTCAACCAATGGACAGCGCGTTCCTTCGGCGTGGGTTTTGTCAACTTTCTGTTCTTCGGCGTGATTGCCGCGGTCTTGTTGATCGTCACAGATGCCAATGCGAATCGCGTCTCCAGTATTGTGAGGGCAATTTTGTTAATTCCCACTTTGGGCGTTCTGGGATTTCTTGGCATATTGTTGAGCGTCGGTCTGACTGGCGTGGTCAACGAACTGGGCGCAAAACTTTTTTCCGAATACGACAATCGGAAACAAACTGTGCTGGGGGGCGTCGTCCTGACTTTCGCCTGCGCCCTGCCGTTCGTCGGTTGGTTTCTGCTATTGCCTTATGTCGGCTTGGTTGGTATTGGCGCCATGATTTTGGGATTCTTCCAACGCGATGTGAATTAACCGCGAAGCGCTCCAAGAACGCGAAGATTCTTTCCTCTTTCCTCTTTCCAGGACGCGCGCCCAGCGCGTCTTTTCTTAACCCTTTGCGTACCTTCGCGTCCTTCGCGGTAAATCCCTGCAACTTTTCGCGCTTCATTTCTGTATTCCATACATCAAACAAACGAAAGGACATTTCCCATGGCTGACATCTCCGCCATCTTCTTTATCCTGTTAATTCTGGGCGTCGCCTTCCCTGCCATGCTCGCCGCGTGGTGGCTGTTGTTCCCGAACCTCATCGCAAGAGCGCAGACCCGCGTTGCGAAGTCTCCAGCCGCCTCCTTCTGGCTGGGACTCATCGTCGTCATCGCGTTGACCGTCCCCATCTTCATCCTGCTTGCGCTTCCCTTCGGACCTGCGAAACTGATCGGCTGGATCATGCTCGGCGCGTCGCTGGCGTTTTCATCCATCGGCTCAGCGGGCATTGCCGCGCACCTCGGCGCAAGACTTACACAACAGGGCAACCTCTCGCCTATAAGTGGATTCATACGCGGCGCGGTCATCCTCGAGCTCGCGGCATTCTTCCCGATCCTCGGCTGGCTCTTCGTGTGGATTCCGCTGCTCATCACCGCCTTCGGCGCGACGACATTCGCGCTGTTGAATTGGATGCCGCGCGAGAAAGTAGACAAGGAGACAGGTATACAGGTAAACACTTTGAAACCAGAGAATGCCTAACCCATCCTTCGTTTAACTCTAAGTAAATTCAATAAGCCCGTCCAATCCCTAATCTCTAATTCTCTAGTCTCTACTCATCAATCACTCCGCCTCCGCTCTCAATTACGCCATGCTCTCCCGACGCGACTTCCTCAAACTCTCCGCTCTCGTCACCGCCAGCGCCGCGCTCGCCTCGTGCGCGCCCGCCTATCGCAGACTCGCAGGCGACCTCCCAGCCGTCCCGTGGACTCCGCTTGACCCGCGCGACTTTCTCGCCCTCAACCGCCTCACCTTCGGACCGCGCGTCGAAGAACGCGTCCGCTTTGCAGAGATCGGACTTCACGCCTACATCGAAGAACAACTGGCGTTCGATTCCATCAACGACTTCGATTGCGAGATAGCGCTCCGTCCATTCAAGACATCGCAAATGGACGCGAATGAAATCGAAGCCGTGACCAATCAACTCTTCGACGGCTACGACCGCGAACGTCCCGCGAACGAACTGCGCCAGGCGACTCTGCTAAGGCAAATTTACAGCAAGCGTCAACTGTACGAACTCATGGTCGAATTCTGGAGCGATCACTTCAACATCTTCATCGAAAAAGGCAATTGCTTTTACCTCAAGACTGTGGACGACCGCGAAGCGATCCGCAAACACGCGCTTGACTCATTCCGCGATTTGGTTTGGGCGTCGGCGCATTCGCCCGCGATGCTGGTGTATCTCGATAACCATGTCAATGAGAAGAGTCATCCCAACGAAAATTATGCGCGTGAACTGATGGAACTCCACACCCTCGGCGTGGACGGCGGTTACACCCAGCAGGATGTGATGGAGCTGGCGCGTTGTCTTACCGGCTGGACGGTCAAGGAACATTTCTGGCTGGGCGAATTCACGTTCAACAAAGATTTTCACGATTGGGGCGAGAAGAAAGTTTTAGGGCGGAAGATTCAGCCCGAAGGTCAGAGGGAGGCGGAGCAGGTCATCGAGACGCTCGTCACGCATCCATCCACAGCGCGCTTTATCGCGACCAAACTCACACGCCGCTTCATCGCCGATGAACCTCCGCAAGCCATCATCGAAAAAGCCGCGCAGACTTTCCTCAACACGAAGGGCGATATCAAATCGGTCTTGCGCGTCATCCTGCTCGATGGCTTGCCGCTCGCGCAGCCCAAATACAAGCGCCCCGCGAATTTCATCGCGTCCGCGTTGCGACTCACAAATGCCGAGACCGACGCCGCGCTTCATGATTATCTTATTCGCATGGGTCAACCGTATTTCGGTTTGCCCACGCCGGATGGTTATCCCGATGTCGGCGCGCCGTGGCAAAACAACCTCATGCCGCGCTGGCATTTTGTGTTCGAGTTGATGCGCGATGAAATCCCCGGTACGAAAAATAATTTGAATCATTTATTGTATGTTGCTTCGGCAGACACTCTCGAAGACGATGTGGACGCGCTCACCTCGCTGCTCTTGGGTTCGCCGCTTGAACGCCGCGCGCGTGACGAATTGATCGCTTCCGTCCGAAATGCAGGCGCGACCGACGAAGAGATTCTCCCTGTCCTCGCCGCAGGAATTATCGCATCACCCGCGTTTCAATGGAGATAAACCTCAGTGGTTGAGTAGACCTGCGTACTCGTCGCAGATCGTACACTTGCACCTGGCGCAAGTGCAGGTGTCGAAACCACCAATTACAAATAAACATGAAATTACGAGCCGTGGTCTCGGTACGTCCTTCGACTTTGCTACGCTTCGCTCAGGACTACCCGACCACCGTATTGAATGGAGACTACAAATGCTACAAACCTTACCTATCCTCCAACAAAAAACCTGGATGCCGCGCCTCGCGTTCGCGCCTCACAATGTCGCGCCGCGCGGCGACACATTGGTCGTCGTATTTCTGCGCGGCGCCGCGGACGTGTTGAACATGGTCGTGCCGCATGGCGAAGAGGCGTATTATCAATTGCGCCCCTCGCTCGGAATCCCGCGACCCGATGATTCAGGAAAGAAGAAAGAAGAAAGGGCGTTGGATCTGGATGGTTTCTTCGGCTTTCATCCCTCGATGAACGCGCTGCTTGACGCATGGACTTCAGGGCAACTCGCCATCATCCACGCCTGCGGCGCGCCGGACGAATCGCGCAGTCACTTCAAAGCGATGGAACTCATGGAGCGCGGCGTTGACGATGAGCGCGGTCCCGCTTCAGGCTGGATTGGTCGTCATCTTGCCACATTGAACACGGGCAACTCGTCGCCCTTGCGCGCGGTGGGGATGGGTACGCGTCCACAACGCAGTCTGAGCGGAAGCGTGCCGGTTTCGGCGTTGCGTTCGATTGCGGATTTTCACCTCGGCGGCGACGCGCGCGCTTTGCAACACATGCGCGCCGCGTTGAACACAGTCTATGCAGACAACACGCCGGGACAGGATACGTTATCCATCATGGACACATTGGAAACGCTCGACCCGTTGACTTACGCGCCATCGCGTTCCGCAAAATACCCCGACTCCGAATTTGGACTCGCCCTCAAACAAACCGCCATGCTCATCAAGGCGGACGTGGGACTCGAAGTCTCCGCCATTGACGTGGGCGGCTGGGATACGCACTTCGCGCAAGGAGCCAGTGTCGGGCAAATGCCAAATCTGATGAAAGATTTAGCCGATGGACTCGCCGCATTCCACGCGGATATGTTCGATCGCATGAATCAACTAACGGCTGTCACCATGTCCGAGTTTGGGCGGCGCGCCTCGGAGAATGGAAGTTTGGGGACCGATCACGGTCACGGCAGTATGATGATGGTTTTGGGCGGTAACGTGAATGGAGGCAGGGTGCATGGCGAATGGCCCGGTATGCAGGACGGCCAATTGATCGGCCCCGGCGATCTTGCGGTCACAACCGATTATCGGGACGTGTTAAGTGAGATAATTGCCAGACGGTTGAACAACCCCTCCATCCATGAAATCTTTCCGGGGTATGAGCCGCAAGCAAGGGAGGTTGTCGTGTGAATCCGTGGAATAAATATCGTGGAGCATTCTCGATCTTATCGGCGTTGAATTGTTATCTTCGATGGAATCATCCAATACGCTTCTTTCGCGGTTCGATAAATTACTTCTCGGCGGGTTGGGATGCGGGCTGGTCCTTCTTTGCGTCGTGGCTGGGTGGATGTTTTACATCCTGCAGAACCTGCCCATGCCGCGTTCGAGCGTCACGCAGATTGCGGATGTTCTTCCTCCTTCGATCACTCCGATTGTGATTACTCCCGACATTCCCGCCCCAACTTTCACCCCGACATTGGACTGGTCGCTTCCGACTTCGATTCCATCTCCCATCCCCGCTTTCTTCGACGGGACGCCGCCCTCCGGCAAAATAGTATTTGCCTGTTACATCAAGCAGATCGATCAAATCTGCCTGATGAACGCGGATGGAACAATTCGCGAACAACTCACGGATTTTCCAGCCACAGCCTTTTATCCGTCCATCTCGCCGGATGGGCGGACGATCTATTTTGTGTCCAAGCAGAGCGCGGGTTTTGATATCTACTCAATGGATATCAACGGAGAAAACCCGCAACGCCTGACGAAAAACATCGGCAGTTTATACGCGCCCGAACTTTCCCCGGATGGCGAGCGGATCGTCTTCACAAACGACAAACACGGCGTTTGGCTGATGAAGCCGGACGGCGGGAATCCTCATCCGATCACCGACCGCGACGACATTGACCCAACCTGGTCGCCCACCGGTTCGATGATCGCCTTTGCTTCCTCCCGCAATGGAGTGAGGCAATTGTTTATTATGAACGCCGACGGATCGAACATCCGTCAGGTGACGAATCTCGATAACATGGGCGGGCGCAGCGCCTGGTCGCCGGATGGAACGAAACTCGCCTTCTATCGCGGATCCGCAGGCGATCGCAATATCTATGTTGTCAACCTTGACGGCACAGGCTTGGCGCGACTCACAAACGGAGGCGACAATCTCGGTCCCAGTTGGTCGCCGGATGGAAACTGGATCGCGTTCACATCCTTTCGCGATGGCAACAATGAAATCTATATCATGCATCCTGATGGGACAGGCGTCACGCGCCTGACAAACACTTTAATTTCAGATTGGCAACCGAGATGGGGAAGGTAGACTACGGACCTCCCATATTCACCGTCCAATACCCTCCATACGAGCTGAGTTTGGAAAACACGTAGCCCGCGCCGATTTCGGTGACGCGGGAGTTGATCACCGCCTCCCAATGTGTTGAGTCGCTATGCCATTGATTCAGCGCGTCCTGCGGCAGGCCGATGGCGATGACTTCGAGATAATAGGAGTTGGGGTAACCTGCCGCGCGCAATCTGTCCCCGATCCATGTGCCGTCTGATCCGCTGTGCTCCAGAAAATCGTTGCAAGCCATATCCAGACTGTGATCCTGCGCGGCGTTCATCAACTGCTGGTTGACGGTGAGCGCGGCGCGTTCCACGTCCGCGCGCGCCTGATTAATGAGTTCGATCAACGTTTGGACATAACCGTCGTTGGTGGTGTATGTGCAATTGCCGATCTGTGAGACGACCTGCGTGCCGGATGTTCCACCGCCCGCTCCGACGATAATCTTGACCCAAAAGAGCGCTTCCGTTCCAATGGGAATTGTTTTGCCCTCGGCGTTACGCAATTCAAAGTTTCCCAAATAGGTTCCATCCGACGACGGCGCGACAAGTTCAATCGAGACATCCACGGGTTTGCCTGATTCAGTTTCAGTCACCGGCGCGGCGTCCGGCGCGGACATGCGATCGCCTGAGACGAATGCGATGGTGTAGCCCGTCCACGCGCATTTGCCGACGTTTTGTAGTTTCCACGTCTTGGTGAATTTTTCATTGGCAGGCACAACTGTATTATCAGGATAATTTACATCTTCAACGAGGATGGCGCTGTCTGTGCAGTTGCTTGTTGATGATGTGGCGCTTGGGGTCAACGGATCGGGCGTCAGCGTGAGGGTGGGCGGAATCTCCGTCGGGACGGTCAAGCCCGGTTTGGTGGGAGGCAGGGTTGCGGTCACGAAGAGAAGCGGAGGTTTGGTGGGCGTCGTCTCTTGTGAGACGGTGATGCACGCGGTCAATGCGAATCCAATGAGGAGGAAAGCCGAAATGATTTTTTTGTTCATGGGTAAAAGTATAACGTAAAGAGAGATTTCCCCGTTCCATCTGGAGAGACCCTAAAGGTTTTGAGACCCTTCGGCGGGCTCAGGGCAAGCCTTTAGGGTCTGAACCTTTACGAGTCATCGTCGTCTTCGTCATCCTCATCGAAATCGTCGCCGAGTTCCATGGCGCCGAAAATTTCACTCGGGTCGAAGGGCGGTTCGTTGGGGTCATATTTCTTTGGTATGGTCGGCGGCGGGATGTTGCGCGTCCATTTGAGCGTTTGAATCATGTGTTCAGCCAATTCCCTCGACGACTCATCTTCCAGGCGTCGTTCAAGCCGTTTGATTTGCCGCTTCGCCCAATCAGGGAGTTCGCCGGGTTGACCGTCGTCGTTGTCGAGGAAACTCCAATCAACGACGGTGGGCGCGGGCGTTTCCCTTTTATCGGGAATGGACGTGTTGAAAAGATTTGCCAGGCCCTTGTCAATGCTGGGACGATATGGCGCGATGCGTTCCTTTTGATTCTCGTTGCGCTCTCTTTGCACAATTTCCGCCGTCGTGGGCGCGCTTGGGTCAATGGACTTTATCATGCGGTCGTAACGCGCGCCGTCGCCCGCGGGCGGGATCCACGGGATGCGATGCGCGTTGTCGCGCCACCAGATTACTTCGGCGAGCAGGCGCCGCGCTTTTTCATCGTTGAAGCGTGAACATAATTCGCCGAGCGCTTCCGCGGCGTCGGCGAAGAATCCCAAATCGGCGTATTGCCAGCCAATCCAATGCAAAGTTGCGCGCGGGTCTTCGGCTTTGCTCAACGCGTCCGCAAAAATGGACCAGGCATAATCGGTACATTCCTCGTCGCCGAGACAGTACGCGCCGAGCAATTCCATTTTGCCGTCTTCGAGAATCTTTCGCACATCTTTGGGTCCGCCGCGTTCCATTCTGATTTCGTACTTGCCGTCCCAGCGACTCATGAAGCGATACGACAACGCCAGCCTGCGCCGCTGCTGCCACGGACGGTCGTCCCACTCGTCAATGTTTTGCTGAACGGCGACGCGGTTATCGTACACGCACCATTCATCGCAGAAGAGTTCATAGACGAGTTCCTTCGCCTCCTCGCACTCAGGGAACAATGCCAGCACGTCGAAGCACAACGCCGCGCCGTCCGCCTGCGCGGCTTGCCATTGACCCTCCTCCCGCGCGCGGGCTAAGGTTTGGTGGACGTATTCAGGATATTCGGACATGGTTATTTTCCTTTGAGCAATCGCACCAAGTTGTCTTTGGTCAACAATTCCGCTTCGTGCTGGATGGCAAGGAATGGTCGCGCGTCGTTTACAGCCTCTTCAAAGGAAGCGGATTCGATTCTGGCATAAATTGTATCGCGCCAGTTTTCATTTGTAATGGCTGAACCGGTCCACTCCGTCTGTTCCAGCGCGTTGTTGAGCAGGGTCAGGTTGGGCGGAGACCAACTCTTATCGCTCAGATACCAGACCAGGTCGTAGAGGTCGCGTCCTTTCAAATAGGGACGCTGCAAAATCGCATGAAGTTTTCCCGATAATAATGAAGCGCGGTCGTGATGATGTAAATTCAGCAAAACGTGGCGACGAACAAGCGACGTATCGAACGCCGCGCCCGTGGGCGGGTTAGTATCCACCTCGAGTTTCACCGCCAACACTTCGTCGCGATGCGGGGTCAGATTCAATTCGTAGGGCAATCCTGCAAAACGCGCAAACGCGCTGTGGACTGTTTTCTGGTCGTTGACCTTGAATGTGACGGCGTAGCCCTGCGCCTCCAAATCCTTGCGGATGGTTTGAAGATAGGCGCGAAAATCATAACCTTTGCGATTCCCTTCAAGAGCGAAGTCCAGGTCTTCGGAGTAACGCGGCAGGGAAAATAAAAAGCGCAACGCCGTGCCGCCGTGAAAAGCAAGCGCGGTCATCGCGCCCGCCCGCTGTAAACTTTGCAGGATTAACGCCTGCAAATATTCACGCGCCAGGTTGCGCGCTTCGATATTGGAGGCTGACGATTGAACCAATGATTTTAGGTGTTCTTTCATCGCACCGTCTCGTATTCCTCAGCTTCCTGTCTTGCTAATTCGGCGATTTGACGGGCAACGCGTTTCCACTTCGGCTTCCCCGCGCGTTCCGCAAATTCGAGGAGGCGTTCCAACTTCAGCCGCTCCAGGTTTTGCAGGCGGAGTTGATTTAGGTAATCGGGAGAGTCGGCGCTGGGGGTGAGACGCGCCAAATCGAGCAGAGCCTTTTCAGGGGTCGCGATGAACGCTTGTTGTCCCGCAGAAAGGTCCACCAGTTGGTATCCAAAAAAAAGATGAGGGGCGAGGCGCTGGAAATGAAATCCGCCGTTCCAGTTCATGGAGCGCAACGTTGTGACGCTCAACGTGCGCGGCGCGTGTTCGGGGATTAATCCATAAAACGCCAGCGCGGATTGCAGGCTGACGTAAGAGCCTGGCATCAAAGCGTTTGCAATCACGAACGGGTGCGGCGGGGTATTTTGATACGGCGGCGCAAGCGTATATAGCCCGCGTCGCAACTGTCGAATTTTGCCCGCCTGTACCCAGCGCGAAAGTTGGCGGCTCACCTCTGCGCGGTTCACATCCCCCGCCAGGAGCAAACCTGTTTCAAAGACGGGTTGGTTTCCGACGGCAGCCAGCAGCTTCTCGAATTTCATGCGGTCATTATGCCATATATGGCAACTTGTTGCAACGAAACTCAGTTATCGCCCGCCTTAGCTCTTACGCGAAACCTTCAACCCATCCGAATGGATAACATCGGACGCGTGGGCGCGGTGGGTATTGCTGAAAAATAAATTCGGCTACTGACCGCGAATCACTTGCGCGGTCGCCCAAATCCGATTTTAGATTTGGGGAAGGCGGGGATGGGGTCGCTCTCCCGCCAAAATCTGTTCTTCCGTTTATTCACTTCCCATTGTCGGCGCTTAATCTTGATGCGCAACCAAATACATCATCCGCAAAATTTTCAACTCGTCATAGTTCAACGCGCCGTTCAACTTGTCGAACACGGGCTTGAGATATGTGGAACTGAATTCATCGAACGCGGCGAAGGCGGCTTGTTGCTGTTCGGGTGTGGCGGAGGTTTGTGATTGCAAGTCTGCGCCGTTGCGAAGCGCGTTGCCCGCCAAAATATATTTTGTCAGATGTTCAAGAATCGTTCCCTTTGTGACTTGATGCCGCTCCATCAACGTTTGAATCGTCGCGCCTTCGTTGAATCCTTCGGCGACCATGCGTGTGCGTTCGCCGAGTGATTCCCCTCTCCCTGAGGGAGAGGGGCTAGGGGTGAGGGCGCGTTCCCTCAACCCATGCTTCTCACAATACGATTTGATAACCTCCAAAAACGCCTCCCCATATTTTTCCAACTTCACTTGTCCCACGCCTGAGATATTCAACATGCTTTCATTTGATTGCGGATAATATGCGGACATTTCCGTCAGCGTTCTATCAGAGAAAATCACATACGGAGGCACGCCCGCCTCATCCGCCATCTCTTTTCTTTTCTGACGCAGGATGGCAAACAGCGCGTGATTGTATTCGACTTCCGCTTTCTTCCCTTTGACTCTGACCCGCTCCGCTTCCTGCACGACGCCGAAAACTGGTTCTCTTTTCTTGAGCGCCTCCAACGCCCTCGCCGTGAGACTCAACGTGTGATACTCGCCCTCCTGTTTGAGGTAGCCCATGCTCAACAGTTGACGCGCGATGTGCATCCACTGTTTCTTCGTCAGTTCTGCGCCGATGCCGTACGTGGAGAGTTTATCGTGCCCCCAGCGAATCACCTTTTCGTTTTTCGAGCCGAGCAAAATATCCACAATGTGACCCGCGCCGAATTTCTCGTCCGCGCGTTTGACGCAGGAGAGGAACTTCTGTGCGAAGACCGTGATGTCGGTCAACGGGGTTGGGGCGGAGGTGCAGTTGTCGCAGTTGGAGCAATTGTCAGCGTCGTATGATTCGCCGAAGTAGTTGAGGAGCGGCTTGCGTCGGCATATCCGTTCGTCTTCAGCGTATTGCACAATGGCGTTCAAATGTTGAATGGCGACGCGTTTTTCATCGCCCGTTTTTTGGTCAATGAAATAATTTATCTTGACGACGTCCGCATAACTATAGAGGAGCATACAATGCGCGGGCAGACCGTCGCGTCCCGCGCGTCCGATTTCCTGATAATAACTTTCGACGCTCTTGGGCAAATCGAAGTGAATGACGAAACGCACGTTGGGCTTGTTGATGCCCATGCCGAACGCGATGGTGGCGACGATGATTTGCGCGTCGTCGCGGATGAAGGCTTCCTGATTCCTGCGGCGTTCTGAATCTTCCAACCCCGCGTGATACGGGCAGGCGGAATATCCTTTTGACGCGAGATACGCGGCGAGTTCATCCACCTGCTTGCGCGAGAAACAATAGACGATGCCCGACTGGTCTTTGTAGCGTTCGAGCATTTCGATGGTCTGCGAAAACGGTTCGCGTTTGCGCGCGACTTCGATGTACAGATTCTCGCGGTTGAAACTGGCGACAAATTCATTCGCGGTCGCGAACTTGAGCGTGGCGCGAATATCCTGCCGCACGCGCGCGGTGGCTGTGGCAGTGAGCGCGAGACAAACCGCGTTGGGAAATCGTTTCCGCACCTCAACGAGTTGACGATATTCGGGGCGGAAGTCGTGACCCCATTCGGAGATGCAGTGCGCCTCGTCAATGGTGAGGCAATCCACTTGAAGCGAGTCAAGCAGCGAGAGGATGCGTTGGGTGAGGAGAGTCTCAGGCGCGACGTATAACAGTTTCACTTCGCCGCGCTTCACGTAATCCATATTCTCTTGATAGGCTTCCTGTGATAGCGAACTGTTGAGGAACAGGGATGGCACACCGAAGGCGCGCAATTGTTCCACCTGGTCTTTCATCAATGAAATCAGCGGCGAAACGACGACAGTGAGTCCATCAAAAAGAAGCGAGGGGATTTGATAACACAACGACTTGCCTCCGCCCGTCGGCATGACCGCCAGCGTATCGCGGCGCGCCAACACGTTGTCAATCACTTCCTGTTGAAGCGGTCGAAAGGTATCGTAGCCGAAGGTCTCTTTGAGGATGGAGGCGGGGGAGGGCATGGGAGAAGTATATCGCAAACAAGAATTGTGCTGGAGGAAAGAAGCAACGCTGTGACGTGTAGCGTGTTGCGTGGTTAGTGATTCGGGATTATCTTTTCCCCCGCGCGATTTTCTCCAGCCTGCGCCCAAATCGCCTGGCAATTGGAGGAAGCGTTTGCAACCGACGGAGCAATTAGGCGGCGCGTTCAACCAGTTCGATGTGTTTTGTGGAAAGTCGTTGCAGGCAGATAATAAACGGCGGTCGGATTAGAATAATCCTAACTGGTTTGGCGCCGCGGGCAAACTCGCGGCTTTTTCTTTCATCCAATCAGGCAACTTCACGGGCGCGTCTTTGAACGGATGCGGGAACGACAGCGCGCCTTTTTGCAATAGCAATTTATTTCCCTCAGGCATCGCGTCATGCTCCAACACAAAAACGGGAAGCCAGTTATTTTTCAACGCTTCGGTCGCGCCCGCCCAGGTTCCGCCTGTCTCCGCGTCGGAGGCGACGACAATGGCATAATCCGCCAACGTATAAATCAGACGATTGCGCCCCATCGCCGCGCCGACGGAGAATCCAGCATTGGGACTGTACGGCGTGACGAGGCACAAGTCTCCCCGACTCAACGCGTCTTTCCGACCTTTGACCTGTTTCTCCAAACTATCCGCCAACACGCTGACAGCGGTTCCGCGCGCCTCGAGCGCCGCTTCCATGCTGATGGTGTCCACGCCGCGCGCGCCGCCCGAATACAAGACCATGCCAGACATACCGCACGCGTTGCCGACAAGTTTTGCACATTCCTGTCCCGCCTCGTCCAAATGACGCGAACCGACGACCGCGATTCCAGGTTGACCTAATAATGCTTTTTCTCCCGCATAAAATAAAACCGCTGGCGCGGAATCTTTTAATCGTGTGCGATATCTTTCGGGGTACTTTGAGTCTGCGCGGGTCATCGCGTAAATGCCCAGTGATGCGAGGCGCTTCAATTCATTCTGCAAGTCGTTCGCGCGTTGTGTCAGTTGCTGGAGGCGTGTTGCGTGTTCCGTTGGGAGGTCAAGACGAGTTTGTAAATCGTTTATGGAAAGCGACAACAAATCAGCGGGTCGAAGCGACGCGGCTTGCAGTTTGCGCGCAATCGGATTCCATTCGCGCAGAGTCAATGGTTTAAGCGAGTCATCGTTCAATCCGAGTTGGGAGCAGAGGAGCAAAAGAGAAAGTGAATCGGAGGAAATCATCATTTGCATCCAGCGGTGTTATGAATTATCAAAACTCTCTTTATATATTCGCTTCAACCTATCCCTTAATTCGGCAAGCGCAAGGTATCCGTCGCTGGTTTTGGAGCGATAATATTCGGGGTCTTCCAACGCCGAATCCATTACATCAGTTAAACATTCGATATCCCACCTATATAAACCGATGGGGCGCTTGCCTTGATAGTTCGCAATGCGGCGGTCAAGCCCAAAACTTTCCGCCATCATCCAAACGTGGCGTTGAAGTTCTCCTAATTCCAAGCCAGTAATCAGGATATAGATTTTGCGGTCGTATTTGCCAATCTTCATGATATTCTCCAACAATCAAGCGTCAGCGTGGATGGTGCGGGTTAATGTCAGCACGTTGATTCGAGATGCTTTGTGTTTCAAGAGCAGGCGCGTAATTTCTTCGAGCGTCGCGCCCGAGTCGAATAAATCATCAACGAGCAAAATGCGTTTGCCTGTTATATCACTATTCAACGTGAACGCGCCTGAGACGTTATCGCGCTTTTGCGGAAGGGTCTGCATCTCTTTTTGCGGGTTGGTCTGGCGCGTCTTCGCGATGAATGTTTGCGCGGGCTTGCCGAAGGCGCTTGCCAGAGCTTTGCAAAACTCATGAACAGGATTGAACTCGCGTTGCGTTGACGATGACACAGGCACGATGATGTCAAATTGATTCATTTCGGGATGCGCGATAAAAAGTTTACGCGTGTGTTCGATGAGGGCAGGTAATGCTGATGAATCAGATTGATATTTGAGTCGGTAAGTGAGGTCGCCGATGCCGCTTCGGTTCCAGTCCGCGCCTTTGAATGAACTATGAAAATCAAGCGCGAAGCCTGCGTGCCAATTGCCTGTGAGGGGACGGGGATGGGAGGAGGAAAGGTAGGATGCGATGGGGTCGTTTTGCGTGGAGCGTGGTGCGTGAGGCGTGGAGCGTGTTGCTTGTTGCGTGGGAGGAGTTACAAGTTGCGGGTTACGAGTTACGCCAGATAAATTTGTGATTGAATGTGAGCCGCCTAAAATGAGACAGCCGTTTTCTGCTTTTCGCAGTTGTCCATTTTCCAGGAGTTTGTCAACATAAAACATAACCTCCGAGCGTGATTTTCCTTCGAGACGATTGTAAAGAAGATGTGATTGATAGGCTTCGACTCTTTCTGAGAGGGAACCAACTAAAAGTTTTGCGACTCCGCTACGCGGTAATTTGGCGGGTAATGATTTTACGCATTCCAAGACAAGTCTTTCGATTTCTTCATTGTCTCGTGTAGAGACTTCCGAAGTTTTGGGCGCTTCGGAAGTCTGGGATTGCGCCGCGACAACACAACGAATCATTTCGTAGGTGATTTCATCGGGGAGTAAACTTTTGATGGGGAGGAGAAATTGAATTGAGCCAACTTTTTGAATCGCCTTCTCGATTTTATCTTTCACATCTTGCGCGATGACTTTATCCACGTCGAGTTTGCCCGCTTCGATGAGTTTGGCGCAGTGACCGTAGATGGTCGTCAATGTCAGCCCGCGTTGGCGCGCAACTTGTTCGGGCGCGAGTCCGTCGCTGATGAGCTGCGCGGTGTATTCCACTGTCCCGCCCGCTTGCAGTTGGGCTTTTTTCTTTTCAATTGAGTGAGACGAGAGTCCGCGCGGCATTTTCAATTCGATGGACGATTTTTGCTGGATTGCCGCTTCGCCCTTCGGCGTAAGACTCAACACAGGATATTCGCCGCCGATAATTTTGAAGTAACCAAGCGAAACCAATTGACCAATCATCTCTTCGATTTCACTTTGTTTGAGCGCGGCGAGTTTGGCGTAATACACATGCCTGTCGTAATGGAATTTGAGAATATCCTTTGCCTTTGACCCCTTGAGAATCTGCGCGAGTTTTTCGCGCCCAACTTGACGCGTTCCAAGCCTGCGGACTGTGTCCAGAATGACGAGCGCGGCGCGTTCCGCGTGACTCATGGACGCGACATCGCCGCCCGACTCACCCTTCGGGTACTCCGCGGGCATGGACTTTCTCGTTTCACAATTGTCACAGCAGACGGGCGCGTCCGCGCTGCCGTTGTCGCCGAAGTGTTTCAAGATAATTTTGCGACGGCAGGCATTAGTCTCCGCGTAGTTGACCATGCGGTTCAATTGGTCTGTGCGATGTTTCGTGTGTTCCTTGCTTCTTAGCGCGGCTTTTTCAACGGCGACAGAATCCCATTTGCCTTTTCGTAATAACGTACGATAGCCGTCATCGCCGAGATGTTCTAACGCGCCGACGCGTTCCAGTTCGGCGAGTCCCACGTTCACTTTGACCTGGTGCAAATCGGTGCGGCGCGAGAATTCGTCTGCCGTCATCGAAATCTCATCATCCACATTTCCCAATGCGCGGTATAAGTCTTTCAATTCTTCGGGCGAGACGACGCTGTTGGCGATAAAAAATTCCTGCAAGGCGCGGTCTTGCGGGTCGTAGAGCAAAACGACTCTCGCGGGAAGTCCGTCGCGTCCCGCGCGACCCGCCTCCTGATAATACGCTTCGAGCGAACCTGGCAGCGAGTAGTGAATGACCTGCCGCACGTCGGCGCGGTCAATGCCCATGCCGAAAGCGTTGGTCGCGCCGATGATGGGAGTCGCGCCGTTGATGAATCGTTCTTGAATCCGAGTGCGGTCCTCGGCGGGGAGTCCCGCGTGGTAATGCTCGGCTTTGAGATTGCAAATTACGCGCACGAACTCGGCGACCTCTTCCGCGTCGCGGCGTGTACCTGTGTAAATTAATGTTGCTCCGTTGTTCGGTTCGGGTCTGAGACCCGAACCGAACGTAAGCAAATCATTCAACGCGCGGAACTTGGATTCGGTGTCGGCGGTGTATTTCACTTCGAGCGTGAGATTGGGACGATTGAATCCAGTCACGATGCGATGCGTGGAGTCGGGCAATGCCAACAGGCGCACGATGTCGCTTTGCACTTTGGAAGTCGCGGTGGCTGTCAGCGCGACGGTGAGAGGGTTTCCGAGTTTGCGACGCGCTTCGGCGATGTGGAGATAGTCGGGGCGGAAGTCGTGTCCCCATTCCGAGATGCAGTGCGCTTCGTCAATGGCGAGCAGGCTCAAGGTCAGGTTTTGAAGCGAGTGGAGGAAGGTCACACTGCGTAGGCGTTCGGGCGCGACGTAGATGAGTCTGTATTTTCCCTGCGAGAGGAGAGTCAATCTTTGTTTTTGTTCGGAGGCGGGAATCGTGCTGTTGATGAAGGTCGCGGGAATCCCCCTGCGGTTGAGCGCGTCCACCTGGTCTTTCATCAACGCGATGAGCGGCGAGATGACGAGCGTGATGCCATCGAGTTGCAGCGCGGCGAATTGATAGATGAGCGATTTGCCCGCGCCCGTTGGCATGATGGCGAGGGTGTGACGGTTGTTGAGGAGCGAACGAATCGCCTCCTCCTGTCCGACGCGAAAGGAGTCGAAGCCGAATTGGGTTTGAAGGGATGTTGCAAGCGACATGGACGAAGTATAACGATTTTATCCCCGCTGAGGCTTTGCATTTGAAAAACAAAATTGCGATGCGGCGTTGCGTCCACTTCGCTGCGCTTCGGGATGATATGTTGCGTGTTGCGTGTTACGTTGAGATGGTGATGGCTTCCTGCTCGAGTTTCAGTCCGCGTTGGAGGAGGCGTTCGATGAGTGGATGGATGTCTTTCAGGATGGGATTATGGGTGAGGCGTTTGAGGTTGCGCGCGTCGGCTTGTGTGAGGGGACGAGAGAGATGGGCATAATTTTCGAATGTGGCAATGTCCATTAGAAAGGGTTGGATGCGCGGGCTGACTTGTTTGCGGAGTTGCGCGAGGATGTTGAAGCCGCCGTAGTCCATGTCTGACCAGAGATAAATAGGGACAGTTTCGGAAATCAAGTTGAGAAGATGTCGGATGGCGGGGGAGGGGTTGCCCATGAGGCAGAGGGTGGCGTGTTGCGTAGAGCGTCCACTCCGCTTCGCTTCGGGATGATATGGAGCGTGGGGCGTGGGGCGTGGAGCGTTGTCCGCTTGCGCGTGTTTACCTGTGTACGTGTTTACCTGTTTACCTGTATACGTTTTTACTTGTGTACTTGTGTACCTGTCTACCTGCTGGTGGAAGGAGGTGAGGTTTTCGATGCAGAGGACGGATTCGGCGCGGATGGTGATGCGTTGGATGGATGCGATTTGAGATGCAGGGAAGCCAACGGATGGCGTGAAAGAATCGAGATTGATGATTTGCCCGTTGATGTCGGTGAGTTCCCAGTTGCCAGAAAGGTGAATGTAGGTGGGATTGGCGACGAGGTTGAGTTCGTGCAGGAGGTCTTCGTTGTGAAGCGATTTCCATTCGGGGTTGGCGCGGCGGGCGAGACGGATGAGGGCGGGCTTCAAATCGTCGAAGCGTTTGGTGTTGTTGAAGACGCGCACGCTGAAGACGCGGTAGGGAGTCTCCGTTGTCAGTGTGGATAAGGCTTGTAGAACAGCGAGCAAGTCGAGGTTGAAGTCTGAATCGGTGAGGCTGAAAGGGGAGGGAGATTTTCCAGCGTGGAGTTGGTCGAGGATGTAATCCAATGCGCGGGCGCGCCAGTCGGATTTTTGATAGCGAAATTTTTCGGCGAGGATATTGGATTCGAGATTGGCACGGTGGTTGCTTATTGGCGTGCGTTGGAGGAGTTTGTAGAGTGATTCGTGTTGCGTGGGGCGTGGAGCGTGTTGCGTGTTGCGTGGTTCGTCCACTCCGCTTCGCTTCGGGATGATATGTTGTGTGGGGCGTGGAGCGTGGGGCGTGTTGCGTGGTTCGTGTTCCGTTGAGAGAGAGATAGAGTGGAGGAGGTGATTGGTTTCGCCAGGCAACCAGTGAAGATGCAATAAGCCGTTTTGCTCAAGTGTTTGTAATTGCTGGTTGGCGATGAGGCGCGATTGAGGGTCAATCTGAGAGAAGTAGGAAGGCAAACATAAATCATCGAGGGCGATTTTGATTGAACGTGTAGCGTGTTCTTTATTGCGTGTTTCGTGGTTCGTCCACTCTGCTTCGCTTCGAGATGATATGTTGCGTGAAGCGTGATATGTTCCTTTGGCTTCTCTCAGCATAGGGTTATGTTTGGCGCGGTTCTCGAACTTGTCGAGGAGCGCGTTGAGAATTACAACAACATCGGGCGAGGGTGTAAAAGCAATTTCCACAACGACCTGTTTACGTGTGTACTTGTGTACTTGTTTCCATGTCCGCCTCCAACTCCCTCATCATCTCACTCTTATCAATCTCAATCACAAACGCATGACTGTTTTTGCGGACGACGGTGCAGACGGTGTCAACGAAGGGAAGGAGCGAACCAGATTTATCGGGAGGGGTGGCGAGGAGGACTTGCAGTCCCGCTTCGCGCATGAACTGGAGGGCGCTGGCGGTGCGGGCGGTGTCCATTTTGCTGAAGGCTTCGTCGAAGAGGGCGAGGC
>Ga0247727_10005437_pt1 | contig 25887 bp, 39 predicted proteins | sample WisWelCaveWW1625_FD_202498 | JGI IMG/M metagenome (GOLD analysis project Ga0247727, IMG submission 202498) | Biofilm microbial communities from Wishing Well Cave, Virginia, United States - WW16-25 | ecosystem: Environmental > Aquatic > Deep subsurface > Groundwater > Cave microbial mat | place...
CAGAGGAGCCTATGCCGATGTGGGGAGTGAGACATTGACCCGGAGAGAAGCTGAGGTCCTAGCCTGGATGGCTACCTTTCGGGAGATGGATGAACTGATATATGAGCGCGGAAAGGCCTACTTTGGACTTCATAAAATCGGCGCACGAACGGTTATGAATCTGATTCGTAATATGTGGGTTTCGGAGGCTCAAGGTAGCACAGCAGGGTCCGTTGAGCACTACCACATAAACGAAACTGGCCTAGCTGCTTTAAAGAATCATCTAGGTATTGATTGAAGGAGGCCGTGCCGCAATGGGCGATGAGGCTGGCCGGAAGATTCGGAGCGCGACGGTGCGGAACGATGATATAGCGCGGCCTGTACGTTCATGGAAACCGCCCGGCCCACCGACCCTCCGTCGCCCCGGTCGTAAGGCTCGTCCAGTGTATTCCGTGTGCCGACAGTGCTGGACGTACTTCCGGCTCCAGGGCACGAGGCCGCAAAAGCACTGCTCACGTAGCTGCGCGAAGAAGGCGTGGTGGGAGAGTGTGAGATGAAGATCCTCGCGATCGACCCCGGAACGATGCTCGGCTGGGCGACGGACTCTAGCGGCCGCCTGGAGTTCGGCACTCATGACTTCTCGTTGCGCCGCGGGGAGTCGCCCGGGATGAGGTTCCATCGGTTCAATCGCTGGCTATTTGAGATGGTGCTGCGAGAAGGTCAGGCGCCAGCCGTGGACTTGATCATTTACGAGCAAGCGCACCATCGCGGAGGCGCCGCTACGGACGTGCTGGTCGGCATGACGACTCGGATTCACGAGCTATGCGCGTCGCCGTTCCGGTGGAGTGGCCTGCATCAATTGGCGGGCGGGAAGTCAGTCCCCATCGACTACTGCGCCGTGCATTCCGCGACGCTCAAGGCGTTCGCGCTTGGCCGCGCGCCGAATCGTAAGAAGGGCGACCCTAAGATGGACCGGAGCAAGAGGGTGATGATCGAGGCGGCGGTGCAGCGGTTGATGTCTGATCGTTCCTGGACCATACCGACCCGTAGTGATCCGGCTGGGTTGTCCGAGGACGAGGCCGACGCGCTGTGGCTCTACTTCTACTGCAAGGAAGTGATTCTAGACGGAGGGAGAACGGAGACAGCTTGAAGAAGTTTCAGGGAGTTGGGAAGGATCTCACCTATCAACTGGCCGAGGCGAATCGCAAAGTTGTGCAACGGGAGCTTGCGGTCTATCTCGAGGCGCTCTGCCACGATTACCAATACTCGATTCGGCAGGCGTGCCGGCTCCTCGAGATCCTCGCCTTGCCGGGCCGGCTCCATCGTGAGATGCAGTTGGAGCAGCTCAACCTCGAGCTGGGGGTTCTGAGGGATCGGCAGGGTTGGGGGAGGCCGTGGACGATATCGCAGTTGCGTCGTGCCTTCTACGCTCGTGCGGCGGACTTCCGCAGAGTCCCGCCGAAGCCGGTGACTCGGGAGGAGTTGGCGAGGTACATTCCGCTCGTCCCCCCGGCACGCAGGGCGAAGAAGGGGGCTCCCCAGACAGCCGCTAGTTCACCATCGACCCATCCCGGCTAGCGGACCAGGGACAGCCCCACAATTCCGAGGGGGCGCGTTCGTGCTGACGGCTGGAGTCGGCCGGGCGTAGCAAGGCCCCGGTTCCACGGAAGGAGCCGGGGCCGCCCTCTTCTGGCCTTCTACTTCAACGCCGGTGGAGTGAACCCGGTCTTCAACCCCTGCATCAGATTCTTGCCGAAGCCGTGGATCCCGGTCGTGAAAACGGTGTACCCCAAAGCATCAACGCCGATCGTCATCACCGCCCCGAACACCTTGCCGAACACCCCGTCCAAGAATCCAGCCTGAACGGCTCCTCCGCCAACGTCGAACAAGGCCAGGACCGGCCCGAAGGCGCTGTTGAGCGCGCTCGAGGGCGAGATGGTCGGGGCCGTCCCTCCGAGGTTCGCCGCCACCTGAGACAGCAGCGACAAGACGAACGTGATGATCGGGATGATCTTGTTATAGAGCACGTCGTTCGGCAGCCGCTTGAGCACGAAGCCCAGGACGAGCGCCAGCACGGTTCCCATTCCAACCCAAGTGTCGCCGGTCATGCCATTCCCTCCTCTTCCTCGTCATCGTCCGACTCTTCCAGGTCCGGCTCGCCAGGATCCCAGGTCGTGTCGCACCCGTAGCAAAGCAATGTCGCGTCGATCATGTTGATTGGTGAGTACCCGCATCGCGGGCACTTGTCTCCTTTCCGTGGAATCGTGAGTTCGTCCATCACCCTAGACCGCTTCCGCCTGAACGTGAAGATGGGCCCCGGCCCCGACGTCGTGGTAGATGGCCGTCTGCTTCCCGTCCCGGCGTCTGAACTCGGCGTTGAGATGGGACTTCAACTCCAGGATCTTACCGTGCGTCAGCTCTCCGATGGTCCGGAAGTCCACCGCACGCGACACGGTGCCAGCGTGCGGGTCCGCCAAGTGAGGCCGAGGCCCCGAGTAATGCTTCGTTCCTTCGTCCCCGATGAAGTAGACGCCTTCGAGAATCTTCTGGGCGTAGATGCGATCGTACTCGGCCTGGTCGCGGGATACGTCCGTGACCATGAGGTCCTTGTCGAACTTCTGGGCCGCGTACCAGTCCGCGTAGAGCGCGATGGCTGCCGCCACGGACTCAAGTTGAGCCTGGAACTCGTACTCGACGGCTTTCGTCTTGAATCTCATCGGCCCAGGTACACCTTGAGCCCAACGCTCCAGGTCGTGGCGTCAAGGTTGTGCTCTCCAAGCCGTCCCAGCCCCACGTCGGAGTCCCAAGTGCCGAGCGAGCCAACCAGACTAGCCTTCTCCCCAATCGGATACAGGCCCTCGAGCGAGAACCCGAAACCTCCGGCGTCCCGATCCGAGGGCAGCGAGAGCGTCCTCTGCTTGCAGCCGTCCCCGGCATAGACGTCGGCCAGCGCGACGAGCATGCCGCGGTCCCTCAGCACGGTGTCTCCGTCCATGCCGTTCATCTTTAGCATGATGTAGGGTCGGTCCATTGCCTGAGCCATGCCGCACATCAGGGCCAGCAAGACCGCCAAGATCAGAAGCGTTTTCATTCTTCCCTCCCCGATTCCCGCCAAGTGGCTTCATCGTTCCGGGGTGGCGGGTCCGGCCCTCGGATGACGGTCCATCTCCAACGTGAACAGAAGGTCTACCTTCTCGGCCATCGCCTTCTGCTCGGCGCCGAGCGTGGCGATCTGCACGTTGAGCCAGATCACGCCCGACAGGATCGCTACCGCGACGCCGATCAGAGGCCACGGGATCACGAGCCCGGCCGTAGGCTTCGAGGCTCGAGGCGTCATTCAAGCGGCCTCGCGCGCCTGGGCTGGCGTATGGCGTCCCATAGCTCCGTATGAATCCTGTCGCCCTGACGGGTGCGACGCTCGACCGTGTCCTTGAGTTCCACGATCGCGCGCTCCAGCTCCTCCGAACGAAGCGAGTCCACGACCGATGACCTGCGTATCTCGGCTCTGATATCGTTCGTGGTCCTTTCCTGAGCGCCCACAATAGTCATCGCGTGCCATCCGACACCGGCTCCCAAAGCCAGGACTTTCACCCAGTTCGGAAGCCTGGACCCGTTGAGCAAGTACTTCAGCCATTGCGTCACCGGCGGATCCCTACCGCTTCCTCTTGTCCCTGAACTTAGGATCTCTCTCTACTTCCCGGATTCCCGCTAGGAACGACTTAACTCGAAACTCGCTATTCGGGTCCGGTTTCAACAGGTCCGCGACGATATTCGCCAGCCTGAATTGGGGAAAGCTAGTAAGCCAGGTCACGGAGCGTACCGGTCCCTCCACGGAGCCGTCCTCTCGGAGCCTGAATCCGTGCTCCTCCAGAAACCTCTGCCCGTTTTCGTTCGCCGCTAGAAGCTTCAACATGGCCGGAGCCGTGGTCATGGCTGGCCGGCCGGGAGAATACTCATGCGGCTTTCTTAGGAACAGGTTGCGTTGAAAGGCTTCACTCGCCCCAAGACCAAACTGGGGGAAAGATCGAGTGCCCAGGAGCCTCGCTATCCCAGGGCCTCCGGCCCTCAAGGAGTTCACTATTTCGTTTACGTCCCCGTAGGGACCGTAGGCCTGGGGATACGCAACTCTCACCGTGCCCGGCTGCTTCCCCGGCCCCTCCACAATGCCGCCCTGCTCCACGACATCCGGGCCTAGCGAGGAAAGGGCTTCGGGCGGATATCCGGCGGCCTCGTTGATCCTGGCCCTAGCCCCACCCAATAACCCGATCGACCCGGGCCGCTCAATCACACCTAGAGCGAACAACTGTGGAGCGTTAATCTGCCAGTTGATGAACGGCATGAAGTTACGACGGAGCCCTTTTAATCCTTGAGACTGGAACCGAGGAGAGTAGTTGAAGAAGATACGGTCTACCTTTTCCGCTGCCTCATTGGCTACTAATCCCTTGTTCCTCAAATACTTGAAATGGGATAGCCGTGCTGAATCCTCCAAGTAGGAGCCGGCCGTCCTGGACCACGTGAAGGGACTCCACTTGGAAGAAGTCATCCCACGAGCCGTCTCCTGACTCGCCTGCCCTCTTCCGATGACTCCTAGTTGAATCGCCTCCCTCGCGTCCCTAAGGTCCTCGGGCGAGAGATCCCCCAGCTTCTTGGCTAGATAGATTCGACTAGTCTGACCGATGCCTTCCTTCCAGGCACTTGGGCTAACGTTACCGAAGATCGCGGATTGCAGGATATTGTTAAACTCGTTTCTAGCATGAAACCCGGGCGAGAAAAGCGCCCACTTCCGGAACTGGTTGTTCACGAAATCCAACGACTGCTGAACCTTGCCCCACTCCTCGGGCTGGAACGTGTGATTGAGCCGGTCCACCACCTCGTGGAGTTCCTTTGGCAAGGCTGTTCGTTCCAGCCTGCCCTTGAACCGACCCGTGAACCCGGTTGGAACCCCCCTAAGGTCCGCCACCGATCGCTCCCCACGCCCCAGAGGCCTTCCGAACCGCCGCACGAGGCCGCTCACGATGTCCGCATGCATGACTCGAAGATCGTTCTGGGCCCCCCGAAGCATCGTCCCCTTGACCACCGGCTCGAACGCCCTATGCCCAAGAGCCGCCGCCGAAGCGCTCATCTCTTCCGTGGTCGAAGCTCGGCCAATATCCGTTCGCTTCTCCATCCGACCGGTCGAAAGTCCACCAGGCACCTCGACCGCAGTACCATAGGGTTTAGCCCCTAGCCTTACCCGCTCCTTCCGTGTGGCTACTCGAGGCACAAACTCATACGGAGATTCCAACTCGTGACGCTTCATGTGCGCCCGGATTCTGGCCGCCACCTGCCACCTAAACTCCCTTACAAGCTCGTTCGCGGTCCCCTGGGCCTCTGGAGATAGGTTGCCTATGGTTCTGCGTTCGATAGCCTTCGCAATGTCGTCCTGAGCCTCCGCAGGCAGTCTCAGCGCCTTCGAGAATCGCTTCTCCCGGACAAACGCTCTCCAGTCGGCCTTTCCCTCCGAGGACCTTAGAATCCTGTAAAAGTCGTCTCTTATGTAGTTTGGGAGACTAGCCCCTGGCTTGATAAACTCCAGGCCCTGCTTGATCCCTGGGATGGCTCGTGCACGAAGCCCACCTGCCTCCAGGTTGGCCATCGCTCGACCCGCTGGAAGCAGCGCTTTCCCACCGACCAGATTCAGGGCCTTGACCCCAGGCAGATCCGTGGCGATATCCAGAATCTGGGCACTTGGCAGAAGGCCTCCGATGCCCTCCGCCTCCATCCTGGCCTTCAACTCCTCCAACTGCCTAAGCTTGGCAGAAGGACTGAACGTAACCGGGGTCTTGGTCCCGGCAATCGCCTTGATCCCAGCGGCCAACGGAGTGGATAGGACAGCCCCTAAAAAAGAGCCGGCCCCACCCACAGCGTCAATCGCCTCACGGCCAAGCTTCTCGGGTATGGTGCCCTGGGCCAAAGATGTGGCTAGGGCGGCATCCGACACCCCTCGAGGTCTCAGGGGGCGGCGTGCAGAGCCAACTCGGGCAAGTTCCGTCGCGAGGGTAGGATCCGCCAACTTACCGCCTACTCCGCATCAGGTCGTTGGCCCTTAGCTGGGCGGCACGGCGTATCTCCGGGCTGTCCGCCTGAGCACGACCCGTGAAATAGGCTGTAAGAACCTTGTCATCGGTCACCGCGTTGATCGAGTCGATGATCTCCTGCTCTGTCACCCCTGCCGGTATCCGTCTTGGAATCTTAACGGGCTTGGCCGTCTTCTTTCCGATGGAGGGCCGCGCGGGAGCGATGTAAACTCCTGCGAGCTTCCTGCGTTCCACCTCGGTGAGGGGCCTTCCTAGAATCCTGATTGCCTCCTCGTCCTTCGTCGGCTTCGTCGGCTTCGGCGGCTTCTTCCTCGCCTCTTCGAGGGCTAGACGGGACTCTCGGTCCCTTTCCGCCTCGATCTGCTTCATGGCGTACTGTTCCGCCGCTCTCTGAGACTCGTTGTAGAGTTGGGAGGATCTACCCGAGGCCGCGAGAAACGCTGTGCCGAAATTGGCTCCTGGAGGCACGGCACCGAGCCCTCCAAGCGCCGAGGAAATCGCGTTCTGAATCCCCGAAAGCCTCATCCGGGCCTTGATCGTAGCCTCTTCGTACGGCGCAAACCCGCTAGCCATAATACGGCCCCCTGCTCATACCCATTGCCCGCCGCCACTGCCGCCACTTGAGAATAGTTTATTCCCTAAATAGCCCCCTAACGGTCCGCCAACTAGCGAGCCCGCAATGCCACCGGCGACCCCTCCGAACCCGGTTTTGCTAGCCTGCTGCCTTTGCTTCTCCAACGCCTGCTGATACATGAACTGCCGTCTCTGGTTCAGGAGTTGGGCAATGAAGTCCTGGACTCCCCCCGCGATCTGCCCCGAGGCCTGTCCGTAGATCCTGGAACCCAATCGTGCCGCCAGAGCGGTTCGAGCCCCGGAGTCCGCGAGCGGCCCCGAACGCGCCATAAAGTTCTGGATCGCACTCAGCCCCTGGGAGAACTGGGGACCCAATTGGGCGTAGGCCGCCTTCTCCGCTGCTGTACGATAGAGGTCCAGGTCCCTTTGAATGTCCGATTTCGACGCTTTCCCGACTTCCTTGAGCAGTTGAGACCAGATGTTTCCAGGGTTTGTCGTCGCCATTGCCTAATCACCTCACGAGGATATCGGCCACGGTGTTCGCCGTGTCGCACTTAAGAACAATCACTCGACTCGTTGAAGGCAATGGGAAATCGTTGTAGACCTTGCCTCCAGCGAGGTAGGTCGTCCCCGAGCCACGACCAATGCTTAGAATCGTATAGCCGGACGGGGCGAATCCCAACCCGTGATAGATCGATACCGGAGCGTCCGCCGTGGAAAACGATACCGCGATCCGGCGCTCTCGAGCATTCGTCCTGACGGTCGAGAACGATCCGGGCCTCAAGAACGACCCTGGCTGAAGCCGAATCGTCGAAAGAGCCGTGTTCTTGCTCGTAACAAGATGTCGAATAAATGCTCCTCCCATCAGACAGCCCCCCTTCTAAACTTCGATGGGTTCCCTTCGACGATCGCTCCGAAGAGCCTCTGGTTTCCCACGGTGCCGCCCGCGACGCTCGTGACCTGAAACTGCACCCCGATATCCGAAGCGCCTCTACCCGAGGCCGAGAACGTGCCAGCGATAACACTGTAGTCCTGAGCCGTGTCCGCGGTACCAGTGTTCAGTGTCCCAACGTTGCTGCCAATAACCGAGGCCCCAGGAATGAAACTCAAGGCGGGAGTGCCCCAGCCATCCACAGATTGATAGTAGGCCAGGACCCGAGTCGGGCTCAACAGCACGGACGGAGGTTGTGGGAAATACATGTTGGCGGTACAGATGAAAGCCGTCACGTCGTCCAGGGTTGTAAGTTCATCGAGGTAAAGGGAATAATCTCCAGCGGCAGTTCCGTAATCCACTTTACCCCAAATTCCGTGGGCGACACCCGCATCATTGTTCCCCAACGGGGCGTGGATCGTGCCCATAGGGAATATGGTAGAGGAGAATCCTACGGGATTCCAAGTGCTCCATTGCCTTGTATCCATGTCAAAGGCGTAGCCTAAACCCGCCCCGCTCAGGTCCGGGGCCGCGAGGCGAACGATATACAGCCGGTTCCGAATGATCGCTCTCGATCCTCCGTGACTCTCGAAGCTCATGTTGCCGAATGTCTCATCCCAATCACTCGAAATCTTCTGTGCGGGTCGGTTCGTACCGTCCCAGGAATAGAACCCGTCTCTCCAGAGCCAGATGAGTTCCCCATCCCCAGCCACGGCGGCATCTGGGGCGACCGATCCCACCGCGGGATGGATCGGGTAGAGCTGAGGCACATCGAGATCAAGATTCGTCAGTCCCCATGTCTGATCCTCAGTAAACGCTACGACTTGATCCGCGAACTCGACCACTCCCATGTGCCTACCACCCGATGACCTGGCCAGGGAAATGTAATTCGTAACCTTTCCACTGAAGGAGTCCGGCAAGAAGGGATCGCTCCAGTAGATCGTTTCATCGTCCATGAGAACGAGCCTGTTTTGATACACCGTTATATACTTGCACTGAGTGGGTGGTAATGAGTTGAAAAGAATCGCCTCGGTAGGAGGGAAGACTCTTCCCCTGGAACTATCGATGAATGTTGCCCCGCTCTCGAGAGATCCGCCGTCCAGGACCCGTTTCGAGGTGATCAGGAACGCTGGAAACGATCCTCGGTCCGCCGAGGGGACGTTCGTCAGGTCGTCGGTTCGATAGAAGAGAAGGGCTCCGGCCCCGGCGGCTACGGTGCCTACTACGGTGAGGGTCACTCGCTCATTCCCGCCAGATACGGTAGTCACTTCAGCGAGATACTTGGCTTCCCCGGGTCCGTATCTAGCCTTGGGATCGATGGGCTGGGCCGTGTAGCCGTCCGCAATCTGGCCGTAACTCCATGCAGCATAGTAGCGCCATACCCCGGAACCCATCCCAGCCCCAGCACTCGCCGCCACGGTGATCGTATTCGTGAGCTTGGGTAGTCCAAGGTCCGAGAACTGACTACCGTCCCATCGCTTCTGCTCCTTCCCGTTTACCAGAATGAGCCTCCCTCGATATGACGCCATTCGGTAAGGGGACTCATTTCCCGAGAACATTGCCGAGTTGATCGAGAACCATTCCGCGACGGTCCCTGACCTCCCATACCGTGCCAGCTTACCGTTGGCCGGACCTTCTCGAGGGCTCATCGTAGCGGCATAAAGTTCCCGGATACCTCTGGAATTGAGGAAGCAGGAGTATGCGGATGGAAGTGTGGTTATCGCTGTTACCACGGAGAGTCGTATCCTCATCCAGAAGCCGTAAACGTTTCCTTTCCCAGAATCCCCAACACTCGTAGCGGCCCAGTTGGTGGGCAAGGTCCACGATGCCACCTGAAGCGATGCCGAAGTGAACGTTACGGTGTCGGTAGTCGTGAGCGCAGTCCAAGAAGTGCCGTTCCAGTACTCGTATACGATGGTCACCGTCCAAGCTGCGGCCACGGAGATGTTGATCCATATCCTGCTGAACGGAGCGTCGGCGCCGAAATAGACCGAATCGTTTACTACTCCGGTTCCGAACAAAAAATGGCTGGCACTATGCTGATGGTTCCCGGAATACTGGCTTCCTACCGCTGCGGCGGCATCGAAATTCCTCACCCATCCGTAGTTAGTGGACAGTTGATGTACCGAGGAATGCCCTCCGGAAGTAAGAGCGTTCGCCGAGGTGCCTCCACTCGGTTTAAGCTTGTCAAATCCACCTCGTGATTCCGCGTAGCCCCCAGGACGAAGCCTCATATTCGTCAGGCCCGATAAAGTACCGTTAGGCTGGCCGAATAGCGGGCCGTCCGTCGTCTTGATCAAGGGGATGCAACTCAGTTCAGGCATATCTAGGCACCACGTACCCCATCGTGTCTTTCGCCTGACGAGCCCGGTAGATATCGACGAACACCTGCTGCTTCGCCTCCGCCTTGTCGTTGGCCCATATGGCCGCCGCGCGGTCCGCCAGAGGCAGGAACGTCGGGTCCCCCATCGCCATTCTCAGGTAGATGAGCCGAATCGCTCCATTGGACAAAGCGTATTGCCATCGGGCCCTCACCTCCGGGGCCTGCCCTCCGGAGACCATCGTTTTAGGAAGCTGCCGGCCATAGCACTCGAGGTCTTCCGTGCCGCTTGAATTGGGGATGGGATCTAGCCAGAAGGCCGGGGAATTGTCCCCGGAAACATTCAAGCCCCATAGAGCGAACTTCGTGGGATTTCCTGTGGCCTTTCTTGGGTCCAGTTCATCGATCCCAACCTTATCGAGCCAAATCTGGCTTTGGGTGCCCGTGGTACGATAAAGATGGATCGACTCGACACTCGTGTACTCAGGTGGGACGCTATATTGCTGCTGGGCATTGACGGTCGAAGCGGTCCAGCAGCTTACGAGCACGTCCGAGTCGGCACAGAGCTCCACCTGGGACTCGTTGAGAAAGCTCAATATTTGGGCGTTGGTGACCTGGGTAGCCGTCGTCGAGTCCTCTCCGAATCGGTCCCGGGTGAGCGTGATGAGTTCGGCGGTGGTCATCGTGATCTCCTAGCATGAACCCGTCTCAAGTAGGCCCTGGCAGCTTTGGAAACTCGGTCCGGGATCTTCATTCCTTTGGACGCCTGATCGTACTCTTTGACCGTTGCAGCCGAGATTCCTTTTCTCCTGGCCGTGGCCGTGTGAAAGTACCTACGCTGCGCCTCGCTCTTATACGGCATGGTCAGGTCCTCTCGGTCCAGGTGGTCGCCGCCACGCTATTCTCCGTATAAGACGTTGCCGGGATGCTCTTCTCAGTGTAGCTAGTCACGATATTGAACAGGGTTGTGCCCTCGAACAGGACGTCAATGAAGTAGTCCGTCGAGGAGTCCCCTTGCGGAATTCCCTCGACCCACCCGGTTCCCGTTAATGACTTCTCTAGCCATGTAGTTGCAGGGCTCATTTCACGGCCAGCACGGCGAATGTGATGCTGCCCTGATTGATGGACAGTATCGTCGGGTTCGAGAAACGCAGCGTGATCTGGTTATCGGCCGACACTCGAACCGATGTGATGCCTAGATTCGCTACGAGATCGGATTGAGGAGAGACTAAGACCATCCACGTTGATGCTACGTCAACTCCGTTGAAGGCCGCCGCAACGTCCGCCATAGAACCTGCCAGTAGCGCCTGGGGGTCCACCGTGACGGTGCCGAACTTCAAGGCTGATATATCATCGGTAGGGCCGCTGCTTGCGCTCAGCTTCAATTCGGGCTCCTTGCCACCTCATACCAGTTTGTTCCTTCGCAGGTCAGCGTGAGAACATCGTTTGCAGTAGCCACGAAGTCGCCGTTCAATACCGAGGTGCCCGTGTCGCTCACCGTGGGAGTGGAGTCGAAGATGAGGCGGACGAGGCGACCGTTGTCCGTCGGATTGACCGTGATCCCGTTTGTGATGTTCGTTGTCCCCGTGACATGGAACACGTCTCCATCCGCTGGGATTGAGATCGTGGCCGCAGAGGCTATATCGGTACCGCGCCCGCTCCGAATAGTCATGTGGACATTTGTCGGTGTGCCTCCAATGGCTCTCAGTGGGGCCGTTGCCACCCCGGTGAAGTCGCAGTTTTCAATCGTAACCTGATCGACCGTACCGGACGCCTCATTGAGATCTAGGCCGTACTGCATGGTGGAGCCGCTTGTCTTATAGGCTCGGCACCCACGCATGAAGATGCGGGAAACTGATGTAGAACCACCGGAAGTTCCAATTGCGAAGCCGCTGTCCGATTGCTGCGTATTGGAGTCTTTGGCCACACAGTCGATGAGATGCACGTCGGTGATGGTTCCGCTAGCCCCTTCTCCTGCTATCTGGAAAGCGATTCCCGTACAGGTATCCACCACAACTCCACGGAGCACGATGTTCCTCAACGTGACTGCGGCCCCCGAGTCGTGGATTCGTACCGCCCTGCCCGGTACGTCCCGGAGCAAGCAGTTATCCATAAGGAAGTTCGTGGTGGAGTTGATGAGGTTTAGGCCGGTGTCGCCGGTCCTGTTGCTCCCAGGCTTCCCGAAGAACGAGCAGTTTTTGATAAATATTCCATCGTTGCCGTTGTCCAGGTTGCTCGCCAAGTCGATCCACGTTCTACCGGTAGTGTCCAGCGTATTGATGTTGTAGAATGTACATCCCACAATCGAGAACCGCTTTACCGCGCTTGCGTAATTGGGTTCAAGGGCGAGGACCCTGGAATCGTGCAGGGTGGGATGGCCTCCGAAAACACAGTTGGATACGACGATGTCGTTCCAGGAGTGCCCGGCCGCGTTCGAGGCTAGGATGACCCCGACGTTCGTCATGTTCTTCGTGACTACATTGGAGATGGAGACGTTTCCATCACTGCTCGTATTGGCGCTACCTTGCAACTCAAAGGCGGAATCGCACCCGTCGATGTGCCCGTTGGAGATTGATACGTCGCTAACATTGGTGAGCGAAAAGGCAACATCCCCCACCGTGGAGACTCTGAATCCTTCTACGATGAAGTACTTTCCATGACCGGACGTCGCGTTGGAGAAGTTGTAGAAGTCGAATGCGTTTCTGGTAGTAACTACCGAGAACTGCCCAACCGTATCCGCCCACACATCGGAAAGGTTCGTATCCTTGCACTCAGCCAGGAAGTACCCGGAGCGAAGCGTGTTCTGTACCGTGGTTCCGTGAATCCTAATGCCATCCACGGACTTGAGGTAGATCCCGAACTGGTCCGGGGTGCTCGATGTGAGGGAGCCGAACGCCTGGGAGTTGCCGTCCACGGTGAGGTCACTGATCTCGATGTCGTACTGGATCGCCGCAGACGATGACACGGTGCCGTTGGCCCCGTAGGCGCTCGACACGATGACGGCCCCCGTGCCAGCCGCATCACTGTCCGTGATGGACCCGCTGGCCCTCTTGATGATCGTCTGCCCCCTACCCGACCCATGAAGGTGGCAGTAGGAGTGGATCCATATGGCCGTCGTGATCTCCAGCGTACCGGGGCCTAGAGACACCTTCCCCTTGACTCCGGCTAGATAGTCGATCGCGGCCTGTAGCCCCGCCGTGGTCCCGGCGAATATCGTCGCCTGATAGTCCCCGTCCTTCATGGCACGGATCGCAATCGTTCCGGAGAAGGCCATCAGATCGTGCACTCCGTCCAAGCGGTGGGCTGTCCTGATGGGTCTTCCAGCGCCGAAATCTCGAACACGTCCTGGAAGTCCGACGAAGAGTCAGTCTGGCTCGACTCGTACCCAGGCCAGTAGAAGAGCTTCTTTCGACCCAAGTAATTCGGGTTATACCCGGAGAGGTCCGAGGTGTTCACCTTGAGGGTGAACGGGGACCGATCCCTCCAAGAGTAGGTTGCCGCTCCAACGGTGACATAGTGATCACGCACCACGATGAAGTTCGCCGTGATCCCGGACCCGAACGAGATCTCACCGTTGGAATCGGTCGTGGTGGTGATCTGTACGACCCCCGTAGTGTCTGTGAGAGTCGTGGGGATGCCTGAGATTCCGTTCCCATTGCGATCCACCACCTTGATCCGAAACTTCCAGTACTCGAGCGTGGCGTCCCCGATGGCGGGTAATCCCGATACCGCGGCTGAGAATCTAGGGGCGCTATTCGAGAAATGTGGCTGGATGAATTTCCAGTCCTCCGAAAGACTGCTCGTCCAACGGAAGTCGGCTCTCCCAGGAACGCCAAAGCATAAGAAGTCCTTGATCGTGACCCCAGTCTGACCGCTCTGCATGAATTCCTGAGCTGGGGAGGCGGAAAACGTGAGTCGTTCCGCAGAGTTTACGAGAAACGCATTGACGAGCGCCGCCGTGGAAGCCGGGTTCGATATATCCAGGTTGAAAACGTTATCAAACGGAGTCGTTGCGGTCCCGATCTGGCAGTTACGTAATCCATCGAAGATGCAGTTCATGATTTCTGAGTCGGGCTCCAGGGTATTGAGCACGAGCGCATGGGGATTTCCCGCGGAGGCCCTAGCTCGCAGCGTGGTGCCGTAGAGCAGTACCGTGCCTCTCCAAGTGATGTTGGGCGATCCGCTATTGGAGGTGAAACATAGGATCGCTCCCGATCCACCTCCGGCCTGGTCCCCAGTATCGATCTTCGATCCAAACTCGATATTCCAAGAGGAGGCTTGGGTCGTTCGTGTCTGAAGCACCTTGGCGGCATCGAAAACCGCCACGACATTGGAGTCCTTGAGTGTGGTCGTGGCGGTCCCGGTGCCCGTATCCCCAATCTGCAGATTCTTGAAGAGTCTATACGTGGGGTACGCGGACCCGGAATCGACCCGAGTGATGTCAACTCCCGTACCTCCCAGGATGGCGTGGATGTCGACGAAGGAGTAGGAGCCGTCACCTCCGGCATCCGCGTGAGTATCGTCGTAGATGTAGATGTTCGACGCGTCCGAGGTTACCCCAGCAGCCACACTTCTACCATCCCGACACGATCAACTTGATCCTGCCCTTGAGGCTCGATACGGTCGCGAGCCATTCCGCTCGTATCTCGGGAGATATAGGAAGTGCCAGGTCGGGGTTGTCCTCGAGATCGACTCTGTTCCTCGCCACGTGACTCATGATCCGAACGATCCGGCCGGCCTTGTCGTTGACTTCTTCGGCTTCTTCCTTGAGCGGCACGGCTCAGTCCGTGATGAAGGTTACAAGCGCGTTATCGTTGACCGCCATCGTGGGAGACACCCAGACTCCCGTGGGCCCGTCGTAGGTCCCACCGGAGGGGATCGCGTCCGTCGTGACGTTGTGAGTGAAGCAGCCGTAGAGTTTCTTACCGGCCGGAGCCAGAGTATAGGTCACGGTGGTGCCCGAGGTGATGAGGGTCACGTCGAGATGGGTCAGGACGAATCCTCCGGCGGCATGGCTTCGTACCGAGTTCACTTGGGTTGCCAACCTAGTGTTCCTCCATGACGGTCCTCACTCCGTCTTTGTAGAGTGCTCGAAAGCGGGTGAGGCCGCTTCGTCTCATTCCTTCGAATCCCTGTACCGTGAACGTTGGCCTTGTGGCCGTAACGCAGAACCCGGGCTGGTTCCGGTACAGGTGTTCCTTATCGGCCCGAACAACGTCCGTCGAGCCGTCCGGTTTCGTTATTGTGGTCTCTCCGATCGAGTTCCATTCCTTCCATCCTTCGTGAAGCATCTGAGGCGCGGAATCCTTGAAGACGCCTCGAAGCTCCTGAACCTCCTTGCCCGTGGCCCGTATCTCCCACTGAGGCACTAGCTCGGTACGGCACGTTCCGTCCGGCATCATCGTGGTTCTGGGCTCGGCGGGCAGATCGATCTTCTCAATCGGCATGCTTCTCTCGGTTCTTAGATCCCTTGGGCCTTCCCGGCTTTTTCTTGGAACCGTTCGTTCGATAGAACGGGGCCAGTTCCGGGACCTCGGTTTGTCGAACCGTAGTAGCCCGGGTTACCGGGTCGTAGATCCGCTCCGGGATCGTGGTACGGTCCGTGAGAACATTGAATCCGTCCAGGGCGTAATGGGTCTGGCTTGTGGGTCTGCCCTGCTCAGTGATACCTGTATACTGGTGGTAGCATCGCACCGAGTTCACATGGCCTTCTTTTTCTACGATCAGATTTACCGGACCTACGGGCCCGTACTGGATGAAGATCGGGCAGCCCCCTCCCTCGGTGCACCAGCAACCCTTGTTGATCGTTCGGCGGTTATCGACCTTCATTCTACCGCAAGTATGGACATGAGGCTGGTCCACCTGCATCAGCTTATCCGGCAATCGAAGGGGTCTTCCCGGGTACGATTGTTCTCCTGGGATTGGAACGACCATTAGACTATCGGAGTCGATCTTGAGCTTTCCCGCCTCCGGGTGATCCATGTAGGTATAACGCGGGGCCGGATTAGTGAACGGAGTTCTGCTTGGGTCGAACTCGGTTTGTGATCTCGGCCCCGCCATGAGATTCCTCCTACGTTAAGGTGGTGATCCGGTGCTCTCCGCCCGTTGCCTGATGGAGCACGACGATCGCGTACATCATCGACGCGATGACCTTCGTCGTCAGGTCGGTGCGCTCCATTTCGATCTTGGGGCGGTTTTTCCTCACCAGAATCATCGACTTCTTCGACACGATTAGATTTCGAAGCGTGGTCGATGTCTGGACGTTCTTCGTGAAGTTGAAGTTGACCCCGTAGGCCATGCCCAGGTTCCCGGTTTTAGCCGATGAGTTGGATTCCCCGCGTACCGAGGCGTTCACGAAGTTTCCGAGGGACATGATGGCATCCCACTTCGCCGGGTGATACCAGCCGTCCAACTGGCCCAACTGTATCTTATCTCCTCCGTTCTCGACGATCTCGGATACCAGCTTCTGGAACGCGGCCTCAGTGAAGTCGGCGGCATCGGTCTCGGTGTTCGACGTAAACGAGGCGTAGAGCGAAAGCCCGTCGATGTCCGGCTTCTGGTAGAGACCCTCGGCCAAAGCGGGCGAATAGGTTTTCACTGAGTCGTAGGCCGTGGTGAGCGAAACGTCTTCCTGGATCTGAACGGCGTTGTACGCGACCGTAGGGGTGGCCACGATCTCGGTTTCCGTGTTCGCGGTGAACGTCACGGACCCCGAGTACGCGGAGGCCGTGTAGGAGGCCACGATGGGGATATGCACCTTGAAGCCTGGTCCGAAATAGGTCTCCCCGGAATCCCAGATCGACTTGGTGAATCCCCTGGTATTGTTTACGGCGTATTCGGGCGAAGCCGCCCAAAGCTCGCTCAGGAGCTTTGCAGCGGTGGTCTGAGTGATTTGAGCCAAGTTCTAGGTACTCCTCTAGGCGGAGATTTTCACGCCCTCCGGGATGCTCTTCGAGTAGGAGGTTACTCCGGCCTCTTTGAGCACTCGGATCAAGCGTTCGGTATATTGCTCCGCGGTTTCTCCTGGCCTTTGAGGCCCTGCGTCCAGTGCCGGGGATAGGGGTGAGGGTGAAGACGTAGGTCCCCCGGGTATGAATATCTGGGCTCTCGGGTTTCGGAGCGGGTTGGAAGTAGGATATGCGGGCCCTCCTGGGCTTAAGGCCGCAGAGATTCCCAGGTACTTGAGCACTACTTGGACGGCTCGGTCCGGGCTGACTCCTTCAGGCAGCCCTCCCGGGTAAACCTCCGCCATCGTCTGAAAGAACGGCTCTGGCTCGATCCTGCTCTGGGTCGGAACGCTTCGCATCATCGAGGAGTAGGCCATTCGGAGACTTTCTCCCTGCTCCTGGATGCGCCGGTTCTGGTCCTCGGCATCGAGTCTCATCTTCCTCTCTTCCAGGATCATTTGCTTCAGGGACCTCACGTCGTCCGCGAGCGGCTTCAGGGCCGGGTCCACTTCCGGGTATGTCGAAGTGGGGTCTTGAAACCGTTGGCGTTCATGAGAGAGTGCTTCGAGTCTTGCTTCCCTTAGCTCCAGGTCCCTTTGGCGTCGCTTCACTTCCTCAGAAACACGTCGGTTCTCGTCCTGTAGCCGAAGGGCACCTTCGAGGTAATCGGGGGTGACACCGAACTGCTGCGCCGTGATCTCGATGGCCGCTCTTGGGTCGATCGTGGACGGTGCTACTGTGCTAGAAGACTCTTCTTCGCTACCTGCTGGTACTTCCAGTTCTTCGGTCACTTCGTTCCCCTTATGGTGTTACAGGTACTAATAGCTCGGTCCGCCCATCCAGTCGTTCCCTTTGTCCCCTGAGTTCCACGTCTGAGCATTCTTGGGGGCGTCCTCGGAGAACGACGCCATCGATACCGGGGTCAACGGGCTTGGAGTGCCCTGGGGCAGGTCCGGGATCTGGGACGATTCGGCTCCTTCGACATGGGCCTCATCGCTCGTTGGGCTTGGCACTTCGGCGTATCCCAGGCCCTGGGCCAGGGAATCGAACACCGGTAGGGTCACGTAGGACATGGCTTATCGGCTCCTTTTTACGATATCGCCCGCAGCTTCACCGATCGGCAATACGGACGTATTGGAAGATGGATTCACCTGGTTCACCAGAGGATGGGTGAGTTGTCCCGGTGGAGGGCCCAGCCCCTCGGCGCAATAGGAGGTCGGCGGGTGAGTGTCCGAGGTGATCCCGTGAAATCCTTTGTCTTCGAGGCTCCGGTCCCTTTCCGGCACCGTGTTATGGAGCGAGTAATTGGGCATTGGGCACTCCTCCTCCCGTGGGTTCGGGCATCATGGGTGAGGTTGGGACCCCGAGTTCCTGCTGCAGAGCTCGGCGTTGCATCAGCTCCTTGATCCGGGCCGGGGCTAGCCCGAAGGACTCGAGCACGATATCGGCGTAGGGGGATTCCATGCCTCCCGAGGCGGCGAATCCAGCGACATTCTGCCCCATGAGCTTGTCCTTCGCCGTCTGTTCCGCAGCGACCACAACGCGCACATTGACTTTGGGTAGTTTTTGAACTTCGACGGCGATGGACTTGATCTCTGAGTCCGGCATGGTGACCGGAATGGTCATTGGGGCGGAGTAGAACTGCTTCATCATCTGGTACCCGATCGAGGCCACTTCGGAGCAGAAGTCCGAGAATCCTTGCGCGTGCCCCTTCATTCGGTCCGAGAGACGAGCATTGGCCAGTTCCGCCTCGGTGGCCGATATGGGGGGGGAAGAAGTCTGGCTGAACCCGATGGAGCCCAGGCCTCCGACGATCTGGAAGTGCATGTCCAGGGCGGAGTGTAGCGCGGACCACGCCTGGACATTGAACCCGTCCGGGGTGACGAACCTGGCTTTCCCGAACAGATGGTCCGGTACCGGGTGACGTTCCGCGGGCCCGTTTCCCATGTCCGTGTAGCTTTTACATCCCACGGCGTACTCGAACGGGCCATTGACCCCGAGTCTTACGTAGTCGATGAGCTCTCCCACGGTCCGGTTCTGGGCGTCCTGAAGGGACTCGAGCATGGCGACATCGTTCGACCCGTAGAAGTCTCCCGGGATTCGGTCATGGTGGTAGACGGCGAACGGGAACACGGTCTCGATCTCATAGGGGTTCTCCCCGTCATAGAGGAGCGTTTCCCCGGAATAGACGATGAGGCGTCCGTAGGGGTAGGCCCGGCGAAAGATGCGGTTCTGCTCGGTTTGGGCCGGTATCTCAACCGGCTGCATGTCTCCACCGCATACGGGGCATGGGCTTTCGGTAGACAGTTCTTCGGAGGCTTCGTGGATGGAGTCACAGGAGACGCACTGAATTCCCGGCTGAGCTTCCTTGATGATGACGGAGTGGAGGTCCTCGACGACCGATTCATCCCGGATCCAAACGAAGGTTACCTTGGCCTTCCTGGATCTCAGCACGTTCTGCTGGTCTACAACGAACTCCCCGCTGGTTCCGTAGATCAGGTTATCGTCGGTCTTGTCCGGCTTGTAGGTGAATCCTCCGGTGACTTGCCGTATCTCGGGCTTCACTTTGTGGGCTTTGGATGGCCACATCTGTCTCACGGTGCTCATGTCGAGTTCCGGGTCCCATACTACGAATCGGCACTCTTTGGAAGTGATCGAGTCTGCGGAGGGATCTCGATAGAATTCCGAAGCCTTTACGGCTCCGAGATTCAGGGCCATGGTGCCCGTCAATTGGTCCGGACGAGCGGTCCACATGGCGATTCCGACTCCGCAGGTAGATCCCCATAAGTAGGCGTCCTCCTTCACTTGCCTGAAGTGGACTCTCTCCAGCTCGTGTTCTATGGAGGACTTGACCAGAAGGCGGTCGAAGTAGCTGGATTGGTCGTCGAGCGGGTCACAGACGATATCGGAAGACGCCCCCACAATCATAGCGGCCTTTGTTTTTACGGTGGCGAAGAGCCAGTTGACCACGCCTCGAAACGACCATTGGTCCAGGGCGGCGGCGGAGGACGACGCGGGCTTCGCCCACTGGTTCCTGCCTAGAAGGAATTCCCAGTTCCGTTTGAATCCCTTGATTCGATCGCTGGAGGCCGATCTTGCGGTTTCGGCCAGTGCTCGAGCGTAACGGTACGCTGGGAGATCCGAGTCCTTCTCAAGGGATTCAAGCGGTGGCTCGGGCTCTAGAGTCGGCAGATCGATCGGTGATAGCATGATGGAATGAGATAAGTACCGTATTGGTATCGTGTCAAGGGGTAATGTTAATCCATTACGTGAAGGGCAGGTGCTGGACTGATTCTCTCGAGCCCCATCGCACCTTCAGCTTGGAGAAATCGGGCCATTCGTAGACTGGCTCTTCGTAGTGAATGGCCAGGGCGATCCCGCAGGCCATGACCAGGTCGTCGTGATAGCCGTCCTGGTGCTCTATTTTGAGCCTTCCGGAGTCGGTTATCTTCTTGGTCATGTGGCTCATCTCTTCGATCAGGTCTTTGGAGGGCGTCCAGGTGTCTTCCTTGAGGGCACGAAGCAGAGAGTCGATCATTCGGCCTCGAGACTGCTCCGAAGTGATCCATCCCAGCCGGTCCGTATAGGTTTGGGTGGCCTTGTTCAGGTTTTTCTGCATGTAGAGGTTGGGGTAAAGGTCTCGTACCGCGTTGACGGCGGCCCCACCCCCTTCTCCGTTGGCTTCAACGGAGAGCAGGGCGTCGTTGTAGTAGTGGGAGGCCGGTATAGCGATTTGCCGGGCGAATTCTTCTGGGCCCAAGTCGTCTCGAGAGGCGTGAAAGACGACGGTGAGGTCGCTACGATCCAGGACCACGAGGGCGGACGGGTCGTGTCCTTTACCCAGCCCGCTGGAGGGGTCCCAGGCCGAGATGTAGGTGTGGGAGGTTTCCCGTTCCCGTTGCATCCTGCCCGGCCCATGGTCCGCCTCCTTGACGCTATATCGGTGTAGGGAGTCTCTGGTGAACGTGACGGGCACTTGTTTCGGGGCTCGGTCCAGTGCCTTCATGAGCAGTTTGAAGGAAAAAGCTGGCCTGGTCATGAACGGGGTCCAATTGCCGTGGATTCGGGCATCCAGCTCGTCCGGATCCACGGTTTTCATCCTCTGATTCACCCATTCCCGGGTCAGGAATCCCCCGTTCTCGATGAGGCAGTCTTCCAAGTCGAACTTATGGCAGAAGGTGCCTTCGATGAATTCCTCGTGCGGTTCCTGCCCTTTCTCTCTCCACAGCTTTCGCCTCATCCACTCGATCCCGGTATCCATCTTCGGGGTGAGGGTAAAGAGCATGTAGAGCGGCTGGTCCGGGAGTCCTCGAGCCTGCAGTTCCCCGAAGTTCTCGGCACCTACATCCCCGCCCATGGCCTCGTCAATCCAGATGGCGGTGCATCGTTCGGCGAGCAGGGAGGATTCCCCCTCCTTCTGGGACTTGATGTAGATCTCTGAGTGGTAGGGCTTTCCCAATACGATCAGGTGGTCCTGCTTATAGTACTTCCAGTTACGGGACCCGGAAGGTAGCCGTGGGAGCATTTCGGAAAGCTTTCGGTACATGACCATCCCGGCGGACTTGTACTCGACGCAGACGGCCCAGCATACGTTCGGAGTAGGGTATTCCTGGTCTCGAATGGGGTTATACCCCGTGGAGTAGGACACGAGGTCGGCGGCTCCCGCGGTGGTCTTCCCCCCCCCGTTGGGACCGGAAAGGACCCGGTAGACGGCTTTGGATTCGTGCCAGGGTAGGATCTGAGGGACGCAGGTGATGGGGTAGGCGAGCCAGGGGGATATCTTGGCCCGGTCCCGGTACTCCTTGTAGAGCGTTGAATCCTCTGAGCTAAGTTTCTCGATTCTCGGGTCCATCCGCCTGATCCTTGGAGAGCCTGGACACCAGAGCTCCGGAGACTCGATCCCGGAACCTCATGAAGAATCTTCGGTCCGACTCGTTGTCCCCCCCGTTTCTCTGGTCTATGACGGTATTCGACTGAACCTTGACTCCTCCGGTATCTAGCACTTCGGATATTTGGGCCAGGGTGCGAAACGCGGAGACGTCTTCCTTGGCCTTCTCGGTCTGAGAGTCGAGGACTTGGGCGGTGGCGTATAGGGCTCGAATTCTGAGGATCTCCGCTACCCGCCTGGTGATTCTCGGGTGAAGTTTCCAGTGCTCGATGTGCTGGATGCCGCAGCCTAGTTCCTGAGCCAGCCGGCGCACTTGGCCCGGGGTGCGAAGGGCTCCGTGAGCCAAAGCGGAGGCGAGCTTCTCGATCTTCTGGCCGGATTCTTTCTGGTGCCTTTCCTGATAGTCGGTAACCGACTCTCCGGGCAAGAACCAGCCTGTAGCCTGAAGATCCTTCTCGGGGTGCTCGAGGTCGTACTGATCGGCCTTAGTCAGGAATTTCGATTCCATCGGCCAGGCGCTCCAGGCTCATCTCGTGCTTTCTTAGGTTGATGAGCTTCTCGGCCGCTTGATAGGCCTCGAGTTCTTTCTGGGAGGTCCACCATCCTGGCGGCAGCACTCGGGCCTCTTCGATCGCGGCCATTCGGGCCTCAAGTTGTTGAAGTCGTAGCTCGAGCAGAGGCTTTGACACGTTCCCGTCTCCTGCGTGCCCCAGCGTTGACGGTCCAACGATACCGTTCCGCATGCTCCTCACATCGTAGCCCGTCCTTCGTCGTCACGCCACACCAGATACATCGTCCTTCGGCCTTCATCTTAATCTGCCACACTCTCTGCCTAGACACCCATCGGCCAGGAGCGATCTCGTAACGATAGGTCTTTCGGTCTTCTCGTAACACACGGCGGGTCATATCATCCCCTCATGGCTCTCATGTTGTGGAACGAGACGCTCCGATCCCCCTCTTCTTTCTGCCTCTTCTTGCGTATCTCCCGCCGCCACTCCCCCCGGCTCCTCCACTTCTTCTTCCTGGGGAAATCTTCTCCGCTCACTCCCATCTTCAACCTCACGATCGGAACCTCCATGTGCCAAAACCCTCCTCACTCGGTATGAAACTGCGCCGATGACGACCTCGTGTCAGCAGCCGTATCATCAAATATCGGTGTTAAACCCGCTTAACTTTTTTTTCACCGTTGAAAACAAACCGCTTGACACCACTACCCAACTTGACGACCATGTTACCCTCCGGTGGACCAAAGGACCCCAGAGGGTCCAACCCACCGGGGGATTCTCCTACCTATCTCCTCTCCTGCTCCCGTTCTCTTTCGTGTATCCCATCTACCACCCTCGCTCAACTGTCGCGCTTCCGCTGCGCTCGCTTGACAAGCCTCCGCTACGCTCCGGCTGATCACACTTGACATCTTAAATCAGATGCCTAACGTAAGTGTAGGGTAATCAGAATCATTGCGAGAGGGGGTGGGTATACCCCCTAGGGGGGGTAGACAGGAGATCCTATAAAGGTGATGGGTACAGGTCACGATATAAGGTAATGTGTTCTGCACCATCAGCATGACCCAATTACCTTAACGTGTTACATGAAGTAAAGCTTGTAAGTAGTTGTGATAATATGTCTTAGTTATACTTAGTTGATTCCTCGGTACATAATGTGGTACGTGAGGCAAAGATCGGAAGACCGCACTATAGGATGATTTACGTATCTCCTCGGACTTGGAGGGAGTTGCGGGAGGTAGCTCCGATCTATGGTTTATCGGCGACTTCGATATCTTCCTTGATCTTGAGGAATTGGGTAGTGACGAAGACGCGGCTGGAGTTGATTCCTGAGTGGCGGGAGGCGAAAGAGGTGCCGAAGCTGATGACTGGGACTTCCCCGGGATTGGACGAGGCGAAGATCAGGGATCTGGGGGATCGGGCTGCGGGAGACAGCCCCAGCCAGCAGCAAGTAGCTGCGTCGGAACTCCAAAAGAAAATACTTGACAAAAGGCATAAGGTGCCGTATCGTTCTTGACGTGAGCGATGGGGCTCACGAAAAAGTGGAGGGCAAACGATGAGCAGCGAAACCCGTATTGACTACTCGGACGACCCCAGAACCGAGATACACGCCATGAACACCCATACGTACATCCAGGTGAAGATCTTCCAACCGTGGGGACACGAGTTGTCCATCATGCTGACCCATGAGCAGGCCGAGGGCTTTTACAAAACGATCCGTAACACGATGGAAGCAGCCCTACCCCTTCCCCAAAAGGCTTCCTCATGACCGGCCCAGAGACGCCCCATATCGCCCAATACCATTCCGTGCCCTGCGGCTACTGCGGCTCCAGGCGCACCGGAAGAATGCCCGAATCCAGCCTCTATCAGTGCGCCACCTGCGGGGAGGTCGGACCCATCCGAGTGAACCGAGGGGCCGTAACGACCGACCCGACCATTCTCCGTAGAAACCTAGAAGAATGTGGCAACGAGGACGCATACCGAGAGCGGTAACCCCCAGCAAGAAGTGGAGGGCAAAGCACCCATGGATACCCTGATACCCTACACGGATCTCGAGAAGATGGCGGACTCGGTTCTGTCTTCCGGGATGTTCCCGGCTATAAAGAACAGGCAGGCCGCGATAACCCTCATGCTTCTGTGCCAAGCCGAAGGGCTACACCCCATTCAGGCCCTGAAACGATACAACATCATTCAGGGGCAGCCCGCACTCAAGGCTGACGCCATGCTTGCGGAATTCCAACGCAGAGGCGGCACCGTCAAATGGATCCGGCACGATCACCAAGCCTGTGAAGCGGAGTTCTTCGCCCCAGGCCTCGCCGAGCCGTGCCGAGTCTCCTGGACCATCGAAGACGGAGCCCGAGCCGGGCTTTCAGGGAAAACGGCCTGGAAGATGTATCCAAGACAGATGCTTAGGGCTAGAACCATCTCCGAGGGAGTGAGAATGTCGATGCCGGAACCCATCGTGGGACTATATACCCCGGAAGAAGTGGCCGACTTCTCACGACTCGAGCCTGCCCCGGCCCGCACCGAATTCGAGGTGCTGGCCGACACGAGCCAAGACGCGGACCGAAAACCGCTCGGGCAGGTGATCGACGAAGCCAGCCTCAAAAGCCACGAAGCCGTGGCCCAGCACGCCCCGGCAACCTTCTCGGACTCGGACCAAGAAGCCATCGACATAGCCCATGCCCGGATCGAGGCGCGAAGAGCCCAACACGAATCCATCTTCGGCACCGACGACCCGCAGGAAGAGCCCACGGAATCCTTCCAAGAGAAGCTCCGGAAGATCGAGCAAGGGGTAGCAGCCAGGATCTCCGAACAAGGAGTCCCCAAGACCAAGCCCGGCACATGCACCAAACGAGGCTGCGACTCGCCTGTGGACCTATTCGAGTCCAGCTCCAAGAAGTTTCCAGGGAGAGCCTATTGGCAATGCTCAGAAGCCCATGAACTAGCGGTCAAGATACTGGATCAGGGCGGTACCCCGAAGGAAGCCGCCACGGCAACGTCCGGGCATTACCGAGAATGGGCTTTTCAGAAACTCCTTTCCCCCGTGGCATCCACAGGCCCGAAAGTTCGCACTACGGACGATTGCCCCGTCCATGCGGAGCGGGGGAATCAACTCCCCGGAAGGGAGATCCATGAGTGAGCCGACTACTCGAGACACCTGCTCGAACTGCGGCCACGAGTACCGGAGCGATCAGCATGTCCTCACGAACTGCCCGGAGTGCTACTGGCCTCGCGGCAAGGAGGCGGACCAGTCGAAGCCGTTCTGTAGCGTATGCCGAAGGCGTCACGGAGAGGAGGTCCAGCATGGCGCAGAGTAAGTATGAGATCAAGTCGCTTAGTGGGGCCATTCTGTGGTCCGGCGAGGCCGAGTCATGGAAGGATGCTACAGAAAGGGCCGTGAAGTCCAGGGCGGACCTGTACGGGGCGAACCTGTCCAAGGCGGACCTGTCCGGGGCGAACCTGTCCGGGGCGAACCTGTACGGGGCGGACCTGTACGGGGCGAACCTGTCCAGGGCGAACCTGTCCAGGGCGAACCTGTCCAGGGCGAACCTGTCCGGGGCGAACCTGTCCAGGGCGGACCTGTCCGTGGCGGACCTGTACGGGGCGAACCTGTCCGTGGCGAACCTGTCCGGGGCGGACCTGTCCGGGGCGAACCTGTCCAGGGCG
>Ga0247727_10005438_pt1 | contig 25882 bp, 26 predicted proteins | sample WisWelCaveWW1625_FD_202498 | JGI IMG/M metagenome (GOLD analysis project Ga0247727, IMG submission 202498) | Biofilm microbial communities from Wishing Well Cave, Virginia, United States - WW16-25 | ecosystem: Environmental > Aquatic > Deep subsurface > Groundwater > Cave microbial mat | place...
TACGGGCTGCGCGACGAAGAGTACCTGCGCCTGAAGATCCTCACCTGCATGCTGCCGGCGCTCTGACTCGTGCATCTTGTATGGTTCGTTATAGGCTTTTCACCCACACGACTACGCGAAGAGCCACAACTTCTTTGCCAACGTCTGCTTTCTCGGGCTGTGGGAGTCTCCAGCCTCGCAGAATGGGGCGAGCCTGCTGACCGGCGAGATCACGGATAGCCGGCTGAGGAACGCGGCGGTATTCGGCTTGCTTGTGCTCGGCCAGGGCAGCCAGACGAACCACGCCGCGGGAACCACCGTGAGCGTCGAGGCCAAGAACAATGCGTTCGAGGGCAACCTGGTTGGAATCAATGTCCAGCCCGTGTTCAATGGCCCGCCCAACACCGCGATGCGGTCCCTCTCGCTCGGGGTCAAGGACAACACCTACATCGCCAACAGCGTCGATGCCCGCGTGACCTTTCAGCATTTGGGCAGGGATGCGGGGGATCCGTTCGTGAGGGATTCCACGGTCGCCGTCGAGGACAAGGACGGCGTGTTCCCTTCGATCGCGGGTGTCGACCTGGGCCCTCCGGAGAACGGGAACCTCTACGTGTTGAAGCCCTGAACGATACGGCTCAGAGCCGCTCAGCCGGCGACGTCGCTCTCGGTCGAGGACAAGGCGCGCGGGCTGCGGAACTTCAGGAGCACCTGGCCCACGCCGATCCGGTCGCCGTCCACGAGCTCGGCCTCCGCCGAGAGGCGCTGGCCTCGGAGATACGTCCCGTTCTTGCTGCCCAGGTCCTCGAGCGTGGCGCGGCCGCCCGCCACCACGATCCGCGCGTGGTGGCGGGAGACCCGGGCCCCCTCGATGAGGACGGCCGCGTCCGGCGCGCGGCCGAGGACGTGTGTCCCCTCGGCCAGCGGGATCTCGCGCGTGCCCCAGAGCAGGCGGCAGGCCAGGGCATCGGCCTGGCCCGGCGGTGAACCCGCTTCGTCCACCACCTCGCCCGAGAAGACGTAGCCGAACCCGTGCAGCGTACGAACGTAGCGGGGACGGCGAGCGTCGTCACCCAGCGCCGAACGAAGGTCCGCCATCACCCGCGACAGGCTCGAGAGCGACACGTACGTCGCCGGCCAGAGCGCGTCGTGGATCTCGGCGCGGCTGACCGCCTCCGGCCGTCGACTCAGGAGCAGCTCCAGAAGCTGAAAGGCCTTGGGGGTGAGCTCGATCCGCTGGCTTCCCCGACGCAGCTCGCGAGCGCCGGAGTCGAAGCGGCAGTCACCGAAGCGGAGCCGCATGCTCGGACTCTGGGGGCCTCACGAGAACTTCACGAGATCCGAAGATCCCCGAAAACACCTTGACACCCGGGAGTACGATCGTTCCCACCAGATCATAGCGCAGGCCGCGAAGGCGGCCTCCGCCAGGAGGGAGGCCATGCGAAAGATCCTCTTGGGTTTGGTGCTCGCGGTGAGTGCCGTCTGCGGGGCACGCGAGGCGGGCGCGTGCGGCGACAAGTTCCTGGTGATCGGCCGCGGCGTGCGCCAACAGCGCGCTCAGGGCGCCGTCCACGCGGCGTCGATCCTGCTCTACCTCGATGCCAAGGGCCAACTGGACGCGGCCTTGCGCGAGGAGAAGGTCGAGACGCACCTGAAGCTGGCGGGTCACAAGCTTCGCTCGGTCGCGAGCCGCGCGGAGCTGGCCGAGCGCTTGGCCTCAGGGACGTACGACATCGTGCTCGCTTCGCTCACGGAGATGACCGCCGTCGAGCAGGCGGTCCGTTCTGGCCCGGCCCGGCCGTTCCTGCTGCCGGTCATCTACAACCCGACCGGCGACGAGCTGGCGCAGGCCGAGGCGGAGTTCAGTTGCGTCATGAGGTCGCCGAGCACCAAGAAGCACTACCTGGCCGTCATCGACGAGGCGATGGTGCTCAAGAAGAAGGAGAAGAAGCCATGACCGCGCGAACCAGCCGGCGGGCGCTCGTGCTTCTGGGCGGCGCCTTCTTCCTCCCCGCGCCACCCGCGCGGGCCCAGGCGTGGCTGGCCCCGAAAGGCGAGGCCACCCTGTCCCTTGGCTATCAGTACTACCTCACGAAGGATCACCTCACGACGGCGGGCGACCCCTACGACTGGGGTCAGACCCGCCAGAGCACCGTGCTCGCGAACCTGACGTATGCCATCAGCGACCGCTTCACCGTGAGCTTCGGCCTGGCTCCGCTCTTCCTGTCGCAGTACGACGGGCAGCAGGCCCACTTTTATCCTGTGCTCGACGCGAACGGACGCCTGGTCAGGGATGAGAATGGCGCTCCCCTCTTCCTGCCGCCGACCATAGACGACGGGGGCACGCATGTCTCGTTCGCGGACTTCCGTCCCGAGCTGCGCTTCATGGCGCTCACGGAGCCGCTCGCCCTCACCCCCTTCGTCGGGGTCGTCTTCCCGAGCCATGGCTACGAGGCCCTCGGCCACTCCACGGTAGGCCGAAACCTCTGGGAGCTGCGGACGGGCGTCAACCTCGGCCGGCGGCTGGACCCGGTGCTGCCCGACGCCTACGCGCAGGGGAGGTACGCCTTTTCGTTCCGGGAGCGGGTGCAGGGGTTCCGCTTCAACTACAGCTTCGTGGACCTGGAGCTGGGCTACTTCGTGACGCCGTCGGTGACCGTCCGCCTCGTCGGGGCCTGGCAGATCGCCCACGATGGCTTTCGGGACGAGGACTACCCCGAGGCCTACCTCTTCGCCGCGGATTGGACAGAGGCTCTCCTGGGCCTGGATGGCGAGCAGGTCCGCGGGCTGCCCGGAGTGGTGGCAGGCATCCATCACGACCAGCTCGACCTCCAGACCACGTTCAACGCGGGCATCGGCGTTTCCTTTGCGGCCACACCTTCGCTCGACCTGGGGCTGGCCGCCTTCCGGACCATCTCGGGCAGGGGCGGACACGCCACGAACCTGGCCTTGAGCGTGGGCGCCACCTGGAGCTTCTCCCCGGCCCGGCTTTTCCGTAAGAACGGGAAGACACAAGAGCCGGCCCGGTTGCGGCCAGGGCTGCCATGACGAGCCTCTTCCTCGTCGCGCTGTGTGCCGCCACGGCCATCGGCGTGCCGGCCGAGCCGCCCCGCATCGGGGACAGGGTTCCGAACTTCACCGCGATCGCGCTCGACGGAACGACACTGTCACTCCAGGATGCCGTGGAAACCCACCGCGCCGTCGTCGTGCTTTTTCTGTCGACCGTTTGCCCCTACGCGAACTACTTCGGCAAGCACCTCGGGCGGCTGGAACAGGACTATCGACGCAAGGGGATCCGGTTCATCGGCGTCAACAGCAACCAGTTCGAGACGGTGGAGGAGATGGTCGAGAATGCGCAGGCCCACGGCCAGGAGTTTTCCCTGGTCCGCGACAAGGACGCGACGCTCGCGAATCGTCTGGGCGCCTCGTGCTCGCCGGAGGCGTACGTGATCGACGGGGAAGGCCGACTCCGGTACCGCGGCTGGGTACTGTCGAAGCAACGCTCGCCGGATCTCAAGCGCGCGCTCGACGCCCTTCTGAACGGCCGGCCGGTGCGCCCGGCCAGGACCAAGGCCTTTGGGTGCGCGATCGACTGGCCCAGGGCGTCGTACGCCTCCCGCTGACGACCTCGAAGCAACCCGCGCCAGGTGGACTCCGCACTCCGCACTCCGACCTTGACAGCCCGGTCGCCCCGGACCTACCCTCAGCCTGCCCCGAGGGAAGGAGCCCGCCGATTCGCATGAAGCGTCGTGCCTGGGGGATGCTTGCTGCTTGCGTCGTCCTCGGACCGGCCGCAGCGGACGCTTGCGGTGACAAGTTCCTGGTGATCGGCCGCGGCGCGGGACGGGTCCAGAAGGCCCGGCACCCCGCCGCCATCGTCCTCTACGTGCCTGCCGCGTCGTCGTTTACGACCACCGCCCGCGAGATGCGGCTCGAGAAGACGCTGAAGCAGGCGGGCCACAAAGTGCAGTCGATCGGCGATGCGACGGCGTTGCGCGAGAGCATGGCCGCGCGGCGGTTCGATTTCGTGATCGGTGGCCTCGGCGATGCCTCGAGCGTCGCGGCCACGGCGACGGCGCACGGCGCGCAGTTCGTACCGGTCGTGCCCAAAGACGCCGAGAAGGGCGCGCTCGCCACGTACCCCACGCTGATCCGGTCCGGCAAGAGCCTCGCGTATCTCGGGGCGCTCGATGCTGTGATGGCCAGGCACGGCGTCGCCTCTACTCGCTGACGGGCGGCGCACGGGCAAAGGCGCTCGCCGGCGGTGCCCTCGCCCTGCGTGAAGCTACTGGCCGTCCACGAGCCGCAGCAGGTACTGGCCGTACTCGCTCTTGCGCAGGCCCTCGGCCTGGCGGCGCACGTCGGCGGCCGTGACGAATCCCATGTTGAGCGCGACCTCTTCCGGGCAGGCCACCTTCAGGTCCTGGCGTTCCTCGATCGCCTGGATGAAGGTCGAGGCCTGGAGCAGCGCCTCGTGCGTGCCGGTGTCGAGCCACGCCATGCCGCGGCCGAGCACTTCGACGTGCAGCTCGTCCTTCGCGAGGTAGGCGCGGTTGACGTCCGTGATCTCGAGCTCGCCGCGCGCCGACGGCTTGAGCGCGGCGGCGATCTCGAGCACGCGGTTGTCGTAGAAGTAGAGGCCGGTGACGGCATGGTGCGAGCGCGGCTTCTCCGGTTTCTCCTCGAGGCCGATCGCTTTGCCGCCCGGGCCGAATTCGACGACGCCGTAGCGCTGGGGTTCGCGCACGCGGTAGGCGAAAACGGTGGCGCCCGTGTCGCGACGGGCGGCCTGCTGCAGGATCTGGGGCAGCTCGTTGCCATAGAAGATGTTGTCGCCCAGCGCGAGCGCGGCTCCGTCCGTGTCGATGAACTCCCGCCCGATCAGGAACGCCTGCGCGAGGCCCTCCGGCTTGGGCTGCACCGCCCAGGCGAGACGGATCCCGAACTGCAACCCGTCGCCGAGCAGGCGCTTGAAGCCGTCCTGCTCGTGGGGCGTCGTGATCACGAGGATGTCCCGAATCCCCGCCAGCATCAGCGTCGAGAGCGGGTAGTAGATCATCGGCTTGTCGTAGACCGGGATGAGCTGCTTCGACACACCCAGCGTAATCGGGTGGAGCCGCGTGCCCGAGCCGCCGGCCAGGATGATCCCCTTCATGCGGCGCCAGCATACCAGTCATGGGCCGGATTCTTAGCGCCTGCCGCGCGGGTTTGCCGTATCCTGCCCCGCGTGAGCGAACCCCAAGAGGCGGCCCGCGACCGCCTGCTCCGCCTCGTGCGGGGCGAGTTCGGGGTGCGCCGCGGCCACCCGCTGCCGTACGGGTCCTCGGCCCGCCGCGAGGGAGTGAACTTCTCGGTCTTTTCGAAGCACGCGACCGAGATGACGCTCGTACTATTCGTCCCGGGCGAAGCGGACCCCGTGCTCGAGCTGCCGCTCGACGCGCGCTACAACAAGACCGGCGACGTCTGGCACGTACTCGTCAGCGGCCTCGACCCGGGCATCGAGTACGGCTTCCGGGCCGACAGCGAGGTTCCTCCCGGCTCGACCCTCCTGCGTTTCGACCCGCGTCGGATCCTGATCGATCCCTATTCGAAGTCGGTCGCGGGCCTCGAGAAGTGGGGCGAGGTAGCGGGAGCGAAGGGCCGCCTGGAACGCCTGCGCTCCCGGGTGATCGACGAGGAGTTCGACTGGGGCCACGAGCACCCGCTGGCGGTGCCGCTCGCCGACTCGATCATCTACGAGCTGCACGTGCGCGGCTTCACGCGCCACGCCAGCTCCGGCGTCGCGCACCCGGGCAGCTTCCGCGGCGTCGTCGAGAAGATCCCCTACCTTCGGGAGCTGGGCGTGACCGCGGTCGAGCTGATGCCGGTGACCGAGTTCGAGGAGTGCGACAACCCGCGCACGAACATGCTGACCGGGGAGCCCTTGCGCAACTTCTGGGGCTATCAGCCGGTGTCCTTTTTCGCGCCCAAAGCCTCCTACGCGGCCGACGCAGCGCCGGGGGAGTCGGTCCGCGAGTTCAAGTCGATGGTGAAGGCGCTGCACGAGGCCGGCATCGAGGTGATCCTCGACATCGTCTTCAACCACACCGGCGAGGGCGACGAGCGCGGCGCGACGTTTTGCTGGCGCGGGTTCGACAACCCGACCTACTACCTGCTCGAGCCGAAGACGGGGAAGTACCTCAACTACTCGGGCTGCGGCAACACGCTCAACTGCAACCACCCGGTGGTGCGCCACCAGATCCTGGCGGCGCTGCGATACTGGGTCACCGAGATGCACGTCGACGGCTTCCGCTTCGACCTCGCCTCGATCCTCGGGCGCGGGCGCGACGGGGAGGTGCTCCCGAACCCGCCTTTGATCGAGGCGATCGCCGCCGACCCGGTGATGGCGGACGTGAAGCTGATCGCCGAGGCGTGGGACGCGGCCGGGCTCTACCAGGTCGGCAGCTTTCCGAGCTGGGGCCGCTGGGCCGAGTGGAACGGCCGCTTCCGCGACGAGATCCGGCGCTTCGTCAAGAGCGACCCCGGCCTGACGCGTCTCGTCGCGACGCGGCTCGCCGGTAGCCCCGACCTCTACCGCGGCTCGGACCGCGCGCCCTGGCACTCGATCAACTTCGTGACAAGCCACGACGGCTTCACGCTCGCCGACCTCGTCTCATACCAGGACAAGCACAACTGGGAGAACGGCGAGGGCAACATCGACGGCCACCCCGAGAACCTCTCGTGGAACTGCGGCGAGGAAGGTCCCTCGCAGCGCCCGGAAGTGCTGGCGCTGCGCCGGCGCCAGCAGCGGAACTTCCTGGCGCTGCTGTTCCTGTCGCAGGGCGTGCCGATGCTGCTCGCCGGGGACGAGATCGGCCGGACGCAGCGCGGCAACAACAACGCCTACTGCCTGGACAACGAGGTTTCCTGGCTCGACTGGTCGCTCGTCGAGCGCAACGCCGACCTGTTCCGCTTCACCCAGCGGCTCGTCCGCTTCCGCAAGGCCCACCCGTCGCTAAGGCGCCGCACGTTCTTCGAGGACGAGACGCGACCGCCCGTGGCCTGGCACGGGGCGCGGCTCGGGCGGCCCGACTGGACGGGCGAGGCGCGCGCGCTCGCGATGCAGATCCTGGAGGCGGCGGGCGACGAGGCGATCTACCTCGCGGTGAACGCGCACTGGGAAGCGAAAGCCTTCGAGCTGCCGCGGCTTTTGCCGGGAAAGAGCTGGCGGCGTTTCCTCGACACGAGCCTGCCTCCGGGCGACGATGCGGTCGAGCCCGGGGCGGAGCCACAGGTCGCGTCTCCGCGCAGCCAGGCGGTCGGCTCCCGCTCGGTCGTGGTGCTGGTCGGCCGCTAGGATCGAATCCTCTCGTCAGGCCGCCGCAGCTGGCCCCGTGCTCGACGCCCAGCCACGACGCAAGCAGTTACGACTCCGGCGACCACGGCGAGGAGTCCAGCTTGCGGCGAGATACCCAACGCACCCCATAGATCCATTTCGCCCTCCCAACGGTTCGACACCGGCTCTGGCGACCTGGTTCCTGAAGGGGTCTTCGACGCGTGCACGGCCGCTCGTCACGCAAGCCGCGGCATGGCGGCTTTAGGCTGGACGACGTGCGGAGGTGAGTTCACTTCACCGGAGCACGTGGGGGGTCTGGGGGGGGCGGCGCAGCCCCCCTCAGAATAGAGTCAGCCGCTCGTTGCTTGGCGAACTCGCGCAGCACGTCCCAGACGTGCGGGTGTGTCTTGGTGATCCCGTCGAGCGTGGGGCGGTCGAGCTCGAGCAGCTCGCAGCGCGACAACGCGACGACGCTCGCCATGCGCGGCTGCCCCGTGAGGATCGACATCTCGCCGAAGAACGCGCCCTCCTTCAGGTCCCCGAGCGCGTTCTGCTTGCCCGCCGGATCCTTTCTGAAGGCGCGCACCCGTCCCGACGTCAGCATGTACAGGCTTCCGCCGGGCTGGCCCTCGCGCAAGATCGCCTGGCCCCGCTCGAACGCGAGCAGCTTCAGGCCGTGGATCACGGCAACCATCTCGTCGACCGCGAAGTCGCGGAACAGCGGGCTCACGACGATCTGGCTGCCGCCGGGCTCCTCGCGGGCCGCGGGAGCGGCGGCGGGCGCCGCCTTTGGGAACTCCTGGAACACGCTGTCGACGAGACCCATGAGCTCGTCGGCGAACTGGCCCGCTGACATCGGCTCCGCCGTCGCGGACTCGATCTCGACGAGCTCGGCCTCGAGCGGAACGTCGATCTCCTCTTCTTCACCCTCTTCGGCGTAGTAGAGGAGGTCGTAGTCCTCGATCTCCTCTTCGACCGGCTTCGCCGCTGCGGGTCTGGCTGCCGGGGCCGGGACTGCCGGGGCCGCGGCTCTTGCGGCCGGGGCTGCGGGAGCCGTGGGTACAGGAAGCGTAGGGGCGACGGCGGGCGCTGGCGCCCGGGGCACACCAGCCACTGGCCCTGGCTCCCGGTCGACCGGCAGCGTGGCGTCGGGCGGGGCGTCGGCGACGGCCTTCGGCAGATCGAGCGACGGCAGGGCCGGCGCCGAGACGGGCGCCATCATCTCGAGACCGATCTCGAGCGCGGGGCCTTCGCCGAAACCGCCCGCCGCTTCGTCGAAGCCGGGCCCAGCGGGCCGTGACAGCGGCAGGGACGTCGCCTCGCGTTGCTTCTCCTCGATCTGGCGCGCGAGGCGTTCCTCCACGTCGCGGCGGCCGGGGTCGAGCTTCTGGATCTTCTTGAGGACCGAGACGGCCTTGGCCGCGAAGCCCTCGCGGGCGTACTGGTCGGCGAGCGGGATCAGCAGAGAGGTCGCCTCCTGCTTCTTGTCGGCCAGGATCAGCACGTCGGCGAGCTGCATGCGCAGGCTGGGGTTCGCGCCTTTCCTCTGGAGCTGCGCCTTCAGCACCTCGATCGCGCGCGCGTACTTCTTCGCCGCGATCAGGGAGACGACGTCGTCTTCCTTGGACTTTCCGAACCCGATGGCCACGTGTCCTCCGCCTCGGAAGGAGAGACTAAAGGCCGAACCGCGCGCGGTCAATCGCTCCGCGCACGGAACCGCTCACGCGGCGGCCCGCGCCGGCACGAGCTCGCGCAGCATGGTGAGGAAGGCCTGCGTCTCCTCCGGGCGACCGATCGTGACGCGCAGCCAGCCGGGCATGGCGGCGAAGCGGCGGCCGACCTTGACCCCGCGCGCCTCGAAGCCCGGGATCAGCGGCTGCACGTCGCCGCCCACGTCGATCATCAGGAAGTTGGTCTCGGAGGGGATGTAGCGGCGACGATCCTGCTCGAGCGCCCGGCACAGCGCTCGGCGGGTGCCGTTCAACTGCTCGCGCTGCCTCATGGCGTGGTCCGGGTCCGCGAGGCTGGCGAGCGCCGCCTCGAGCACGGCAACGTTGACGTTGCCCCAGGCGGCCTGCGCCCGGAGCGCCTCGGCGTTCGCGGCCGAGGCGAGCGCGTAGCCGAGCCGCATGCCGGCCATCCCGTAGATCTTCGAGAACGTCCGCGTCACGACCAGGTTAGGGAAGCGCTCGAGCATCGACGCCGCGCTGCGGTAGGCCGGGTCCTCGACGAAGTGGTGGTAGGCCTCGTCCACCACGACCACCGCGCTCGAGGGTACCCGGGCGAGGAACGCGAGCAACGCGTCGCCGCCAACGATCGTGCCGGTCGGGTTGTTCGGATTGCAGACGTAGACGAGGCCCGTGCGCGCGTCGCAGGCCGCGGCCATCGCGCCGAGGTCGTGGCGGAAGGCGGCGTCGAGGGGCAGCTGGACTCCTTCGGCCTTCGTCACCTTTGCGTAGTGGAGCACCGCCTCGAACGTCGGCTCGGCCGCGACCACCGTGCGGCCGGGGCCGAGGAAGGCGGCGTCGCACAGGCGCAGGACCTCGCTCGAGCCGCAGCCCAGCACCACGCGCTCGGGCGGGAGCCCATGGTGGCGCGCGATCGCCTCGACCACGCGTTGCTCCGCGGCGTCCGGGTAGCGACAGGCGACGGGCTGGGCACGGACCATGGCCTCGAGCGCCTGCGGCGAGGGGCCGTACGGGTTCTCGTTCGAGCTGAGATCGATCAGGCCGCCGGGCGCCGCGGAGGACGAGCCCGCGGCCGCAACCCGCGGCGCGAGTGCCATGCCGACGAGCCCGGCGAGACCTGACGTGAAGTGGCGACGAGCAATCAGTGGAGCGCGCATCTTTCCTCCAGGGCATTCGGTGAGTCGGGCGAAGCGTCCTGATTCTAAGCCCCGGCCGCACGCCGACACGACGCCGCGGTGTGAAGGCGAGTGACCGGAAACCGCCCACTGCCTGTCCGGAATCCGGTCGTTGCGCGGCCCTGATCCAGCCGGCTGCCGCGATTCAACTCGTTCATTTGCAACGAACTGGCCCCGGGCACAGCGCTTGCTCATGGACGGCCTCGTCTTGGGGGGTGCGTTCATGGGGTCTGTCCAGGGAGACCGGACGGGAGCCAAGCTCCGGTGGGCGCTTGCCGCCCTCCTGCTGCTCTGCCCGTTCCGGGCCACGGCCGAGGGCGTGGCAAAGCCGCAGGAGGACGCGGTCCGGCGCCTGATCGCGACCTACGAGCGGGCGATCGAGACCAAGGACCTGACGCTGTTCCGCAGCGTCAAGCCGAACCTGAGCAGCGACGAGGAGCGGCGCCTGAAGAAGGCGTTCGGCAGCACCAAGACGCACGAGGTCAGCATCACGGTCGAGTCCCTGGACTGCCAGGACAAGCGCTGCGTCGTGCGCCTCACGCGGCGCGACACGCTCGACGCTTCGATCGTGAGCAGCTTTCCCCAGACGCTGCGGCTCGGCCAGGGCGCAGACGGCTGGGTGATCGAGGAGATCGGCCGATGACGGCGTTCCGGCCCACCCGGGCGGAGCACAGGAGGATTCCGATGAGAAAGCAAGTATTCACGCTCGCGGCCGCGCTGTGGCTCGCGGTCCCTGCCACGTCGCGCGCCCAGAGCGAGAAGCTGGCGCATCTGCTGCCGACGCTCTACGGCTCGCAGGGCCTGTTCGTCGACAGCGCCGCGCCGCTGCCCGACGGGTCGACGCACTCGGCCCATTTCAACAACGCCTTCCACTCGCGCTTCACGCAGTTCAACGCGGCGCTCGCGAGCCAGCTACAGGCGCTGCCGCTGCCCTCGCCGTCGTCGGGGTTCACCTACACGATCGATCCCACGCTCGGCGTCTTCACGCGCTCGACCCAGAGCTTCGGCCCGATCCTGGCCGAGCGGGCCGAGACGATGGGCAAGGGCAAGTACACCGTCGGCTTCGCCGTCCAGCACTTCTCGTTCGACGACATCGAGGGGATCGATCTGGGCGCCCTGCCCGCGGTCTTCACGCACGACGGCGCGGCCCCGGGCGGGCGCGCCGACGTGGTGACGACCCGCAGCAGCGTGGCGGCCTCGGTGACGCAGCAGATCGCGTTCGTGACCTACGGGCTCGGCGAGCGGATCGACGCGTCGCTGGCGATCCCGTTCGTCACCGCCGACCTGAGCGTGATCTCGGACGCCACGATCCAGCGCATCGGCACGGGATCGAACACCATCGTCCACTACTACGACGACGGCCAGAGCGGCGTCGGCTCCACCCGCCAGTACGTGCGCGCGGGCCGGGCGAGCGGCCTCGGCGACCTCACGCTGCGCCTCAAGGGGACGGCCGCGCGCTGGGGCGACGGGCACGGGCTCGCGCTGGCGCTCGACCTGCGGATGCCCACCGGCGACGAGGAGGACCTGCTCGGCTCAGGCGCGTGGGGCGCGCGGCCCTTCGCGGCGGCCTCGCTCCAGCTCGGCCCGGTCTCGCCGCACCTCAACCTGGGCTACCAGTGGAACGGCAAGAGCCTGCTCGCCGGCAACATCATGACCGGCGAGACCCAGGATCTGGCGGACGAGGTCGTGTACGCGGCCGGCGCGGACGTGGCCGTGAGCCGGCGCCTGACGCTGTGCGCCGACCTCGTCGGTCGCTACGTGAGGAACTCCTCGCGCGTCGCGACCACCACGTTCGTCGGGCTGGACGCCGCGGGAACCACGTTCCCCGACATCCGCTTCGAGCAGGCCTCCTACAACCAGTCGAGCCTCGCACTCGGCTTCAAGGCGAACCCGGCGGGCCGGCTGCTGGTGGTGTTCAACCTGTTGCTCAAGCTCGACGACCACGGCCTGCGCGACAAGGCCACGCCGCTGCTCGCGCTCGACTACACCTTCTGACGCGCGGGCCCTCCATCACGGCGCGAAGGGGAACTTCAGGGCGTAGACCACGCCGGCAGCCGACCCCACGGTGACGGTCGCGGTGGAGATGTCGAAGGTGAGCTGGCCCAGGGGTGACGGAGCGGACGGGTCGCCGATGCTGACGGCGATCGGGCTGGGCGTCGTCGTGGTGTCGCTTACCTGATAGATGCGCCCGTCGGCCGCGGAAATGTAGACGTTCGGTGCAACCGGGATCGGAACTGAGGGGTTAGGCAGCGCCAGCGGCGCCGTCCAGAACGGAACCGCCGCCGCGCCTGTGTCCGTGAGGGCGTGGGCCGCGTTGGCCGTGCTGAAGTACAGCCTATTCGTGCTTATGGGGCGGAAGACGAAGAGGAAGACGGGTCCGTCGCCGGTCGCGTGGGGTGTCGGCCAGAGCACGGCACCGTCGTCCGCATCGAGCGAATGTATGTCACCCGCCATCGTGCCGACGTAGACGGAGCCCTCCCGTACCGCCGGTGAGGTGTTGACGTCGCCCGGGTTGGCCGACCACACATTGGTGAAGGACATGGGTGCGTAGCCGAGGCACCAGACTGTGTCCGCGGCTCCACGCGCCTTGGAGGTGAAGTAGATTCGGGAAGTCGAGAACACAACGGACGGCTGTGTGACGACGGGTCCCAGGTTGCCGTCGTCGTCGAAGCTCCACCGGATCGTTCCGTCGACCGCATTCAGCGCATGAAACCGGCCCCCGCCATTCGGTGTCTGGACGCCCACAAAGATGTAGCTCGTTGGTGCGAAGGGCGGGAAGACTCCCGAAGGAGCGGAAACCACCTGTCCGCCGAGCGGCGGGCTCGTCCAGAGGAGCTCACCGGTGTCGGCGTTGACCGCGAACAGGACTCCCGTGCGGCTGGACACGAAGGTCACTCGGGTGGCCGCGCCGATGGTGATCCCGATCGTCACCGGTCGGGTGAGGGGCGATGGCGCGGGAATCGCGGCGGGCTTCCAGGACGCCGGCCAGCCCCCGTCGCTCTTTCTCGTGGCGTGCAGGGCGTCGTCGGAGAGCGCATGGTAGGCGGGCGCGACGCTGACCCCGGCGATCGACCGCGGGCGGCCGATCGTGTAGGCCCAGCGGAAGATTCCCGACGTGTCGTCTGGCCGGCCACGTGACGTGCGCGCCGCTGAGGGCACACTGGCGCCATCCTCGGCAAACGCCGCGTAGTAGTAGGTCGTGCCGTTGTCGAGCCCGGTGTGGGGCGTGCTCCCCACCGCTCCGGCCGTCCCCGGAATGGTGCCGAGGACGGTCGCCAGGGGATCGCTCACCCCGGTCGGGTAGGTGTCCGTCCGGAACAGCACGCGCGTCGACGCGTACGGCGCCGCGGGGTTGACCCAGAAGAGGCCGTTCTTGCCGTCGCCCGAGCTCACGTTGAAGAAAGCCAGCCGCGCGGTTCCCGAGCAGGACTCGAGCACCGCCAAGGCGCCGTCGATCGCGTCGAGAATGGCCTGGGCGTCATCGGCGCTCAGGGTCCCATTCGCAGCGAAGGCCTCCACCTGGTTGCGGAGCGCGCCGAGCTGGCCCGAAGCGGCGTTGGCATTGTCCTTGTCGATCGATTTGTCGGCTGCGTCGAGTTTGGCGAGCAACGCGTTCTCGTTGCCGCCGGACAGACCCGCGACGGAGACGAGCGTCCGGATGGCCGCGACCGCCGCCTGCGCCTCCGCGGCGCAGGGCAGAGCACCCGGCGGGGCGGACGTGCCGGGCGCGGCCGCGAGGACCACGAGCAGGATCGAGAGAACGAAGGACGACGAAAGGCGGATGATGTGGTGCATGGAAGCCTCCATCCCTGCGCGCGAAGCGCCGGACCCGAATGTGGTGGTTCGACGGCTGAGTCTCCATATCAGCACGCTTTCGTGAATCAGGCAACGCGTTTTCTCCGGCACGCCGGAGAGGATCCGGAAAATGTTCCCTGACGATCCGGCGCATCGCTTCGCCGACCAAACCCGGACTAGAATCCTCCCTCGTCAATCGACGAGGGAGGATTTCAAGGTGCGCGAGCTCTACCCAGAGGTCGAGCCGTTCGACGACGGCTTCCTGAAGGTTTCCGACCTGCACACGGTCCACTACGAGCAGGTGGGCGACCCGAAGAGGAAGAAGGCTGTCTTCCTCCACGGCGGTCCGGGCGGCGGCCTCGACGCCGACTACCGCCGCTACTTCGACGCGAAGCGCTGGCACCTCACGCTCTTCGATCAGCGCGGCAGCGGCAAGAGCACGCCGCACGCGGAGCTGCGCGAGAACACGACCTGGGACCTGGTGCGGGACATCGAGCGGCTGCGCGAGCACCTGGGCATCGACAAGTGGCTGGTGTTCGGCGGGAGCTGGGGCAGCACGCTCGCGCTCGCCTATGCCGAGACGCATCCCGAGCGCTGCACCGGCCTGATCCTGCGCGGCATCTTCCTGCTGCGGAGGAAGGAGCTGCTCTGGTTCTACCAGGAGGGGGCGAGCTGGCTCTTCCCCGACGCGTGGGACGAGTACCTGAAGCCGATCCCGGAAGTCGAGCGCGGCGACCTGATGAGCGCCTACTACCGTCGGCTCACCTCGGACGACCCGGCGGTGCGCAGCGCCGCCGCCAAGGCCTGGTCGATCTGGGAAGGCACGACCAGCAAGCTGTTTCCGGATCCCGACCTGATCGCCCACTTCGGCGGCGACTCGTTCGCCGACGCGTTCGCGCGGATCGAGTGCCACTACTTCGTGAACGGGGCCTTCCTGCGCAGCGACACGCAGCTCCTCGACGACGCGTCGAAGATCGCGCACCTGCCCGGCGTGATCGTTCAGGGGCGCTACGACGTCGTGTGCCCCGCGGCGAGCGCCTGGGCGCTCCACAAGCGCTGGCCGAAGGCGAAGCTCGTGGTCGTGAAGGACGCTGGCCACAGCATGAAGGAACCGGGCATCCGCAGCGAGCTGGTTCAGGCGACCGACGACCTCGCGAACCTCTAGAAGCGGGCCGCTGTTGGCTTTCCCCGAGACGCATCGCTCGGTCGTCCTGGCGGTCAGGAGCCCGGACGCGCAGGAGCGGGCCCGGGCCCTGGAGGCGGTGGTGGCCGCGTACTGGAGGCCCGTCTACCGCCACGTCCGCTTCCGCTGGCGCGCTCGCGAGGAAGAGGCGGAGGACCTGGCGCAGGGGTTCTTCGCGGCCGCGCTCGAGAAGGGGTGGCTCGCCCGCTACGACCCGGCGCGCGGACGCTTCCGCTCCTACCTGCTCGCGTGCCTCGAGGCCTACGTCGCCAACGAGAAGCGGGCCGAGCACAGGCTCAAGCGCGGCGGTGGCGCCGTGATCGTGCCGCTCGAGGGGACGGACGCCGACGGTGAGCCGCGCGAGCTCCAGATCGCGGACGGGACGGATCTCGAGGCGGAGTTCCAGCACGAGTGGGCGCGCGGCCTGTTCGCGCTCGCGGTTGCGGCGCTGCGCGCCCGCTGCGCGGGCACGAGCCGCGCGGTCGCCTTCGCGCTCTTCGAGCGCTACGACCTCGAGGACCACGACGCGTCCGATAGGCCTCGCTATGCGGACCTGGCGGCGGAGTTCGCGCTGCCCGTGACGCAGGTGACGAACCACCTGCACTGGGCCCGCCGCGAGCTGCGGACGACCGTGCTCGAGAAGCTGCGCGAGATCACCGCGAGCGAGGAGGAGTTCCGGGCCGAGGCGCGCGCGCTGCTCGGAGCGGAGCCTTCGTGACGATGCTCAGCGACGGCGCGCTCGACCGGCTGCGTCAGGTGACGCAGTGGCCCGATCTCACGGGGACACGCTACGAGCTGCGCGGCGAGGTCGCGCGCGGCGGCATGGGCGTGGTCTACGTGGCCCGCGACCGCGAGCTCGAGCGCGACGTGGCGCTGAAGGTGATCGCGGTGGAGGCGGCGGACGCGGAGACCGCGGGGCGCCTGAGGCGCGAGGCGCGCACCATCGCACGGCTCGAGCACCCGGGCATCGTCCCGGTGCACGACGTGGGCGAGCTGCCCGACGGTCGCGTGTTCTACGCGATGAAGCTCGTCTCCGGCAAGCGGCTCGACGAGCTGGTGCAGGGCGGGCTGTCGCTGCGCGAGCGGCTTCGCGTGCTGCTGCGCATCTGCGAGCCCGTCGCGTTCGCCCACGCTCACGGCGTGATTCATCGCGACCTGAAGCCGGAGAACGTCATGGTCGGTCCGTTCGGCGAGGTGTTGGTGATGGACTGGGGCGTGGCGAAGCACCGGCCCGAGGCGCCGGTCGCGAGCGGCGAGACCCATGCGCCCGCGAACCCCGCTCCCCACGCCACCGCTCACGGCACGATCGTCGGCACGCCGGCCTACATGGCCCCCGAACAGGCGCGCGGCGACGTCGAGCGGGTCGACGCACGGTCGGACGTCTACGCGCTCGGCGCCATCCTCTATTTCATGCTCACGGGCCACGCGCCCGGACGGCCCCCGGCCTCTCCCGAGGCGACCACCCGCACGTGGGTGGGGCCGCGACACACCGCTGTGGCCCCGGGCATCGCCCCTCCGCACGAGCTCGTCCCGGACCTGCCGCGCCCGCTCGAGGCGATCTGCCTCAAGGCGCTCGCACTCGAACCCGAGCAGCGCTATGCCGGTGTCGCGGAGCTCGCTTCCGACCTGGGCCGCTTTCTGGAAGGGGAGAGCGTGTCCGCCTATCCGGAAGGGCTCCTGGGCCGCGCCCGCCGCTTCGCGAGCCGGCATCGCACGCCGATCCTGCTCGTGCTGGCGTACGTCGTGATGCGCGTGGTGCTGTTGCTGGTGGCGCGGGTGTGACGTGGTGAACGAATGCAGCGGGTGCAGCGAGTGAGCGAGTGAGCGAGTGAGCGGGCCCGGACTGCTTGCAAAGGGAACGGTCGTCGAGGGGTAATAGACGAAGAGCCGTTTACGTCCTGTCAGGAGGAAACAGCAATGAACAAGCCGCTCGTCGGACTCGTCATCGGAGGAATCGTCGGGGCCTTCGACGGGCTCACGGCGCTCTTTTCGGCCCCCGAGGTCGCGCCCCAGATCATGGAGATCATCGTCGCATCCACGTTCAAGGGTGTGATCGTAGGTCTGATCGCCGGCTTCTTTGCGCGCAAGGTGAACTCGCTGCCGCTCGGCATCGCCGTCGGCCTCGCGGCGGGACTGCTGTTCGCCTACCTGATCGCGATGCACCCGGACCCGACCACGGGCAAGCGCTACTACTGGGAGATGATGCTACCCGGCAGCTTAGCGGGAGCGATCGTGGGCTACGCGACGCAGAAGTACGGACGGCGACCGGGCGACGCCCGCGCCTGATGCTTCGGCGCCCCTACCTTCAGTAGCGGGTCGGTTCCTCGGGAACCTCGGCGTTGAACACGACCGTGTGCATGTGGGCGTCCGTCATCGTCGAGTCCTTTTGCACCGGCTTGCCGTCGCGGATCTGCTGCACCGCCTGAGCCGGCAGGTCCACGATGTGCGAGTGCCCCGCGCCCGAAGCGATGTCGATCCGGAGCGCCCCGCCCGCCTGCAGCTCGGCCGCCGTGATCACGGCCTGGTGGCCGTGGTTGGAGGAGACCGTGCCCGTCTTCGAGCCGCTCGCTGGCGCCGGAGGAGGCGTGCCGCCGGTCGGGCTCTGGTAGTCGTTGCCGCCGCCGCCCCCGCCGCCGCCCCCGCAGGCCGACACGGTTACGCTGACCCCGGCCAGGAAGGCGAGGCTCGCCTCCTGCGTGAACTGCCTGCGATTGAGCTTCCGCATGGTCTCCTCCCCTCCCGCGCCGACCGGCGTACGTCATGCGCCTGGATTCCCGACAAGCGAAATGCAACGACCATGCCGGACGGGGGTGCCGAGCCATCCCGAGCCGCCACAACAGGTTCCGCGCGCGGTCTGTCACGAAACCCTTACGCGAGGAGTAACCTCTTTCCGACTTCGAAAGAAGGCCTCGCTACCCGCAGGTCTTTCCCGCGGGGACGGTGAAGACCTCGTGCGTCGCGACCGCGCCAAAGCCCTGGAGCGTCGCACCGCCCGGAACGTAGATTCGGTCGCCGATCACCGCCGCCCCGATGCCGTGCCGGGGCGCCGGCATCGGCAGGAGCGTCTCCCACGCGTTCGTGCGCGGGTCGTAAGCCTCGTTCTGCGGGAAGACCCCATCCGGCCGCGCGCTGTTGCCCTCGCCCCCGAGAGCATAGAGACAGCCGCGCACCACGGCGGCCGCATGGCCCGAGCGGCCCGTCGGCATCGGCGCGAGGGAAGTCCAGGTTCCCGCCGCGAGGTCGTACGCCTCGTGCGTGGCGAGCGTCGTCGGCGGACGCCCGCCCACGACGAAGAGTCGGCCGCCCGCGAGGCCGCCGGCCAGATGATTGCGCGGCGTCGGCATCGGCGCGAGGCGTGTCCAGGTGTCGGTCACGGGATCGTAGGCGTCGAGCGCTGTGCCGGTCGGCGTCCCGCCGGCGACGTAGATGCGGCTCCCGGCCAGGATGGCGACCGCCGCGTTGCGCGCCCCCGGCAGCGGGGCCCGCACGCCCCAGGAGTTGCGCGCGGGGTCGTACTCATAGGTCGCGCTCGAGTTGCCGGCGGGGGAGTTGCCGCCGAACACGTAGAAGCGCCCGCCGAGGCTGGCGGCCGCCGGGTGGTCGAGCGCCACCGGCAGCGGCCCGCCGAAGCTCCAGGTGTTACTGCCGGGATCGTAGATCTCGAGCGTCGCCGCGCGCGCGCCGCCGGCCCGGAAGCCGCCGGCGACGTAGATGCGCCCGCCGAGCTCGGCCACGCCGACCTCCTGGCGCGCCTCGCTCATCGGCGCGAGCGTGGACCAGCTTCCCTGCGGGTTGGCTCCCGGGCTCGCCGGGCCCGTCGGGCTCCCACTACCACCGCCGCAGGCGGGCATCACGAGCGCGAGGGCGAGAACGGTGCTTGCGCAGCTGGACACCAAAGCAGACGCAGAACGCAGGCTCATAGGCCGATTCTCCCCCAGCGGCGGCGCCTCTTCCAGACCGTCCAGGAGACTGAACGTTGGGGCACGCATGGCAGAAATCACCACCACCGGCATTCGGCTGTATGCCGCGCCTCAGTCCTGCTTGCGCCTCCCCGTCTCTGCACCCGCTCCGTCGCGTTCGTCCGACGCCAGGCTCAGACGGCCGGCCTCGTCCTCTGCGAGTGAGAGGCGGCCCGCCTCGCCGCCAGCCAGCGACAACTGCCCCGGCGCCGCGCCCGCTAGGCGCGACTGGATCTCGGCGATCGCCTGGCGCGCGGCGCCTCGCAGCGCAGCGTCCTGCGACTCGGCCGCGCGCAGGGGAGCGACGGCGCCCGGCGTGCCGACGCGGCCGAGCGCCGTCGCGGCCGCCCGCCGCAGCCCGGTCGAGCCGGAGCCGAGCGCACGCAGCAGGGACGCTTCGGCGGCGGGATCGCCCGTCGCGGCGAGCGCCTCGGCCGCGGCCTCGCCGAGCTCTCCGCGCTCGACCAGCAGCACCTTCGCGAGCGTGGGCGTCGCTTTGGCCCCGTGACGAGCCAGCATCCCGAGGCAGACCCGCGCCGTCGCGGCGCGCCGCGTCCGCAGCGCGTTTCGCAGCAGCTCGGACGCCTGCTCGAGCGTCAGCGAGCCCACGAGCGCGGCGACGGCCCTTGCGCTCGTCACGTCTTCCGCGCCCTCGCCGCCGGCGACCCCGAGCAGCACGTCGCGGCCGTCGGCCCCGAGGGCGATGCCGGCCCGCACCCGCACGTCCGCGTCCGGATCCTCGCGTGCCGCGGCGAGGGCCTCGCGTGTCGCCGCGTGCTCCGGGAACTCCCGCAGCAGCGTCAGGAAAGCGCGCAGCCGCACGCGGGGCTCGGGCTCAGTAGCCAGGTTCGAGGCGATCCGCTGCGCCAGGTCGTCCGGCGCGACCAGGCGTGCCGCGAGGTCGAGCGCAGCGCGCAGGACCGCCGGCAGCTTGTACTCGCCGTCGAGGTAGGCGTCTCCCGCCGGTGCGGGTTCCTCACCGGGCCGCTCCGGGTTGCCGCGCGCGGCGGCGGAGCGCTCGGGCACGTCCACGCGCAAGACGCCCTCCTCCAGCCGGCCCGTGGCCCATAGCGGCGGGTGGCCGCGCATCACGAGACGGCCACGCAGCAGCCTGCGCATCGTGCCGCGCAGCTCCGCGTTCAGCAGCGCCAACGCGAGGGCCGGCGTGCCCCGGACGGAGACCTGCTTGTCGAAGTCATCGTCCCCGACCTCGATCTCCTTGCCGTCCCGGAAGCCCAGCAGCGCGCCCACGCCTTCCGTGCGCAACGTCAGGCTCGGTGCGAGGCGTGGGCTCCAGATCTCCACGCGCGTACCGCGCCCCTCGTTCTCCTGGTACGTCGAGAGCCGGACCAGCAGGGAGCCCGAGGAAGCGGTCAGGCCGTCGCGCGTCGTCTCGATTCCGGAGAGACCCGCCTCGCCCGCGGCCTGGCCCCAGAACGCGACCCGCTCGCGAGCGCGGCGGCGGTGGAGCGCGGCGACGAGGAGCCTGGGCAGCACGCCGAAGCCCACAACGAACGCCACGGCGATAATGGCGGGGTCCACGGGCGCCTCAGATCAGCCGGACGACCGGCTCCTCGCACATCAGCTCCTGCCGGGTCAGCAGGTCGTTCACGGTGGCCACAAGCCAGCGCTCCGCGTTGACGCCGAAGCCGATCTCGAGCCGCGGGCGGCGGTCCCGCGGCTCCTGCGGCGGGTCGAGATAGCCGAGCGTCGGGCTCGCGGCGTTGAGGGGCACGATCAGCTCGGCCTTGCCGGAAGCCCCGCCCACTTTGTGGAGGTCGCCCGCCGCGTCCCAGACGAAGCGCCGCTCGCTGCCGTCGCCGCGTTCGACTTCGCAGATCACCAAGCGGAAGATCGACTCGGGCTCGCCGAGCGAGCAGGTGGGCACGAGCTGGCGCTTCCAGAAATCGGGCGGCGTCGGGAATCGTGTCCCGCGCGGCACGACGACGGTGTGCTGCGCCTCGCCCGTCTTCGGGTCGTGGGTGACGAAGGCGTAGTCGTGCACGATGAAGTCGAGCGCGCCGATGCGGTCGGCGGCGAAGCAGGCGCCGCCCTTGGCCACGGCCTCGAACGGCTGCCAGGCGCGGAGGCGACGCCGCTCGAAGCGCTCCTCGATCCGCGCGAAGACGCCCGGCAGCAGCGTCGATCCGCCCACGAGCAACACGTCGTCGACGTCTTCGAGCTGCGCCCGGCCGTCTTCGAACATCCCCGCGAGACAGGCGTCGAGGCCGCGGTAGAAGCCGTTCGCCTCCAAGAGCGCCGTGAGCTCGGCCCGCGTGAAGGTCAGCAGCGAGCCTCCCGGCGTGTCGCTGCCCGTGCGGCGGCCCGCACCCGGCGGCGTGACGCGGAACACCGCGGTGTCCTCGAAATGCAACGCCTCCTTGACGCGGCACGCTTCGGCCAGCATCAGCCGGCGCCAGAAGCGCGCCGCATCGTCGCCGAGCACGTCGAGCGCAGGCAGCCCGGCCTTGGCGCACGCCGCCTCCAGCAGCCAGCCGTCGACGGCGTTGCCTCCGAGCGGCCGGCCCTGCTTGGCGATCACGCGCGCCTCGCCGCCCAGCGATCCTCGCGGCGAAAGCTCGACGAGCACGACGTGCATCGTGCCGCCGCCGATGTCGACGACCAACACCGTGCGCTCGTGCGAGAGGCTCAGCCCGTAGCCGAGCGCCGCGGCCACCGGCTCGTCGACGAAGCGGACCCGCCGCACGCCCAGGTCCCGGAGCAGGCGCTGCACCTCGGCGCGGTAGGTCTCGAAGGCGGAAACCGGGGAGGTGACGACCAGGTCGCGGATGCGGTGGCCCGTCGCGCGCTTCGTCTCCGCGAGCATCTCGCGCAGGAACATCCCGGCAATCTCGCGCGCGCCGAGCGGGCGCCGGCCGATACGGGCGAGCGGCCGTGTCGCCTCGCTCGCGAGCGCGGCCTTGAACGTCGGAACGAAAGCCGGGTGCGCGACGTCGAGGTTGCGGTCGAGCGCACGCTGGCCGACGAGCGCCCGCCGTCCCAGGAAGACGCGGCGGGCCACGGGCGGCCAGCTACCGATCCGGTCGACGAGCCGTGGGTGCTCGAGGACGTGAACGGCCGAAGGCACCATGCGCGGCGCCTCGAGCGGGTCGTCTCGCTCAGGATCCCGGCACACGGCCAGGAGCTCGACGAGCTGCGGTTGCCCGCTCTCGTCGCAGCGCGCGATCGCGGAGTTCGTCGTGCCGAGATCGAGCGCCCAGCCCGTCAAGGCAGCCAGCGCTCCCAGATCTCGCGTGTCTCGACGCCCGTCGCCTCGCGGACCAGGCCCGGCAGCTCGGAGATGCGGAAGCCGCGGCGATTCACAACGCTCCACTCCATCAAGTGGCGGAAGAAACCACGCAGGCGTTCGTGCCCGCCACTCGCCGTGCGGATCCGTTCGTCGAGCTCGGTCGCGAGCAGCGCGCCGCGCGAGAAGAGCGTCCGACCGGTCCGGAAGTCCTCCGAGTAGCGGGTCGAGGCGATCCGTGACAGCTCCACGAGCGGCATCTCGCGGATGAAGCGAGGCATCGTCGCGAGGGTGGCGCGTAGTGAGTCGAGCATGGCCTTCCTGTAGGCGAGGCCTTCGGATTCGGGCATCGCGTCGGCGAGAGCCTCCATCGCGATGTAGCGCGCGAAGCCTTCGCTGAGCCAGATCGTGTCGATGAGCGGCGCTAGCTCCCAGGAGAAGGGAAAGTAGCCCTCGCCGTAGGCCCGTTTCGGGATCCACGAGTGGGCGACGTGGTGGGCGAAGTTGAACAGCACGCGGCGGCGCTGCGGCTCGGGCGACAGCGGCGTGACGCCGGCGTCGGCGGCGAGGAAGTAGTGGCTGCTCGAGAGGTGCTCCATGCTGAAGCCGTAGCCATGGTCTGGCGAGAGCGGCTTCAGCAGCTCGACGTGGGCGGTGTAGTGCGGGAACGGGGCGCTTCCGAAGTAGCTCACGAGCGCGCTCATCGCGCGCGCGAGGAGGCTGCCCGTGAAGGGCAGGTCGGCAGGCCCCTCGGCGTACGCCGCGAGGTAGAGAGGCACGCGGCTGTCCACACGCAGGACTTCGAGCGTGGGACCCATCGCCACCTGCGAGTCGGCGAGCGCATAGAAATCTGCGGCGAAGCCTGTCGTCCGTGCCCGGGGTGGGGGAGCCGCCGGGGCGAGCGTCGTGAACACCGGCCAGTCGTTGGGTGCCGTGACCTCGAGCCGCACAGGCCGTGCCTCCCATCCCTCGAGGTAGCCGAAGACCGAGTAGCCGAGGAGGCCCACGTAGCCGGGGCGCGCCCGCGAGGAGTCCGCAGCGCCCAGGATCTCGCGCTCCATGCGCGCGAGGTCCACGCGATACAACACCTGGCGCACGCTCCCGCCCGGCGAGCCGATCCTGAAGCGCGGCCCGTCCTCACGCTCGACCGTTACGGCCGTGTGGTCCTCACCACGGGCTGTCACGTCGGTCACATAGCGGTCGTAAAGCTGCTGTGAGTAGCCCATCGGCACGGCGCGCGGCATCACGAGCGTGACCGGCCCCCTGGCGGAGGCGGGCAGCGTGAGCGACACCGCGACCGACGTGTCGCCGGCACTGGCGAGCTCGACACGGTAGACCACGGGCTCGGTCGGGGAAGCGAAGACGGCGGCGAGGGCCAGGGCGGAGAGCACGTCTACTGCGCGCGCGCCTTCTTCAGTACCTCCGGCGCGGCCTCGCCGAAGTACTTGACCACCAGCCGGCTCCAGCTCGCCGTCTTGCGCAGGCTCCCGATGTACTGGTTCAAGACCCCCAGCAGCTCGTGGCTGCCCTTGGGCACGCCGAAGGCGAGGCTTGCGGGCGGGCCCAGGAACAGTCCGAGCTGGATCTCGGGATCCTCGCGTTGCAGCGCGATCGCGCTCTCGACGCCCCACACCGCGGCCGTGATGCGCCCCGACGTCAGGTGCTCGCCGAAGCTGCCCGGCGGGATTCCATCGTCTACGTTGGCCGCGGGAACGCCGGCCGCCGCGATGGTCTCGACCATGCTGCTGCCCTTGAAGGTCCCCACCTTCTCGGCGCGCAACTGATCGAGCGTTTCGACGACACGGCGCGGCTTGCGCGAAATCACGACATGGCGCGTCGGGAAGACCTCGCTCGTAAAGTCGATCTGCTTGCGCCGGGTCGGCGTATCCGAGAAACGTCCCGCGATGATGTCGCCCTTGCCGTCCCGCAGCGCCGGGATCAGCGCGTCCCAACCCGAGACCGGGACGACCCGCAGCTTGAGCTTGTGCAGCGCGGCGAAGCCCTCGAGGACCTCGTGGTCGAAGCCCGGAGGCGCTCCGGGCTTCACGGAGAAGAACTCGGGCCGGCGCGTGTCGGGCACCACCACCACCCGCAGCGTCCCGCTCTGCTTGATCCTGGCGAGGTCCGCGGCCGCGCCTGCGGGACCCAAGACGAGCGCGAGCATGGCGGCGGCCGGGAGCGCGAACGATCGCATCGCCACCTCCGGGGTCGCCCTGATCCTACACCAGAGCGCACGGCCCACCGGCCGGCGCTCGCCCGGCGGGAACCCGGACACCGCCGCTGTAAGTGCCTTGATTCCAACATGAACGGTTGCGGTATGAGCCTTGCGTAGTCCTGCGGCGTGATCAAGACCATGACGGAAGAGGTGCAAAGGAGCGGCGCCATGAGGAAACTAGGGCTGTTCGTGATCGTGGCTCTCACCCCGCTCATCATGGGTGCGGACGGATGCCTGGCTGTCACGGAGCCGAGCGACGACCCGGAGTCGTTCTGCTCCAGGGCTGGCCTGTACTGGTGCAACTCCAACGTCGTCCCGCAGACGCTGACGGCTCAGGGCTGGAACGGCTACTGCATGGCCGGAAACTCGGCGGCCACGACAGCGGCCTACGACAGGGGCTACTCCGGCGTCACCGGCACGGGCGGGGCGTCACCCGTTTACCCGACCACGGATCAGGCGTGGCGCGAGGGATGCGGGGCCAGCGGCGTCACCGGTCGCGGCGTCTGCAACAGCGTCGTGACCTGCACGAAGCACTGAAGACGCGAGTCGAGTAGCGTCTCGGGGCCGAGGGCCACAAGACCGGGCCCCGCATCACCTCATACAATGGACGCAGTAGCTCCGGAGGTGCGTGCCCGTGACCATCGGCCGCGCGCTCATCCTCACCCCCGTCCTCCTGATCGCGATGGCTTGCTCCGGTGGAAACGTGGGTGGCGGTTCGTCCTCGCCCGACAAGCAGGCCCGCTGGATCCGCCGCCAGTTCGAGCTCGCCACGCAGGCGCAGGCTCGCCACGTCTTCCAGCTGCTCTTCACGGACCTCGACCTCGCGGCCTTCGGTCAGGTCGGCAACCCGCAGCTCGTCCCTTTCGCGACACTGGGCCTCGTCACCACCGAGCTCGCGCCCAAGCCCGCGCTCGCGGAGTGGGACGTCGCGTTCGCGCGGCCTCGCCGGTGAAGAAAGCGGGGTACCTATCCGCGAGGTCCCATCAGCAACTGGCGGAGCCTCCACGCTACCGGTAGGCGTACTGTTCGAGAGCCGCCTGTTCCAGGTCGATGCCGAGGCCCGGCGCCTCCGGGATGTCGAGGAAGCCGTCGCGCGCCCGCAGCTTTTGCCGAGTGATCGCCTCGCCCAGGTTGGTCTGCTCCTCTGCGACGAACTCGCAGATGAGCGCGTTGGGAATCGAGTTCAGCCAGTGCAGCGCTGCCGTCACGTTGATGTAGGTGGTGAATCCGTGGTACGCCGAGGCCTTCCATTACATCGGACCCGGGCCGGCCGGGCGCGGCTCGCGGCTCGACGATTACATCCAGAAGAACGCGGTGCCGCTCCGCTAG
>Ga0247727_10005439_pt1 | contig 25882 bp, 16 predicted proteins | sample WisWelCaveWW1625_FD_202498 | JGI IMG/M metagenome (GOLD analysis project Ga0247727, IMG submission 202498) | Biofilm microbial communities from Wishing Well Cave, Virginia, United States - WW16-25 | ecosystem: Environmental > Aquatic > Deep subsurface > Groundwater > Cave microbial mat | place...
GGAAGAATATATCGCGCTTCCACGCGAAGAGCGCCGCCGCTATCAGGGCGAAGCCAAAAAGCTGAACCGGCGCTGGATTGAAACGCAATTCAAAAAACTTGACGCCAAATGGATGATGGTCATTGATGGTCGAGTAGTAGAGCATGGCGTGACGTTTGATAATTACCCGGAAGATGATGAATTTCTCGTGCTTTGCCAAAAAACCGGCAAATATCCTTTTGTGTTTATTAGTCCACGCGTTTTTGCTATTGAAGAACTCTCAACAGCTTGGCACAGAACCTATGAACGGGATGACTCTTATCCCGCCGTCTCGGTTACGCTATCCGGTTATAATAAGAATTTGACAACCGCCGCCGACTTGGATACCGGCGCGATGGATTGCTACAGCGATTTAGCGCTTTTACTTGCGAACGGAATCGTCAAAATCCAACCTCAGGAATTCGAGGATACTTCAGAGCATTTGAGCCAGCCTTACATTTATTTTACCAAAAATGTGTGGCTTAAGTTGATTGACGGAAGCGGAACGGCTCGCCGAACTCGAACAACCGTAATTTGCGTGGAAGATTGGGGCAACAGTCCGTTTACAGCGATCAATTCGACCCGCACTTTTTTGCTCGGTCGTTCGGTTCTTTTAAAATTAAAGCCTCGCCTCATACTTGATTTGCTGCCCAGCACACGGAAGTCCAATTTGCCGAAACGGTTTAAATGCTTTGAGTTTTATTTTTTGGCCTTCTTATAAACTCCCACCATCAGTACGTAAAGCTCAACGACGTAAAAACCGAAAACAGCGTTTGCTTCGACTGATAAATGCTGCTGAATCCCGCCAGCGGCGACAATCCGGTTGCCGCCAAAGTAAAGATCGCGTTGTTATTCAAAAAGGGCCGGTAAATCAAGCCGAGTCCGTAATCGATGCCGAGGTGGTTGCTGATTGCGGGTTGATTCAAAAACTGCTGCAATGAAATCGTGTTGACGAAGCGCAAATAATTGCCATTCAACACCGCCTTCAATTTTGGCGTCAATTCGGCGTCGAACGCGAGATTGAACAACAGCAGACCCGGATTGACGAAGTTGGGCTGGCCCTCGGTTTTGCTGCTGCGCAAGCTCGGCAGCAGGCTCGTTTTGTTCACGAGATTGACGCCCATCAACCTGATGCCTTGCTGATTCCAAAAACTGAACGGCCCGCCGGCGAACGCGGCTTGGTCGATGATCGTATCAAAGCCCTGCCCGACGTCGTCCTGCGGATTGGGATCGCCGGAAGCAAAGAAAACCGAGGCGCGGTAACGTTTCCAATCCTTGTCAACCGAAAGCTCCAGCGCCGCCATCTGCGCATTGAGACCGAGGCGGCGATTCGCCAGTTGATTGAACGTGTCGTTGCCGATGACTTGATAAAACGCATGATTGATATTGAGCGCGCCGAAATGGCCGTCGCCGGTCCAGCCCAAATAATAGGCGTTGATCGTATGCGGCTGCACGGTGCCGATCAAGGCCGGACGAATCGGAAAGCCGTTTCTGTCGACATAAAAACTCGCGCGATCATTATTATAATGAAAACTCAATTGGCCGGTGTAACCGGGCGTGAACAAATCCTGCCGGTACAAATTCGCAACGTACACGCGTTGATTGCGATCCAGAAAAACCGTGTTCAGTTCGCTGTTGGTATCCTTCTCCAGCATGTAAAAATAGGCGAGATTATACTGATATCGATTTGAGTGAAAATTGCCGAACAACCGCCCGCCCAAATTCAAATCACTAAAAATGAAACTGCGAAAATCGCTGCCAAAGCGTTGAATTCCGCCCTTGAAAGAAACGAAATCATAGCTGTCGCTGAGATCGGCGAGATGTTTTTCCAGCGACAGTTCCTGAAAAGCGAGCTGGCGGTCGGTGCGTTTGGCGCCGCGCCGCACGTTGATTCTGACGCCGTTATTTTCCCGCAGCGTCACATAATTCAAATTAAAAACCGGCGTAACGCGAATTTCCCAATCGCGCGGCCGGAAAGCCACCTGGCCGTGATAAAAATCCAGGCTTAATCTGAGCGTGTTGAACGAAACCAAACGTTCGCCCTGGCCAAAAAAGTTTTGGCTTTGCACTGCTGCGGTGCTCACGCCGCTCGGCGTCGGCAAGCGCACCCCCTCAAAAAAGTTTTCAGTCGCTGCCGTGAGCACTAAAAATGTGTTTTGCCCGAGAATGGGGTAATCGCCTTTGAGCACATTTTGGTTATACGGATCGTACCAATGTCCTTTTACATTTTTTTCATACGGCGACGTTTTGATGTCACGCCAACGATCCGGCAGCGGCACAAAACCTTTGGACATTGGTTTCTTCACGCGTTGCTTTTGGGCTTGCCGCAAATCCACTTTTACCTGATTCTTTTTGGCGGCGGAAGAATCGCGTGGAACTTGACTCCATGCTACTGTTGACAAAAAACAAAAACAGCAAATCAAAATATGCCGGAAGAATTTTTTTCGCATAAGAATTTTCAATTCGACGTTGAGCAAAAAAAGTAACCTTTCCACCGCGAGCCACCGAAGTCACCGCGTGTCGCCGAAAAATCAAAAACGAATTAATTAAAAGCTCGGCGACCTTCGGCGCATTTCGGCGGAAAGTTAAAAACCATGTGGATGTTACTTGATATCCGGCTGGCGCGGAAATTTGAGGTACGGCAATCGCGCGTTGCGATACGTAATTTGATCTGACCGAATCGCCAGCGGCGCTTCAAATCCGGTTGCGCCCGCTGCCGCAATGTAATCGTCCTGATCGACGCCGTCGCCGCTGACGCCGATGCCGCCGGCAAGCTGGCTGCGCCCGTCCGGGCCATTTTTATAAAGTGGAATCCCGCCAGGAAAAATCGTAATGCCGTTTTGAAAAGGCGGCCTTGTTGGCAGCAAGCGTTGATATTGAAAATCAAATTGGCCATCGACGTAAATATAAAGCGGACCCATCTCAGACGGCTGAACGCTTGGCGGTGCGCCTTGATTGATTCCCGGTGGATAATAACGCTGCGCCAAAAATCCGATCGCGCGCGTGCTCATCGCCAGCGGTTGATTCGCCGGCAGGCCGAGAGTCGTTCGCAGGTTCGCGCCGAGCGGATCGCCGGGATTGCTGAACGCCACGACCGTCCGCGCTTTTTGCACGCTCACGTCGTAACTGAACGTCGTAGCATCCGGCGTGCGCCATATGCCGAGCACCGTGCCATCGAGATCGGTAACGGTAATGAACACCCGCGCCGGCAGGCCTAACGGCAAGCGAATCGCCGCGCGCGTGTTGTTGGCTCGGTTCACTGCTTGCGTGATGATTTGCCGGACGTCGTCTGCTGTCAACACCGAACCGCCTTTGAGGCGATAATCATGCGTGGCATCATACGTCACCTCGCCTTGCACGGGCAGTTTTGGCGAAGGCGTCGGCTGAATCGGATAAGCGGGATCAACAACGCCGCGCGTCGCAAGACTGTCGAAGGTCAGATTGAAATTTCCGGCAGGAGGGACGGCGTTGGCATAAGGCAGCCGGATGCCATCGAGATAAATATTGTCGCCGCGAAATTGGTTCGTCACTTCGTAACCGACGATGGCGCCGAGCGCGATGATTTCATCACGAATAACGCCGGAACAATAATTATTGATGCCGTTGAGCAGGGTAAACGTATCGGAACCGCCGCTGATTCCCAAACCGCCGGCGAGCGCGCCGTTTTTGTAAATGGGAACGCCGCCGGGAATGTTCGTCAATCCCGGTTGCGGCGGCGCCGGCGGCTGCTGCGGACCGAGCGGCGGAAGCGGCCCGCCGTTTGGTTGAACGTCGCTGTCACTGCGGCTCGAAAAAGGCACGCCAAACAACGGCCCGGCCGGGGTATTGTCCGTGTTGGGAGGAAAATGACTTCGTGTCGTGAAACATCCGGTGACCGTCGTGAAAGCATGCTGATTGCTGCTGAGAAACGCCGCGGTGCGGGCTTTTGCAATTTCACCGAACAGAGACTCGGAAGCCGCGCCGACTCGCCGCGCGCCGTTCATGCGAAAAATCCCGAGAATGTTGGCTTCGCGATCGACGACGGCGATGTTGATGGTTTCGTTGAGACGCTGCGCTTGTTCCACCGCCTGCGCCATCAATTTTTGAACATCCTGCGCCGTTAAAGCTGGCGTCTCGATGGGTGTCGACGTCATCGGCGACTTCACCGAGTCGCAGCCGCAGAGGCCGAGACTCATCAAGCGAACCAACATCACGCTCAACACAGCCTTCATCCTGAATCGAAATGTCATGACTAAATTACTCCTATGAAAATTTTGTAGTAGCGCCTTTAGGCGCTCAATGTATCCAAACAACACAAAAGTGCACGATATCAAAAAATCTATTTTTGCTCCAAAATCTCCACCACCACCTGCCCTTTCGGTTTGGCGACGCACGCCAAACGATATTTTCCCGGTTCGAGTTTGTTAATGTCTTCGAGCGTTCCTTGCTCTTCGTCCTCAACGGCGTTCATATTCTCAACGCCCGACACAATTCGAATCGGATCGATGCCGCAACTGCCGATGCGGCAATCCGCTTTGAATTTCAGGCCGTTGTTCTCGGCAATTTCGCAAATCGTTTGGCCGGCTTTGAAAGGACAGCTCTTGCTAAAATTTTTAAAGACAACGAACATACCCTCCAGTTTTGCTGCTTCCGGCTTGGGTTCTTCAATCTTTTGACTTCGAACTTCCGGCTTTTGATTTCGGTCTCCAAGCTTTTGACTTCGGACTTCGGACTTTAGACTTCGGACGTCTTTTAGTTCAGTGTTAAAGACAATGGTCCGCCGCGCGGCTTCTTTTTTCAAATTGAATTTAAAAAGCTGATGGCCGATGCGAAATTGATCATCGAGTTCCAACGGCACTGAATTTTTGATTTTGAGAAAACTGCCGTTGGCGCTGCCCAAATCTTTCACCCAAATCTTGCGATCCTTGACCGTGATCGACAAATGGCGGCGCGACAGCGTCATGTCTTTCTGATCCAAATTGACATCCGGCGCCTGGCGGCCGGCGACGATGGTTTGATTCGACAGTTCGTAACGATTCATCGGCTTGCCGGCGGCGTCGGTGTGGATGAACGAATGCCCGCCGTTTTCCGCGTCAAACAACAGCATTTGCCTGCCGAGGCGAACGACGGTGCCGTGAAAAATTTCCGCGGGCCGCGCTTCTTTCAATTTAATGAAGACGCCGTTGGTGCTGCCATCGTCGCGGAGAAAATAGCCCTCCGGGCCATGCGAAATTGAAGCGTGCCGGCCGGACATCAGCATGTCCTCCGGAAAATTGATGTCGCAAACTTTGCGGCCGATCGTCGTGATGCCGTTTTTATTGACGGCAAATTCATCCGCTTCCACATTTCCTGAAATGAGGCGGACGAGAAAAGCCTGATGCTCGGCGGCGGCCCGCGCCGCGGCAAAACTCTTTTTGGGTGAGTTATCGCTCCTGTCAATTGAGGTTTTGCCGCCGGCAAATTTGGCCTCGGTGCGTTCCTCCTCAAAAGCGAGATCGACGCGAATAATTTTTTTGCCGGCGAGTTTTTGCGCCACGGCTTCGGCGACGAGAACGCCGTCGCGCAGCGCCGCTTTGATGTTGCCTCTTCGCCTGATTTCTTGAAAAGATTTCGGGTCGGCGTCAAAATTTTCCGTTTCAAAATAGGCCGGGCTTAAAATATCGCCGATCAGATAAACATTCGGCTGTTGCGTTTCGAGCAGCGGCGTCACCACGAAGCGCTGTTTGTTGCCCGGCCCGCCAGCCACGATTTCAATTCCAAGTGAATTCAAAAAAGCCGTCGGAATGTCCTCGCCGATGCAGGCGATACAATGCGCTTTGGGAAATTCGAGGTGAGAGCTCTCGAGCGGCCGGCCGTCGAGGCGGCGGCGATCCGTGCGCAGCGAGAGATATTCTTTTTTGTCCTCAGCCGTCATCACCGCAACCGGCTCGCTGTAGGCATAATGGCGAATGTTGCCGTTGCCCAGATAAGCGTCGAAAAATGCCTCGGCCAGCGCTTTCGAGACCTTCGGCAATTTGTCGCCGCGATAAGACCAGTAAACCGCGGTCGAATCGTTCGCCTTGATTTTCGTCTGTGAAACCGCAATCACCGCCTCCGCTGCGGAGGTGCCGCCGCCGATCACCAACGCCGGCGCGCCGACGTAAAAAGCCGGATCCGACAATCGATAAGCCAGGCCTTCCGTATTGCCGGGAATATCGAAACGGCGCGGCACGCCGCGGCCAATCGCGATGACGACATGCTTCGCAAGATATGACATCTCGGTTTTGTTGTGGTGATTAAACGCGCGCGCCTGCCAAATGCCGTCGCGCTGCCGTTGCAGGCCGAGAAGCTCGACGCCGCTCTGGCCGGGAATATTGTGATCGCGATAAAATATTTTCCACTGCCGGCACATCTCGTCTTTGTCGATGGGGGAGAAGCGCAGCAGAGAAATCAAACCGTCGCCTTTCGGAAATTGCATGTTGTCGCCGCCGCCGTAGTCGGGAAGAATCAATTTGTCCTTGGCGTAATCGCGAATGCGTTTCATCACCTCGTCAAAATCGATGACGAGCGCGGCCAGGCCCAATTCCTTGGCGCGAAAAGCGGCCGCCGTTCCGGCCGGTCCGGCGCCGACAATCAGCAAGTCCAAAACTTTCGGCAAACGCACCGGCTGCTTGAGGATGAAAGTCCCGTCTGAAAGTATTTCGTTATTCACGTTCATAAATCGTAGTGCGACTTTGGCTGCAACACTACAGGCGCAGCCAAATCTAATCACCAAGGCACGAAGACACGAAGGTAATCAAATTTTCTTGGTGTCTTTGTGTCTTGGTGGTGAAATAATTTTCGCGATCGTGCTAGTTTTTTCGGCTAATACACCAAATGCCCGATGCTCGAAGCTTTATGCCTTTCAGGCAGAACCGTTCGAATTAACCGCGCATCAACGTTGCCAAAGCGCAGCGCCGTATCGAATTGAATTTCCGTTTCGGTCACGATGGTTTGCCTGCCGGCAAAAGTGTGATTGCGGCTGCCGAGATCTTTCACAAAAACTTTGCCGGCGTTGACGGTCAACACGGCGTGGCGTCTCGAAATCGAAGGGTCGTCGATTTCGATTTCACATTGCGGCGACCGGCCGAGAAAACTTTCGCCGTTTTTGAGCTGAACGGTTTTTATGCGCCGGCCTTTGCTGCTCATTTCCAAAAGAAAAACCGGCTGATTTGCCGCCCTTTTTTTGTTCTCCGCGAGAATTTCAATCAGCGTTTTGCCATTGCGGCCTGGCGAAGTTTTTTTCTCCGGCACGACGCGAGCCGCCATCGACGCGGCTTCGAACAGGGTTTTGCCGTTGGCTTTTTCAGTGACCGGAAGCGTTTCGGCGGTATCGGCGCGGCGCGACACTGCCATCTTTTTTATCCGGCTCTTTGACCCCACGGCGGCTGTCGTTTCTCTTCGCGCCGGCTTCTTTTCGGCAGGTACGCCCTCGTAGTTGTCAATGACTTGAAAAATGAAATCGAACTTCTGCGCAAAGGTGATGATGCTCAATGCTTCCAGTTTTTCCTTCTTTTTTACCCGAACGCCGTCAACCTGCGTGCCGTTGCGGCTGCCGAGATCTTCCAGAATGTAGCCTCGCGATTTTTCGTCAAAATAAATGCGCGCATGCCGGCCGGAAACAATCGGCGGCGCCAGCACGATGTTGTTCGCTCTGCTTTTGCCAATCATGGCTTCTTTCGTAAACTCGAAATTCGATCCCGCGAAAAATCCGGTGGTGCAGAAAAGTCTGGCTTTCATTTTAGGCTACATGAAAAATTTTGTAGTAGTCCCTTCAGGGACAAAATGTTTATGATTTGGAGCGTGTTTGATTTGACAACTTTTCGTCACTCGAAAAATTGGCGCCTGAAGGCGAAACTACGAAACATGTCAATCCAAATACAATAACATATTCGAACGATTGGTTTTGTCCGGATGAAAATAATGGCACGTCACGCAGCGATTGGAAGTTTCTTCGCTGTTGTGACAAGCGCGGCAGTTTTCAATATCCGGAATATTTTGAATAGCCGCGCGGTCTTGCGCGCTCTTGATCGTCGCCGCGCCTGCGTCCCGCCGTGGCGGGATGATCGGGATTTGCGTATGGCATTCCAGGCATCGCCGCTGCACGATATGCGCGCGGTGGTTGAATTCGGCGCGCCGCAAAATTCGCTGATCTTTTTGCACGCGCAAAATGGCGGCGTTTTCGACCGTGTGGCACTCGCGGCAGGGCGCGGTCAACGACGCTGCCAAATCATTCAGGCCGGCGATTTGATCGGGGTTCAAGCTTGCATTGACTTTGACCGCCGGCCAGACAAATTTAGGCTCGCCGTTCAAAAGCGATTGGCGCTGAATTTTGTTGCGCGCGGCTTTGAGCAGCGAGTCGATTTTGGCCAGCTCGCTTTGCACCTCCGGCTCCGGCCTGCCGCGCAAGCCGGCCGCCTGCTCTTGCAGGAATTGAATCGCTTCCAGATAAATGGGCGTTGTCGCTGCTGGTTTATTTTGCATTGCAGTTTCACCGGCGGTTTTGAGCAATTCGGCCAAACCGAGATTGGGATAAAGCGTGCGCCGGATCGTTTTCAAATTTTCCAAAATCCACGGATCCTCGTGACGAATCGGCGATTTCACCAGGCGATTGCCGGGCTTGATTTGAAACTCGTTGGGATTGGTGTTGAACGCCCAAGCTGTTCCGAGACTGCGCCGGTTGCGAATCGTTTCGAGCGTTTCAACGCCGGGTTCCAACAGGTTGCCGGCAGTTTTAATTTTGAGCGCCGGTGTTGCGATAGTGCCGGTCAAATGACAGGCATTACAATGCGTCTCAAATTCAATCGGCTCAAAATGCCTGCCGTCGGGCTGCGGATTATGGCAATATAAACAGGCTCTTTCGATATCCGTCAATTTCTCACGTTTGACGATTTCTTTGACGTGCTTGATGTGAGTGAATGCCAAAGTCGAATCATCCGGAATTCTTTTCGTCACAAACTGAAACTGCGGATGGTTTTTGTTGAACGAGCCGTAAACATGACACGAGGTGCAATAGTTGTCCGGCACATTGGTGATGAAGGCGTTGCGGCCCTGATGTTCCTGATGGCAGACGGCGCAAGCGGTTTCTTTGGCGGAAAAATTCGCTGCGGCGGTTTTTAGCCGCTGCATCTCGCCGGAGCGATAAACGTAGTGGCCGGTAAAAGTATAGACGCCGAGTTTGTCGCCGGTTTTTTCGTGGCATACCGAACATTTTTCGCTGGTCGCGGCTTTGAACGGCTCGTGGCACGAGGCGCAATTTTTCTCAAATTTGGCGTGAGGCGACGAGAGCGGACCGCTGGCGGTGACGCTGTTTTTGAGAAAGAAAAAATCAATGACATAATAACCCAAAATGCCAAAACACATCAACCCACCGGCGACCATCATGGCGCGCCGGGGATCAGAGGAAATATACCGGCGCGAGACCGAAAGCCTTAAATCGCTGAAAGTGCCTTTTTTCTTCTTGTTATCTTCTTTTTGATTCAAGTTTTAGTGCGCCTTACGTTTTAACTGCCACGCCCCTTGAGGTAAAATTGCGGCTCAACAGAAATGTTGCGCTTTAATAATAAAGAACGGTAAACAAATGCAGCATGAGCAAAATGAGCAGGGCGAGCGACGCCGGCACGTGCGTGTAGAGCCATAAGCGCAGCAGGCGCTGCAGTGTGTAATGCGCGTCGATTTCGAGTTTGGTTTTGTACAAGGCTTGCAACTTGTTCAAATTCTCCTTTTCTGCGAGGGGGAGAAAGCCGCGCAAATAATCAAATTGTTTGAGGCGCGATTGAATGCCGCCGGTGATGTCGAGGCAATAAATCAGCCGCGGCCGCGGCGTGGTCAGCGCCATGGCGATTTGCTTTTGATAAAAATCCTTGACCGGCCCGGCGCAGGTTTCAATCAACGCTTCGACCTTTTCGCCGATTTCTTGAATACGCTCGGGAATGCGCTCGTAAACCACTTCGATGGCGAGGCCGGAGGTCAAAAGTTTGGGAATCCATTTTTGCAAAATGACGCCGAGAAATCCGCTTGCCGTGACCCAAATGCTGAGAAACCAGAGCCACCAGGTGAGAATGCCGTGCGGCTGGCGAAAACCGGTGTGCATGAACATGAGCAGCAGAAACAACGCGCCGCCGTAAAGATGAAAGTGCAGCCAGCTTTGCGCGTTGCCGAGTCCGGCTTTCAAAGCGAATTTTGTCATGCGGCGCTGCAATCCCAATAACGCGGCGCCGATCATCAAGATGGCGGCGAGCGCGCCGTAGGTCAATCCCCAAATGTTGGAGGGTCGAACATCGAAGAAAGCGGCATTCAACAAAAAAACGATTCCACAAAGGACAACTGCCGCCGCGAACAAGCGCGAGGCGGATGATCTTGCGCTCCGTTTGATGAAATAAAAAAATATGCTGCGAACCATCGTTCACACAAACCTGTAAGTGAATTTCATATTCGTGCCGCTCCCCTCGCCAATTTGCCGCAGGCTAATCAAGATGATGTGCGTAATTGAAGCATCTCCAAGCAGACCGTCACATGAATTTGGCAAAATAGGTGCCAGGTTTTTGAGGTGAGATTTTTACAAAATCAAATGCGATTTTGTCACGTTTAACTGAGGCGTCACGCGGATTTATAGACGCATCATTTTATTTTCTGCAATTTTCGCAACGCACACCTTGTGATGGTATATATATTATTAAAATAAACACCTCCAATTTCTCACGCGGCTAAGGAACGGCCGGATTAATTTTTTCTTATATAAACGCCGCCTCCCAAGGACAGGGGTTCAATTCGACGTCTCGTCATCTCGACACCTCAAATTATTGTTTGCCGTTAAGGCTTTGGATGCTTGCCGCACGGCCACATGATCAATAAATCTGGTTTCGCGAAAAATATGAAAAAGAGGATGCGCATGTTACCTTTGTCATGGACGCACGCAAGAGTTTTCGTCGCCGGTTTTCGCCAATTCATCAGCAGTGTGATTGGGCTCATTTTGCTGCTCGGCGTTATGTGGCCGAACGCCAAAGCTTTTGGCCAAACCGGCGAAGCGATCGCGAAGATAACACGATCCGGCCTTGCCAAATCCAACCAGAGCAAAGTTTTCTACCACGACGGCAAATGGTGGGCGATTGCCTACAACACCTCCGCTGATAAGTGGTATGTTTGGCGATTTAGCAATGGCTCATGGGACAAAACCGCGCAACTCAACAAAAGCAAAACCTATAAATATGACGCCGTTGTCAATTCCGCTGCCGGCAAGCTCTACGTCATGGGTTCGCACCCGAGCAGCTCGGAATTTTGCCGCTTTTCATATTCAACAAGCACGGCGACATGGACCAAGGATTCGGGTTTCAAAGTCAATCCGGGTTTCACGAATAGCGACGGCAGCAATCCCGTGAGCTTGGTTCAAGCTTCGAATGGTGATTTGTGGATTTTTCGAGTGGCGGGAAATAAGCTGCAAGCGAAGCACTCGACCGACGGCGGAGCAACTTGGTCGGCTGTTATCGATGTCAAAATCGGATTGACGACGGCGTCGGGAACAACGGATGCCGTGGCTTTCACGGCGGGCGGCAACAGTTATATCGGCGTGGCTTATGGCGAGACCCCGCAAAGCGGGGCTGGCAGCCAATACGGTTTTCTGATTCATCGCGACGGCGACGCCGAAAGCGTTTGGACGGAGGAATCAACGGCGTTGGGATTTTTCGGCGACGAGCGCGCGGACAATAAAATTGCTGCAACCACCGATCAGTATCATAACGTTTATCTTTTCACGCAAAACGCCAACGTGAGCGGCGGCGCTCCGCATAACACGTTATACAAACGCAGCAATTCCGGCGTCTGGACGGCATTTGTGGTGAATGACAACGCTGCCGGCTTGAATTGGAAAACGCCGGCGGTCGTGGCCGATATTACCAATGACGTGTTGTATGTGATGGGCGTTAATACCTCGACGCAATTTGCGGAATACAAAACCTGCGCCATCGGCGCTGAAGGGAGTTTGAGCGCGACGGCGACAGCGCTTGCTGCAACCGGCGCGTCATTCGATGATTTGAGTGTGCCGACGCCGTTTGTCAACGCGACGAGCGGACTGATGATTTGCGGCGACAATCTCACGAAGAGTGATATTTGGTACAATCAACTCGCGTTAGGTCCAACCAGCAGCGGACAGTCTCCGGTTACAATCAATGGCGTCAACGTTACGCCAAATGAAGCGAATACGGCGGGAAGTTACACCATCTCCTTGACGCTCGGCGATCAAGGCGCCTTAACTGCCGGCAGCCCTACGGCCGCAGGCGGCGCGATCACGATTCGATTTCCCGCCAACACCTCAGTGCCGAACAGCGTCGCGGCGAATCAAATTACCATCAATGGAACCGCCGCGGCAGCGATTGTTTCCAATAGCAACACACGCGAAGTGACGATCACGACGCCGATCGATCTTGCCAATAGCGCGAATGTGGCGCTTGGCTTTGACGCCGGCGCCAATCTGCTCAATCCGGCCAACGCCGGAAATTATTCGCTGCAAGCTTTGACGAGTGTGCAAGCGGCGCCGGCTAATTCGCCGAGCTATGCGATCTCAGCGGCAACGACCACGGTTTCCGCGGCAACCGTGACGCCGAATTCGGCGACGACGAATACGGCATCCGCCTACACGATTGCTTTCAATCTTGGCAGCCATGGCCGCTTGGTTTCCGGCAGTTCCATCACTTTGACATTCAATAATGCCACGACGGTGGCGAACGGCAATCTCAGCGGCGTGCAAGTGAATGGCGTGAGCGCGACCGCGACCGGCAACAGCAGCAACAAGACGGTGACGATTACAACGCCGATTTCATTGAGTCTCAGCAATGGCGCGGCGGTCACGGCGAGCTTGCCTGCATCGGCGATCACGAATCCCTCAGGCGCTGGCAACTATAATCTCACGGTGGCAACAAGTGTGGAAACAACGCCGGTTACGTCAAACGCATATACCATCGTGTCGTTGCCGTTGCCGCCGCCTCCGGCGACGGGCGAAGACGCGCCGATTTCCGGCACCACCGGCGATTACGATAAGCCGCATCAAAACCGGCCTTTTTTTCACGAAGGCGTGTGGTGGACGGCCGCAAGAAAATCTTCCGACGGCAAATGGTATTTGTGGAAACTCAGCGGCGCTTCCTGGTCGGCGGAATTGCAAATCGACAGCCGCAGCAGCACGCGGCCGGATTGCCATGTCGATTCCCCGGCGAATAAACTTTACGTCCTGCTGGCTTCGTCATCCAGCACGGGAACGAAAATTTTGCGCTTATCTTATTCGGGCAGCGCCTGGAGCATCGACGCTGGTTTTCCGGTGGTGTTGAGCAGCTTTACATTTTCGAGCGAGTCCGGAAATGTTTTTGTCAAAGCCAAGAACGGCGAGCTGTGGGCGTTTCGTTATTACAGCGGCAAGGTCGACGGCAAGCGCTCGAGCGACGACGGGCTGAGTTGGTCTTCGACCTTCACGGTGAAGAGCAGCCTGGTGAGCGCCGGCTTGTGTGATGCGGTGGCGTTTTCGAGCGGCGGGGAAAATTACGTCGGCGTCGGTTATGCGGAGAACACCTCGACCAGCGGCAAGTTCGGTTTTCTCCTTCACAAAGACGGCGATCCGGACGGCGATTGGACGAACGAAACGAGCTTGATGCCGCAGTTTAGCAGCGCTCTAAGCGATGACCACATGTCGATGGCTGTGAGCCAAAACAATGAAATCTTTTTTGTTTGCAAAACGCATCCGAACTCCAGCTCGGCGGCCGGCATCGGCCTGTTGAAGCGCAGCGCCGGCGGCAGTTGGCAAAATTTTACGGTGCAACAAGACGGCGGCTGGACGAGGCCGGCGGTGGTGATCGATGAAACCAACAACGAGCTTTATGTTTTCGGCACGCAGGAAGCTTCGCCGGAATACGGCCAATACAAGAAATGCGCGATCGGCAATGAAAGCTCGTTGAAAAGCGCGGCGCCGGTAAATATTTTTGACGATACCGACTTCAATAATCTTTCGGCGCCGCAGCATGGCGTGACCGACGCCACGGAGCTGCTGGTGTGTGTCGAGAAGAGTTCGGGCAGCGAGATTTGGTACAATGTGCTGCCGATTTCCGCAAGCGGCTCGTCAACGAAATCGGCCGCCAATACTGTGGCGGATAACGGCGAGGAAGTTTTGGATGATGGCGAACTGCCGCGCATTTCGGCGTATCCGAATCCATTCAATCCGGCGACGACGATTCGTTTTAAGCTGACGGCGCCGGCGCCGGTTGCGCTGCAAATTTTCAACTTGCGCGGCGCGCTGGTGAGAACGTTGCTTGATCGCGATCTCGACGCCGGCACGCACGAGCAGTTCTGGAATGGCCGCGACAATTTCGGCCGGCAGGTGGCGAGCGGAACGTACTTTTATCGTTTGCGCCTCGGCGCGGAAGTTTGGCGGGGGCGGTTGGAGATGGTGAAATAAGATGTTAAAAATTTTACTTGAATTGTACGCTCGATATGCGTATAATTAACTCATGGAATTCGAATGGGACGAAACCAAACGCCTCGACAATTTAAAAAGTCATGGACTCGATTTTGAAGACGCTCACTTCGTATTTAATGATGAGGCTTATGTTATTGAAGATATCCGCAGAGATTATGGAGAAAAACGGCTTATTTTATTCGGCCCTTTGTTTGGACGTCTCGTTGTGGTCGTGTTCACAGTACGAAACGACGCTATTCGAATTATCTCAATGAGAAAGGCGAATCAACGTGAGCAAAACTATTATGCCCAAAAGCGATCTGAAACGAATTGATAAAATGAGTGACGAGGATATTGATTATTCCGATATTCCTCCTTTAACTGATGAGCAACTCGCGTCAATGCAGCCATGGCGTGAAGTCTTGCCCGCGCTGGCGCATCAAAAAACCCGCGTCACCATCAGTTTGGACGCAGACGTCATAAAATGGTTCAAAAAATCGGCTCAAAATACAGGCAGCAAAAGCTATCAGGCTTTGATGAATGCAGTGCTCCGACAATACATAAAAAGTCAAAAAGTTCCTCGCCAGGAAAGCCGGCAGCGGGAGAGGCATGAGGAATGGTCGGCTGTAAAATAACGGTTTACGCTTTTACGTATACGTTTTAAATGCCGTGGGCTTTGCCTATTTTCCTCCTTCGAGCGATGTGGATTTCGCCGATTTCGGCATGAGATATTTGTCATACCAAACTAAGTAACGTTCGAGGCGATCCCGCTGATAGCTCGGCTTGGTGATGCCGTGAAATTGGCCGGGGTAAATCACGAGCTGCGTGTCGAGGCCGAGGCTGCGCAGTGCCTGATACATTTGCTCGGAGTTGAGCAGCGGCACGTTGAAATCATCCTGGCCGCACAAAAAGAGCGTCGGGGTGACGATGCGATCGGCGCGAAAGAAAGGAAAGGAAACCCGCCTCCACGCCTCGAAATTGCGCCACGGCGCGCCAAGCTCCGCCTCGTACTCACGAATATATTGATCGGTGCCGTAGCCGGCAAGAATGTTGGAAATACTCGAGCCGCTCACCGCGGCTTTGAAACGCGTGTCCTGCGCGATGACGTAATTCGTCAACATGCCGCCGTAACTCCAGCCGCCGACGCCGAGTCGCTCGCGATCGGCGAGGCCTTGCGCCACCACGTAATCAACCGCCGCCAAAACATCTTGCGCATCTTTATTTCCCCAATCCGCATAAATCTCGGTTGCAAATTTTTCGCCGCGGCCGGAGCTGCCGCGCGGATTTGCCGCGACCACGACGTAGCCGCGCGCCGCGAAAAGCTGCCAATCGAACATCAACTCGTTGCTGAATTGGTACACCGGCCCGCCGTGAATGCGCAGGATCGCCGGATATTTTTTGCCGGCTTCGTAGTTCGGCGGTTTCACCACAAAACCGTTGATCGTTATGCCGTCCTTGTTTTTGAAGCTGATTTCTTCAACCGCGCCGAATTTGAGCTTGGCTAACCAGTCGTCATTCTTGCGCGCCAGCGGGCGCAGCGCCTGATCATCGAGCGCAAAGACTTCAGGCGGCTCGTGCGGACGGCTTGCGAGCAAAACGATTTTGCCGTCCGGCGCCGTATCGAAAGCACTGACTTCACGCCGACCCTTCACGAGGTATTCAACATTTCCGCCGGCAGCCGGCGCTTTGGCGAGCCATCTGGCGCGGTCTTCTTCCAGTAAAAAGTAAAGTGCGGCGCCATCGCTCGACCATTGCGGATCGAGCATGTTGCGATCAATCGGCGCCAGCAATTTTGGCTGCCCGCCTGCCGCCGGAATAACGGCGATTTGATAAATGGCATAATAAATCAGCTTCGGCGCGCCGCCTTGCAGATAAGCAATGAACTTGCCGTCGGGACTCCAAGCCGGCCGGCTCTCCCAATCCGGATGGCAATCCGCGCCTTCGAATGTCGTAAGCTGCCGCGGCGTCGCGCCGGCTTTGGCGGCAATGACATACAAATCGTAATTGTCATGGCGATCCGCATCCGCGCCGCGCTTGCTCACAAAAACAAGCGACGAGTTGTCGGGCGACCAGGCCGGAAAATATTCGTCATCATCGCCGGGCGTCAGCAAATCCGCTTTGCGCGTCGCCAGATCGAACACGTAAAGATGCTGGCGCAAATGACGCAAATAACCGACTTCGTCTTTTTTGAATTGAAAGCGATCAATGACAATCGGCTTCGGCGTTTTCTTCTCATCTTTTTTGAGTGCCACCGCTTCTGAATCAGGGTCTTGCACGATCAGCGCCAGCCGCTTGCCGTCCGGCGACCAAACGTAATCATTCACCCCGTTTTTGAAGTCCGTGATCTTTTCCGCCTCCCCGCCGTCACGATTCATCAGCCAAACTTGATCGGTTTCCTCGTCAACATTTCGACTCGAGAGAAACGCGAGATATTTGCCGTCGGGGCTCCAGCGTGGCGTGTGCTCGTTTTCTTTGCTGAACGTGAGCTGCACGGTCTTCGCGCCATCCCAGCTCGTCATCCACAAATCGCTATTGCTCTTGTCCTCTTTCACGTCGGCGGTGCTGACGGTATAAACCACCCAGGCGCCGTCCGGAGAAATTTGCGGATCGCTGACCTCGCGCAAGGCGGCGAGATCGTCGAGGGTGAGCAGGCGTTTCTCTGGCGTTTGGGCGATCAACGCCGGCGCAATTAAAGTGATAAAAAGCAGAGAAACGAAAATGAGTTTATTTTGTCTTTTCATATTCATCTTTGGAATACATCTTGTTTTCGCGAAAAGCCTGATTGGGCAGGGCGAGATTGAATAAGTTGAAAGTTCCGAGTTTGATTTTCATAACTCCTCCGGGTTGGAATCAGATAAAAACGAAATTTTAAGAATTTTATATTTGTTCGGGGAATAGGCAAGTTATCACATCGAAATCGATCCTTTGCGAAACGCGGTCTTGCCGAGATGCGCATTCACCAAAACCGGTTGGCCTTGCGATGCCGCTTCTCTGGCGTGTTGCAGAATTTCGAGAATGTGCTGTGACTCTTTGAGCAGAAAGCCTTTGCCACCGAACCCCTCGGCAACGACATGATAATTCGTATGTCGCAGAACCGTGCCGACATCATCTTTGAGCATCTCAATTTGCTCGCGGGCTATTTGCGTCCAGCACGCGTCATTGCCGACGACGGCGAGCACAGGAATTTGATGACGCACGAGGGTATCGAATTCCGATAAGCTGTAGCCCACGGAGCCGTCGCCAAATAAAATCCACACTTCGGCTTCTGGACGACAGAGTTTGGCGCCAAGCGCGAAGCCGGCGCCGACGCCGAGCGTGCCAAAGACGCCGGGGTCGAGCCAGGTGAGCGGCCCGGACGGACTCACAATATACGAAGCCGTGGCGACAAAATCACCGCCATCAGCAACGATAATGCTGTTGGGTGGCATCGCTTTTTCGATTTCGCGGCAGAGATGAAGTGGGTTCAACAATTCGGTTGGCTCGGCGGCTTGTTGGGAAATTTCTTGTTCACGCGCCTCATCGCGTTGCCGCAATTGTTTGCGCCAACTCGTCCAGCGTTCTTCTTTCGCCAGCTCATCCGCAAGCTGGCGCAAGAACCGGCCGGGGTCGCCAAGCACACCAAGATTCGGACGCCGATTTTTTTTCAAATCCGTGCGGCCGCGATTGGCGGAGATGAGATACGAGCTGCGCCGAATGTGCCGGCCGTAATCCAACCGAAAATCGCACGGCACACCGGCGAGAATGACAAGATCAGCTTCTTTGAGCGCCTCGCGGCGTTTGTGCCGCATCAACAGCGGATGTTGCTTGCCGAGCAGTCCACGCGCCATGCCGGAGAGGTAAACCGGAATTCCCAAACGTTCCACTGCCGTAGCGATTTGCGTCGCTTCCGGTGCTTCGAGCAGGGCCTGGCTGCCAACGAGCAGCAGCGGGCGTTCGGCGCATTGCAATTTCTCTGCGGCCTTGCGAATTTCGGCAGAATTTGGTGAGGGCGACGCAACTTCAATGCGTTGGGAAAAATTGACGGCATCGGCTCCGGCGAAAAGTTTGTTGACGTGTGCATTGAGATACCATTTCAACGCGCGCTCCGCCAGCGAGCGACCGCCGGATGATTTGACGCCGTACCATTCGCGCACGACAGCTTCGTCGTAAAGCAAATCAACCGGACATTCGACAAACACCGGACCTGGCACATCGCTTTTCGAAATTTTGAAAGCTTGCTCGAGCGCCGGAACCAAGTCGCGAACTTTGCGCACGGACTTCGCCCATTTGACGTGCGGCTTGAACAGCGCCATTTGGTCGATATCCTGCAAAGCGCCGCGCCCTTTCAGCGCTGTTGCAGTTGCGCCGCCCAAAATAATAACGGGTGATTGCGCGAGCTGGGCATTTTTGACCGCCGTCATCGTGTTGGTGACGCCCGGTCCGGCCGTCACGGCTGCGACGCCGGGAACGCCGGTGAGACGCGCCACTGCATCCGCCGCAAACACGGCCGTGGCTTCGTGCCGCACGTCGATGACGCGAATGCCGTGCTGCTTGCAGCCGACGAGAATCGGCGAAATATGCCCGCCGCACAACGTAAAAAGAAACTCGACGCCTTGGGCTTTGAGAACTTCGGCAATGTGATCGCCGCCGTGCATTTGAGCCATTGTTGATTGCAACGAAAAGAGAACCGCAAAAAAGTAATTTGAATTTCACAAACCGGCTTCCTTGGCCAGTTTTAGCATTTCATCTAAGAGTTCTTTAAATCGAGGACACTTTTTGCAGGCGAGATTCGGATCAAGCTTGTTGAAAAGCTCGCTTCCATGCGTGACTTTTTTGTAGCTGTGTTGAGTTTTCTGCTTGTAAATGCGATCTAAAATTTTGGCAGGTGGCTCGTCAAAGTTGATGTCTTCGGGGTGCTGTATGCTTTTGGGCAGAGCTTTCTTGATATCAGTGGGAAACAAAACCGAGTCGCTTAAAAGCCAAGCTTCGGTTTCATGGACGGCAAAGAACTGGCGAAATTTAGGATGATTGACTTTACTTTCAAGGTACGCTTTGGCCCAATCGTATCGTGTCTTTGCTGTTTTTTTGTCGGCGGGGTAGAAGGTAGGACCATAGAGATCGAGCAAGGCGATGACTGAAATAATCTCATGCTTTTGGGGACCATTGAGATACAGGCTGACTTTTTTTGGCATGTCCTTCACCAACTCTTGCCATCCTTCAAAGCGAACGGTTTTGATACCCACAGGTTGGGAAAGGCGAGGATCGAGCCATTTCTTAAAGAACGCCGGCAAAGCTTTGTGTTCGGTATGCCCTTCAATGAAGAGAATAAACTTCATTCCATTCCCTCCAATTCTCCTGATTTAAAGAGCGCACCTAAAGAATATTCTTTCAGCCAATAATCAAGCTGTTCGCCTTCGAGAACCCGGAGTGTTGTTTCACCATTTTCCCATTTTGCCACTGTCGTCGTGGGCTTGGTGTCTGTGAATGCATCCAAAAACTGAGGAGAATGGGTGGTGAAAATGACTTGTGTACGCGAAGCGGCATCGACGGCATATTCAGCAATGATCGGCAACATAGACGGGTGCAAGCCGGTTTCTGGCTCATCAATCGCAATGAGTGGCGGAGGCGAGGGACTGGCCAAAATAGTCAGAAGAAGCAAAAACCGCAAAGTGCCATCAGAAAGATCGGCGGCGGATTGTTCTCGTTTCAGCGATTTCCAACGAATGCGCAACTGGATTCTTTGATCGGCAGCGGGCGGAAAAACCAGTTCATCAAAATCATCTCCAAATGCGGCACGCATCGCAGTGTTAATATCTTTCTTGAAATCACGGTCGCCATCGTAAAGCGTGTGCAGAACAGAAATGAGATTTTGGCCGTCCGAATCAACTCGCTTTTCAAAGCGAGCAACTGCTGGTTGGCGAAGAATAGCATTTTGATGTACCTCTGTGTCATGATAGATTTTCCACGAGCCTAACTCCTGTTGAAAACGCTTAACTAACAGATTACTAGCGAAAGGACCGGAGGCCATCGAAAGAAAGGTTTCTTCTTCGTTTAAAGAATCTTCTGTTGCGAATATGGCACGTCTTTCTGCAATTAAGATATGGCCATTCAACCCTATTCTTTCGAGAATTTTGAGCGATTGTGATTGCTGATCGATATCATTCTCATAAAATTTGGCCAGAATCTCGCGCTGGATTCGATAAAAACTGCTGGTACCTAAGCGGGGAAGTTCCAGCAAATAAGTGATCGCATCTCGTTGTGGATCCGTATTCCCGTCGTCTAAAAAAGTTTTAACTTTGACCGAAATGGAAGTGGCTTGCCCATCCCAAACAATCGGCTCCATTCCACCGAGTGATTGAATGTATTTTCCGAGACGCCCCTGCGCCGAAACCGACATCAGCTCAAGAAACCGCAGCAAGTTAGATTTTCCCGTGCCGTTGGGCCCGATGACAACATTCAAGTCGCCCGGCTTCCAAGCCACTTTTTTGAGGGAACGAAATCCCTCGATGTCTAATTGGAGAATCTTCATGACCTTTTTTCAAATAAAAGTATTGAGCAAAAATACTAAAAACTCCGCTCAAAGAAAAGCGATTTATTCGAATTCTACTTATGACAAAATCAATTCGGACAAAATAACTGCCATAAGCGAGTATGAGCAATCAGCAACTCGCCTCATTTTCCTCCACTCGATATCCGCTGCTGCACCAAATCAATCGCGGCTTGCGTTTCCAGCATCGCCGTTTCAACCGCTTTCAGCAAGCGCGATTCTTCAATCGGCAGGCGCTCCAAATCATTGCGGTCGAGGCAATCGCGCAAGCCCGGCAAAGTCTGCGCGGCGTAGCCGGTGTATTCGCCCGGCGCGACGTACAGATTTTTGTACCACGTTCGCCCGCGCAAACCCTCCGGCGCAATAAAGGCGCGGTCAATGTTCAGCAGATGAGTATTGATGGTTTTCAGGGCTAACGCATCAAGTTGGTTCGCGCCGGCCGCAGTCCGCCGCCAGGTCTCGGCGGCTTTAAGCCACTCGTTGGCTTTTTTGTAGAGATCATCAAGCTGGGTGAGGGGTTTCCCGTCCAATTCCTTCAAGCCGGCTTGAATATTTTTAACTTCTTTTCGCAATTGTTTGGCATACGTCGAAACATCAATCGGAATCGCCGGACGGTCCGCCAGTGTCATGGCCATCAAGCCGGCGATCTTCGTCATCGTCGCGTGATACGCAAACGTCGGGTCGCCGAATTTTTCCATCCAATAGAAATTGTCATACGTCGCGTGATAAACGCCGTACGGCCCGCCGAAGCTCATCGAGATGCACGGCGCGCCGGCGAAATCGAGGAACGCGGTGAAGTCCGAGCCGGCGCCGAGATCGTCGATGGTGACGGCAAGCGTGTCAATCGCGTTCCAATTCGGCTCGACTTTCTTTTTCTTGTTTTCATTTTGTTGCTGCCACCAACGGCTCAAGACACTGCGCCCGCTTTTCGGATCAGTGACCATGCCGGCAATTTGCTGAACGAAAGTCCGCAGCGTCGGCGAGGCGCCAACGTCGAAGCGATCACCACTCACTGCCGCATCGATATTGACATACGCCACGACATTGCGCGAGGTGAGCGTGCGATGATGCTCCACCCATTCGGTCGAGCCGAGCAAACCGTACTCTTCGCCATCCCAGCTCGCAAATTGGATGGTGCGGCGCGGGCGATAGCCTTGCTTGACGAGACCATTAAGATTTCGCGCCAATTCCAACATCACGGCCGTGCCGGATCCCGGATCAACCGCGCCGTACGTCCAGGCGTCGCGATGATTGCCGATGATGACGATATTTTCCGGCTCGTCTTTGCCGCGCAGCGTGCCGATCACATTCCAAATCGGACGGATTTGATAATCCATCACGACGTTGATTTGCAGCGCCGCCGGACCGGGGCCGGCGTGATACGCAAAAGGCAGGCCGCCTTGCCAGCCTGGCGGAACGTTCGGACCGGCGAGATGGCGCAGAATTTTTTCGGCGTCGCCGTAAGAAATCGGCAGCGAGGGAATGCGCGGCAGATTTTTCGCGCGGTCTGCCGGATTGCGCTCGGCGGCGCTGGTTGCAGCCCAGCCGGGAGTAAGCGGATCGCCGGGATAAAAAAACATGTATTGCACCGAGCCGCGTTGAATGCCGGTTTCGGGACGCATCGGACCGTACGGATAAATATCGCCTTGCATGTAACCGTCGTCCGCCGGGTCGGAATAAATCAACACGGCTCGCGCACCGCGCTCTTCGGCCACATGCACTTTGACGCCGCGAAAACAGCGGCCGTAACGAACGAGCACGATGCGATCGCGCACCGAGATTCCGAGCCGATCGAGCTTCTCGTAATCTTCCGGCAATCCGTAGTTGGCGTAAACCGCCTGGCCTTCGGCTTCGCCGCTTGGCGAGTACGCATGGAACGGCATGATAATGTCGGGTCCAAACGAATCTTTGTCGCCGACGAAACCCGCCTCCGGTGTGGGTCCGGTAAACTGAATCGGCTGCGTGATTTTGAATTCGACTTTTTTCGGATAGGGCAGATAAACGTCATACGAGGGCATTTCCGTGATCAAGCCGTACGACTTGAATTTTTTCATCACGTATTCTGCCGAGGCCAAATCCTGCTCGGTGCCGGCGACATGCGGCTCTTCGGTAAGGCGCATTAAAAAAGCGCGGCAACTATCAGGGCGCGGGAGCTCGAGAAAACGGTTGGGCCAATTGGGGGATTGGGCGCGCGCCGGCGGCGCCATCAATAAAAAATTCAGCAGCAAAAATCGCAACGAAGAGAACCGGAGCAAACAAACTGCCCTCTGCGGGAAATTGTCCAGATTTTTCATATCGACCTTTATACTGATTTTCGTATTTCAGAAATATAACACTCTCGGCGGGGATTTCCAATGAGAATTTCTCTATATGCCATTGCGCAGCAACAGTTAGAAAAAAACCTGCTCGCCCTGGCGCCCGCCGCGCGGTGCCGCAGGCCAGGGAAAGTTTTTTGTTGAAGCGCGGCCAAATTTAACACGGAGACGCCGAGTCCACAGAGAAAGCACGGAGAGCAATGAGTGTTTATAAAAAGCTTTTCTCCGTGACGCTCCGTGAATTCCGCCGCCGCGGGATTGCTCCGTGTTTTAAATTTTTTTAATTTTAAGCTGCCCGCAGGGCTTCAGTTTTTAGTGTGTCTGAAAACACAACCCGGACAAGCCGGAACCAAATAGCAAAAGCGCACGCAAAGACGCAGAGACGCAAAGTTACCGCAAAGCTTTTTCTTTTGTTTTTGCTTTTTTTGCACAAAGTTCACTCTTTAGAGACTAATGTAGTCTGTTATAGGATCAATTTCCAAAGCGCGGATTGACGACGTTGTTATAAATCGAGCCGAAGGTATAGCTCAAACCGATGGAAGCAAAGTAACTGTATTGTGTGGCAAGCTGCCGGCGCTGCAACAAGATTTCTTCCGGCGTGGAGCCGCTTTTGGGCAATGACAGTTGATCGCGAATTCGCGAAACTTCTCCAAAGACGCGGAAAGAAACGCCTTTAAAAAGGCGTAATGACAGCTCACCGAAGAGCTCGACGCGATTCTTGTTGAAGTCATAAAAATAATTGGAACTTTCCAAGCTGGTTCGAACCGATCCCCACGGCTGCTTCACATCCAAAGTGATCGACAGCACTTGATTAATCAGCGCTTCAGAGGTTTTTTCATATATCGTCTCTTCGTCGTAACGATAAAAGTTATATCTGATTTTATAGAGAAACCGCAATTGTCGCCGCGTCGATTCGGCGTAGCGGAACAGATTGTACTCAACCGCCGGCGCCACATTGATTCCCAGCTTGGTATTGTTATACGTTGAGGAAGAAACCGAGCTCGAAAGGCCGGCTGACCAATGGTCGCCGAGACTCTTCACCACCAGGCCGTAAAAACTTCTTCCGCGCGAAAAGCTGGAAATCGTCCGATCACCGAGATTGAAATTGCTCTCATTATAATTGCCGTTGACGCTCAAATTGATTTTCCAGGCCGGCGTCACCCGATTTGCGGAAACCGAGCCATACAACGAAACAAAGCTCGTTGATTTTTGGCCGTTGAGGAAACTGCTGAGATCAAAGTTGAATACCCAGTAATTCCATTTATCAACGACGGCCTTTGGGGCCGAGGGCTTGCTGTAGGTAATTGCAATCTGCCCGGCCTGCGGCGTCTTGGCGACGTAGCGGATCAGCCCCAGTTTCATAACCCGCACATTTCCTTGTCGAACGATATCGTCCGTATCTTCTTTCTTGGAAACAAACTTCAAGGTGTCGTTGCTGCCGGCATATTCATGTTGGCCGATGAAGGTTATCGTAAATTCCGTGCCGCCGCCGCCGGTTTCCTGGGTCGTGATCAAGACATGCACTTGGGCTTCTTTGCGGTCGCGGACGTAATTCACGAAAGCAATCTCCGTCCTGATGTAATCGAAGTCATCAGCCCCGCACCGGTCACAATCGAGGTAAATGCTAAGTGCCTTGCTGTCACGAGCTGTGAGGCTATCGGGTTGATTTTGGGCATGGCTGCCGGCAACGGATAGAAAACAAAACACCGCCATCCGACAAAAGAAATCTGTCAATCGTTTCATTTTACGCTCCCGATAAAGTAAAAGTGAAAAAGCTCGCACGCCATGCCATGGGGCGCGGCGGTGGTTTAAAAAAGATAATACAAGCCTCTGCGTGACATGCCACCCCACTTCAGAAAGGAGATGCCCCAGATTCGATGGTCTGAAGAATGGGTAAATTTAAGTAAGTTGAGCCAATATGTCAACAACAAAATAAAATTGAGGCCATCGAGGCAACGGGGGAGAATGGCTTGTATTTCTCTGCACTTTTCATTTTCCCACATTTTCCCCAACTTGTTCTTGACTTTTCATGGCAGGTTGTGTATATTGCGTCACTTTCCATTTTCGACGTTGCTTCAGAGACATAGCCAGGAAAAATTCTGGATCAGCTAATAACGTTGCGGCTTTGAAAGAGGTAGGCGATGGAAATTCTCTCCCACGACGTACTCATTGTTGGCGGCGGTGGCGCCGGCCTGCGCGCGGCGATTGCTGTCGCTGAAACCAATCCTAAACTAAATATCGCGGTTATCTCGAAAGTTTATCCGATGCGGAGCCACACGGTATCCGCGGAAGGCGGCGCGGCGGCTGTCATCAAGCCGAACGATAGCCTCGATCATCATGCTTATGATACTATTTCCGGCGGCGATTGGATGTGCGATCAAGATGCCGTCGAAGCCTTCGTGAAAGAAGCGCCACAAGAGATGATTCAGCTCGAGCATTGGGGTTGTCCCTGGAGCCGGCAGGAAGATGGGAAGATTGCCGTGCGTCCGTTTGGCGGCATGAAGATCGAACGCACCTGGTTCGCGGCGGACAAGACCGGCTTTCACATGCTCCACGCTTTGTTCCAAACCACGTTGAAATATGACCCCATCC
>Ga0247727_10005440_pt1 | contig 25877 bp, 27 predicted proteins | sample WisWelCaveWW1625_FD_202498 | JGI IMG/M metagenome (GOLD analysis project Ga0247727, IMG submission 202498) | Biofilm microbial communities from Wishing Well Cave, Virginia, United States - WW16-25 | ecosystem: Environmental > Aquatic > Deep subsurface > Groundwater > Cave microbial mat | place...
TGGAAGTGGAACCGCCATGGGGTTTATCCATGAATCTATCATTGTACTTCATGTCTCCATAGTCGCCCATCCAACCTGAAGGGATATAGTGATTATCAGGGGATTTGGCGTCGGTGTAGACGCTGAAGTTTTTAAAACCCGTCGCTCCCTCTTCCGCATAAGCGTTTGCGAAGAAGCCCGCGCATCCCAGAAGAAGCGAAGCTGCTAAGAGTGATTTTATTCGCATGTTATTCCTCCCTTGTTAGTGTAAACCAATTTAATCAAAGAATCTCAATGGTCTTTGCGACTTTCTGGCCATCCTTCCCGACTTGGCGGATTTTTACCTTCTGATCCGTGACTAAGTCTTCGAGAATGAGCTCCTCGTCGCCTTGCCACACGGTCGTCGACTCAAAATCAAGATACACCGTCGGCTCTGCGGCGGCGTCCGCGGCTTTCAGCTTAAGGTAGGGCTTTTCCGCCTCCAGATCGATCATGGAGATCGTCCCTTCTGTTGCCTCAACCGAAGAAATAGGCTCGGTCACTACCGCTTCGTCCGCTGTCATTTCAGCTGCCAGGACAAACGGCGTAGGCGCATACCCTAAAAACGCGAGTACTGCCATTAATGCTGATATTTTTTTCATCTTAAGTCTCCTCTCGTCTATTCTTTGAAAATATTGATTAACGTGTAAATAATATTTATTCCTAATTCCTGGTTCAAGTCTACCCAAAACACAATGACAGGAAAATGAATTTAGGATTACAGATTTTTAATCTAGGGGGGATAAACTGTTAGCCGAACAAACTTATTAGACCGAAATAGCAAAGGGGTTGACCTTATTAAGGGAAAAATAAACCCACGCGGAAGAAGCGGCCGCGCTTCCTTTGGAGGCCATCCAATAAGGGTTGTCCCACCAGATTTTCGCGCCGGGCTTGTCCGTATAATGATAGGCGGCCAGCGCGCCGTCCGAAAACCGGTTGTCCGCGTTTTTCTGGCAAAAATGCGCTATCCTGTTTTCATAATGACTTGCTTTGGCCGCATCATTCACCTCGGGCTTTGAAAAATGCTCCTTTAAAGAATGGTACGCCACCACCATCTGGTTGGTTCCCTCGACCCACTTGATGCCCTTGCGCCCGGAAGAGGCCGCGTTTTGGGCATTTGAAAAATCAAACCCTTTTGCGGTCAAAACGTCCCCCGAAAAATTGCCGCTGTCCTGAACTTTGAAAGCGTTTTCCGTGCGGCTTATAAAGTCGTGCGTATTGATCCCGAAAAGTTTCTCGATTTCCGGGACCCCAAACACCAGCAATGACCAAGCGTTCGTATCGAGCGACTGGGTCTTGTCGATCTCGCCTCTTTTAAAAAGACCCAGCTCATTGTCGTAGGATTTATTTTCAAACCACTCACGGAGCTCGCCGAATTCATCGCTAAAAAACTGTTTCTCGCCGGCATCCTGCACCTTGGGGAGAAGCGCCTGCAAGAGCGCATAATAATCGAGATTATTCTCAACCGAATAAATATTTTTCCAGAAGTCTTCGGAGCCCATCGCGACGCCCCCGTTTTTATGGGGCAGCTCTTTGATCCACCGCGCGATTTTGAGCGCAAGTTCGACTGCCTTGGGGTCCTGGGTCGCCGAAAAATAATGCATAGCAAAAATACCGACCCAGGCCGTGGGGCCCATCACTTTCATGTATTCGAGCGTGGAGCCGTCTTCAACTTTTGAATTATAAACCGTCCAGCAGCCCTGGCCGTCCCATTTGGACCGAAGGAAATCAAATATTTTCCGCGCGGCGTCTTTGTTGCCGTGCTTCAAGAATAAGATGCCTGAGAGAGCCTGGTCATAGGTGAATGCCTGGTCAAAGAAGCCTATCTCTTCGGGATAGCTTGTGACGAGACCTACCGGATTGGATTTCTGATTTTGTGAAAACCAATCATGGATCGCTTGGGACTCCGGATCGGCCGCGGGTAACGGAGACGGCAACGGTGCCGGAGCGCCCCACCCGAACCAATTAAAAAAACCAGGCGGCATAAAGATAGCTCCTTAAAATTCTATGATGAGTTTATGATTTTATCTATCTTTAGTCAAACTAAGCTTTTCAGCCTTTATAAAAACCGTCGGGTCCTGCCGCTGCGGCAGCTCGTTTCTTGTCAAGTGCTTCGCCTTGTCAAGAAACAAGCGCTCTGCCTCCGCGTCACCCGACGGCCAGTTAATCTAGAGGCTTTCCATTTTGCGGGATATTTTCTACAATGAGCCTATGGATCATCTCTACGCTTGCATAAATTTTATTATTACCAGAAAAAAGCTTCTGTGGATCCTGACCGCTCTCTTTTTCATCGGGCTGGGTGTTTCTGTCGTGTATCGCGGCGGGTTTGAGGTATCCAAGCGGACGGACCTGACGGTTTATCTGAGAGCGGCGGAAGCCATTAACGCTAAAGAAAATATCTATGAAGTTCAAAATAGCCGCGGCTGGAATTATCTCTACCTTCCGCTTTTGGCTATCCTCCTTTCGCCGTTCACGAATGTTCCGCTGCCGCTCATGGTCTTTCTCTGGTATCTTCTCTCGCTCGCAGCGCTGGGCGCAGTCATTTTCTTATCCTGCAAGATAGCTCCGGAAAAGAAAAATGCCTTTCTTCTAGCGGCGGCCGCTTATACCTTTACGCTTCCCTCTTTCGTCAATACGCTCGCGCGGGGCCAGTTGGGTATTTTTCCTATCTTCTTCGCGGTCCTTGTGTTTTATTTTTACCTCAAAGAGCGGCCTGCAGCGGCGGGTCTGTCGCTTGCGCTGGGGGTGACGCTTAAAATTTCCCCGCTCGGATTCTGCCTTTTCTACTTTTTATTTAAAAAAGAATGGAGAGTGTGCGTCTGGGCTTTCTTGGGATTTATTTTATTCCTCTGGATATTTCCCTCTTTCTGGATCGGAGCCAAGCAAAACGCCTTCCTCTTGGGCGAGTGGCTACGGATCATGAAAGAAGCGACTGCGAGCCGCCCCTACGAAAGCCATCTCTGGAGCCAGGCATTTACTTTTTTCGCTGAGGACAATCAATCGCTTTATGCCGTGGCCATGCGCGCGGTGTGGCATAGCGAACAGAACTTTTTGGGGGCGTCCTCCGCCAACGTCCAATGGGTCATTAAAATCATGACGGGCTTCGCGCTTTTTTTGCTCGGTTTTGGGGTTTTGCGCGGCAAAGAAAAAACAAACTTGCCAAGGCTCCTGGCCGAGTACTCACTTTTCCCCATGCTGATGCTTTTAGTTTCGCCCGTATCGGAAATGCACCATTTTACAATTTTATTCCTGCCTTTTTTGGCTGGCTTACTTCTCGCGGAGCAGCTTTCAAAAAGTCCTGCCACGCGGCGGTGCCTCATGCTAAGCATTTGGGGTGCTTATTTTTTCTACCTGGCGGGACTTCTCTTCCCATGGGCGTGCGCTTGGGGGCTCCCGGCCGCCGGTGCTTTGCTTTTATTTTTGGCAGTAGCGGGCGCCTTATTTGGCACGAAATCGTGCTATCATGAATAAATGTTTTTCATCCTGCTTTTCAGCGCGGCGCTTCTAGTTTCGATCATTTGGGGCGCTGCTATTTATAACCGTCTTTCCGGCTGGCACTGGCTGGACCGCCTGGCGGCCGCGCTCGTTCCCGCCGCGGCTTTGTGCCTAATTTTCCTTTTAGTCCACAAGACCCTTAATTCAATTTACTACGACCAAAACTGGATCCGCCTGCAAAGGACTTTTGTGCTGGCTTACGGTTTTCCGCTTTACGGAGGCCTGAATAGCGGGGCCGCGATCAACGCGATCTACGGGCCCGTCTCCTCGCTCGCCTATCTTCCGGCCGCGCTTTTTCGTACGCCCGCGCGCGCTATGATGACCGCGGAAATAGTCGGGATGTGCTTTTTCTTTTTGCCGGCGCTCTGGCTTCACCTCGGTCAAAACCGGCATGATCCGAAAATACTTATCTACGCGCTGGCGGGCTTTTTTTCTTTTTCTTTTTTTCCGTTCATGGTGTCTAGCTTGCGCGCGGCGGCTTTCAACATCCATGCCGACGCGCCTGCGCTGGGACTGGGGGCGCTCGCATGCGCGCTTCTTTTGTTCCGGAAAAAAAATAATGAGCTGCTTTGGCTTTTGGCCTCGGCCGTCTCTGCGGCGCTGGCGGTGTGGTCGAAGCAGGTCGCGGCGCCTCTTTGCGTGGCGCTGCCCCTCTATCTCTGGCTTGCCGACGGTCCGCGCGTGGCATTAAAATATTTTGCCTGCATCGCGGTCTGGGGACTTGCCGTTTCCGGCGTCTTTGTCCTCGTCTTCGGCTATGAGAATCTATTTTTCAATATGATCACGATCCCAAGTCGCCATGCTTTTGAAGGCAAATACGGCATGGATCCGATGAGTTTCGCCCTTTACAAGCTCCTTCGGGAATGCTCGATCATCCTGATCGTGGGCATATTTTCTTTTTTTGTACCGGTTGCGGACCTTTTCAGGTCAAAGAAGAGATGGCGCGAATGGTTCCGGGAGAATCCGTGGACACTGCCGCTTTTGGTGAGCCTACTCATGGTCCCGACCTCGCTTTTGGGCAAAGCCAAAGAGGGCGGCTCCAACAACACGCTCTGCTACACCACTTATTTTCTGGCGATCGCATCAACGATGGCTTTTATTTCCGCTATAAAAAATATCTCTTATCCGGCATGGTTCACCAAAATAGACGCCGCCCGGCGCATGGCCAACTTCACGCTAATCGTCTTTCTTCTGATACAGGTCCCCTGCATTTACTACAAATACACGGTGCCGGCCAAAGAGGACGATTACGCGCAGATGGTTTTTGAATATTTAAAAAAATATCCCGGGGAGACTTACTTTCCGAGGCTCACGGTCCTTCACTTAATGGCCGAAAACAAGATCTATCACGATTCGGTCGCCCTGAATGACCGTATTTGGGCGGACCTTCCGCTCTCGGACACGCACATGCGCGCCTACATTCCTCAAAACCTTAAACAAATCGGGTTTCGCGAAAATAAAGAGGACGATCGCCAGTGGCTCCGGCTTCCGGAGTTCACGACCAAAGCCAAGGACGAAAAACTTCCAGGGTATTTTGTTTACAGAAAAGCTCAGTAGCTTAAACGCCGCTTCAATCCTGCGGCGGCTCAAGCTTTGCCTGGATTTCCTTCATTGTCTGTTCGAGGCGGGCATTGCGATTCTGCAGGTTTTTATTGGCTCGTCCAAGATCGGCAATCTTATTCTCACAGTCCAGATTGCCGGACTCCAAGTCCCGTACTTTTTTGAGAAGGCCCGATATTTTCGCCGAAGCTTCCTCGAGCCGGCCGCTTAAGTCGCTTATTTCGGCGTTCTTCTCTTTCAAAAGACCATTCAGCCTGCCCGACTCTTCCTTTCCGCGCGATTCGACAGAGGAAATTTCGTCACTTTTTTCCTTAAGTTCTTCCGTGTGCTTCTCCGCGGTCTTCTGAACCTCGAGATTCAGGTTCTCGATTTCGACGGTTTTTTCCTGGAACAGGGCCGCATATTTGTCTTCTGATTCTCTCAGCTTACCTTCCAGCTCGCTCACGCGCGTCTCAAGTTCCGAGATCACGTTTTCCTTTTGGCTGCTCGTGGAATCCAGCTTGTACTGGAGCTCCTTTGCCTTTTCCTCGGCGGCAGTCCTGCCTTCATTCTCCTTTAAAAGCAGAAAAAGCAGACTGAAGAACACAAAGCCAAACGAAAGATACAGGAATCTTTTTTTCCACATAACGCTTGATCCAGCCTCCAAACTCTCAAATCCGAAATTTATTTAAAACGAACCAGCGTCGTCTAGGCAGACACGGTATCGGAAATTACACATCGGGCGACAAGACTGTTCGCCGCCCAGCGCGCGAACCAGGCGGAAACATCCGCCGGCTCATGATCGCTTAAGTTTTCGGCAAACCACTCACAGGCTTCACCGAGCGTCCTGCCCGAAAGAAGGCCCCCTAAAAGACGGCTTTGCGCAAGATCGACCGCTTCACAAAAGACTTCGAGGCCATTACGAAACACAAGCACGTTCTGCGGGCGGTCCACAAGATCAATATTGATCTCTTTTAACAAAGTTTTTCTCGCTTTCCAAAGATCGAGCACCGGCCATTCAGAAGCTACAATGCTCACTGATGGTTGAAAATGTATATGGAGTTTTTCAAAACCTTCGGGCGCGAAAGCACTAAGCACGCTTGCGTCAAACGGCTCCCCTTGAAATGCGTGAAATGCCTGCGCCACCTGCCATTCAAGCCGCGCAAGATCCGGCAGAAACGGAAGATTTTCGGATAACGCGACTGTTTTTAAAAATTCCGGAAGATGCTCGCCGGCATAATTTAAATTGTAATTGTGCGAAGAATACGCGGCCGCGTAATGATGCGCGAGCGCTTCGAATGCCTGATCGCCTGCGAGATGCTTGACCGCCTGATAAACCTCCGAAAGCGATTCATGCACCCTCGCCACATAGCCATTGGAATACGCGTCAAGACGCTCTTCTCCGGCGATGTTCAAAACCTTTTTTATCTCTTCGGCCGCGATTTGCCGGCCCGGGTGTATGCGCGCTTTCATGATTCTCTGCACCGCCAAAAGCGAAGGCGCATTCGCGGTGTCCCTTAGAGGTACGCGGGAGATATTTTCAGGTTCTTTTTTTGAAGATTGTTTTTCGGGATGCTGAAGGTAAATGACCCTCGCTTTTTCACATTCCTCGGCCAGCCCTGAAAACTCAGGCACCGCCTCGTCCCACTCGATCAGTGTCGTCACGCGTCCATAGAGCCGCAACGCCTCGCGGTAAAGCTCCCATACGGGGTTTATGACAGTGGAACTATGGGTATCAAAAAGAAACGTGCCCATGTCCGTATGCCCAGCTAGGTGAAACTGGCCCACAAAGTCCCCTGGAATATTTCTTACGTATTCAAAAGGGTCAAAGTTATGATTTTTGGAATTCACATAAACATTGTTAAGGTCAAGAAGGATACCGCAGCCCGAACGGCGCGCGACTTCGGTGATAAATTCCCACTCGGGCATTACCGAATGTTTGTACGTGACGTAGGTCGACACGTTTTCCATCAAGATCGTACGGCCAATAAATTCCTGCACTTTTTGGATGCGCGGCACAAGATACGTGATCGCTTCTTCCGTAAAAGGAAGCGGCAAGAGATCATGCAAAATCTCTTCTTCAACACCGCTCCAGCAAAGATGGTCGGAAACAATGGCCGGGTCGATTCTTAAAACAAGGGCTTTCAATCTTTCAAGATATTTCAGGTCAAGGGGATCCGCGGAACCAATCGATAGAGAAACGCCATGCAGCGCAACGGGGTAATTCCGCCTCACCTTTTCTAAAACCTGGATCGGCCTTCCGCCGGAATCCATGAAGTTTTCGGAAGTGGCCTCAAACCAATCCATTTTCGGGCGTTCAGAAAGGATGTGGTTATAGTGCTGCGTCCTCAAACCCACCCCACACCCCAAAAGCGGCCATCTGTCAGAAACCATAAAAGTTCCTTTTCTCGTTCTATACAAGAAGTTTAAACCTGGTGGATTTCACAGATTTGGCTTCGGGTTTTTTTTCTTGGACACGCTGTGGCGCCCCACCGAGGCGCCTCGCTCCTTGGAGTCGCTCGCGTATTTAAAAGAACAGGTGTTCCATGGCGCTCGCGACTTCCAAGGGTCCTTCGAAAAGGAAACCCTCGGCCAATCCTGATGTTATCCACCAGGTTTAAACTACGCTCAATTACTCGGCAGTAAGTCTTCCGCCTGCGATCTTCGCGCAGGTTTCACTTGAAAGGCTAATGAAGCCAGCGCCTTTGCAGGCATTCTTGCCCGCGCACGCATGGCCTTTGCCGCCGCAGTCACCCGTGCCTTTGCAGGCATTGATGCCGTAGCAAGGAACGGCGCCAGCCGCGCCCATCTCCGCCGAAGCGGTCGCCGACATGGAAGCTACCGCTCCCATCGCAATAAGACCGGCTACCGAAGCCATGACAAGCTTATTTTTCTTTGAATTAGCCATTTACACCCTCCTTTTTACGTTTGATTGATTAATAAAAAAGCGGAAACTACTCTTTCAATATGCCTTCGATCTCCAGAGTGATCTCCACTTCATCCCCTACCAAAACTCCCCCTGTCTCAAGCGCCTGGTTCCAGTTAAGTCCGAAATCTTTGCGGTTCAGCTTGCCGATGGCCGTAAAGCCGGCGCGCACGTTGCCCCATGGATCTTTGCCGGCCCCATGGATCTTTACATCCAGCACAATCGGCTTTGTCACACCATGAATTGTGATCGTTCCTTCAATTTTTGCGGCGTCCTTCGACACTTCGAGTACCTTCATCATGGCAAACGCTATCTTAGGAAACTGCTCCACGTCAAAGAAGTCCTTTGAACGCAGATGCTTGTCGCGCTGCTCGACATTCGTATTGATGCTTGCGGCGTCGATCTGGCCGGAGGCCTTCCAGGAGTCCGGCTTGTCGGCATCATACTCCATCGTGCCTTCAAATTTGGTGAACTGCCCCTGAACGTTCGAGAAAAGATGCTTTATTTTAAAAGAAACCGTTGTGTGGTCCGGATCTACGCTATAGACTGCGGCCCAGGAAGGGGCCTGAAAAACCAGCAAGGAAACAATGAAAACAGGTATCAAACGTTTAATGCGCATAGGTAACTTTTCCTCTCTCTTGTAGATTAGTATGACAAATAAACCCTCAGTGAAGATTTATTTGTTAGGGTAGGATTTTTAAGGTTTTTTGTCAAGATGCTCGTCAAAGCTAAATCTAAGAGCTTTATCCAAAGAAAAGGATAGAAGAAGAAATGCTCCCCAGAGAATAAGGTCCAATAAAAGCGTTTGGGGCACCGAAAATGAAATTTTATCCCCAAAACACCCGCAGTCCTCTAGCGGAAGCTTGCGAATAATCGCGGAAGAAAGCACTCCGATAAAAATAGAACTAAAAATCCAAAGTCCAAAAAGCGCAAAGCGGCTGCAAAGCCCAAGCACGAGAAAAACGCCTAAGACAAACTCAGCCCACGGAAAAAACACCGACAAGACAGACGCCCACGGGTAGCTCATGATTTCAAGCCGCAGAATAACGGAAAGAAAGTTTCCCTGCGGCGCGAGAAGCTTCATAAAACCCGAAATCATGAAAACGCTTCCCACCGTGATCCTTAAGGAACATAAAAATATTTTTTTCATCGTCCGCGGGGTTCCTTTTCAGGGGAAAAATACGCCTCCAGCTCTTCTCTGAGAGCTTTGGCGCCCGTGATCATTTTTCCACCGATAAAAAAGGTAGGCGTCGCGTCGACACCAATGTCTCTGCCCGCGATTTTCTCCTCCTCGACTTTACCTTTTATCTTAGGATCGTTCACGCATGCCTCAAGCACCTTTGGATCAATGCCGACTTTGAGCGCATAGCCCAAAAAGAGAGAATCGGGATCCTGTGAAACGGCCCATTCGTCCTGCTTTTCAAACAAAATATCATGAAATTCCCAGAATTTTTTTTGGCCGGCCGCGCACTCGGCGTAAATGGCGGCTTTCAGCGCGTAAAGATGCTGCCTCGTGATAGGATAGAAACGGACTTGCAAAAAAATCTGCGACGGATATTTTTCCAGGTACTCCTTCATGACAAAATAAGCCTGACGGCAATTATCGCACTGAAAATCACTGTACTCGACAATCCAGAGCGGCGCGTTGGGCGTCCCTTTCACCCTTGCCTCATTTCTCTTGTCCAAACGGGGGACAGCGTTTTGAGAAGTTATGAGCGCCCGCGCCGCATAAACCGATGAAATAGAAAGAAGCAGCACAAAAATCACGGCTTTAAATTTCGCTTTTGTCACCGCTTGGACGCCCTCTCGACTTCTTCCCACTTTTTAAGATAATCCGGCACGACACCGGAAGAAGCGTCTACCCCAAGCTCCCCCAAAAGCCTTGGCATGGAAATATTACCTTCCCTCCCGCGAAAGATGCATTTGACCACCGCCGAACTCAGCACGACGCCCCCTCTTTTGAATTGCTGCTCGAGATACAGCCACTTGTCATCCCATCCGACGACACGGGTCTGTAGATTGAAACTGTCAAATACCTGGAAAGGCCGGCGGTAGCGGATCATGATCGAGGCGACGAGCGGACTCCATTTTTTGCGGTGCGCGGTGTCCAAGAGCCCTACCCGCTTGGCCCAGTCCATGCGCCCCAAATCCATCAGCGTAAGGTACCGCCCGTTATTCATGTGCCCGTAAATATCCAGATCGGTCGGAAAAACTTTCATCTTTAGGATCGAGGTCTCAGGAAATCTGAGAGGTTTGCGGAAGAGGCCTGTCAACTTATAGAAAAGAATACGAAATAGGAGGTTCATGAAAAAATCGGCGGAGCAGTTTTCCCCTTTTATTAAAGACTAATAAACTTTTATCACGGAAACTGCTATATTTTCCTTGCCTTGGGTCGTAAGGTAAAGTTTCACGCGGTCGCCGCGGCGGAGGCCTGCGATCATATGGTAAGCCAGCCGCACTCTTTTTTCAGCGGGGCTGCCCTGCGGTCTTTCTTTTAGCGGCACGGTATTTATCACGACGATCTGATTCGTCCGGAAATTAACATCCACTATTTCGCCTTCATAATCGGGTTTTTCATTGGGATTTTCAGGCCGGTCGTAAATCCTCCCGCCTTTATTCTGCCAGCGGGAAGAAAACTCATAAAGATCATTGATCAGCGGAACCGAAGACGGCTGTGGCTGGACCCGATTACCAAGCAAAATGTCCGCCGATGTCACGGACTGATTGTAATAAGCGGAGTTGGAGTTATTGTCCTGCGTCAAGATCGCTCCATCCAGCGCCACACCCGCAAAAATACCGCGGGTTCTCGCGTAAGACAAGATGTTGGCCTGAAGGAAAAGATCCGTACCGACTTCGTGCTTGCGTCCGACCGGGCCTGCCGTAATGGCGACGTCCGCGCCCAGTGTAAAATTATTGGACAAAAGACCGTTTAAACCTCTCTCATTTAATATCACAAGGATAATGTCCGTGGCCTGGCCGCCGATCTGGAAACCAAAACTGCCTCCGCCGATCGTGGAGAAAGCCACGGGACTCCAGTGGCCGCTCTGCTCATCGCGCTTCAGCACTACGCCCTGTCCCCAGCGCGCGCCCACCACAAAAGCGCCGTTCAGCACCGAAGGATAGATCGCGACCGCTTTGCACTTGGCCAAAAGCTCCTCAGGGATACTCTGGTCCCCGGCGCCCATCGCTTCTCTTAGAACGCGCCGCGTTTCCTCAATCCTGCGGTCAAGGTCAGGGGTAGGCGCGTAGCCTGCGTGGGAAGAAACCGGGGTCGTCAGCATGCTTGCCATTAAAACAAAACTCGCTATGTTCTTTTTCATAAAAATCTCCTTTATATCGATACTTTTCCCGGTTTTGCGGCGCTTTTTGAGGAAGCCTGCGGTGGCAAAGAAGATGTTTTCTTCATCTGATCGATGAACTTTCTTGTTTCAGGCTCCTTTTTATATACAAGCTGCGTCAAAAGACTTAAAACATCGGCTTTATCGGCGCCGGGCCTATCCACCACTTCATTAAGAGCTGAGCCGTAATAAGCGGAAGGCCCCGATACGGGAATACCGTGGTCACGCATTGTCTTGAAGGCTTGATCCAAGTACACCACTTTTTCATTGGGCGTCATCAGTAACCAGTCAACTCCAACGATTCTCTTATCATCGGCCCTGACCTGTACGACAATAAACGATAAAACCAGCACAAAACCTAAAATACGTCTCATTTTCATTCTCCTATTCTATTCTTTATCTAGAAAAGCGTCAACCCTGCGGCTCAATCCGTTTAAGATAGCCATGAGTGACAAGCGCCTCCTTTTGATTTTTTGAAAGACGCTTGATCTGGTTCTCGCGCTTCAAGGCTTGTGAGCGGCCTGTACAGCGCTCCTTATAAACTAATTTCACGGGAGTGTGGCTCCGGGTATAGCGGGCGCCTTTTCCGGAACTATGGTTTTGAATGCGTTTAGGCAGATCATTGGTGACCCCCGTGTATAAAGACCTGTCCCGGCAACGCAGTATATAAACATACCACATACTGGTTTTCACACCGGCTTAAAATCTAAACGCCGGATCAACGCCCAGAGGCGCATCGAGCACAAAAAGACGTCTTTGAATTTGGCGAAAAAATGACGAACGGGCCAGCACTGAGAAAACCGACGGGAGTAAAAATGAAAGGAGCGGGTTCGCAGGAAAAATGATGCCTACGACACGCTTTTGTATCCGCTGGATCTCCCGTACATCCGCCTCGCGCCTTTTTTGCACTTCCGAAAGCGCGGCCGCCGAAAAATGGCCGTTTTGAGCGGCTTTATATATCACGTCCGCCGCAACGATCGCCGTTTGTACGGCCACCGATACTCCGACCGCGCCTGCCGGCGAGCAGGTGTGGGCCGCATCGCCGATAAGAAGGCATCCGTCCTTGGCCCATTCGCGGACAAAATGCACGCGGGCCTGCAAAAGGCTGAAACAGCTAAAATCCTTCAGTCCCCGCGCGAAATCGGAAAGTACCGGGTGCGCCTCGGAGAGCTCTTCTTTTATCGAGCCGATCCCCTTTTGGACGTATCGGCCGTATTCGCCGGGCGCCACCAAAATGCCGCACTGCAACAGGTTTGGGTGCTTGGGAAGTATCAGGTAGTTGTGTCGCCGGGACAAAAATGCCTGCACGACGTTAGGAGTGTCCGCCGGCTTGGGGGCGTTGAACCAGATGAGGTCGAAATCATGCTCCTCGTAAGCGGTCTCAAACCGGCCGGCGCGCTTGACTGCGGACGAGCGGCCGTCAGCGCCGACGACAAGGCGTGCGCTTACTTTTATTTTACGGCCTGCCTTCTGCACCACGATACCCGCGATACGGCCGTTTTCTTCCAGGAGACCCTGAGCGGGCGCCCCAAACCACATCTCAAAAGACGGGAAGCTCTTTGCTTTCTCCAATAGTGCCGCCAGCATCACCGGCTGGGGCATCCAGACAGCGTAGGGTTTTTCGGGAGCGATTTGGCGGAATTGAAATTGGGCGACAGGCTTGCCGCGGTTGAATATTTTAAACTCATCGAGCTTAATATGCGGTTTACTGAAAAGAAACTCGAGAAGACCAATCTCCTCCATCATCTGGGAAAACCGCGGCATTAATACTTCGCCCCGAAATTCACGATTAAAATTCTCATGGGACTCGCAGACGAGGACCTTAACACCTCTCTTCGCCAGAAGAAGCGCCAACACCATGCCCGCTGGACCGCCGCCCACGACGCAGATGTCGGTTTGGTAATTATCCATTAAGCTTAAATTCTTTTCGTTCCGGCAGCGGTTTTTTGACAAGCTCGATCATCTTGCCCATTTCCCTGATAACACGAAAAACGGCATCGTTCACCTGCCGCCCGTAATATTTCGTGTAGCTTAGGGTGTCCATCGTCCCTGGAGGAACGTTGACAGCCCACCCCCACGCAAATGTCACAAGAAAAATCCCGACGATGATTGTGAGTAAAATACGCATAGGTTATTTTTCCCCTCTCTCGGCGTATTTTACACCCAAACCCTTGGCTACCAAAATTAAAAGACCCATCAAAAAACGATGGGCCTTTTAATTTTGGTAGTGGATCATCTAGCTTATCGAACCTGACTTTGATTTTACCACATACACTGCTGGACAAGAAGCGCTCCCATAACTGGTGACCGAACCCCAAAGACCCCGTACGTAATTCGCCTCCAGCCAGAAAAATTTTGAAACCTTTTAAAGAGGGAATTCTCTTTGGAATCGCCAAAGCTTCCAATGCCCGAACTCAGCGCTGTCCTAATCTTTGACGGAATCCGTTGAAGCTTTAACGCCGAACTCCAACGCCTTCACTGAACGCTAACCGCTGTCGCTCCACTCATAATGTCAACTCCGCAAGCTCTCGTTCAATGTGAAATGCAAACGTTGTAATCGCCCCAAAACAAATAAGATGTGAATGCAAATACCAACGGCCGTACGGACCTTCGAATAGTGGAATGTGAATGCGCCGCTCGCCCCGGCCTGGGCCGGCCGGGTCGCGGCTGTCGCCGCTTCTCGCTCCACGTCCGCCTTGGCCGGCGGACTTATCTGCCCACTTGGGCCAGTGGGCCCGGGGCTTGGCCGCCCCGGAAAAACTCGAAGAAGTTTGTGTGTCTAAAACCTTGCTCTGTGGGGAGGGTGCAAGTACGGATAAAAGAACAAAAGTTAGTAGGAGTCTCTCGTCCTGTGATTCTCCGAGGACGAGAGACCTTTACTGCGCGGCCCCCGCCCCCATTTAATTTTATTTGACGAGGGGGTGTCTAGGACTTCGTCCTTCGCTGCGGCGCTTTGTTTTATTATATGGTAGTGTCGACTAGCGTCGACAAGGAAGCGCCGAAGCGACCGACACCCCCTCCCGCGCACGTCAGGCTCGGCGGAAGGTAGGAACAAGGGCATTTCTATATTACCGCCTTCCCCTTCGGGGGTGGAATGTCATGCCGATATTTTGCAAGAGACTACCGTCTCTTAGACGAAGAGATACAGAGTTTGCAAAATAGAGGCATGACTTATAGCTACAGCCCTTCCACAAAAGAGCAATGTAGTAGGAAGACAGACTTATCGACGTCTGTCTTTATCTATATGCTCTTTTGTTCCAGGGCAGTGACCCTCAGTTCCTGGGTCGAGTGGGCGATTTTTGGATTTTTTTCTGCCGAAGGATAGATCCCTGCCCGATTGGCAAGCTCTAGGGTGTGCCAGAAAACGGCACATATATAAAAACAATTATTCATCGTGGCATGAGCCTTTGGCTCACATCCAGCGCTTTGCGCTAGTCTCCGCCTAGAGCGGAACCACACCTTAGGCTGTTTTGGGTTCTTTGCCCATAGATTTAATGGTGTTGATCAGATATCCTGCTGATCTTTTAGGGTTATCGATGGATTTTTCGGCTATTTTCTTAGAAGCTTCTTGGACAACTCCTTGGCCGTACAGGTCTTCAAGTTCGATAAGGGCGTAAATGGTTTTGATATTCTTTTCTTCGGAGACAAGCCCTGCGGCCTCAAGGGCTCGGTCGAGCTTTTCTCTGCCGTATTTGGACTGAATATTTTTTAGTTTCTCTTCGAGTTCTTTGGGGTCATAAATGACTTGGAGGATATACGTGTTTGGTTGCCGCTGGGAGAAATCAGAGTTTTCAAAGGAGCTATATTCTATGTCCAGCAAGTTGAGTCTCTTGAGCTCTCCATTTCCATCGGATATGAAGGATTCCGAAATGCCAAAGGCCTTTGATATTGATTCCCGTGAGGCTGAAAAACGGCCGCTCGGAGACTCTTGGGATTGGCTTAGATTCACAAGAAGCATGGCTTTGGCGGGAAAGGACAGCAACCGGCGCCAACCGTATTTGAAGTACCCAGTGGGGAGATTTATAATTTCAGGTTCATTTGGGGTTTGTCTTAGCTTGATCTCTGTATTTTGATTACGACCCGGTCTTTCAAAACTTATGAGCTTGTATTTATCTCGGAGCTTATCCAAAACCTTATTAATTTGCCGCCGGTAGCCCTCCGTTGACATGTTATTAATACCAAGGGATTTGGCGAGATTGTCATAATCGAGAGTGAGGACTTGGCCTTTATTTTGGTCGAATTCCTTCAAGAAATAAAGGTACGTGTCAAAAGCGCGCTCGTCGGAAGAGGAAGCCATCTCGCCGAGAACCTTTTTGTCAGTTATAAAATTCTTTGGAACGGGGATTGACGGCGTTAGGATCGCCGGTACGTTTTCTTGAAGCTTTATGCGATTTAAACTTTCTAGGACCGTTTTAGCGAATTCTTCTGAGTGGACAAGCACGTTTGCTTCATTATTGCGGGCGAGAGCCGACTTACTCCAGTTTGTACTGCCTAATAGCACGGTTTTATTATCGATGATCAGTGTTTTTGTGTGGGTGAAGGTTTGGGATTCATCGAAGAATGCGTTTACGCCGTTTCGCTTCAAGAATTCAAAAGCATTTTGGTTTTTGTTCGTTAAAACAGCGTCGTCTAAGGATTCGGTTTCAAAGTTGATATTTTGATCCAGTATGACTTTAACATCTACACCGCGGTCTTTGGCTTTGACCAACGCGTCTAAAAGTTGGCTCGGTTGCGCCTCCGGCTGATTAGGACTTACCGATACTAAATACATCACAAGGAAAATCGAGGATTTGGCGGAGTTTATTTCATTTAAGGCAGTTTCAAAGTATTTGTCGGGAGCAATGTATTCGGTATCGGTGGGGATGGCAAGTGCGCTCTGAGATTGAAAAACGAAGACCGTTAGAAAAAGGAAGATTAAAAACTTATCGGATTTCACGGTGCTTTGTCTTTCTGTTTTTTAAGACATTGAATACACTTGGCATGGGTTTCTGATGGATCATCAAATGGCTCTTTTTCGCTGATGGATTTTTTTACACCAGGAGCGGATGATTCTCATTTATGCGTTTTCAATCGATTTTCAGAGATCGTTCACAATCCATCGTGTTTGCCTCGCCATGATCAGACCTCCTGCAATTCTTCAAGCATAGCCGGGCGGTTCTTATATTGAGCGCTCAATTTCTCTACGAGCGTCTTAACGCGATCTTCAGCGCCTAGCTTCTTCATTTGCCTTAGGAATTGACAAAGCCGCTTATAGCTGCCTCGTCCGACGAGCGGGGCCAGTTCTTCCGCAATCACCTGCTCGTAAATCTCTGTCAACTCTTTTGGAAAACGAGAGGACAAATATTTTTGATAAGCATCCAGTATGTGAGACTTCGCGTTTCGGCGAACGAAACCGAGCAGGTCATCCCATTTTGCTTCCTCGATCAAAACCTGCGCGAGCGTGTGTTCATGATATCTGCCTGATTTCTTTATTAAGTTAACCACATTCTCCACTTCGGGGTTCCATTCGCTTTTGACGAAACATTTCTTATAGCGCCTGTAATAATCAAAATCGCCTGTGTCAAGAAATAGTCTTAGAGCGTACAGTTTTATTTCCGGAACATTTTTTTCGGTCTCTGCGGTTCTTAACAGCCAGACAACCCATTCATTGACCAGTCCAGGGAAACGGGACCGCTCGGCTAGCGAAACACCTTCAGCGGCCAATGCCTTCACAGAAATAAAATCTTTGCGTTGAACAGCCCGTTCAATCGCCCGCCTGCGTATGGCAGGATATCGTAAATGCTCTTTCAGAAAGGATTCGGCTTCCTCTTGGCTGCTACGGCGCTCTAAAACCTTTAATTTAATCTGCAGAATAGTTTCCTCGTCATACTCGCTTAAGCGGTCATCTTCCCGTTTTGGGGAAAGCTGGGAATCATTGAGTTTCTTAAATAACCGCTCCTGCTCTTCAGTCGTATTGACCATTTCGGCGGCCATCTCAAGAAAATTCCATTTCCAATCACTCCATCCGTCATAACGCTTATTTTCAAATTCATCGAAAAGGTAATCCAACATCTTTTGTTTAAAACGCGGCTCCTTGGCTATTCTGGCGCAGATTGACAATCCTTCAAAAGCTTGGTCAATGATACCGCCGATAGAACCGTCGGAATCATCGGCGTCTTGCAATAAAGGAACCATTTCCTCTAATAGGCACTGATAAATAGGCAGTGCCTCCTCAGACGCTTCGTCGCTTAAAAATGCCTGCGCTTTATCCAATACCATCAGGGCCCCTTCGATAGCTTTGGAGCATTGCCAGTAGCCTATGAAACCGTGCCGGCCTCTGGCCACTTGAATGGCATTCTTGATAATCCGGCGGTACTGTTCTTTTTTTGATCCGGGAGTATTAAGTGTCTTCTTGGCGGACATATAATTCGTGAAATCCGGTTCCCGGCCCGCATACTCCAGCAGAGCCGCCTCCAGTGACTTACGCGGCATCCCCGACACTATCTTTTCCAGACTTTCTTCAGGAACTTCCCGTTTTGCGTCCTTGGTCTTCTTTGGTGCTTCCGCCTTTTTTTCTTCGCCGTATTTAAGCGCTCTTAATTGATATAAAACGGCGACGATATGCTTGCACACAGGGCCCAAATCATAGGGGCATGAACAGGAATAATCAATAACATTGTCATCCCGGAGACTGACCTGCACCTTGTATGGTTCCGTCCCGTCGACTGAAGCGGTCCACTGATCGACTTTGACTTGTCTCAAACCGCGCACCGTTTGATTGGCAAAGTACTCGGAGCCGCGGTTGACAATAGTATTGTCTATATCTGATTCGAATTTTTTTAGAGAGATATTCATGTCACCAGGAGTAGAGGGTTTTTACTTATACAATTCTCTACCCAAAATGTTTAGGGCGCAATCGCATCCAAACGGACATGCAGTCAAAGAAAGATTTGACCCGATTGTTCGATTGTTGTGTGATTCTCTTGCTCATCATGGCTTAATGCTAGAAAGAAGTCTTCTTATTTGCTCAGGAGCCGGAAGCTGTCCTTTTAGTTTACGGGGAAGCTTTTTTACAATGTGGTAAGTGGCTACTCCGATGGGTTTATTACTTTCTTTCAAGGCGTACTCCACAATCGTCCTTTCTTTGGATTTGCAGAGGATCATACCGATAGAGGGATTGTCGCCTGGTGTACGAAGACGATCATCAAGAGCCGCCAAATAGAACTGCATTTTGCCCACATACTCGGGGATAAATTTACCTATCTTTAGCTCAACTGCCAATAGACACTTGAGGATCCTGTGATACAAAAGTAAATCAATAAAATACTCCTCATCGGCCACTTCGAGCCTGTACTGGCTCCCCATGAAAGCAAACATCCCTCCCATCTCTTTTAGAAAGGTCTCGACTTTCGCTAAGATCGCCTGCTCAAACTCCCGCTCGGCATGTTCACGGCCCAGTTCCAGGAAATCAAAGGTATATTCGTCCTTCACCGCGAGTTTTGCTTGGTTTTGTATTTTTAAGGGGAGTGTTTCTTTAAAGTTCGTTTGGCTTAAGAGGGTTTTTTGGTAGGTCTGGTTTTCTATCTGGTGAATCAAGACATTCTTACTCCAGCCGTATTTCCTGGTCATGCGGATATAAAATTCCCTCTCAAGGCTGTCTTTACATTTTTCAATAATCACAAGATTGTGGGACCAGCTTATTTCTCGCACCAGTGGTGCGAGTTTTCCGTCTTTGGCGTAGGTATCATGAAAAAGCTTCATGCGCCAAAGACTTGAGGCAGAAAATCCACCGATACCCGGAAACTCATTTTGCAAATCCTTGGCGAGCTTTTCCACAATAGACCTGCCCCAGGATTTGCCCTTTTGCCTGACGCCTATCAGCCGCCCAATGTCCCAGTATAAAGCGATAAGCTCCCTATTGACGGCTTTTAGGGCTTCGTATTGGGCGCTGCGGATACGAGTTTTTATTTCGCCCAGCAATCTTTGATAGTCGTTTTTAATGATAGCCGTCATGGCGGATTGACTCCAATAGGGTTATTTCGCATTCTATTCCTATTCAAAGACTACGGTTCATTACTTTAAAATTAGGAGCGGACTTCAGGATTTGGCTCACAGTTTTATCATCTCGGACATATAAGGTATTAGGAGCATTGGCATTTATCGAAGGCAATGGTATCAGTTTGCGGACAAATGGTAAATACCCAAAAGGCCTGAAGCCAAAATCTAGCATCCTTTTGTGAAGTTCTGCTTCGGATTTATTTATTTCCAAAATCACAGCAAGCAAAAAATCCTTGGAAAGGAGTTCGCTTGCACCATCAATAACTTGGTTTTGATAGCCTTCGACATCCACTTTTACTAGCAATGGCTTCAGGCCATCCGCGATATTGTTTAAAGTATTTACTTCAACCTCTACCCCCCCCCCTCCCCTCAACGATGTTTTCTGAATCTTGGATAACACGATTCGTTGTATCAAATCCTGTCGTCATTCTTAGACGCCCTTTTTTATCCCCGATCGCTACATTGCGGGCATCTATAAAATTCCTAAAACCGTTTAAATTTATATTCTCCAAAAGGTGCTCATAAGTAGTGGGAACAGGCTCAAAAGCGATGCATTTTGCACCTATACTTGCCGCCAAAATTGAATAAGAGCCGATATTCGCTCCCACATCAAGAAAAAGATTATTGGGGCGCAAAAGATGTAAAGCTAAAGCCATCGATTCAAATTCATGCAAACCACAATAAATATTACCGGTCGCGCCCGTCATGCCGGGCCTTGCCAGAAGTCTTGCGCCATTCACAAACGGAACCGCAACGGGCCCGGGAACCAATCTGCTTCCAATCTGCCAGTATAGCCACCTTCGAAGAGCATCGATTTTATTTTCTCGATTTAAGGGGTGGTTGAAAATGAATTGTAAAGTGGCGAATACAGTTCTTACGGCACTTTATCTTCCAAATCACGAAGGCCGGCGATGGCACACCAAACCATGGCTGGCCAAGCCACCACCATGTAGCGGTTCACTTGCCAGCCGAGAGCAAGACCGACTAAAAGGGTTCTCCCAACAACACAGGCCAGCATAAGTCCTGTCAGGAAATCATACCATTGCAATTGTCCGGTCCAAAATCTCCTTATCCAGCAGAAAAACGCGCAGACCGCCAAGAGATACAAGCAGAATTTCATCACCACGAATCCACCAAGAATGATCCTGCGAAGATTTCTTGGAACACTCGACAACGTTTGTAAAAGTTGGCTATTTGTCTCAAGATTGAACCACAAATGGACGGTTCTGTGAGCTCTGGTAAGAAGGAAATTCATAAACCAATTCTCCCGTATTCTTTTATCAGCCAGCGCTTGGAAAATATTGTCGATATCCTGATTATAATAACCCTTTTCTTTTATAAGCGAAAGCGCGCGTTCAATCTCTGATCTTTCGAAAGAATCGGCAAACGCCGATTCGGGCAACTCGCTCACACGAGGGGCGCCCTCCGCAGAAGATAGGCGATAGGCAAAACCATCGTACGCTTCCTTTTCGTTATTAAACCACGTATGAAGCCAATTAAAAGCGCCTTTGTTATGAATCGCAAAACGGCCAAACAAATCGTACCTTCCCGAGAAATTAAACCGATACTCAATTTGCAGGAAAACAAAAATCAATAAAGTAAACAGACCGACGAAGGCGTACAAAGGTAAATACCCGTTTGTTTGTTTGTTTGTTTGTTTGTTTGTTTGTTTGTTTGTTTGTTTGTTTGTTTGTTTGTTTGTTTGTTTGTTTGTTTGTTTGTTTGTTTGTTTGTTTGTTTGTTTGTTTGTTTGTTTGTTTGTTTTGAACAAAATCCCACAAATCACAAAAAGAGGGACCAACGCAAACATCTCAGGTCTCATCATAAATGTGATGCTTAAAAAAACCGTGGACAAAACCAAAAGCAGGAAGCTCACCCAGCCACCGGAAAGAATGAAAAAGAAAAGACCCAGCAAACCCAGGCTTGTGAAAGACGCCGTCGGTGAGTCCGTAAAAAGCGACTGAACATATTGAAAAGACCACGGCTGAATTCCCAAGATGAATGCAACAATATAAAGAAAGACTGATCTTTGAAATATCTTTGTCGTTAAAAAGAACAAAATAACCAATACGGCCGCTATCAAACCAAATTGCGCTAGGCTGCACCGCCACCGGATATCAGCCGGATTAAACCCGATGGCATTGCATAGGGCAATAAAAACGGGGTAGGCTGGCGGGCGCCAATCCGCGATTCCCCATTTTTCGCCTTTCAAAATTTCCAACTGTTGGGAATCCGCCTTTGGAAAATTGCCGTACTGAATCAAGTAAATCGCTTTTTCTACGTATCCGGGTTCATCGCCGCCAAGAATCGGACTCCACGGCACACGAAGCAGAAGAATCAGTTGAAACATTAATAAGAACAGAAGCAGAGAAAAAGAAAAGATTTTGTGAAACGATTCGTATTTTCCCTTCAAATCAAACCTCTTTCGTTGGTTTCCAAAGACAGCTTTTGACCCAATACTCGATTTCAGGAGCTATCCCTCTTCGATAAAAATGCCAGCTTGACAAATCCTCCCAGCAAGCAGAAAGAGGCACCCCCAAAAACCCGGTTTTGTACTGACCCTTTGCCGCAAGTAGTTCCAAAGACCAGTCAGTGACCGTATCCGGTAAATTTTCTATAGCGAAATAACGCTCCCAAGCCCTTCTTGCCGCGCTCGCTTTCTTTGGAAATTGATCCTCTATTTTAGCCAGTATGTTAGAGATAGAACTCTCTCTCTCTCTCTTAGGAACACACAAAAGTCATCCCATGGAACATGAGGAGGCCTCACCCAATCATCCGAGATCACGACCGGCACGCGGCGTGCTTTCATCACTTGAAAAAGACGAATACTTGACGAGCACTTGCCGCGGGGACAGAGAATAAACTTGCTGAACTTTAATGAATGGTTGAACAATTCCTTATAATCCTTGTAGACCTCAGCACTTTGATTATAGCCACGACCTGGTTCCTTATCAGTATTTCGTATCATAGCGCGAGAGTCGGAGATCATGCCAATACGTCGCCGGACTTCATGCGTATCAAAGCTTCCGACAAATGAAAAAAGGTATTTGAAAGGACCGTCCAAAGAAAAAGGCTCAAATGGCTCGACTTGCGCAACATGAGGATAAAAACCTCCGCGATAGTATTTTTGATTAAAATGACTTTGCGAAAGAGAAACATACATTCCAGGCAGAAATGGAAAAGCGCTATCTTCCGTAGAAAACCAGATACATTTGTCTTTATACGCGCGAACGACGGGATGGGTGAGCAAGGTTATTGGAAACCGTGAATTGCGCATGGGTCCTACAATTATAATTACATCCGCTTCACCTACTTCTGAAACAAAGGTGTGGCGTGACTTGTTGCCGCTCATAAACGCCCTCTTTAAAACTCCATACGGATTCCACCAATGCTGTTCATCGCAACTGGGATCGGGCGGCATGAGATAAACTTTCGCCATTATATTTCGCCTTTCAAATAAGGTTGAAGATCTGCCAGACTGTTTGGGGAAACAGCTACAAAGTTGGAATACTCGAAATATTCCCCATAAACATCATAGTTCAATTTGTATAATCCACTGGATTTCAACAAAAAAACCTGATAGCCAAAAGACTTAAGCAAATCAAAAGCTGATCTTAAGGTGCTGCCCGCAGCAGCCCATGGCGCATTGTACTCAAATTGAATCACTCCAATTTTTTGCCCGGACAACAACCCAGCACTGCCGTGTAACACATGGAGATCATACCCTTCCGTGTCGATTTTCAAAAAATCAATATGCGTTAACTGATGTTGCTTGGCTTCAACGTCCAGAGTCGTTGTTGCAACAACTCTTTTAATAGCTTTGGAACTGCTAAATTTTGGATCAAAAGAAGAAGTTTCGCCACCTTCGGGCTCTTCAAAAAAAGATATTTCTCCGACACTGTCTGATACACATGCCTTAATTACCGTGATATTTTGCATATTCTGAAAGCGTTTGTTTAATACTTCAAAGGCGTATTCTGACGGTTCAAATAGAAGACCCTTTTTACCCCCCCCCTCTGATAAAAATAGCTCCGTCCATCGGCCCACATTGGCGCCGACATCTACAAAAACAGATGAGCGAATAGCGAAGAATTTGTTTAACCAGGCCTCGCCATTGTTGGAAAAGTTTGGCCCCTCGCTCAAATGGCAGGCGATGATCCGACGACATTGATTTCGAACCAAGACCGCTAAACGGCTAGCAAGCTGTGATCGCCCTAAACTTCGATGAAGGCCATCCAAGAATGTGTTTGTACTCATTATCCCTTATGAAAAATATGCATGGACCAAATTCTATATTGTCGCAATGGTTTCAGTAACGACTTGGATTTCACAATAGCCTCTTTTACACCATCAAGACCAGAATCATGAAACATCACTACCCCCCCCCGCCTAACAAAAGGCACCCAAGCATTGATATCTGTGAAGCACCCATCAAACGAATGATCACCGTCTATGAATAAAAGGTCTATAGGTTTATTCCAGCTACCGGCCACATCTTTAGAAAAACCACGCAACGGCGTAACAATGTCTTGATATTCATTAATATTTTTTAAAAATGCGCCATAAATGTCTTGTTTGGTATTGACCGGAATATTTTCGTTCCTCCAAGTGTCGACCGCCCAAATATGAGATTGGTTTGCCTTTTCCCTAATGCCCTGAGCCATACAGACCGTCGACCGACCGTAGTACGAACCGACCTCCACTATGACTCCTTTGTGAACAATGGAAGCCGCCTGATATAAGCGCTTTTCCTCAAGAGGGTGAAGATACCCCGTGATATCAGAACAGCGGGGTGCTTCACACGTCAGACCAAGCCATAGTTCATGGAATTTTTGTGAAAGATATTTCAATGAAGTTAATTTCTTAAGATTGCTGACCGTCAATTTTTGTAGCAAGAGGGCACCTTTTGTTATGCGTTTCCTGATGCAAATGGCTGTTTACAAGAACATATCATCGATTTCCAAACGTAGGGAAATCGACCGGCAAAATTAAACCCGATTTCGCCAAAACTCTCTTCCGCCAACAGCGATCTTAAAGACTTAACGGAGAAAAACTTGACGTGCCCCACATCCCATTGCACGGAAAAGTGGCGATCCCATCGGTTAAAAATAGAAAGTAACAAATTTTTTAAGTAACCATGATAGGGAGTGGTTATGATCAATCTCCCGCCTGGCTTCAAACATTTCTTCGCAGCTTTTAAAAGTTCTCTTGGGTAAGTCAAATGTTCGATCACCTCCACCGCAATAACAATGTCAAAATACCCCCCCCTAATAATTTTTCATAAGGCAAATCGTAAATGTTACCATTGGTAAAGCTGCAATTTGGATAGGCTTTTGCAGCAATTGAAACCCCTTCTTCTGATGGCTCAACACCGACAACGTCATAACCGTATTCAGAAAGGACTCCGCAAAAGTTTCCGTTGCCGCAGCCAAGTTCTAAAATGCGGACTTTTGCAGATTGCGATCTCAACGACTCTTTGATTAACTTTACGAGGGTGGGCCTTAAATACTGGTGGGCGTATGTCTGATGACTATTGGAATAATGATATTTGCATTCTTCCATTGAACCTCTTTTTAACTCTATGTTAAATTATCGACTCCAAGCATAACGTTTAAAATTGCTTTTTTCAAGGCAAATGAACTTGTAAATCAAAATGCGGCTAGTCAATTAAATGCACTGGCGGTAACAACCCACTCTCCACAAAATGTACTGCCTGCTTGCCAATCGGGCAGGGATCTATCCTTCGGCAGAAAAAAATCCAAAAATCGCCCAGCGCGGGGGCTTCGGACTTGCGCGCCCCAAAAGCGTTAGTGGAAGCACCCTCCCCACAGAGCAAGGTTTTAGACACACAAACTTCTTCGAGTTTTTCCGGGGCGGCCAAGCCCCGGGCCCACTGGCCCAAGTGGGCAGATAAGTCCGCCGGCCTAGGCGGACGTGGAGCGAGAAGCGGCGACAGCCGCGACCCGGCCGGCCCAGGCCGGGGCGAGCGGTGCATTCACATTCCACTTTTCGAAGGTCCGTACGGCCATTGACGTTTAGCATTCATATCTTATTTATTTTGGGGCGATTACAGCGTTTGTATTTCGTATTGAACGGGAGCTTACAACATTGGTATTATGACAGAGCGTCTAGCGGTGAGCGTTCGGTGTGGGCGTTGGAGTTCGGTATTAGAGACTCAAGGGATTCCGTCAAGGATTTGAAGAGTGCCGGGAGTTCGGGCATTGGAAGCTTGGCGATTCCAAAGAGAACTCTTTCTTCAAAAGATTTCAAAATTTTTCTGGCTGGAGGCGAATTACCTACGGGGTCTTTGAGGTTCGGTCACCAGTTATGGGAGCGCTTCTTGTCTAGCAGTGTATGTGGTAAAATCAAAGTCAGGTTCGATAAGCCAGACGATCCACTACCATTCTTAAGTGACGAACTAAGGCTACAAGCGGGGGCGCGCAAGTCCGAAGCCCCCGCGCCCTTAGCGTCACTTGGGATTGGCAAACGGTTCCCCAAGACCCCCTCCAATTTCTGATTGCTTG
>Ga0247727_10005441_pt1 | contig 25877 bp, 35 predicted proteins | sample WisWelCaveWW1625_FD_202498 | JGI IMG/M metagenome (GOLD analysis project Ga0247727, IMG submission 202498) | Biofilm microbial communities from Wishing Well Cave, Virginia, United States - WW16-25 | ecosystem: Environmental > Aquatic > Deep subsurface > Groundwater > Cave microbial mat | place...
CCCGAGGACATCCAGCGCGAGGCCATATCCGCTCATCGTGGCCGCGATCATGCCGTCGCCAGGAATGCCCGTCAGGTCCGTGCCTGTGATCGGCCCTTCGATCTCGAAGCCACTCAGGTAGTTGGCGCTACCGAGCTCATCGGCTTGCGGGTCCGTGCCGTGAAAGGCGCACTCGTCGCCGCGGCGCTCGACTGGGTCGAGTCCCGCCGTGACGCCGACCATTGACCGACGGATGCCACCCGCCAGGCTCACCCGGCCCAGGTACGTCCCCTCGTTGGCGCCGGACAGGATCAGCGCGCCGCCTGAGACGGCGGTGTTCGTCTTCGTGCCGGTCCAGCCCGGGGCCTCGACCTGAGAATCGGTCAGGCTGTAGAGACTCGTCGCGACGTTGATCTCCGACACTGTGGCCGTGACCTCTTGAGCCGAGAGGATGCCAGACCTCGAGACGGACCGGACTCGGATCGTCTGCCCTGCAGCGAAGGTCAGCGGCACGAGGAACTCGGACGCAACGCGCCGGCCGAGCAGCATCGAGCCGGCCCACGTCGAGCCGTACCGGACCTCGTAGCCGGCGACATCCGACACGTTGACCGGCGGTCCGATCACGACGTGGAGCATTGTCGCCTGCACCTCTGCCGTCACGCTCCGAGGGTCTTCCGGCCGCCGCAGATTGCCGAGGACGACGATCGTGCCGAGCGTTCCGAACTCGGGCTCCGGCCGCGTCCCCTGCTTTGCGACGGCAACGACGGAGACGTTGAGCCACGTCTGTTTTCCGAACGGGCCGATCACCATGCGATCGCCATGGGTCCGACCCGAGCTGATCCATTCGCCTTGGCCGTGGTCGCCGTCCGTCCTCACCTTGTAGAAGACCTCGGCGCCGTGCCACTTCGCGGACGGGTTCCACTCGACGCGAACGAAGTCCTGGATCCCGCCGTCAGCCGACTTGACCTGCGTCTCGGAGAGGAAGAGGTCCGTGACCACGCCCGGCATCATGCGCGGGTCCGGCATCGTGTCGGTGAACGTCTCGACGGTCCCAGGGTCGTCGTCGTAGATCGCCGCCGCGTACTCCGAAGCCGCGATCGTGCGCTCGAGCGTCACCGGGTCCGTCTCGAGCGAGATGGCCCGATAGGGTCGGAAGTAGCTGTTGATCGGTCCGGCCTGGTATGGGCACCCGATCACCGGCACGTCGCCGACATCCCAGTTGGCGGTCACCGTGATCGCGTCGCCTCGGACGTAGACCCCGTTCGTGAGGGTGCGCTCCTGAAGAACATCGACGCCGGTGCCGCTCGTCCTGACCTTGATCTTCGTGGTGCCGGCTACGTTGATGTCGCAGTCGAGTTTTACGGTGCTGGCCGTGGCCGCGAGGATGCGCCCCGACCTGGCCTCTACGCTCTGCTTCGCGCTTTCGTGCTGCGACTCGAAGACGTCCCCGGGCAGAAGGTGGATCGTCTCGATGCCGGCCTTCCCCTCGAAGGTGCGCTTGCTGAGCTTGTGGAAGTTGACCCGGTACTGCGCGAGACGGTAGGCATGGCACGCCCGCGTGACGCCCACGGCCTGGATTGTCTCCTTCACCACAGGCTCGCCGTTCGTGAAGATGGCCGTCTCGTCCATCCGGATCGCGGTGTCAGCCTCGAAGTTTGCCTCTTCGTTGAAGTACTGGACCTCGACGACGTTCGGCCGCTGCCGCCTGCCCTTGTAGGCGAGCGTCACGTCTTTCAGGCTGCCCATCCCGAGGACCGCCACGGGGCTCGCGGTCTTCTCGACGAGGCACCGGATCTCGTTGCCGGCGATGAACATGCGCCCCCAGTGCGAGAGCGCGATCGACTGGATGAACTCCCATCCGCTCTGCACCGTGTCGATCACGATGTCCAGCGTCGCCCGCTTGACCGTCCCTCCGCGGCCGTCGCTCACCATCAGGTCGCAGTTGTCGGCGAAGGCGTCGAGCTCGGCCAGGCCGACGTTGTTCAGGCGCAGCTTCCCGTTCCTCGAGAGCCCGTCGTGCGGGTTCAAGAGCATGTCCAGGATGCACCACGCCGGGTTATCGGTGTAGACGCGCGCCGAGCCGAACGCCGGCACCGACTCGGAGACTCCGTCCCAGACCCAGACCTTCCGGCCCTTCGCGACGACGGTGATCGTCGGGATGGCTCCCGAGAGCTGGTCCGTGCCGACGACGCGGAGTCCGATGAGAGCCTTACCCGGGTAGCTCTGGGCGTCGTTCGTGATCTCGTTGACCGAGCCGAGCTGCGCGCGGGATTCCTTGTCGGGGTCGATCTCGGGCGACGGCGGGGCGGCCTGGCCGTTCGGCATCGTCGTCCCCGCGGCAAACCGCTCGATCTGCACCTCGTACTTCGCGCGGGCGAGCGGGCTCACCGTGATCATGCGCGTCATCGGCCCGCGCTTGGCGCCCGTGTGCATGTAGGTGAGCGTCGTCCAGGTGGTCAGGCCCTTCACCCGGAAGCGCACGAAGTAGGCGACGTGGCGCGGTCCGACCGAGCCGCCGCCGTTCAGGTCAAGGTTGTAGAGCCCTTGCGGGTAGTTGATGATGAGATCGACGGCCTCGACCTCGTCCGTCGTCTCGTGCGTGAACGGCATCCCGGGCTGCAGCACGAGCTCGGAGTAGGCGATCGCGACGGTGGTCTGGAAGAAGCCAGGCATCGGCTCCTGCTCGTTCGAGCCGAGGCGGATCGAGACGGACGCGCCGTAGTTCCTGGCCGGGCTCCCGTCGATCTGGATGGAGTCCGGCAGGCTCGGGCCGGTCAGGTCGTCCGCATCGGCCGTGAGCCCGCCGATGGCCTGGATCGGCCCGCGCGAGACGAACATCATGAGGTAGAGGATGGAGCGGCCCGTCTCGTCCGCCTTCAGGAAGGCGTGGATGAAGTTGCCTCCGGTCCGGTGCTCGCCGTAGATGACCGGCTGCGCGACGCCGACTTGCGACGTGTTCCGCAGTCCGGACAGGTCGAACGTCGGCGAGTCTTCCTCGGCGGCGTCGTTCGGGCTCGGGATCGCCGGCAGGAAGAGCGTCGACAGGAAGCTGAGGATGATCCCGATCCCGAGGGCGATCAGGGTGATGAACTCGCCCGGGTAGAACCCGAAGACGAGGACGACGCCTGGCCTGGCCTCGAGCTCGCGGACCTCCTCGACAGAAACCAGTCTGCCGTTCAGCACCGCCACGTTCGCCCCGGCCGGGGCATAGTCGCCGATCTTGGAGCCCTCTCGAAACGTCGCCCGAATGATCTCCCGCTGAAACGGCTTGGTGAACTCGGGGCAGTAGACCACGGTCACGTCGCCGGGCTCAGGGTGGACGAGCGGAGGCCGGAAGCGCCCTGCCCATCGGTAGCAGCCACGGATCGCGCCGGCCCGCCTGGAGGCCCCCAGGGGCGTGACGACGACGCCACCTCTCACGGCATGGATCAGCTTGCCACCGCCCAGGTAGACCGCGGCGTGGGGCTCCGTGGCCGGCTCGCCGTCTGGGCTCTTCAGGATGACGAGTTCCCCGGCGCCTGGTTCCGGTCCAGTCTCTTCCCAGAGGTCGTCCATCGCGCCGGAGACTTGCAGGCCCATCCGGCGGCACATCTCGACGACGAGCCCCCAGCACCGGCCACGGTCGCTGAAGTCCTGGCCGAGCAGGTCCCGGTAGAGGTCGTACGGCAGGACCGTTTCTCGGGCGGACTCGGTGTGCGGCGCGTTCATCTGAAACAGATTTCCAGATTCCACCCCAAATCCGTCCGACTTCGTGCCCATCTATTGAATTGGGGACTCATACCCTGGCCGGCCCCTTCGGAATGCCCGCGTGGAACCCAGCCCGGTTCGGATGCTGCCGGACCTTCCCGTTTGCCACCTCGTTGTGCCCGTGCACGCGGCAGCCGTTCCCGCCGTCGCGGGTCAGGTCGCACGTCGTCGGGCTGAAGTTGGGGTAGGCCGCAGCGATCAGGTTCGGGAGGGTCTTGAGGTAGCCGCACTCGCCGGCGCCGTAGATCAGGTCACACCGGCTCCGGTGCTGCCTTCGGTTGCAGTACGGGGCCTCGAAGAGGTTGTACTGGCCGATCCGAAGCACCGCGACTTCGAGGTTTACCTGCGCGTCCTGCACGGTCCACTCGCCCCAGTCCTGCTTGTCGGCCGCGGCGAGGTTCTGCGTGTTCACGAGGTATAGGTGGACGATCCGGTCGATGATCCCGTCCGCTTCGAGGTACGCGGACACCTCGCGCGAGAGATTGCCGATCCGGACTTCGATCAGCGGCAGGTCCCCCTCGGCGTCGCGCGGGATCGACGCCACGATGATCGGGAACGGCACCCAGAGCTTCCCGTTCCAGGAGATCGAGGCGTCATGCCCGGCGATGCGGATGCCGTTCGTCCCGTCGAGGTCCGCCTCGAAGAGGAACGCCCACGGGTACTGATTGTGCATCGCGTTCTTCGATGCGACGAAGGAGCCTGAGAGGACTTCAGGCATCTACGCGAACACCTCCTCGACTGCCGTGCTGAGCGAGTAGATCCGCGCGCCGCCCGTGCTGCCCCGCGCGATCTGCCGCGCGTTGAGAGGCGCGACGAAGCGCAGCTTGATCGCCGTCGCCGTCTCCGGATCGTTCCAGGTAAACGCCTTCTTCCGCCCGGTCATGTTCGCGTGGAACGCCGTGATCGAGTCGTGGTCGGTCGAAGAGACGACGCCCCACACCATCGGCCAGCGCGTCCGCGACCTGCTCCCGCGCGCGTGCGTGACGACGTGCCCGCCGTCAGGCCGGAACTCGTTGTGCTGCCACTGATCGTCCGGGACGTTCGGCCGGTCAGGCTGCACCGGGAGCGTGTCGCCCGTCGAGTCGTCCTCGACCGAGAGCGCGATGGGAGTGAGCGTCGGCGCAGCGGTGAGCGTGTAGGCCGGCCAGAGATCGGCGAGGACGGCGTTCACCCCGATGTCCCGGACGCGAAACCGATCGACGTACCCCACGAGCGAGCCGTCGATCTTCGTGAAGAAGCCGCCGTAGTAGGTGGCCGAGAGGAACGTCGTCAGGCTCCGATTCGTCCCCGTGTTGAACTGCCCGAGGTTGATCGTCGAGGTGAGGACGTTCGATCCGTCGATGTAGAAGTAGACGAAGAGCGTGGAGGCACCGATCACGATGTCGATCTTCAGCCGGTACGTCTGCCCGGCGACGAGCGGCGCCACCGGAAGGTTGTTCAGCGCCACCAACGTCTCGCTCGCGGCGGCCGTCCCGCGCAGCACCACACGCATCGCATGGCTCGCGCCGGCTGCGTTCCGCTCGATCTGGAACCCGAGCCCTGAGCGGCCAGACGCGAGGTTCATCACGGTCAGGCCCATCCGGACTGAGGAGCCGACGCCAGTCGGAAGCGTCGCCGGCATGACGACGTCGCCCTCGTACTGGATGATCTTCGGCGAGGTCAGGACCACGCCGGGATCGGACGGCGCAAACGTCATCTGCGCCTCGGCGTTGAGCGAGGCGACGGTCTGCGATGCCTTCTGCCCGTCCGAGGCAAAGCCCGAGCTGGTCACCTGAATCCATTGCGTCGAGACAGACCCCGCCACACCGAAGTCGTCCTGTTGAATCAGGAGACTCATGCGGAGCGCAGCTTTCGGCGGAAGGCGTTGGAGCTTTCGAGGCCGGACATGACGCCGCGGCGCGCGGCACGCTCCACCTCGCGCGGGTTGGCGTTCCCGTAGAAGTTCTGCACGAGCTGCACGCCGCCTCCGGAGCCGTTCGGGTGGACGTATCCGCTCGTGCCAGGCTGGAAGTACTCGGGGCCGTTCTCGCCGACGACGTAGCCACGGCCGGCAGAGACTGGGCCGCCCGAAGCGCGCCCGCCTCCGGACAGGTTCAGGCCGCCGAGGCCCTGCGGCTGGACCGGCAACCCGAGTGCGCTCGCGATGATCCGGAAGAGAGCGAGCTGGATCAGCATGCGGCCAATATCCCGGAGGATGTTGAGAGCCATCTCCTTGAACGCCGCGCCGAGGCTCTTCGTCCCGTCGATGATCCCCATCAATCCGTCCGTGATGTGGTTCGAAAGCAGGTCAGCGATCGCGGTCAGGTCGGCGCGGAACGCAGCGAGGTCTTCGGCCCGCAGCCTCGCGAGTTCTTCCCGGAACTCTCTGAGCTGCGCGACGCCTTCCTCGAACTGTTCCCTGTCAAACCGGAACGAGTCCCGCCAAACATCCCGAAGGCCGCGGAGCGCGTCGGCGACGTCGTTGACGTCAGCCTTCGTCTCCGTGATGGCGTTGTCCCACCTGAAGAGCCGGTCCAGCGCCTGGTCCAGCGCCTGCGTCGCCGCATCCATCGCCGCAGCGAGCCCGCCAGAATCGCGCCCGGTGGCATCCGCAAGCTTGAGCGCGTCGTTCGCCGCCTTGACCGCCGCCTCGCCAGCTTTCGTGTACTCGCCACCGAGAGAGCGCACGGTGCGAAGCAGATCGCTCATCTGTTCGACGGCGTTCGCGGTGTCAGAGAGCGGTGGCGCTACGAACTGCGGATCGAATCGCCCGATTGCCCTGGTAGAGGCTTCAGCGAGGGCGTTGTAGGCGTCGGCCAGTTGCTGGATCTCCAAGCCCTCACGCACGCGGGCGCGGGCTTGGCCCTTCTCGCCAGTAAGGTCGAACGTGTCGCCTGGAGACAAGAACCCTTTCCAGATGTCTCCGAGCTTCACCGCGCCGCTCGCCAGCGCGCGAATGAAGACGATCATCTGCTTGATCGCTTCGACCACCTCTCGCAAGAACCGGACGATGGCCTCTTTGTTCTGTCGGAGCCACCTGGCGATCGCGTCCAGGGTTTCGACCATGCCGCCCGAGAACTCGCCGACGACGCTCCCGAAGACTGAGATGACCGACGCCTTCAGGCGTGACATTGCTTCCGCAACCGCGTTGATCTTCTGTTGCGTTCCGGCTCCGAACACCGCCTGAAACGTCGTCGCGTTCTTCGCGAGGTTGGACATCAACGCGCCGAAGACCGCGAAGATCCCGCCTCCCAGGAGCAGCGAGCGGAGCGAAAAGAAGGACTTGAGCACGCCGCCCATCTGCCGGCCTAGCAGCAACACGGGAGCGAGGAGCAGCCTGCCGATCCCGCGGCCAATCCCGCTGATCGTGCCCCCGATCGAGCGCATGACCCGCGTCGCTTCGTCGCGAGCCCTCACCACGATCGTCATTTCGCTGCTATCGCCGGCTGCCACGGTCCTTAGCCTCCCTCTCGTGCTTCTTGAACTCCTCGTGCTCGAGCCGCGACACCTCGCCCGAGAACGCCTGCATCGCCGCCACGAACGTCGCACTCTGATCCAGCGCGGCACCTGGGGCCGGCCAGCACCCGTAGGTCAACCACGGGTAGAAGGACAGCGCCTCGGCCACCTGGACAGACACCGCCTGACTCGGGCACTGGTAGAGGTCGATCGTCTCGCCCCTGAACCGGAAGGCCGCAATCCGGGCAGTACAGGGCACGTCGCAGCCCCATTGGGCGCGCAAGTCGGGGTTGGCCTGGCAGGCGTTGCAATCGAACTCAAACCTCCCCGCCGCGACGTGCGCGGCCAGAATCAGTTTTTTTCGTCGTCCTCCGAGAGCGTGTTGACCTCGACGATGGCATCGGCAAGCTCGGTGCGATCAGCCCGGCTGATCCGGGATAGGAAGGCGTCCGTGACGAAGAAGCGCGACGGGTTGCGCTTGCTGTCAGGCTCGGCCTCGAACGGGATTGCTGCGCCATCCGCGTCGTAGAAGTCCTCGCACCCGACGAGGCCGAGCCTGAGCGTCTTCAGCTCGACGGTGCCGCCGAGCATCCTGCCCGACATCTCCTTCCCGTCTTGGTGGTACGCCACGATCCCGTCGCGAAGCTCGGTTTGCTCCTTGACGGTCAGAGGCTTGAGCTTCCAGCGCGTCGGCTTCGCGCCCTCCGCGAGCTTCCGGTCGCTCTTGAGAACGTAGTCGAACGGCTTGTTCGGATCGACAGCAATCGCCATTGGCAAGGTCCTCCTGGGTTACGCCTTCGTGATCACGATCTCGTCGTCGCCGCTGGAGCGGTTCAGGTCCCCGGTCAGCTCGGCCACGCGGATGCCGTTTCTCTCCCCGATGCCCATCGACTTGATGAGCGCCTTCGGGGCCGAGAACGTCAGGTTCGCCCCCTGGATGTTGAACGCGACCGCGAACTCGGTGCCGGCCAGGAACATCCCGTTCCAGTCCTTCGTTCCCGTCGCCTCGAACTCGGGGTCCGTCTCGAACGTCACGTTCCGGTTGACGATCAGGAAGTGCAGGATGCCCTCGGCCGCGTTCACGTCCTCGCGGGCGACGACCTCGTTGCCGACATCCCAGGCGAACCGCGCCACCTTCGCCGCGAAGCTGTCGAGCGTCAGCGTCGGAGCCAGGAACGCGCTCGGCTTCGTCGCCTCGTGGGTCACGCTGTTGACCGCGCCGGCCGTGCTGAAGCCGTTGTAGACGCCCCAGATTTCAAACGACAGGAGCGACGTCTCGCCGTTCTGATGGACGCCCCTGACCGTCCCGGCGCACCCCTTCATCGCGTAGCGCATCGACGCCGTGCCGGTCGATCCGACGTAGACGTAGAAGCTCATGCACGAGTGGTCGGAGTGCTTGCTCGACGGCTTCAGCACGAGGTTGCTGGCCGGGTTCGTCCCGACGAAGCCGCAGATCCGCATCAGGTTGTTCCACTGATCCTCGCTCGCGGCCGTCGCGGTTCGGCGCATCTCGAGGTCGAACGTCATCCGCATCGGCGTCTTGCCGATCACGGCCGGGAACTTCGACATGTCCGTGGTCATCACGTTGCGGTCGTGCGCCTCGAAGTCCGCGAAGAGCTGCGCGTTCTTCACGAGGAACTTGCTCTCCGTGCCGTCGACCGCGGGCGCGTTGAACGTGCCCTTCGTGCTCTCGACCTTCCCGGCCAGCTCGAAGATTCTGCCCAGATAAACGCCCATCGTTGCCTCCTATGCGATCTGGACCGAAGGGTCCTGGTCGCTTGTGCGGTAGTGGATGCGCATCGTCATCGTGATGCGACAGGTCGGATCGTCGTCCGGCGCCGGGAGCCCGACGATGGTCCCGGTAATCTCCGAGTCGATGACTGCCCCGCCGAGTGTGAAGTCGCGGATCGCCTTCGCGAGGTCGTGCTCCCACACCTCGGCATCGGTGTCCGGATTCCAGCTCTGCGGCCCGAAGAAGCACTTGATGACGACCGTCGCGTACACGTCGTAGATGTTCGACGAGCCGTTCGCCGTCATCCGCTTCCATTCCTTCGAGGCCCCGACGATGAGGATGATCGGGGTGGTCGGAAGGACGCGATCCGGCAGCCGCTCGCGGAGGACGGTCGGGCGCTTCGTCTGCGCCCAAGTGGTGACGCCCGCGTCACCGATCTGCGTGAAGAGCGTCTTCAGCGCGGCGAGCGGGGCTTCTCCGACGAAGGTCGGCATTAGACGAGCACCGAGCCCTTCGGCACGCGCCTCGAGGGCTTGCAGTCGAGCAGATCATCGCCGCGCATCCGGACCGTCAGGTAGTCGCCCTTCTCCGCGCGCCGGACGGTGACGGTGCGGATGGGCAGACCCGCTCCGGTCCTGTTGGTCACCGGACGCCCAGGGCGGCGCGCTCCTGGCCGACGCTCGTACTTGCGCGTCATGCGGCGACCTTCTCGCACTCGACCGTCGCCATGAACTGCATCCGGGTCGGCTGCTCGGTGCGCCAGGCGAGGAGCCGGAAGAGGTCGGACGCGGAGCCGAGCCAGGACGGCGGATTGAAGACGCGGGCGCCGCCCGCGAGCGAGCGGACGAAGGCGCGGATCTCGTACCACTCCTCGGGCTGGATGTTGCTGTACTGGATCACGAACGTCGGCCGGCTGTTCTGGTTGCGCCTGGCGCGGCGGGTGGCGAGGAACTCGGGGTAGGCGTTCTCGTCGACGTCGGGGTCGATGTCCTGGTCCAGGCTGAACCCAGGAGACGGGAGCGCGACGGCGGGAGGTGCGGCAGGCGTTGCACGGGCATCCGCCGGAACGTCGCCGAGGTTGGCCGCGCCCCAGGTCGGAGCCGTCGCGCCGAGGTTCCCGAAGACGACGCGGTACTGGCCATCCGAGTCGCCAGCGTTGACGTTCTGTGCCGCGACGAAGACGATCGTGCAGGACGCTGTGTTGAGGCCCGCAGCGGACACGATCCCGACGTTGCCGGTGATGAGATGCCGCATCCGAAGGTCGTACCCGTCCGCCCGCGATCGCTTCGCCGTCACGAGCGCAGCGTGGTCGATCACAGCATTCCAGCGGTTGGACGGCACCTTGAAGTCACGGAAGATCGCGGACGCGCCTGCGGTCAGAGTCACGGTGAGCTCGGGCATCACCCGGTACTCCGGATCTGCTTCAGCGTGAGGTCGATCGCTTCCTTCACGAAGCCCTTGAGCGAGCCCTGACTGATCATCGTGTTGACCGTCGCGAAGAAGTGAAGCCGCGGCGGGATGGACACCTTGCGGAGCAGGACGAAGCCGGACCGTTCCGCGCCGACCGCGGCGCCGACGGTGCTCCCGGCCTTGTTCACGCGGAGTGGAATGCGCAGGTACGGCCGCCCGTAGATGTCCGGGAGCCTGCCGCCCTTGCCGACCGTGCCGAGCTCGTGAACGCGGGCGTAGCGGGCGATCCGCGGCGTCAGGAACCCGATGCGGATCGACGGCTCGGTGTTGCCATTCTGCCCGTCCTCGGTCTTGAAGATGAGCCCGCGGGCGAGGGAGCCGGTGCGGCGCACGAGGCCCCTGGACGACGCAGGGCGCACGCCCAGGCCGCCGAGGGCCGGGATGGGCACGCGGTCGTCTGGCACGCCCAGGCTCTCCCTCGTGACCGTCCGGACGACTGCCGCCCCGAACTTGACGAAGCCGCGCTTCAGGTTTGGCCCCATCCTCTGGGGGAACTTGGTGAGCAGCGCCTGGACCCGCTTGTCGTCGATCGTGACGTTAAGCACCGATCACCACCCTCCGGTGACGCTCGAGCACCGAGCGGACCGAGGAGAGAATCCCAGGCATCGGCGGCTCCTGGACGATCACGGAGCCCATCTCGCTCGCGAGCGACTGCATGCCGTTGCTGTTCCGCCGGTGATAGTTGAACGCGACTTGCTGGTCGACGGCCCCTGCGATGTCAGGGTAGAGCGTCACGAAGCTCTCGACGTCCGCCGCCATGCCTCCGACGTAGACCACCCTCAGCGCGTTGCGCGCCGGCTCGGAGCCGACCCAGAGGTCAGACCGGATCGTGAGCAGTCCGCTCTGGTCAAGCGCGGGAGAGAGGAAGTCGTCGCCCGCGTCGAGGGCGGTATCCGCTGCGAACTCCTGGTCGGGATCGAACGACACGGACGTAACGGAAGTGACTGGGTACGCGCGGAGATGGAAGACCCGCTGATAGGACGAGACGGTCAGGTATTCCGTCAGCGTCCGCTTCTGGACGTCCCGGCCGAGGAACTTCTCGACCTGCGCCGAGACGGCGAGGATGAGCTGCCGGAAGAGAGGGATCTGTTCGTCCTGGTTGGGAGCGGCGCCGGGAAGCACGAGCTGAGCGACCCGGGCTTCTGTCGTGAGTTCCACGGCGCCTTATCCCTTTTCTCCGCTACTGCAGGATCAGCCGACGTCGCCTTCGATGTACTCGGTGGCGAGCACGGTCGACTGCTTGCCGGCGCTGAGAACGGCGACCACTGCCACGGGCAGGGTCGTGTTGGCCTGGCTCGTCACCGCGACGCATCGCAGGTAACGGAGCCGCTTCGAGAGGTCGACGACGAAGATCCCGGACGCCTTGTAGTCGTGGGTCGTTCCGAGGAGCGCCGCCGTGACGACGCTGAAGCCGGACACCGCCGCGTAGCTGGAATCGTCCGAGGACTCTTCGAGCGTCAGCGTGAGCGTGCCGGCGCCCGTGATGGTGACGTCGCCGAACATCAACACGAAGGCCGCCCGGAGGAAGCCCTTGCAGTCGATACCTTTGCCGTTGACGGTCGTCGCGGTGTCGATCGCCTTCACGATGGTCGGCCTGGTGACGGTCTTGAAGGCCGCATTTCCACTGCTCATTGCATTGGTCCTTTCGTTGCGAGGCGGGCCTTGCGGCCCGCCTGGCGTCAGGGTTGCGTGGTTAGCTGAACGTGAGGTAGGTGAACGCGCTCGGCAGGCAGATCACCTCGGGGTGCTCGACGTTGGCGTCGAACTCCTTGACGATCCGGAAGTACCCCTTGACCTTCTTGAAGGCGTCGTCGGCCTGGTCGCTGAACGCGATGCCCGGGTTCAGCCACTCGGCCCACATGACCTCCGGCCAGTTGCAGAAGAAGATCCTCGACGTGGTGCTCGCCGCGATCGAGTTGCAGATCACGACGGGGTAGCCGAGGAGGAACTTCTGCGGGATGCCGGTGGCGCCGTTCTCGATCGAGAGGAACTTCTCGTGGTTGCCGGCCGCGATCTGGGTGAGCTGGTTGTTCCAGAGCGTGTGCCAGACGTAGGCGTGCATCGCCCACTTGCCGCCGCTGATCTCGACGTTCGCGCCCTCGAGCTGCGCGATGCACTTGTGGAGCATCGGGAAGATCGTCGAGGCCGCGTGGCCGGAGATGTTCACCGTGAGCGCGCCCACGATGTTCAGCAGGCCGAGGACGTTGGCGCCGATGCCACTGCCCTCGAAGAGCTGCGAGTCTTCCTTGAGCTCCATCGTCCGGGTGATCGACCGGCGGATCCGGTTCTCGACCACGCCCGGGGCCTTCTGGAGCAGCGACGCCGAGGCCGAGGTCAGCACCGCCGCCATGTGGGGGTTGAGGCTGATCTGGTCCGCCGTCTGGTTCGAGTGCGTGACCTCGACGTCCTCGCCGACCATGTAGGCCGTCTCGACGCCGACCTGCCGCGGGAACTCGATCGGGCTGTTCGTGAGCCCGGTCATCATCTGCAGCCCGAGCTGGCTCTTGACGCCAGTCGCCCGGAGCGGGTCGATGATGGCGTCCATCACCTCGTTCGGGATGTAGAAGCCGGCCGCGGAGTCGTCGCCGAGCTGCAGCGCCGCCTTCTGCTTCGCGACTTCCTCGAAGACGTCCTTCTCGACGCCCACGTTCGCGTCCCACTTCTGGTTGCGCAGGTAGCGCAGCACGAGGGACAGCCGGAAGTTCTCGGCCTCCACGCGCTTCAGGTTCGGGATGGCGAAGTGCCCCTTGTACCTGCCGAGATGGTAGAGCGGCCGGACCGGCACGCCCTTGATCCGCGGCTGGTCGTCGTCGCTGTCTGTGATGGGCCGGGAGCGCGACTTTGTCTCCAGATCCGTGATGCGCTCGAGCAGCGGCTTGAGGTCGTCAGCCTTCGCGACGCCCTTCATCCGACTGTCGAGCTCGGCGCCGAGCATCGGCTTCACAGCCTCCGCGATCGCCGCCGCTCCGTCCTTGTCGATCTTCATGAAACCTCCTCAATCGCCCGGGTCGCCCGAGCGTGTGTTCGTGTCAGCCGCCCGAAGTGAGCAGCGTCGCCATGTGGTCAGGGTCCGCGAACGCCGCCTCGAGGTCCGCGTTCTCGGGATCGTCGTCGTCCTCGTCGCCGAGTGTCAGCTCGGCATCGCGCCGAGAGAACTCGTCACGGATCGTCTTCACTACGAGGTCAGCGATCGCCGCCGCGCCAAGCCCCTTCGCATCGTCCGCCTCGGGCTCGGCTGCCGGATCAGCGTCGTCGTCCGCCGGCTTCGTGCCCTTCAGCTCGTTGAGCTTTGCGACCGCCGCGTCGAGGTCCGCCTGCATGATCTGGGGCGGATCGCCCTTCGGTGTCAGGAGCGCGAGGATCTCGTCGCACTTTGCCGCGATGTCGTCCTTCGCCGGCTCGGGCGCGGCCGGGGCGGGTTCGTCTGCCTTGATGATCATGATGGACCTCTGGATCGGTGAGCGGATGAACTCACGGACCTTCGTGGCATCGGCGCCCTTCAGGACGTCGGAGCGAGTGAGCTTGCCGCCGAAGACGGGAGCCAGGCCGCGGTTGACGAGGAGCGCCTCGGCGTTCATCGGGACCGAGACGACGCTGATCTCGAGCAGCTCGCTCTTCGTGATGTGCATCCCGCGCGGCTCGATGAAGCCGTACTCGATGGGCTTGAACCCGACGCTCACGGACTTGATGAAGCCGGCGTCGACGAGGTTCTCGATCAGGCCGGCGTGCGGGTAGATGTCGGCCGGCGCGAACTCGATGTCGATGACGAGGTTCTTGCCCTCGACGCCGACGTAGACGCCGCGGCCGATCGGAGGGGCAAAGTGGTCGTGCCCCCAGAGGATCGGCATGCCGGTCGCCTTGAACGCCTCGAGCTCCCAGTTTGGCTCGATGACGTCGCCGGCGCGATCGACGCTCGGCGTGGAGGCGACGAAGCGATAGGTGCGGGCCTTGCCCGCGGCCTTTGTGACGACCCGCAGAGTGCAGGTCCGCTTCAGTTGTTCAGGCGCGCCTTTGCGCTCGTTCACCTCGCGGTCCGATCGTGTGAGCCTGAGTGCTCACGCGACTGGCAAGGACACGCAGCGGCATCATATCAGGTTCGGCGGACATGTCTCACGCACTCGAACACGCCGTCCCGCCGGATGAACGTGTGCTCTCCCCATCCTGGATGGACCTCGACGTCACGCGGAACGTCGATCCGCTCCCTCGGTGTCTGCTCGATGATGGCGTGGAGGTGCCCGCAGTTCAGCTCGACGAATGGGGCGGTTCTACATCTCAACTCGAGGGGGTCCATCACGCCACCGGCAGCGCCGAGCACCGGCACTGGATGACCTCCTCGGGAGGGCCGCCCGGCTCGAGCGGGTAGAGCAGGCCGTTGCTGAACCGCTCCCCGGTCTTCCTCCGCTCCCCGTCGATGGCCGCGTGGCTCGGGCGGGTGTGGGCGTCCCCGGCCGCCGACCATTCCGTCTCTTCAATGCCCTCGGCCTTCCACACTTCGGCCCGCACCTGGGAACCGATCATGCCGGCCTCGGTCCTCGCGACGACCATGCCGTTCGACCGAATGACGTGACCGAACTCGCGCTGGATGGCGTCGGCCAGGGCGAGAGGGTCCGTGTCGGAGTTGACCGCGGCGAGCACCCGGTCACGGATCTGAAGCCGCCACGACGTGGAGAGCCGGACCATCTGGGCGGTCCGCTGCGCCGCCGCTGCGAGCCAACGGGGGTCGGACAGCTCGATCACGTCGAAGCCGCCGAGGACTTGGCCGGCGTTCCTGACCGCCGAGAGCGCCACCTGGTTGAACGGCTCGCGGACCCACGACCGGGCCAGCTCGCGCCACCTGGCCGGCGTACCGAGGACGCGCTCGAGCTCGGCAGGCGTCAGAGGTGGGAGGGGCGGTCCCTCTTCGCCCGTCTCGAAGCGAGGATGGTTGACCGGACCGTCGACGCCCTTGCGTCCCGTCCCATGCGCGGCGGCGAGCGACTCCTTCCTGACCTGCTTGTAGAACTTGGCGAGGGCGTTCCCGATCGTGCCTGTCGCCTTCCGGTGCCAGTGGCGCAGCACGCGGCGGCTCTTCGCCTTCGGCATCACCGACTTCGTTTGAAAAAGAGTAGGGGGCACGGTGGAGAGCGACGATCGCGTCGGTCCAGTTGCCGCGGAGAGCCGTGCCCTTGCCTGCATAGCTCTTACCGCGACAGCTCCTCCTCCGACCACGACCGCCGGCGCCGTGCCCCCTGCCCTCGGTTTGTTTGATCCGTCTCCGATCGTGATGGCTGCTCCCGCCGCCGCTGGGCCGTCCGCGATTACGACCGCGCCCGTGGCCGTCTCGGTGGTCGGGGCTTCATCGCCCCACGCCACCTTCGGCATCCCGAGCATGAGCCGCTCGTTCACCTGGTTGAGCGTGTAGCCCGCGTCAAGGAGCTGCGTGGCGACCGTCATTTTGTCGCCGAGGTCCGCAGAGAGCGCCTCGACGTTCGCGAGGTCGAAGACGCCCCAGAACTCCTGCCCCGCGGTCAGCGAGATCGGCCGGAAGAGCTGCGCCCAGAGCGCGTCCTCGACGGCGTGGATCATCGGGATCATGGTGTTCTTCCACATCCACCACGCCGCGGTCTTGGACGACGCGAGGTTCATCTCGCCGTGGTCACCCATCTCGAGTTCGGTCACGCCGAGCGCCGCGCGGATCTCCTGGATGGAGCGTTCCCGCTGCGACGGCATCGCCATGTCCTTAGAGGTCTGGGCCGTGGCGATCCACTCCATGCCCTTCGGCAGGACCGCGACGCCGCCCTTCTTCCGCGCGCCCTTGAAGTTGTCGCTCCACTTCGCGCGCGAGACGTCGGCCTGCTCCTGACTCAGCTCCTGCTCGCTCTTCAGGATGCCGCCCGGCGTGCAGTCGTTGTCGAGCAGCGCGTTCGTGTAGGCGTCGGCCTTGTAGTCGAGCGCGATGCCCTGCTTCGCCGCTTCGATCCCGGCGAGCCCTCGGTATGGGTTGTCCGGGTTGTAGAGCCGGTGATGGATGACGGACTCTGCCGGCACGGTGCCGTAGTCGCGGCTCTTCACGCTGAGCTGCCAGTGGGAGATCAGGCCCGTGCGCTGGTCAACGATGTGCGTCGCAGCGCGCGGGTGGATCCGGTGGAGCTCGGCCGGCATCTCGTGGAGCAGCGCCGGCTTCCCCATGCGGTTGAGCTTCAGCCAGATCCACTCCCCGTAGAGCGCGAAGTCGATCGGGATGGACTCCCACATCTCCGTTACTGGCATCATCGGAGACGGCCGCGCGAAGAGCCGGACGAGTTCGTGCGACCCTGGGAGGTTCTGGCCCTGGGTCTTCTGCTCCCTCGAGCCCGTCTTGATCAGGAACGGGAGCCCGGCCATGTTTCGCCCGAGAGCGCGGGCGCCCGCGTAGACCCACGGCGACTGCCGGTATGCCGAGACGAGGTCTGCCGTCCTGCCGCCGATCAGCTTCCACGAGGCGTGCTCGGTGATCCAATCGAAGGCCGCGGTGCTCTTGCGGAGGAACCGCCCGATGCGCTGGAAGAGTCCGGCCATCGGCGGATCAGATCAGGCGAGCCGAGAACGAGCCGGAGAACGCGCCGGTTGCCCCGATGGTGATCGTGAGCGCCTCGCCCATCGCGCCCTCGAAGTCGCCCTCCCAATCGAAGGCGTCGGTGTTGCCACTGACGCTCGAGGTGGCGGCGCCGCCCGAGACCTGGCGCACCGAGCCAGTGTGCAGCTCGATGCCGGTCTGCATTCCAGGCGAGAGCACGACGTTGGCCCGCGTGCAGCGCCACTTTCGTCCGGTGATCGCCTTGCCGATCGTGACCGCGGTGGCCGCCGTGCAGGCTTCGGCATTCACGACGATGTGCGACACGTTGGACGTCGCCACGAGCGAGGCCGGCGCGACGTTGGCGGGCATGCATGCGATGGTCACGAGTGGTTCTCCTTACGCTGCCGCGGTCGGCCAGGTCTGGTAGTAGATCGTCCCGTTGAGGACGCAGCTTCCGGCGCCGCCTGCGATCTTGAGCGAGCCGCCAGCGTTCGCGTCCACCAACTTGTTCGGCGTGTCTTCCGCCGCGAGGATCGCAAACGATGGCACCGTCTGCAGCTCACCATCGTCCATGTCGAGGGTCGCGACAGCGGCGTCCGCGACGGTGTCTGACGAGGCCGCGGCCTTGACGATGGTCGGCGTGAGCAGCGCGGCTGCGCCAGTGATCCGAAGGCTTCCGCCGGTCACGACGTTGTATTTCCCGCTTCCTGGGTCCGCGATCACCGCGGCGAGAGCTCCGGTGAAGGCGTGGTCTACGAAGCTCACGAACCCATTGCCGTTGACAATCGTCATGGTCAGGCCACCTTCGTGACGTGCGCTCGGATGTATCCGTAGAGGCGTTTCCCAGCGGTGCCGCCGCCGACGCCTAGGCTCCGAGCGGCCGTCAGCACGAGTCTCATGTTCGTTGCCTTCCAGACGCCAGCGGCACCAGGCTTGTCCTGCGTGATCGTCGTGTCGCCTCCGACGTCATCGGACTCGTAGAGGTTGATCTTCGAGCCATCGCGGGAGCGCAGGTTGACCTCGGTCACGATGAGTCGGAAGCCGGCGCCAGGGTTCGCGACCGCGGACGGGAGCTTCCCGTTGACGGGAAACATCCGGCCGTTGAACCCGACGACGCCGGCCGCCTGGTAGACCTTGCCTGTCTCGGCCGTGTAGGTGATGCGGAGGTTCCCGGCCTGGCCAGCGGCGGCAGAATTGCCGCCACCGCCACCACCGCCAGGCGCTTCACCTTGGACCGCAGGGACGAAGAGGTCGCCATCGCCACCAGCGCCGCCGTTCCCCGCGTCTCCGTCTCCACCAGCGCCGCCTGGGCCACCACCACCGACGCCTCCGCTCCCGGCTGCCCCGTCAACGGCCTCGCCAGCGCAGCCGCCACCACCGCCACCGAAGTTGCCGGATCCCGTGCCGCCGTTCCCGCCGCTCTTCTTCGTGGTCCCGGTGCTCGCGGCTGCGGTGCCACCGAGCCCGCCCGTGATGCTCGTGGCGGGCAGGCCACGCTTCGCCGTTTTGCCGCCGAACGTGGCGTCGGCACCGACCGCCGTCGCGTAGGCCATGACGGTGCCAGGGACGACCGCGACGTTCGTCTCCGTGATGCTCGCGCCTCCACCACCGCCGCCGCCGTCGACGTGGCCGCCGCCGGATGAGCCGCGCAGGACGTACTTCGTGAGCAGGACGACGTCGAGCGGAACGGTGAAGTTGCCGTCACCCGACAGGACTTCGACGGTCAAAGGTTCGGCCGCCTCGAGTTCATCAGAGAACCCCGGGCACATAGCCCGTTGCGGCAAGGGCGATCACAAGGGAGTCAGAGAAGTCGGGGGACCTCCCAATCCTGGTCCGAGTCTTCTCCTTGTCCTCGATGGAAATACTACCAGATCGGTGCGGACCGTAGCGCAAGGCGACGAGGTCGGCGCGCGTCTCCCGCCACTTCTCCGGCACGGAAATGAGCTTGTGCCGGAAGTAGTACCGAAGCAGGTCGTGCAGCTCGGTTTTGTGGTTCGGGTAGTGCGCCTCCTCGCCAAGCAGGCTCCACCACGAGCCCTTCGCGCCGGCCCCGAAGTCGCATGCCGTCACGAAGATCCCGTCGTGTTTCAGGCTGTGAACCACGCCCGCGCCTGCCCCTCCGACGTCGACCGCGATCATGGCCGGCTCGAGCTTCCACTCCTCGATCGCGGTCTTGACCTTGCCGGCCGTCTCGATCAGGTCGTGGCCCCGCCAGGACGTGACGGAGATCACCACGCGATGCTCGTCGAGGATCGTCAGGACCGACTTGTCCCCGGTCGGAGAGAAGGCGACGTCGAGCCCTGCGGACCGCTTCTTAGTCACCGCCGGGATGAGCTTCTCCGTGGACTGAATCAGGCTCATGGGGATGAGCTGCCGATCACCTTCGGGCGGGAAGCGTCCCCGCACTCGAGCGATGAAGCGCGGATCGTCGAGCCCCCACTCGACCTTCGCGTCGTAGACGAACTGCCGCGTGATCGAGCCAGGGATCAGGACGCGACCGCGCGCGACCCACTCCTCGGTGATCTCGTCCTCGGTCAGGTCTCGCTTCTCCTTCAGCCCGCGCCAGGCGCGCACGTTCGGATGTTCGTACCCGTCGATCTGGATGACGTGCCACGAAGGAAGCGCCGCCGTCTCGAAGAAGTAACCCTCGGGCACGATCGGGTTCCCGTTCAGGATCATCCGATCGTCAGGACCCATCACGAGAGACTTGAACGCGGCCCATAGCTGAGGGTCGTTCACGCCCTGCGCCTCCTCGACGATCACGAGCACGCGCGGGCCGTGGATGCCGTGCGCCGCGTTCGGGTTGTCGACGGAGACGATCGACGCATCCCACCCGTCCTTGATGATCCAGTTCTCTTTGCCCATGAAGCCGCCGAGGTTCTGTCCTCGGTTCAGGCACTCGTCGTAGGCGCGCCTGATCTCGCCCCACACTCCGCGCTTGATCGCCTCGTGAGATGGGCCGCCGATGACGACTCGGGAGTACTTCCTCGTGAGCATCCACTCGTGGACGATCGAGGCGAGCTCGTGCGTCTTGCCGGTGCCGTGGGCGGCGTGGACGTTGAGGAGCCGGTGAGTCTCGAACGCGCGGCGGATCTCCCGCTGCTTCTTCCATCGACGACGCTTCAGGGTGGCGCGAGCGAACTTCAGCGGGTCACGCTTGACCGCATCGAGGAGCGCGCCCATCAGGTCTTCGCGTCCTCCTCGAACTGTTCCGCGACGGTCTTGGCTCCCGGCAGTGGGGCAGCCTGGTCGATCAGGTATCGCTCGCGGCGCCGCGCCTTGAGCATGAAGATAGTCAGCACGGTTTCGAACTTGCGCTCGGCTCCGACGCGCTTCCCATCGTGGTAGATGTCGTGCCTGATGCCGAAGGTCGCGCGAGAGAGCGCAGACTCCTCGAGGTCGTCGGTCAGCTCTTCGTCGATCGCGTGCCACACGGCCGCGAACTCGGGGTCCTCGGCGCGCCATCGGTAGGCCGTGGTGCGACCGATCCGCATCGTGCGGCATGCCTTCAGAACGGACCGCTTGGAGTGGAAGAGTCGGAGGAAGCGCTCCTTATCCTCGGCGATCCGCTTTTCTACTGTCCCGTTTGTTCCGTCGTCGGCCAGGTGCTCGCACCGTTCGGCAAGGGCGCGGCTATGGGGATTCTACGCCATCGGAAGGCCAGCTCGGACACGGGCGATGATCCACGGGATGCGCGCCTGCCGCGCTTCATAGTCGGCAACGCGACGGGTGGCTCTCCGTGTTGCGGCTGACTCTGTGAACTCGTCGTACCGACCGCGCCCGAAGTGGCGAGCCCTGCAATCCACGGACGGGGCCGAGGATCGCTCGTCCTCCAGGACCTGGTCGATGACGTGCTGCGGAGCGACACGCTGCGAGTAGAGGGCTACGATCTAACGGCCCTCTTCCTGACCGGCACGATGAGCCCGCCACGTTCGCACATCCCGACGGCATCGAGGTACTCGGCCCAGAACTGGACGACGTCCCAGAAAAGGATGCCGATGCCGCCGGCCTCGACGACCGCGGTGAGGTGGTCGATCTGCTCCGGCGTCGCGAGCGCATACTGATCCCGCTTCGCCTCTCCCGCGATGTGACAACCCGACCTCTTCGGCATCCCCTTGGGCACGAAGCCGGAGACGTCCGACCACCCGATCGGAGCCCCGTGCACACGGCCTGTCGGGACGAACTCCCCGTCGCGCCAGACGCCAGCGGTCCACTCGCCGGCCGGGTGGCGGGAGAGTCGGATCAGGTGCGGGTGCAGGGCCGCGAGGTCCAGGACGGCGGTCACGAGCGGCGACTCGCGCGGGTTGGCGGCGCGTGGGAGGCTCAGAGGATGGACCTCGTGAACGGTTCCGGCTTCTCCTGCCACTCGCCGCACCAATCGAATGGACCTGGAGTTGGCCACACGCAACAGTCCCGGACCTCCTCCTCGTCCCCAGGCATCGCCACCGGTGGATTCTTCCGGCACTCTCCGATTTGGGACTCGATCCGATCGCCGTTGGCGCAGCCGATGGGCTCGTCTCGCTCCCAGAACCGGCACGTCTCGCATCGGTCGGGACGTGGCATCGCCGCGCGGGTCGCTTCGTCGGAGTGGATTCCGAGCGGGTCGATGGTCATGCGATCTCCTTCCCTTCCTCAGGGAGCATCGTGAGTGGCGGTAACCCGGCCTGCTTCCGCGCGAAGTTGAGCTTCACGAGCTTGCCGGCGATCTTGGCGGCGGCCTTCTCCTGGTCGGTCCGGTCGTCGCGGATGTGCTGGTCGACGTCCACGTCGGACGGGCCATAGGGCAGGCGTCGTTCGCTTCGGCCATTGTCGAAGTTGCGCGCGGCGGCGCCGGGCGGCGAAGCCATGCCCGAAGCGCCGTCCGTCGCGCCGCTGTCCGGTAAGGGGGGTAGGGGGGTAAACCCCGGAGACGGAGACGGGGGGTTGGTGCTGCGGTTGGTGCGCGGTTGGAATGTCCCGTTGGTGCTGCGGTTGGCTCCTTGGGCACTTGCTCTGCCGCGCGCCGCCTGCCGTTTGGACTGCGCCTCGGCATACGCAGCTACCGAGTCATGAGTCTCGTTGCGAAGCCCGTCCTCGGTCTTCACGAACCGGGCGAGAACCGCCGCTCTGGCCTTCTTCCACGCTCGCGTATCCCCGCCGATCTTGGCGAGGATCTTCTCGTCGGAAGGAATGACGCCATTCCGCAACCACAACTCGTCCAAGAGGTTGCGATAGATCCCCTGTTCCGCCGCGGTCATGTCCGTGTACGCCGTCGACTTCCGCCAACGGTCGATCCACCACCACCCCGCCCTCATTCCACTCCCCATCGTCCCCTCCCATCGCACCGCCAAGGTCACTACTCCTCGTCGCCCTCGTCCATCAGCCCGAGGCCGGACAGCCGCCGCCTGCGTCGCCGGGCCTTCCAGGCGTCAGGCTTGGGCGGCGCACGCTCCGGGAGGCCCACGAGCCACAGCGGCAGCCCGAGCCGCTCAGAGAGCGCCGTGGCGATCCTGAACGCATCGAAGGCCCCGCGCGGATCGCCAGGGCAATGCGATCCGCCTCGAGACGTCACGGTCCGGAACGTGCGGTGGATCTCGCCCGATGGCGTGACGAGCTCCGGCCGGCCTGACCCGAGACGAAGCACGACGCGACGGTCCGCAACCAGGTGAAGGGTCAGCCCGCGATCGGCTGGATGAGGTGCGCCCGAACCGCCGCGTCTTTCGCCTCGAGGAGCTTCCTGAGCGACACGGTCGTCTCCTGGTTCGATGACGCCTTTGCCACGACGAGCGCGAGGTCCGCGAACGGCTTGCTCACGTCCTGAAGGTGCTGGGGAAGGTGGTCGTACCGGAAGAACTGGAGAACGTGCTTGACGGCCGGGTTGGTCGTCGCCTCTTCGACTTGCTGAGCCATGCTCGCTGCTTTCTCCCGGGATATCCGCCGCGGGTCGGTTGGATGGTGTCCCGCGTCCCGCCTCGGTATCCGGCCGAGGCGCAGTCCCATGCGATCTGATCGCCGGTTCGGTGCGATCGAAGGGCTGCGAGACAGGCTTGGTTGATCTGATCCGCCGCGCAACCAGGTGGAGCGCGTTGCGGGCGGGAAGGTCGGGTTGGGCGGCGGTCATGGCGGCACCGGATTCCCGTCGCGCTCGGCTCGTTCGATGCCTTCCTCCATGCGCTCCTCGTGGCGCTTCTCGCGGAAGCATGATGGGCACATCCCGTAGGCCGATCGCGCGGAGCCGTACTTGGCCTTGGTCGGCTCCTGACAGACCGAGCACTCGAAGAGGCGCAGCTTCATCGCTTCGCGCGTTTCGCCGCCAGCTCGATCTTGCCGGTGATCGACGCGAGGTAGTCGGCGGCCATCGACATCGCTCCCGCCCTCGCGAGCAACGGGCCGCGGGCGATGTCGCGCTCGCCTGTCCCCAGAGCCATCGCCACTTCCCCGCGCGCCTCCTTGCGGAGAGCCCTGATTGAACGGTCGTGGTCCCTCGGTGTCCTCGCTCGCTTCTTCATTCTGGCTCTCCCATCGTTGGTTCGTGGAACAGGTGCGGTTGCCTGAACTCCTGCGGGCGCGGCATCGCGTGCCCGCTCCTCGCGTCGCCATCAGGCGGACGCCGGTGCTGTGCGGCCTGGGCGCACGTCGAGAAGTGGCTCGGATAGCCGCGCACCATCCGCGTGATCTGGTTCTCTGCGCCGTCCTGGACGATCTCGGCCACGAGGACCTCGCGCTCGTCCAGCGGCATCGCCTTCCCGTTTGGAGTCTTCGCCCAGATGATCGCGCGGTGGCAGGTCCGGCAGGTGTCGCTCACGCCCGCGCTCCGACCGTTGTCGCGCTCGCGCCGCGGCTCGACCACCACGCGACGTAGTCCGCCGGCGAGACGCCGCGCTTCATGCCCGTCTCGGGTGCCGCCGCGTGCTCGAACATCATCGTCGGTGACGACGTGACGAGCTCGGGGTGTCCCTCGAGCGGACGCAGGTCGAGGATCACGCCGCCCTCGACGACCTTGCTCAACGCCTCCGGATCACACCGGACGGCGGTCCTTTCGCCAGCGCACGAGCCGTAGCCGTACACGGTCCTCCCGCTCATGCCGATGACGGCCAGGCGATAGGAGTCGAGGGCGACGGGGAGCTGGACCTTCGCGGGCTTCACCGTGAGGCTCACGACCCGGTCTTCCTGCGCGGCTTCTTCGGCGCGTCGACTCCGGGCAGGTTCGGGGCCTTCAGGTCCTCGCGCCTGGCGTCCATCGCCGCGGTGATGTCGTCCTGCAGGAGCGTCACGACCTCCTTGCCGGCGTCGACGATCTTCTTGTGCGGCCTGCACTCGGCCTTGATGAGGGCCACCTGTTCCTCGTGCCCGAGGATGTCATCGTCCGTCTCGGGCAGCGTGACCGGAACCTGGATCGTCAGCCGTCCGATCGAGACGGTCTGACCTCGGATGTCTTCAGCCTTCGCCATGCGAGCCTCCCGCACTGGTCAGAGAAAAAGAACGGGCGCGGCCGTCACGGAAAGTGCGTTCGCCAGACCGCCGCGCCCCACCGACCCGCGCAGCAATCGCCGGATGCGCTCCCGACATCTGACGGCGTCTTCGGAGGTCTGAGTCGCCGGCCAGCGTGGGTTAGGCCTCCAGCCCTGGGCGCGAGGCATGACGACGTTCATCGCCGCCTCGCCTTCAGGCGCTTCTCGGCGGCCTCGAGCGCAACCAGGACAGCGTTCGCCACAAATGGGTCGATCATCTCGCCTTGCATCGCCTTGACGACGCGGCGCAACGCGACGATCTCGCCACGGGTCAGGACGACCGTCGCCTTCAAGTGCTTGCGAAAGGTGGAGCGGTTGCTCACCGGATCAGTCCGCCACCCGGTCGCGCGTCTTGGCGTCCGTCTGATGCGTCACCTGGTAGGTCCCAGGCGGCAGGTCGCAGTGCGCGTGCTCCGGGTGCGAGACGAGCAGCCGCTCCTTCGCCACGATCACGGGACCGAGGAACGTCCCCGGCGTGCACCACTCCGGCAGCGTCGTCCCGATGAAGACCTCGGCGCGCCCCTCCGCGACGTGCCGCGAGCCCTGCGTCTCGCCGATGGCGAGCTGGTTGCTCGGCGCTGCCTTGCCCCGCGGGTGGCTCGCCTTTACGCGGTGGAGGTAGATGTCGCCCTGCCGGCACACCTTCCCGACCTCCATCGTCTCGATCCTCCGGACCTCGGTCTTCGCGTTCGCCTCGGCCTCGCGCACCAACCGCTCGTGAGCCTCGATCGCTGTCGTCTGCATGATGAAAGAACCTCCTGGTTACGCCTCTGCGATGAGGCGGGTCTCGTCGAAGCCGGCGATCGCGTTGTGCGCTTCCCGGCAAGTCTGAACCTCGCGCGGCACGTTCATGAAGTAGACCCGTGCCGTTGATCCGTCCGTTCCTTCGAGCCACTGGTCGCCGCTCTTCGGCTCGCGCAGGAGAATCCGGCACGCGCTGCCCTCGAGCTTCAGCGCGTCCATGTCGACCACCTTCGCGCCGATCTCGCCGAGGTAGCGGCCGACGCCATAGCGTTCGACCATCACGCGGCGGACCTCGATGTTCTCGGTCTTGTCGATCTCAGCGAGCGTGATCGTCTCTGGCTTCGTGATGACGTGCGCGTTCACCCGAACGCCGTGCCAGGCGTAGATCCCGAACCCGTCCCGGTACGCGATCGCTGGCCCGTCCTCGCAGTGCAGCCGCGTGCGCTCGTCGCGGTGAAGCACGAGCGGCCGGTCGGTGATGACGACGAGGTTCTTGAACGGCCACCACCATCCGCACTCGCGGCCGGTCGCGATCAGGCCGGCCATCCGCGTGCAGCACTCGAGCGTGCACACGCACGCGAGGTAGTCGTAGAAGCCGAGCCCGCCAGCATCATGCTGGCCGGGCGAGGCTCGTCCGACCTGAGCCCCGACCTGAGCCCCGACCTGAGCCCCGACCTGAGCCCAGACCTGAGCCCCGACCTGAGCCCCGACCTGAGCCCCGACCTGAGCCCAGACCTGATCCCCG
>Ga0247727_10005442_pt1 | contig 25875 bp, 24 predicted proteins | sample WisWelCaveWW1625_FD_202498 | JGI IMG/M metagenome (GOLD analysis project Ga0247727, IMG submission 202498) | Biofilm microbial communities from Wishing Well Cave, Virginia, United States - WW16-25 | ecosystem: Environmental > Aquatic > Deep subsurface > Groundwater > Cave microbial mat | place...
AAGAAATGCCGCGCCGCGCGATTCGCATTGATGATTTTCCGAATCGAGACGTTCTCGACGATATAACTTTCGGCTTGCAACGCGCCGCGATTCTCAAAGCCGCGCTCGAGCTCGAAATTTTTACGCGTATCGCCGAAGGGCGGCGCACGCTGTCCGCGCTCGCGCGGAGCGGGAATCTCGACGAGCGCGATACGCGGCTCTTGCTCAACGCGTTGTGCTACAGCGGCTTGCTCTCCAAACAACAAAACGAATATTTGCTTTCGCCCACGGCGGACGCCTTTCTCGTCAAAGGCAAAGCGACGTACGCCGGCGAATCCATCCTCGGCGAATTCGCGTGGGACGCGCGCGGCGATATCGCCCGCGCGGTGAAATCCGGCAAGCCGCCGCTCGCGAATCCGTTCAGCGACGCGTTCGAGCCGGTGCGCGCCGGGCGCGCGGCGTCTTACCTCGCGGATTGGCAGAATCAACTCGCCGCCGCGAACGAATTCTGGGAGAAAATTGATTTCGCGAAAAAGAGCGCGCGCGTGCTTGCCGTCGGTAGCGAGTCCGGCTTTTTGCCCTTCGCATTGGCAAAGCAAGCGAGCGGCATTCGCGTCACGCTCGTCGAGCGCGCGATGGTGATCGCGTACGCGCGGCAACTCGCGCAGGTGATGGGCGTAGCGGCACAAGTGAATTTTCAGCCGAGCGTGAAATTGGATTTGGATGATGTTGGCGCGCCGTTCGATTTTATTTTATTTGAAAACATCAATCCCTATCTGACGGTCGAGCAAAACGTCGGCTTGTTTCGCAAGGCGTACGAGGCGCTCGCGCCGGATGGGCGACTGGCGGTACGCGCGCTCATTGCCGACGACGACGCGCGTAGTTCGGATGTCTCCGTGCGCGGAACCGAATTGATATTGAATAGCGCGGAAGGCGACGCGTACGCGTACGCGGAATATCGCGGGATGTTGGAAGCGGCGGCATTGAATGATGTTGCGTTATTGAAAGATGACTGGGGATTGATTACCGCGCGCCGCGCGGTGATACCCGCGACCAAAAAAGAAAAAGCAAAACTTTAATCCGATGAAAGCCATCACATTCAACGCGACGATTCCGCGTTACGCTCTCGGGCTTGCGCTCGGCAAAATTGTCCCGCCGATTTTGTGGAGCGGGCTATCGTGCGCGCAATATCGTGACGTGCCTGAACCGCAACTGCCGAATGAAGAGTGGGCCGTCGTGCAGACGCGTTACGGCGGCATTTGCGGAAGCGACCATCATCTTTTGCATTTGCACAACGCGCCGTCCTCGTCCGCGCTGTCGTCGTTTCCCTTTGTCATCGGGCATGAAAATTGCGGGACGGTGGCGCGCGTCGGCGCGCAAGTGAAAAATTTTCGCGTCGGCGCGCGCGTCGTCGTCGAGCCGACGCTGTGGTGCGCGCCGCGCGGCTTGCGCGATTTGTGCCGCTACTGCGCGCGCGGCGATACGCAACTCTGCGAACGCATCACCGCGGGCGCGCTCGCGCCGGGATTGCTAACCGGCGCGTGCCGCGACACTGGCGGCAGTTGGTCGCCCTTTTTTCTCGCGCACGCATCGCAACTCGCGCGCGTGCCGGAAAATGTCAGCGATGAAAACGCGCTGATGGTCGAGCCGTTCGCGACGAGTTTGCACGCGGTTCTCGCGAATCTGCCTCGCGATGATGAAACAGTTTTAGTGATTGGCGCGGGCGTGATTGGCTTGGGAGTGATCGCCGCGTTGCGCACGGTCGGCTCGCGCGCGCGCATTATTGCAATGGCAAAGCATTCGATTCAGCAAGAAATGGCGCGGCAATTTGGCTCGGATATTGTGATCGGCGCGCGCGGGCAGGATGCGGACGCGGCATTTGCGCGCGAGGTCGGGGCAACATTGCGGAAGCCGATTCTCGGCAAGCGCGTGCTGATGGGCGGCGGCGCGGATATTGTTTATGAATGTGTCGGAAGCAGTCAGTCCATTGACGACGCGTTGCGCTATGCGCGCGCCGGCGCGCGGGTCGTCATTGCCGGACTCGCGTCGCTTCCGCAAAATGTGGATTGGACGCCGATTTGGATGCGCGAATTAAAAGTGCTTGGTACGTACGCGTACGGACACGATGATTTTCAAGGCAAACGGTGGCGCACTTTCGACCTGGTTTTAGATTGGATGGCGCGCGGCAAAATAAATCTCGCGCCGCTCGTGACGCATAAATTCGCGCTGAAGGATTACGCGCGCGCGTTTCGTGCCATCAACGCGCGCGGGCGCGAACGCGCGGTCAAAGTGGTGTTTGAGTTCTGACGCCACCGTCATTGCGAGCGCCCGTAAGGGCGCGAAGCAATCCCATAGTTACGCGGAGATTGCTTCTCTCGCTTTGCTCGCTCGCAATGACGTTGGAGCATTGATGAACCTTTTAGCCATTCTCTTTGACCTCGGCGATGTGATTATGCAAGAAGAAACCGAAGTCAAAGATGCCGAACTCTCGACGCTCCGCGCGGATTTGGTGGATGGAATAGCGGACGCGTTGCGCGCATTGAAAAAACGCGGTTACAAACTCGGGCTCGTCGCGGATACGCGCCCGAAAACTTATTTCAACGTTTTGCATCAGCACAATCTCTATGAATTGTTCGACGCGTTCGCGATTTCGGAACAAGTCGGCGCGGAAAAACCGGATGCGCGTCTGTTTGAAGCCGCGCTGACCAAGCTCGGCATTGCGCGGCAAGATTACTCCCGCGTCGTCATGATCGGCAATAATCTTGCGCGCGATATTCGCGGCGCGAACGCGCTCGGCATCATTTCGATTTGGTTTCATTGGAACGATCGCTATGCGCGAACGGATGACAAACCGAGTTATGAAGTGAAGAGCGCGGCGGAGTTGATCGAGTTGGTGGAACGAATTTAAAGTATGTGAGCGGTTAAAAGTTGAGTCGCCAAGAAAATAGAGATTGCTTCGGCGGGTGATCCTTTGCTTCGTTTAGGGCACCTAACAAAATGTCATTGCCGCGTAATGACGTTATCGCATTCCGCAATCCGAAATCGCAAATTGAAAATTGGAAATGAGGCAGGGCAATGCCGCTCGTTGATCTCGATTTGTACCGCAAAGAAGTGGTCGTCGCCGAAAAACCGTTGACGCGTTTGAGCGTGATTGATGCGGGGCAAGCCAATGCCGAAAACGCGATGCTCTTTATTCACGGCTTTGGCGGCGAAGCGAAGCAATGGCGCAAACAGTTGAACGAATTCGCGCAAGGGTACCGCGTCGTCGCGCTCGATCTGCGTGGGCACGGACTTTCGGATCGCCCCGCCTCGGACTATTCGACCGCTGAACTGGTCGGCGATATTGAACGCGTCGTTGCCGCGCTGAATCTGCCAGCGAAATTTATTTTGTTTGGGCATTCCTTCGGCGGCGCGCTCGCGGCGGCATTTGCGATCAAACATCCGGCGCGCGTCGAACGGCTGATTCTCGTCGGCACCTCCGTTACTTTTCATCTCAATCCGCTTTTCAAACTCGCGCTCAAATTGCCGGTTGCGCTCGGCGAACCGATCCGCCGCGCGTTCCCGCGCGCGCTCTCCGCGTCGGCGCACGCCCTCAAAGCGATGCACGCGCACGCGCTCGCTCAATTCGACGGCGCGCGCATTTTTCCTCAACTCAAACTTCCGCTCCTTCTGATCATCGGGCATCGCGATATTGTTTTCACGCAAGCCGCGTACGACGCGATTGCCGGTCTGGTCGCCGGCGCGCAGGTCGCGAAAATTCCGGTCTCGGCGCATATGGTTCATCTCGAACGCCCCGACGCGGTGAATCGCGCGATTGCGCGGTTCGTGCAAGGCGCGGGTGTGTCATGGCGCGAAGGGCGCGAGCGCGAAAAAATTGACTTGCTTCGCCGGCGGCCGTGGCTCAAGCATTACGAAAGCGACGTGCCGTTCACGTTGGCGTATCCTTCTCAGCCGCTGTTTCGCTTTCTGGAATCCGCCGCGCGACGCTTTCCGCGCCAACGCGCGGTAATATTTTACGATCACGCGCTCACGTACCGCGAACTGAACGACGCGACAAATCGCTTTGCGAACGCGCTGATCGAACTCGGCGTCAGAAAAGGCGATCGCGTCGCGCTCCTGCTTCCCAACTCGCCGCAGATGTTGATCGCATACTATGGCGCGCTGAAAGCCGGCGCGATTGCCGTGAGTCTCAATCCACTTTTCAACGCGGATGAATTGGAATTGCAGTTGAAGGATTCCGGGGCAGAAACCATTGTGACGCTCTCGCTCTTTTACAAACTCGTGCAATCGGTGCGCGCCCAGACCGCGCTCTCGCGCATCATCGTCACGAACATCAAAGAATATTTTTCGCCGTTGCGCCGCGCGCTCTTTACGATGGTGCGCGAGGCGCGCGAAGGGCATCGCATTGTTTTGCGCGACGAGCCGGGCGCATACGCGTTGCAAGCATTGCTCGCGCGCGCGTCGCCCCTCGCGCCCGATGTGCCGGTCGCGGCGGACGAAGTCGCGATTATTCAATATTCGAGCGGCACGACCGACGCGCCGAAAGGCGTGATGCTTTCGCACGCGAATCTCGTCGCGAATACGGTGCAAGTGCGGCATTGGATCCCGGATATTGCCGAAGGGCGCGAAACGATTCTCGGCGTTCTGCCGTTTTCGCATTCGTACGGCATGACCACGTGCATGAATTTCGGCGTTTCGATTGCCGCGACACTGATTTTATTGCCGACGTTTTCGACGCGCGAAGTGCTGGAGGTCGCGGCGCGTTATCGTCCGTCACTTTTTCCGGGCGTGCCGGGAATGTACGTCGCGATCAACAATTATCCGAACGTCCGCCGCTTTGGACTCCACTCTATTCGCGCGTGCGTCAGCGGCGCCGCGCCGTTGCCTCTCGAAGTGCAAGAAGCGTTCGAACGATTGACGCGCGGCAAACTCGTGGAGGGCTATGGTTTGACCGAAGCCGGTCCGATCACACACGCAAATCCAATTTACGGACAGCGCAAAACCGGCACGATCGGCATTCCTCTGCCGGACACGGATGCGAAAATTGTGGATTTGCAATCGGGAAAAGATTTGGACGCCGGCGAAATTGGCGAGCTCGCCGTGCGCGGACCGCAAGTGATGCGCGGCTATTGGAATCACGCGGAAGAAACCGCGCAAGTCATTCGAGGCGGCTGGCTCTACACCGGCGATCTCGCGCGGATGGACAGCGACGGCTATTTCCAAATCATTGACCGCAAAAAAGATATGATTCTCGCGGGCACGTACAATGTTTATCCGCGCGATGTTGAAGAGGTTTTGTACGAGCATCCCAAAGTATTCGAGGTCGCGGTCGCCGGCATTGATGGTGGCGGCGCGGACGCGGTCGTCAAAGCGTACGTCGTGTTGAAAAAAGGCGAGATGGCGACGCCGGAAGAATTTGTCGAGTTCTGCCGTCAGCGTTTGTCAGAGTACGCGGTGCCGCGCCTTGTCGAGTTTCGCGAGCAATTACCCAAAACGTTTGTCGGTAAAGTTTTCAAGCGACGATTGATCGAAGAGGAGAGGAGAAAAGAATGAATCCAAGTTTAGGCGCGCAAGAAATTTTGTTTGAAAATGGAAATCGCGCGCAAGCAGTCTTTGCGTCCGACGATGCGACAGCGGAGACCTTGCTCGGCGCGCTCGGCGTGACCAAACCCAAAGCGTTGATTACGATTGTTGGCGGCGCGCAGGGCGTAGATCAGTTGAGCGAGGCAGAGCGCTCGCATCTTTTGCAACTCTTTAGTCGCGGCGTCGCGCGCGCGGCGATCGAACTCGGCGCGGCGATTTTGGATGGCGGCACGCACGCGGGCGTGATGGCGATGATCGGACAGGGCGTTGCGGATCGCGGCCGCAAAACGCAATTGATCGGTGTTGCGCCGCGCGGCAAAGTAACGTTTCCGGGGGGACCCGCCGACGGCTCGATTCCGGACGGCGCGCCACTCGATCCGAATCATTCGCATTTCGTTCTCGTGAACGCGAACGAATGGGGCGGCGAGATTACAACGATGTTCGCGGTCGGCAAAGAATTGTCGCGCGAAATTGCCGATCTCGCGATTCTCGTCAACGGCGGTGAGACCGCGAAAGCGGAAATTTTGAAGGCGGTGCGCCAGCGTTGGGCGATTTTGATTTTGGAAGGCAGTGGGCGGCTCGCGGATGAAATCGTGCAATTGAAAAAAATGTGGGGGCAAGCCAAAGCCGCGCGCCGCGCCGGCGAGAAAAAAGAAATGCCGTTCATTCAAGATCCCGTCTTGGCGGAAATTATCGAGGACGGCGAGATTCATCTTTTTCCGGTTAGCGGTTCGCCGGCGGAATTGCAATTGTTGGTGACGCGTATGCTCGGCGGCGGCGACACGTTGCAACTCGCGTGGGAACGCTTTGCGCTGTACGATCACAACGCGAAAGGTCAGCAGAGATTTTTCTTTCGCGTGCAGGATTGGATTTTGTGGCTCGGCGTTCTTGCGACGTTGCTCGCGCTCATTCAGAATGCTATCAAAACGACGCCGTGGCTCGCCGCCGGATTGCCGCTGGTCGAGCCGCTTCGCATCGTCATCATCATCGCGCCAATTACGCTTGCCGTATTAATCTCGATCTCGAGCAAATTTAATTACGGGAGCAAATATATTCTTTTGCGCGCGGCGGCGGAAGCGATCAAAGGGCAACTCTTTGCGTACCGCGCGCGCGCGGCGCAGTATAGCGATCTCCGCACGACCGCCGCGACGCGCGAAATGATCTTGGAACAAAGAACCGAAACGGTCAGCCGTGAGTTGATGCAAAGCGAGGTTAAAGATTCCGCGCTCAAATCGTACCAGGGTCTCGTGCCGCCGGCGATGTTTGCCGCCGAAGCGCCGGACGACGGCTTTAGTTTCCTCTCGCCCGAACGCTACATCGAAGTGCGCCTCGGCGATCAGATCCGTTTTCACACGCGCAAAGTGGAGCGGCTCGATCGGCAATTACATCGAACGCAATGGCTGATCTATTTGTTTGGCGGCTTGGGCACGTTACTCGCCGCCGTCGGACAGGAATTGTGGATCGCGTTGACGATCTCCGTCGTCGGCGCGATGACGACGTTTCTGCAATATCAACAGGTCGAATTTACACTGAGCCGCAATAATCAAACACTCGCCGAGTTGGTGAATTTGCAAGCGTGGTGGTCCGCGTTGACGACGGAAGAGCAAGCGAAGCAAGAAAATATTGACCGGCTCGTCGAAACGACCGAGCGCGTGTTGGAAGAGCAGAGCGCGGCGTGGGTCGGGAAAATGCGCGACGCGCTGACCGAACTGCGCGCGCAACAAGAAAAAGAACGCAAGCGAATTATGGACGAAACGAAAACCGCCGTGAAAGAAAAAATCGCAGGGAGATAAAATGCAAAGGGCTTTCCTTGGACTTTTATGCGTGTTCGCGCTGAGCGCGTGTGGGACGCCCGGAGCCGACACGAGCGCGGTGCAAACCGCGACCGCGAAAACAGTCATCGCGGAAATTACGGCAAAAGCGGCCGCGCCGGCGACGACGATCGGCGGCGCGCAACCCGCGCCCGGTTCGCCCAAAACAACGCCGTCATTCAATCCGTTCGCGAATCTGACGACGACCCAACGCGAATGTTTGATCAAAGAATGGGGCGACAAAGCATTTCAAGAAATCACATCTTTTTCGCGAGCGCCCGCGCAAAATGAAACAGCGAGTGTCGAGAAATGTCTCGGGCTGGGGCCGCTCGGCGGAGCACAAACGCCCGGCGCGCCGAAACAACAACCCGGCACGCCGCCCGCCGCCGGGCAACAATCGCCGGTTGCCGGGCAAACGCCCGGCGCGCAACCCAAAGCGCCCGGAACGGGTCAGCCGCCCGGCGGCGCACAGCAACCCAGCGCGTTCAGCGATAAAACATTCTTTGCCACCTCCAGCGATGGCTTGACGTGGAGCGAAGGCACATTGCTTTCGGAAAAAGCGTCCGTGCCGGATGTGCTAAGAACGACGAAAGGAATTTTCTGGGCGTACTGGGTAGATTTTTCTAGCGCGACCGGACGCAACACGGAAAAAATCGGCGTTGCGAAAAGCGCGGACGGCAAGACATGGGAAAAATTAGGCGCCGCCAAGTTTTCAAATCTTGGCAATCTCGTGCCAGTGGATCCGGATGTAATCGAATTGGAAGATGGTCGTCTGCGAATGTACTTTTACGACATTGCCGTCCCACAAGGCGAGCATCCGATTCACAGCGCGATTTCCAATGACGGAATTAATTTCACGATCGAAGCCGGCGTGCGCTTCAAAGCCGAAAACATTTTTGATCCGGATGTGGTGCGGCTCAAAGATGGTCGCTATCGAATGTTCATCAACAACGCGGACAAGATTATCAGCGCGACGAGCAGTGACGGGTTGAACTTTACGGCGGATGCCGGCGTGCGCGTGGCTGGCGGCGGCAGTATTCCCGGTTCCATCGTGCTAGCCGATGGCTCGGTGCGATTGTACAAATGCGATAAAGGCATCAACGCATTCAAAAGCGCGGATGGTTTGACGTTCACGCTGGAGAAAGAGACCGTCATTCGCGGAACCGGCGGCATCATTTGCGATCCGTCTATCACGGCAATGCCGAGCGGTTTCTTGATGGTGTATAAAGTGAATACAGGTCAGTAATACAGGATGTCATTGCGAGCGATTTTTGCGAAGCAATCCCCAAGTATCAAGGACGCCGAAGGCGGCTTCGTCGCTTCTCTCCTCGCAATGACATGTGTAATGGGGGGAGGAACCAATGCTCTATGGCAAAGGCATCTGGGCTTGGCAAGAATCCGAAGTGGACCTCGCGATTGAAATGGCGCGCGCAATTGACGCGACGCACATTATTTTCAAAACAGGTAACGGCGCATACGCGCAGAAAAATCTAGCGACGCAATTCTACGGGGATGCCGCGCGCCGCGCGCTCGCCAAAATCATCGCCGCGAATCTGACGCCGTTCGCGTATATCTATATCTTTGGCGATGACCCGGACGGCGAAGCGCAAGTCGCCGCGCAAACGCGCGATGCCGGTTATCGCGGCATTGTGTTTGATATCGAAGGCGAAGCGGTCGGCAAGCACGCGAACATTGCCGCGTTGGGCAAAAAGATTCTCGCGGCAAATATGGATCCGCAAATGCTCTATTTCACCTCGTACCCGAATCTCGCCACGTGGCAAAAAATTCCGTACGGGGAAATGCGCGCGTTATGCGCGGGCGGATTTTTTCCGCAATCGTACGCGGCGTTCGGCAAACCGGCAGAGCATACGCTCGGTGCGATGACGTATGATCAACAGTGGCTGGCGGCGTGGGGCAAAAAGCCGGACTATTATCCGGTATTGGGATTGTATTACGATAATGCCGGCGCGATTCAAATGACGGCGAACGAATTTCGCATCTGGGCGAACGCGCTCGCTACGTATCGCCCGACGTTCTACAGTATCTTTCGCGCCGGCGTGACGCGCCGCGAGCTGTGGGGCATTTTGAAAAATCTCGAGCCGTGCGGCGAAATGAAAAGCGCGGCGGCGAGCGACGCGGATTTTTCCGCCGCCGGCGCGCGCGCGTGGCAAATCGCGGCGGTGCCGATGCCGCCGGATTTTGCGTTTCCGAAAAAAGCGCGGCAGATGCTTGGCGCGCACGCGCTCGCGCTGAACGATGAGCAGAGGATGTACGCGAATGGCTTGATGTGGGCGTGGCAATTATGGACGAACGGCGCGCAAACGGTCGTGCTGATTACGCAGGATGGAAAATGGGGGATGGATGAGATTCGCGCGGTGTCGAAAGAAGAAGGGATTGGGACGCGGGCGAACGCGGAAACAACGGATTCATGATCAAGCTTTTCCGCGTCTATCCACATTAGACGTTATCCGAAATTAGAAATTCATCCACGAAGGACACGAAGTAGCACGAAAAAATAAATAGAATCTTTGTGTTTCTTCGTGTGAATTCGCGGGAAAAAATTATTTGAGATGCTGATTATTGACTTTTTAATAATGCGATGCGCTCGCGATCAATCTGCCACTGCTTCGCCGCCTCCGGCGCGTTCTGACAGAAATCAAGTAAAGCATCCGCAAACGCAGAAACAAACTGCGCCCTCGCAACTACGCCCTCGATCGTTGGATCCGGTTCGTGTTCATCGTGATCGTCATGATCCGAGTGAAAACTAGCCGCCGTATAGAGACGAAACCGGAAAATCGTGGACGACTCCAACGGATCGGCAAACAATTCGTTTTGCAAATCCTCTTCATCCCAATAGGTTTGGCAGGGCAAGTCTCCGCGCACAATACTTTCCAAAAATATTGTCAGATCGTTGAATGGAGGAAAGGGTTGATTGGCGATTGCCTTCAACTCGACTGTGGCATTCCCAGTTTGGACGCGGCATACAAGCGAGCCGGCGTCCACTGCCTTGCGATCATCATATTTAATTTTGACTGAAATAGACTGGCTGGTAAATTGTGAATCCAATTCTGTTTCCCCTTGTCTGTCATCATCAAAATTCCGCGCCGCGCGCGACGCGCTCCGCGAGCGCGGCGTCCACCGCGCTTTGATCCCCGCTGACGCGCGCGACTTGGCACCCGGCATTTTGTAATTGCGCGTCAATGCCGGCATCCACCGCGCGCGCGTCGCCGAGAATCGTCACGCGTTGCGCGATCAACGCGGCGTTCACGTCCGAGCCGAACGTGACGCCGAATTTCGCGATGTACCCGCGCGCGCCGAGCAGAATGGATCGCGCGCGATTCGGGTCGCCGCCCGCGTACAGCAAATAATGCCGGATCGTTTTCGCCGGCGCGGCGGCTTCCCAATCGAACGCGCGGACGAACGCCGGCAGCGCTTTGATCGCGTCGAGCGTCTGTTGCCGCGTGCCGGTGCGAAAACTGTACCACGCGTCCTCTTCGCCGCCAAAGAAAATCCACGGGCAAAAAGCCAGCAAATAATCCGGCAGAGCATCGCCGTTCGCCAGTTTGCGCGTGTAAAATGAATCGAACAGCGCGCGGTGATATTGCGCGTGCGCCGCCTCGTCAATGCGCGGATAGCGATTGTCTTCTTGCGCGCCGAATTGCCAGCCGCCTTCGCCGGCGATAAAGGGCGGAATGAATCCGAGCTCTTGCTGAAAGACCGGCGGCATTTCCAAAAAACCGATCACCGTGATCGGATCATCGAACACCGTCGCGCCCGGATGCTCTTGTTGATTGCGCGCGTCATACGGATAATTCGGCGGATGATTCGCGCCGTACGGATGCGGGCAGAACCACATTTGGTCAATGACTTTTTGCGCGTTCGCCGCTTTCAGCGCGCGCAAAACCGCGCGCAATTCGTTTGGGTCGAGCACTTGCAAGCCGGGCAAGCCGCCGGCATCCGCGACCGCTTGCGCGTGTTGCACCCAGCGTTGTACAAAGAGATCGAAATTCGGCGCGCCGCTTTTCCATTCGCGCACGTCGCCCGGCTCGTTGAAAATTTGGATGTACGGCGGAATATTGCGCGCTTGCAGAATTTTGACAAAGCGAACGAAATCGAGAATGGTTTGATCAATCCGGCAAATCCACCGCGAGAGCGGCATCATGCCGGCGTCCCAGATTTTTTGCGCGGCGATGCCAAGTTGTAATTCGTCTTGATGCGCGACGAGGCACCATTTCATTTTCAAGTCAACCATGCGCGGGACAAACGCATCGAGAGATTGCGGGCGCAGGTCGAGACCGAAATGAATGCCGAGACCGTTGTCGTTTTTCGGGCGGGGAAAATCTTGGAGACGCATTTCTTTCTCCGAGACCTTCGAGGTCTTCAAGACCTCGAAGGTCTAACGAGTATCAATTCGCGTAGACAATTCAATATAATCGCCGACAATCTGATTTGAACGATTGAGAATCGGCGCGCGCGCGCCGATGTTTGCATCATACATCCCGACGCGAATTTTGTAAATGCCGCGCGGCGCGTTGGCGGGGAGTTCAATGTCGTAAAGATCCACGAGATATTCGTCCTTTACCCAACTCGTCGTCGGAAACGCGCCCGCGCCGGGAATCTGATCGCGTTGCGCGATGAGTTGATCGTTTGAATCGTAGAGATGGACAAAGCCGGAAAACGAAAGGCGCGGCGCGCCGAGCGATTGCCAATACAACACAATTCGCGCGCTCTGCCGCGCCGGATCAAACTGCGCGTCGTAGCCGACAAGCCGCGCCAGATCGCCGATGCGCGCGTCGGCGGGGTGTGCCGTCGCCGGCGCGCCGAAATAATGCGCACGATTTTTCACCGCCACCGTTCCGAGCGCGATGGCATCGCGTCCATCAAGCGTTTTGATACGCGTGCCGCGCGCATCTTCCAGCGCGAGCGCGACGCGATAATTACCATCCGCCGCGTCGCCGTAAACGATCAGCGTTTGCGGATCGCGAATCATTTCGCCGGCGCGCCACGCGGTTGGCGGATAAATGCCGCGCGCGGGAATGCTTTTAGTTTCCGCGATCGTTTTCCCAAACGATCCTTGAATGAGGAGAAGCGGCAAGAAATCTTTTTCAATCTGACTGGTCGCTTGCCAAAACAAACTGATTGTCGCCGGAAAACCGGGACGCAGCGTTTCTGCTGGCGCGTCGTAGCCGAGCAGGCGAACGCGATTTGCGAATTCGCTCTCGACGCGGCGCGAGATTGTGTTCACGCGCGCGAGGGTGGGCGCGGTGATATTGATCGTCGCGAGTGTTTGGTCATCGCGCGGCGCGTCGCTGTGCGGGCGAACAATTTGTCCGGTGCGCGCGCGATAGAGCGCGAGGCGAATCGAATATTCGCCGGGCGGCGTTCCCGCCGGAATTGCCAAGCCGATGCGCTGGATGCCGCCCGCCGCTTGGCGATCTTCTTGCGCCCAGACGGAATGGTTGCGATCAACCAAGCGCAAACTAAAATTTATTCCAGTGAGCGCATCGTTCTGCCCGTTAATCCACACCGGAACAAAATCTTCGCTTGCGACAAATGAGCGCGCGGCAATGCCCCATTCCGAAATGCGAATGTTCTCTTGAAAAGCCAACGGCGCGCCACGCGCGGCATCGGTGTGCGTCGCAAAATATTCGAGCCGTGTCGTACCGTGCCACGCATCCACAATCGAATAGGCGCGCGGGCGCAGAGCCGCGTCGAGTGCGTCTTCGACGATGCGCCCTTGCGTCTGCAATGCCGGTAGCCACACGCGTGCGCGCAGGAGCGCATCTATGTCGCTTTGCATTTTCGCCGGCTGGCTGATCCACGCGTCGTTCGGCGTTTCAATAATATTCAAGCGCGCGCCGCGATAGTACGTTTCGAGGTAGCCGATCTGCCACGGATAGATCGCGAGAAAATTATCGCCGGCGCGCGCGAGCGATTGCACTTGTGCGATGAGCGGGCGATAGTCGTCCGACGCGTAACGCGGCACGGAATAGAAATCATAGAGCGATGCCGCGCTGATCGCGGCGACAAGCGCGAGCGCGCTATGCGCGACTGCCGCGCGGCGCGCCCAAATGATCGCGATGCCGCGCGCCGCGAGCAGATAAAACGCCGGCGCGGCGAAGAGAAGCAAACGTTCGAAACGAACTGGATGAAATGGAAAGCGAAAATTGACGAGAAAGCCGAGCGCGAGGGGGACGAGGAGCGATAAAACAAGCAAGGGAGCAGGGGAGACCGGGGGCAGGGGAGATTTCTTTGTTTTCGTGATTCCACCAATGAGCGAAAGAAAAATAAAAAAGATACCGGTAAACCCCAACCATGCCCAATCGCTCAGATGCCCGACGGAAAATGCGGCGAGATGTTGGAAAAGAAAAGTGAACGAGTCGAGCGGCGCGTACGTTTCAATCGCGACTTTTGCCGTGACGTACGCATAGAGTTTGCCGCCGGCGTAAATGATCCACGGGAGATAGAGCGCGCCGATGCCGAGCGCAAGCGCGAGCCCGCGCGAAATTTTTTCGCGCGGGCAGTGAATCGCGAGATAGAGAAATTGCGCGGCGAGCAGAAACGCGGCGAAATATTGCGTGTACAGCGCGGCGGCGGAAAAAAACACATAGAGCGCGGCGAAAGCCGCGACCTTCACCCTCGCAGGGAGAGGTGTCAAGAGGCGAATGAAAAAATATTGCGAGCCGAGCGCGAATAACGTGACGAGACCGTACATGCGCGCTTCTTGCGCGTAATAAATGTGCAATGGGGCGAGCGCGAACAAAAATAGAGCGAGCATTGCCGCGCGTTGGTCGCGGAATAGCGCGCGCGCCAGTGCGTACAGCAAGGGCAGACTGACGACGCTGATGAAAACGGAAAAAAGCCGGATGGCAAAAGCGTTCGCGCCAAAGAGCGCGATCCAAAATTGGAGCAGAATGTAATAGAGCGGCGGATGAATGTCGAGCGCGGTGCGTTCGATCAGTTCCGCGAGCGGGCGCGTGGCGAAAAAAACGCTATAGCCCTCGTCCCACCAGAGCGGTTGCGCGAAAAGATTCTGCGCACGGAGCATCCAGCCGATCCAGATCAGCAGAGCCGGGAACGCGATGCCGCGAAAAGAAAAAGAGCCGAGCGAGGCGCTCGGCTGTTGGTTGGTTGCAGAAATTATTTTGTCCAATCAATATACCAACGCCCGCCGCTTGAAGTGAATGAGATCGAGGCGTCCGTTGAAATGGGCGTGAGATCGGTTTTGGAGCGGACCAGGCGCACTATGAGCGGACCATTGAACCAGCCGGAGGAAGCGTCCAGTTGATAACTGAATATATTTCTCACTTCAAAGCAACTGATGCCAAATTCAGGATTCAATTCAATCGGATAGCGGGAAACGCCCGTTGCGACCGTCTTGCCGGCTTTGTCCAACAGCACGACAGTAACTCCACCGACATACGCCGTGCCATCGTGGACGCGCCCCTTGATTTCAAAAGTGCTGGGTCCCGCATTACACTTGCCTTGACTGCCGTGACTGGCTTGCTTCCATTCAAACGCGGGCGCGGGAATCGCGGTCGCCGCCGGTCGCGCGGTCGGCGCGCGGGTCGCCGGGACGCGTGTGCGCGTCGCTGTTGCGTTCGGCGGCGCGGTTGCTTCTGGCGTTGGCGAGGTCTCGGGCGTCTCTGTAAATTCCGGCTTGGGCGTAAAAGTAGCGCGCGGCGCGCGCGTGGGTGTTTCGGTGGGACCCAATGCCGCGATGAGCGTACTGCTGTCGCACGCGAGCAGGGTGAGCGCGGCGGCGAGCAAAATCGCGATGGGTTTGATACGGTGAATCTTTTTCATTATCCTCCGCGCAAATTATACTAACGAGCCGTTAGATTGGCAAATGCGCGCGACTGCGTATGAAACAGCGTTCAAATTCATCATGGAGATTGCTACGCTTTGCTGCTCAGAAACTTCCAACGTCATTGCGAGCGTTTTTTGCGAAGCAATCCCCAAGTTCCAAATGCAAAGGCCGCCGTCCCAAAATGTGACTTGGGGATTGCTTCGTCGGCAAACCCCGCCTCCTCGCAATGACGCGGTGGGTTTCTGTCTTCAGGCATACCGCCCAGCGGTATGGAATTCTCGCAATGACATCGCACGTCGGGATTGATTTGTAAGATTTTCTGTGCTAAGATTGCAACGTTTGAAAGGATGGTGAGGCGTGATGCAAATAGATAATGACCTGAAATCAAAATTGCAAGCCGATCCGAATGCGACCGTAAGTTTGATTATTCGCACGAAAGATAATCGCGATGAGGATTTGGAAGCGTTGCGCGCGCGCGGCTTGAAGATCCGGCACACGTACTCGCTTATTTCAGCCGTCGCGGTCGAAGGACCGGCGTCTGCCGCGCTCGCGGTCGCGCGCGAGTCGTGGATCGTTTCGATGGAATTTGATCAAGAAGTGCACGCGTTGTAAAACGGGACGGACTGCCACTCTAGCTACAAAAAAATTTTCATGGGAGAACAAATATGCCTGATCCCGCCAAAATTCATTCCAATCTCGCGGAACGATTGCAAGTGCGCGGTTTCGGTCCCGCACAGCCGCTGCGCGTGATCGTGCAATATAAACCCGGCGCGCGCGCCGTTGCCGTGATGGTGGACGGCATTACCGATACGCATCACAATTATCGCCTCATCCCGGCGAGCGCGCACACCGTCGAAGTGAATGCAGTGAACGCGTTGAGCGAGCGCGAAGACATCGAAATGATTTGGCTCGATGAGCCGGTGCATACGTTGCTCGACGCGTCGCTCGCGCTGATCGGCGTGCCAGCCGTATGGGATGCCGGATTTTCCGGCAAGGGCGTCAAGGTCGCGGTGATTGACACCGGCGTAGATCCGGATCATCCGGATTTTGCCGGGCGTATCGAGCGCATGAAAGATTTTACCGGCGAAGGATATTCCGACGGCAGTGGGCACGGCACGCACGTTGCCGGCATTATCGGCGGCGCGGGACAGGCGAGCGACGGAAAATATCGCGGCGTCGCGCCCGAATGCACTTTGATTGCCGCGAAAGTTTTGCGCGGCGACGGCTCGGGCAATATGAGCGATGTGATGGCGGGCGTTGAATGGGCGGTGCAACAAGGCGCGCGCATATTGAATCTATCACTCGGCGGCAGCGGATCAAGTGACGGCGCGGACGCGTTATCGGTAACGTGCGATGCCGCGGTTGGCCGCGGCGCGATTGTTTTTGTCGCCGGCGGAAATTCTGGTCCGGGTGCATCTACCATCGGCTCGCCGGGCGCGGCGAAACGTGTGATCACCGTCGGCGCAACCTCGAAAACGGATCAAGTCGCGAATTTTTCTTCGCGCGGTCCGACGAAAGATGGGCGCGTGAAACCGGATGTTTGTTTTCCCGGCGTTGGCATAATCGCCGCGCGCGCACAAGGGACTTCGATGGGCAGTCCGCAAGGCAATGCTTACACTTCCGCGTCCGGCACTTCGATGGCGACGCCGCACGCCGCCGGCGTTGGCGCGTTGCTTTTGCAAGCGGTGCCCGGCTTGTCGCATGATCAGATCAAAGAAATTTTGATGAACACGGCGAAGGAGTTAGGCTACGAGCCGAACGCGCAAGGGAAAGGGCGCGCGGATGTTTTCGCCGCGTACACGCGCGCGGTCGGCACGCCGCCGCAACCGACTCCGCCGCCGGCGCAACCGCCCGCGCAAGGTCAGGGTTGCGCGGCAATTGTTGGATCGTTCTTGAAGATGATCAACAAGCAATCGGCGGGACGCTGAAGGGCGAGCCGCCCGTTCTATTATTCTCAAAGGAGAGGCATCTATGGCGAGCGTTACATATGAACATGTTACAAAAAAATTTGGCGATGTAACGGCGGTCAATGACTTGCATCTCGAAGTCAAAGACAAGGAATTTCTCGTTCTGGTCGGTCCGTCCGGTTGCGGCAAAACGACCGCCCTGAGAATGCTTGCCGGCTTGGAAGACACGACCGCCGGCGAAATCAAAATTGGCGAAAGAGTTGTCAATGACGTGCCGCCGAAGGATCGCGATATCGCGATGGTCTTTCAATCGTACGCGCTGTATCCGCATATGAGCGTGTACGACAATATGGCGTTCGGCTTGAAATTACGCAAGACGCCCAAGCCGGAGATTGACCGCCGCGTGAAAGAGGCGGCGGAAATTTTGGGCATCGGGCAATTTTTGGATCGCAAACCCAAACAGCTTTCCGGCGGACAGCGGCAACGCGTCGCGCTCGGGCGCGCGATTGTGCGCGAGCCGAAAGTATTTTTGATGGACGAGCCGCTGTCCAACCTCGACGCGAAACTGCGCGTGCAGACGCGCGCGGAAATTTCCAAATTGCATCAGCGTCTGCAAACGACGTTCATCTACGTGACGCACGATCAAACCGAAGCGATGACGATGGGCACACGCATCGCGGTGATGCGCGATGGCTTGTTGCAACAACTCGACACGCCGCAAAAATTGTACGATCACCCGAGCAATATGTTCGTCGCCGGTTTTATCGGTAGTCCGGCAATGAATTTTTTCGACGCGACGGTGAGCGGTTCGCGCGACGAGGCGTATCTCGACACCGGCAGTTTCAAAATTCCCGCGCCCAAAGAAAGCCGCGACGTGCTTGCCGCGTATCTCGGCAAATCCGTCGTGCTGGGAATTCGCCCCGAAGACATTCACGACCGCGCGTTTGCGCCCGCCGCGATCAATGGCGCGCCGCTCAGCGCAGTTGTGGACGTGCTGGAACCGATGGGGAGCGAAATTTATTTGTATCTCTTGAGCGGCAAAACAAGTTATATCGCGCGAGTGGATCCGCGCAGTTCGGCGCGGCCCGGGCAAACGTTGGACGTAACGCTGAATCTCGATCGCGTGCATCTCTTTGACAAGCAGAGCGAGCAAGCGATTTTCTAGCAGGTTGTCGGAGAAGTATAAGCCCCTTGTGAGGTGTCCTTGAAAACGTGCACAAGGGGCTTTTCTACGGCGGCTCTCCGCCCGACTGCGAGCGACGCGGTTTGGCGAGCGCAACAGGTACACCGAAATAAATTTTTCTGTGTGCCTGTTTTGTTACCCGTCTGGAATAAAAATTGATGATCATTCGCCCCGCGCACACGCGCGATCTCGCCGTTTGCTTCGCGATAGACGACTCGTTTGAAACCGAATTTGTCTGGCAAATGGAAGAGCGCGTTACGCCCAGTCATATTTCGGTTGGCTTTCGGTTGGCGCGCTTGCCGCGCGCGATGCGCGTGCGTAATCTTGCCGCGCGGGATGCGCTGACGCCGGGATTCGTCAACGGCGATGCCGCGTTTGTTGCGGAGGACAGCGCGCCGCGCGGCTATATCCATCTCGCGCATTCCACAGCGAGCGAGACCGCGTACGTTAAACGATTGGTGATCGCGCCGGCGTTTCGGCGGCAGGGCATCGGCACGCAATTGCTTACCGCCGCTTATGAATGGGCGCGCCAGCAAAAACTGCGCGCGATGATGGCGCATCTGCCGACCAAAGCGCACCCGGCGATTTGCTTTTTGCAAAAGCGCGGCTTTGCCTTTTGTGGTTTTAATGATCAATTGTTTCCGAACGGCGACATCGCGATGTATTTTGCGCTGGCGGTGAAATTAGGCGAATAACAAGATTCTTCGCTTCGCCCAGAATGACAAACGGAGAATGAAATGCAATTCGGTTTTTGCTTACCAACTTTTTCGACGTTGGGCACGCGCGACGCGATTGTGCGCGCGCTCGAACTCGCCGAACAAGACGGCTGGGATTCGGTGTGGGTGACGGATCACATTCTGATGGAATCCGACACGCGCACGCCGTACGCGAATTTGTTCGAGGCGATGACGACGCTGGCGTTCGCCGCCGGTATGACGCGGCGCGTGAAACTTGGCACCTCGATCATCGTTCTGCCGCAACGCAACGCCATCGTTACCGCAAAGCAATTCGCCGCGCTCGACGCGCTCAGCAACGGCCGCGTGATCGTCGGCGCGGGCGCGGGCTGGAACGAAAAAGAATTTGGATTCTTGGGCGCGGATTTTCATCGGCGCGGCAAAATGCTCGAAGAGCAAATCGCGGTGATGCGCGCGCTGTGGTCGCAAGACCAGCCGGCGTTCGATGGGCGCTTTTATAAATTTGCCGACACGGTTTTTGCGCCCAAGCCCGCACAAAAATCAATTCCGATTTGGGTCGGCGGCAATTCCGAGCCCGCCGCGCAACGCGCCGCGCGCATCGCGGACGGCTGGCACGTGACCGGCACGGCGCCGGAAAAAATGCGCGCGTTGATCGAAAAAATTCGTCCGCAGTTGAATGGGCGCGCATTTACTTTTTCCGCGCGCGTCGAAACGGATCCGACCGGCAAATTGCCGGTAGATTTTAAAGGACCCGACGGCTCGACGCGGAAACGCTTGAGCATCGCGCCGGACGACGCCGCACGCGATATCGCGGCATACCGCGATGCCGGGATCGAGCATTTGGTTATTGTTTTTATGGGCGACAGCGTGGATAAAATGGCAGACCACGCGCGGTTATTGGCGCGAAAAGTGTTGCCGCGCTTTCGGTAGCGAATTGGCGGGAGAGGGGAAAATGGCAAAGCATTTATTTATTGCGCTTGGATTGCTCGCGCTGGTCGCGTGCGCCGCGCCCGCGCCGACACCGGCATCAACGCCAACGCGAATTTCGCCGACGGCAACGAATCCGCCGCCAACGTCAACGCTCGCGCCAACTCTGCCGCCGCCAACCGCGACGGCAACGCTCGCGCCGACAACGACTCCCACCGGCGCGCCGGTATCACCGACGCCGTTACAAACAACCTTCATTGATTCATCTTGGGACGTTTTCCGCGCAGACGCGCTTGATTTGAATATCACCGGCAAATCGTTGACGCTGAATCTGATAAAGCCCGCGCTGTGGTTTAACAATCAACAAGGCGCGCTTGTTTACAAACTCATCAATGGAAATTTCAAAGCGACCGCCGCGGTGAGCGCGCGCAAACGTTCGAATCCGGCGCAAGCGCCGAGCAGTGCGGTGCATCTCGGCGGAATAATGGCGCGCAATCCCGTGGGCGTCGGCGCGGGCGGCACGGAGAATTATGTTTTTATCGTTGTTGGATTTGATGTGGACGATCTATCGGTGGAAACGAAAACGACGGTGAACAACAACAGCCAGTTCGAGGGTCCGAGTTGGGGAACGAGCGACGCGGAATTGCGGATGTGCCGGATCGCGAACGTGTTTTATTTATTCAAGCGACGCATCGGCGCACCGACATGGACGCTCGCGGCGACTCATCAGCGACCCGATTTGCCGGCGACATTGCAGGTCGGCGCGAATATTTATTCGCTGAATAATCCGGATTTGCGCGTGACGTACGAGAACTTGCGGATCGAGAATGTCGCGGATCGAGCGAGTTGCGAAAGAGATTGAAAATGTGTTCTTTCCGTTCCTTCAAAGCGCGCGGTACACGTCGCGGCGATGTCGCACGTAGAGTATCATGATTTGCTTTGCTTGTGTGTCCACCTCGTATATGATGCGATAGTCACCCACGACAATCCGATATAGCCGTTCCACACTTTCCAGTTTGTCTACGCCATGAGGGAACGGCTCATCCTTCAATTTCTCGATGCGTTTCATCACGCGCTGAACTACAGACTTGGGTAACCGACGGAAATCCTTGTGGACGGATGGCTTGAGGTCAACGTTATAGGATGCCATCTTTCTTCAACCGCCGTTTCATTTCTTCAAAACCAATCGGTTGTTCGTTGCGTCGCTCGGCAACTACAGCCAAGTCGTGTAGGTCTTCCATCAATCGCGCATACCGTTCGAGCGAAAGAATCACGCTCAACTTTTTTCCTTTCGTATCTGTCACGTACTGTTCTTGCGCCATTTCCATTTTCATCTACTCCTTTTCTTGCCGATATTCTATCGCGCTCTCGTATCGCGCGCAACTCTGCAAGAAGGGCATGACGGTAAACAAACGCGCTGCGACAACCTGCTAGCGCAATGCGTCGCGCAAAAGTTCCGGCTGATTCGTGATGATGCCGTTCACGCCGAGATCGGCGAGCCGCCGCGCTTCGTCGGCATCGTCAATCGTCCATGTATTAATTTCATAGCCGCGCGCGCGCGACCATTTGATAAATGCCGGCGTGATTGTCGTACTGCGCGGATGAAGCGCGTGCGGTTTGGCGAGCGGGCGAAGCCACGCGCGTCCAAGAAAAATTGGCAGTTCTTGGAAATAGAGCAACCCGCGCGGCAGTGCCGGATTCAACCGGCGGAGTCGCATCAACGCAATCGGATTGAACGACGAGACAATCACGCGATTCGCGCTTTTCGTTTTTTCAATCACCTCAACCACGGCTGGCTCTAATTGCGGCGGCTCCCACATTTTCAGCAAGATGTGCAGAGCAATGCGCGTAAACTGACCGCGCGATAATTTGCCCGCGCTCGCGGGCCACGGGCGAAGCATCTGCGTTTTCAGTTCGATGTTGACGAGTTTATCGCGCGGGATCGCGGCGAGCGTTTCCGCGAGCGTCGGAATTTTTTCGCCGCGATATTTTTCCCCGCACCATTTTCCAAAATCGAGTCGCTTGATTTCGTCCAGCGTCATCGCGCTGACTTTACCGGCGCCGTTACTCGTGCGATCCACCGTGTCGTCATGAATGACGACCGGCACGCGGTCTTGCGTCAGCGTTACATCTAATTCAATTCCATCGGCGCCCAACTCAAATGCAAGTTGAAACGCGGCGAGCGTGTTCTCCGGCGCGCGCGCGCTCGCGCCGCGATGCGCGATGATGAGTGGCGTGGTCACTTGCTACGCCAACTTCGTTCCATCATTACTGCAAAACTTTGCGCCTGCCGGATTTTCCGTTCCGCACGTCGGGCACTTGATTGTGAATTTCGTCCCGTCGTTGTTGCAGAATTTTGAATCGGCGGGGTTGGACGTCCCGCACGTCGGGCAGATGATCGCGCCGACTTGCGTTGGCGGCGATGCCGGCGTGGGCTTGCTTTGCGCTTGCATCGCTTGCGACATCATGCCGGCGAGCCCCGCGCCCAGTCCCACGCCCGCGCCTAATCCGATGCCGGCATCCAGCCCGGTGCTGGCGCCGCCGGATTGTTGCGCCGCATCGCCAATCGCGCGCGCGGCTTTGAATTTCAAATATTTGTCCATATCGCCGAGCGCGCCCATCGACGCGCGCTCGTCAATCGCCTTCGCGGTCTCTTCGGTTGGCGTGATCGCGCTGATGTAAAATGCTTTCAGCGTCAGCCCCATGCCGCCGAATTCATCGTTGAGTTGCGTGCGCGCCGCCGCGCCGAGCTCGTTATATTGCGCCGGCAGATCGAGCACCGACGATTTTTTCTCGCCGAGCACGTCGGTGAGTTTGGAAACGATGATGTTGCGCAAGTAATCTGCTAACGCGTGCGTCGAAAAAATGCCTTGCTGACCGGCGATGACGTTGACGAACGCGGTCGGATCCTTGACGCTGTACGCGTACGCGCCGAAACTCCGCAGGCGCACCATCCCGAGTTCGGTGTCGCGAAAAACAATCGGCTCCGGCGAACCCCATTTCTGATCCACGAAATCGCGCATATTCACAAAAATAACTTCGGCTGGAAATGGCGATTGCCCGGAAGTCGCGAGTCCGACGATGCTCGCGATAATCGGGATGTTGAACGTGGTGATCGTGTGGCGGCCCGGCGCGAAGGTGTCCATCGCCTTGCCGTCGCGGAAGAAAACCGCGCGCTGGCTTTCGCGCACGATCACTTGCGAGCCGAGCCGAAAATCACCCGGACCGTCTTGCGGTTCGCGATGAACAATTTCATTGCCGGTGTCATCGAGAAATTGGACAACATCTATAATTCGAGGCATTTTTATTCTCCTTAAAGAATTTTTGGACGCGGATTTACGCGGAAAGAACGGATTGTATGAATTCTCTGATCTGATTTTTCCGCGTGTCTCCGCGTCCGAATTGGGCTTTGGCTTGTCCGAGTTACGGCGTAGATGCTTTATTGTCAGCCGATGCAATGCTTTGCCGGATTTCGGAAATGACGCGCGCGGTTCGCGCGGTCCTTCCCTCAGCGTTCAGATGGTACACAGTGTCGTAAAAAAAAGCAACTGGGAAAACAAACTGCGCCGGCGCGCTAGTGATTGGAATTTTCAACCCGGCTTGCAAGGGTTGGAAAACGGTTTCAATCGCTCGCCCTCCGCGCTTTCAATCAATATGCCCGCAACATAATCCACCGCGATCAAGAAGAACAAAACCAATAGATACTGCGGAAAAAATGCCGCATAGAATATGCAGCTGGCACTGAGGAGGAGCGCCCAGCGAAAGCGGTGGGGCAGAAGAAAATAGAGCGCGGTGACGATTGGAAAGAAAAAAGCAAATTGCAATGAGTTGAAAAGCATGATATCAAATTGGATTATTACTGAAGTGTGGGCTGATTGTGTGAGTCAACCGCTACGTGATACGTGAATTGCGAATTTCAAAAGTTTCGTTTATTACCTAGCACTTCGCCAAACATCCACGCTATTCCCGCAAGTATCAGGAGCCCTATGAATACCCCACCAGCCGCAGGTCCCCCAATTTGAAAGATGACTTGGAAAATAATGCTTAAGATAGTAAGAACAACGTAGATGATAATAGCAGTCACGATGCATGTAGCCACTTGAACCTCCTTATGCAAAGCCGTTCATAATTGGCTGAGTCGCTGGAAGATACCTAGCAACTGTGCCAACCAACGTCGTGAAAAGTCGCGTACGTGGCATGGTTGGCGTGCGCGTGTTCACGCCCGGGCATCATATTCCTAGTTCCTTTTTTAGGAAGTCTATATGAGCAAGATAGTTTTGCATATCGGATTCGCGTGCGCGTTGCACTAGAGAAATGGCGTGAAACAACTGAGTCAGCATTGGTCTTGATGTCCACGATTCAATGTGGCGCTACCATGGCCACCATTCGAATAGCTTGGTCACGAAGGTATATTGCGCGATATTTTTTGAGTAAAGAACAAATTCAACTCCGAACCTTCCCGGCAAGCCTTCTGGGAGATAGAATGATGGCAAAATCCTGCCGCCAGGTGGTTTTAAGTAGATTAATTTTGCACCAATTGGTTCTAAGTAGCGATATTTCCCTTGGAGCATGCTAGGTCCAGCAGGCAATCCAAAGGAGGCGATATCGCTGAAATGTTGGATTGTTAGTACTTCATCTTCGACCGCAGAATAATCAAAGCACAATTGAAGTTTCCTACCTAACAAAAAACTTGGCGGTGTACTTGGATTGACATTCTTGCCTGTGCAATACTTCAGATCAATGAAGCCAGAAGAATCCGGAATCTCCACAACCTCGACTGAAGTAATGCTGGATGTAGGGGGACGGCTGATACTTCGCCAGGGCGTTACTTTTTTCCCTCTCCAGTCATTGCCGTATCCTTCAAGTGTGACAACTGTTTCGCTTCTCACTGGCTTGGCTGTCTCTGATTGTTTCACGTCTGCCCAAACCACGACAATCGCAGTCAATCCATCGTTCGCGATAATTGTGGTGGATGTTTGGAAGAAAGGAGAGGAAGATACCTTGCTCAGGTAATCTACTGCGGCGATCCCCGGAGTGGCAAAGCGGACAATTTCAGCCGGAGTGGCCTTTAGGACAATTCCAGCACAAGAAGTGAGAATGATTAGACACGCCAACATAACCACAGCGCGTAGCAATCTCTTTGGAACCATCACTGCCTCCAATGCTTGTCTTTCGCATTGTGCGCGAAAGATTCCATTCAACTACAGTTCATCCAAGTGGTCTGTTATCATGTGCTCCCTGAGATAATTACCACTTATGAAACCATTGCCGCAATGAGGACAAAAGACATCTTCATATTCGGTTTCACGTCTTGCCGAGCCAAGCCGTTCCTCTTCCAGTAAGACCTTTCTTAGGTAATGACCTACCTCGCCCCATAAAAATGGGTCGTCTGCGGAGTATTTGCGAAGAGATTTCAGTCTTGCCTTCGCCAACTCCCGCACAGCTGAATCCTTTTCTTGCCATTCATCAGTTGGCAGCCTAGCCATTTCGTAAAGCACGCCACTTAAATCAAACTTATACCTTCCGATAAAACTTTTGACTGACATATATCCCTCAAGTTTTTTTATGTATTCAGCTGTAGTTCTATCAACTGCGCCCCCTGACACTGTGTCTAGGATGGAAAATGATTGTGGTGAGTAATCATGCATTATGCGTGCGATAATGTATTCCAAATGCCACAAGCGTTCAGCTGTGAATGAAAACCGACTGATCGCCTCATATCCAAGCAGAATATGTGCAATTGCTAGACCGTACGGAGAAAAATGCTGAACGTAACTCATAAGTCCCTTTGCAGCATGAGCCTCATCGAGAGAATTTAAATGAGCTGCCTCGCTGGGATCACTGACAATGGGGCGTATTATTGACCGTTGCATAATTTGCTAAACTTTTTTGGGCATGCTACAAGCGTTGGCATGCCAATCATTCGTGCAAGTTCCCAGAACTGGAAGGAAATTCGACGTTGGCGCGCGCTCGATCTCAA